>RCUK01000159.1_pt1 | contig 80902 bp, 72 predicted proteins | sample 2166381 | NCBI WGS metagenome assembly RCUK01 (sample SAMN09932809, study PRJNA488358) | compost metagenome | isolation source: compost soil in an enriched community | place: Germany: Experimental Botanical Garden | reverse complement strand
CCTTGGCGGCCGCCTTGGCGTCGCCGCAGATGCCCACCGAAATCTTTTTCACCAGGCCCAGCATCTTGTTGTCGGCGTCGATCTGGATGATCTTGGCGTTTTTCGGCCAGTAATCCATGCCGTGCTGCGGTAAGGTGCCGAACGGGCCCAGGCGCGAACCCAAAGCGACGACGACGTCGGCCTTGGCGATCAGTTTCATTGCTGCCTTGGAACCCTGGTAGCCGAGCGGACCGCACCACAGCGGGTGGCTGGCAGGAAACGAGTCGTTGTGCAGATAGCTGTTGACGACCGGGGCACCCAAGCGCTCGGCCAGGGCCTTGCACTCCTCGATCGCTTCGCCCATGACGACGCCGCCGCCCGAGATGATGACGGGGAACTTGGCCTTGGCCAGCAATTCGGCCGCATCGTTCAGGCTTTGCTCGCCGCCGGCGCCACGGTCCAGGCGGTTCGGCTTTGGAATCTCCGCCTTGATTTCGCCATAAAAATAGTCGCGCGGGATGTTCAGTTGCGTCGGACCCATTTCGGACATGGCGCGGTCAAAACAGCGGCCCGTGAACTCGGCCATGCGGGCCGGATTGGTCACGTGGCCTTGGTACTTCGTGAATTCCTCGAACATCGGCAGCTGGTTCGCTTCCTGGAAGCCGCCCAGGCCCATGCTCATGGTGCCCGTTTCCGGCGTGATGATCACGACAGGCGTATGCGCCCAGTAGGCGGCGGCAATCGCTGTGACGCAATTGCTGATGCCGGGGCCGTTCTGGCCGATGACCACGCCATGGCGGCCCGAGACGCGGGCGTAACCGTCGGCCATGTGGCCGGCGCCCTGCTCATGCACGACGGGGATCAGCCGGATGCCGGCGGGGGCGAAGATATCCATCGGGTCCATGAAGGCCGAGCCCATGATGCCGAACATGTCGGTCACGCCATTGGCGGCCAGGGTTTCCACGAACGCTTCGGAAGGCGTCATCTTTTGCGGGCCAACAGGTATCGCGGCTGCGGCGGCTTTTTGGTCGGACAAATCGGTCATGGCTCAGTCTCCTTACGGTTTTATAAAAAATCGGTATATTTTGTTCCGATATTTGAAATACGTGTTCAATTTAACGGTTGCGAAATGCGCTGTCAATGAAAATTCATGAAAAATCGGACTGTTTCATTCCTGAATCCGGAATCCATTCATGTGCACCGCTGCTGAAACAACAATGGCGGCTTATCCGCAACAGACAAGCCGCCATCGTTCCCTGCCCCGCCGTGCTTAGAACTTCAAACGCATGCCGGCCGTGAAGGCGCTCGAGTTATGCCCAGGCAAAGGCACGCTGCCGCCGCTCGATGCGTCGCCGACGAAATTGGTGCCAGCGCCATCGTTGTTGATGCGTCCGTACGAGGTGTACAGATTCGTGCGCTTGGACAAGGCGTAGGTGTAGCCTATGGCCAGCTGGCGCCCGCCGCGGCGCGCATTCGTGCGGTCATCCTTCTTGATATAGGACGCCATTACGCTGCCCGCCGCGCCCACGGGGGCCGACGCGCCCAGCATGTAGCTGCGGAAATCCGTGCCCGCGTCATCCTTGTCCGTTTCATACGCGGCGTGCAGCTTGGCGGGGCCGAAGTCGTAGGTGCCGCCCAGCAAGGTGACCTTGGCCGTGTTCAGCGGCGTGTCCTTGCGGTTGTCATGCGCCAGGGTCAGCACGAGCGGGCCGTTGGCGTAATCGATGGAAAAGTCGATGGTGCGGCCCAGGGTGTTGCTGTCCGGCTTTTCGCCGAGCCCGTACATCACGGCGGCCGACAGACCGTTCACCTTCGGCGTCTCGTACATGATGGAATTTTTCGTGCGCAGGCTGGCCACGCTCATCAGGTTGATCGAGGCGCCCGTCATGCCAGTCTCGAACGGGTCGATATTGTCCAGCGCGGTGAACAGCGGGTTGTGCTGCAAGCCCAGGTTCACGGCGCCGAAGCCGCCCGACAGGCCCACGTAAGCCTTGCGTCCGAACAGCGCGCCCTGGCGGTTGGCGCCCGTATCCACGTCGAGACCATTTTCCAGCACGAAATTGGCCTTCAGGTTGTTGCCCAGGTCTTCCGTGCCCTTGAAGCCGATGCGGCTGCCCGACTGCACGCCGGTGGCCAGCTTGGTGACGGAACCGTCAGCGCCGCCGTGTTCGGACGTCAGGCCCGCGTCGAGCAAGCCGTACACGGTGACGGACGATTGGGCGCTGGCGTTGCCGGCGAAGAAGGAGGCCAGGATGGCTGCCGCTACGAGTGTGTGTTTCATGTCATCTCCAGGTATTGTGGTTTTTATAAACGCTTGAAACAATCATCAACTGCCTTGCTACAAATCGGGCTCAGGCGATCAGCCCGGCCATCGGCGACGACGGCGAGGCGCTCATGACGCCTGCTCTCCGGGGCATGCGCCCGGCCAGATAGGCCTCGCGTCCGCCCTGCACTGCCAATTTCATGGCGCGCGCCATGCGCACCGGTTCGCGCGCCGCCGCGATGGCGGTATTCATCAGGATGCCGTCGCAACCGAGTTCCATGGCGATGGCAGCGTCCGACGCCGTGCCGACACCGGCGTCGACCAGCACGGGGACCTTGGCTTGCTCGATGATCAGCGACAAATTCCACGGATTCTGAATGCCCATGCCCGAGCCGATCAGGGATGCCAGCGGCATGACGGCGATGCAGCCGATGTCTTCCAGCATGCGCGCCTGGATGGGGTCGTCGCTGCAATACACCATCACCTGGAAGCCGTCGCGCACCAGTTCCTGCGCCGCCTTCAATGTTTCCGGCATGTTCGGGAACAGGGTCTTTTCATCGCCGAGCACTTCCAGCTTGCACAGCTGGTGCCCGCCCAGCAGCTCGCGCGCCAGCTGCAAGGTGTAGACGGCGTCGCGCGCGTTGTAGCAGCCGCCCGTGTTGGGCAGGATCGTGTATTTCGACGGCGGGATGAAGTCGAGCAAGTTCGGCTCGCCCTTTTCCTGGCCGATATTCACGCGCCGTATGGTGACGGTGACGATCTCGGCGCCGCTCTCTTCGATGGCCAATCGCGTTTCCTCGAAATCCTTGTATTTACCCGTGCCCACCAGCAGGCGCGACTGGTAGGTGGTACCAGCCAGGGTCAGGCCGGCCGGTGGTTGGCTGGGGGTGGCGTCGTCTCTCATCTTGATCTCCTGTGCAATTCATTTAAACCAGAAGCAAAATCCGGGGTCGGACCCTGAGGGGGAACGTGGCCCAATGGGCCACATTCCGCTCCCGGTGGGACCGACCCCAGCCTTTTTCCTTGGGTTTCCCCGCAAAACGCAAAATCGACTTCCGGCCGCCGTCCCGACACGAGGTCGGCGATCGCCCTGCCCGCGCCACAGCCCATGGTCCAGCCCAGGGTGCCGTGGCCCGTGTTGAGGAACAGCTGGCGGTAGCGCGTGGCGCCAATGTACGGCACGTTCGATGGCGTCAGGGGACGCAAGCCGGCCCAGTAGACGGGGTCGCTGTAATCGCAGGCATCAGGAAACAGCGCTTGCACTCTGCGCGTGATGGCGGCGCAGCGCACGGGGTTCAGTTCGCGCGTGTAGCCGTTCAGCTCGCACGTGCCGGCCACGCGCAGACGCTCGCCCAGGCGCGAAAACACCAGTTTGTGGCCATCGTCCGTCAGCGAGACGGTGGGTGCGGCAGCGGAATCGAGGATCGGATAAGTAGCCGAGTAACCCTTGCCCGGATACAGCATCAGGCGGATACCCAGCGGCCGCAGCAAGGGCGCGGAAAAGCTGCCCATGGCTACCACCACGGCGTCCGCGTATTCCAGGCGGTGACGGCCGTAGACATCGATGCATTCCACGCCCGTGATGCGTTCGCCATCGGCCAGCAAGCGCGTCGCCGTCGTGCCATACTGAAAATCCACGCCGGCCGCGGCCGCGCGGGCCGCCAGCGCCGTGGTAAACAAATGCACGTCGCCCGACTCGTCGCTGGCCGTGAAATCGCCGCCGACGATCTGGCTGCGCGCGTGGCGCAGGGCCGGTTCCAGTCGGATCACTTCATCGGCGCTGACCGTATTGCGCGGGCAGCCCAGCTCGCGCAGGAGCGCGGCGCCCGACTGCGATTTGTCAAACTCCTGCTGGTCCGTATAGAAATGCAATATGCCCCGCTCGAGGTGGTCATATTCGATGCCCGTTTCGCGGCGCAAGGCTTGCAGGCTCTGGCGGCTGTACTCGGCCAGGGCGACGATCTGGCGCATATTGCGCGACACGCGCGATGGCAAACATTCGCGCAGGTAATGCAGCGCCCACTGCCATTGCAGCGTATCGAGACGGGGACGGAACAGCAGCGGCGCGTCGTCCTTGCCCAGCCAGGTCAACACTTTGCGCAAGGTGGCGGGATTGGCCCACGGTTCCGCATGCGAGACGGAAATCTGGCCGCCATTGCCGAAGCTCGTTTCCTGCGCGGCGCCCGCCTGGCGCTCGAGCACGCGCACGTCGTGGCCCGCCTGGCGCAGATACCAGGCCGATGCCGTACCGACCACGCCGGCGCCGAGGACAAGGATCTTCATGGCGGGCTCGGCTCGCTTAACGGGTCAGCAGGACGGCGATGGCGACAAAAGCGGCGATCCACACGGTTTCCATCACCAGCATGATCACGGGGCGCCAGCCCAGCGAGGCCAGCGACTGGAACGACGTTTTGACGCCCAGCGCGGCAATGGCGATGACGAGGCAGGCGCGCGAAGCATTGTTGATCCAGCCATTCACTTCCTGCGGAATCAGGCCCAGGCTGTTGGTAATGACGAGCCAGACAAAGCCGATCAGGAAAAAGGGCACGAGCGGCGGCGCATCGACTTCGCTCTTGCCTTCCTTGCGCTTGAACATGATCGACAGGCCCAGCACGACAGGCACGAGGCAAGCCACGCGCGTCAGTTTGACGAAGGTGGCAACGTCGCCCGTATGGTTGCTGACCAGGTAGCCGGCGCCCACCACTTGCGCCACGTCATGGATGGTGCCGCCGATGAACACGCCCGCCTCGGTCGGGTCAAAGCCCAGCAGCTTGACCAGCAGCGGGTAGACGATCATGGCCAGGGTCGACAGGGTCGTCACACCGACCACCGTCAGCAAAGTGAATTTTTCGTTTTCCTTGGTTTGCGGCAGCACGGCGGAAATGGCCAGCGCGGCCGACGCGCCGCAGATGGCGACGGAACCGCCCGACAAAATCCCTTCCGTGATGGGCCGCTTGAGCCACTTGGCCAGCAGATAGCCGAAGCCCAAAGTCGCCACCAGGCCGCCGACGACGATCAATAACGGCGTCACACCGACCGAGGCGATCTGGTTGAAGGTGATGCGCGCCCCCAGCAGGGCCACGCCCGTGCGCAGCAGCACCTTGCTGCAAAACTCGATGCCGGGCTTGCAGGTAGGGTCCGACGCGAGGAAGTGAAAAGCCAGGCCAAAGAACAGCGCGTACAGCAACTGGGGGCCGCCGTAATTGCTGGAAATGAAGGTGGCCGACAGGGCGATCACCAGCGCGATGGCCACGCCGGGCCAGCTGCGCAGCACGGCGCGGGGACGCCAGATGGCAACGGCGGAAGACAGGTAGGGAATGTTCTTGTCGACAACGCGTGTTATCGCTGAGGAGTTGGTTTTCATGCGGGTCCACTCATAATGTTTTAAAAATTGGGACATTTCATCTCGTTTTTTAATAATACACGATGAGCTCGCGAAGTCCATGCTTTTCCATGAAAATCGAAACCTGATGTTCCGGAAACTGACGTTTTTTACTTTCCAGCACCGTAAACGACAAGCGGCGCGGCCCTTTGCAGGGACGCGCCGCTCGCTAATGACGAGTTAAACTTTACTTTTTATTCAAACGGGTAATCAGGCTGGACGTATCGTAACGGTTGCCGCCCGCCTGCTGCACTTCGCCATAGAACTGGTCCGTCAAGGTCGTCACGGGCAAGTCGCTCCCGTTGCGCTTGGCCTCAGCGAGGCAGATACCGAGATCCTTGCGCATCAGGTCGACGGCGAAACCGAAGTCGAACTTGCGCTCTATCATGGTCTTGCCCCGATTTTCCAGCTGCCACGACTGCGCCGCGCCCTTGGAAATCACGTCAACCACCAGGGCCGCGTCCAGGCCCGCGTTTTCAGCGAAGGCGATGCCTTCGCTCAAGGCCTGCACGAGTCCCGCGATGCAGATCTGGTTGACCATTTTTGTGAGCTGGCCGGAACCGGACGCGCCCATATAGGTGACGGCGCGCGAGAACAGGGCGATGACGGGCTCGGCGCGTGCATACGCTTCCGCGTCCCCACCCACCATCACCGTCAGCTTGCCGTTTTCCGCACCAGCCTGGCCGCCGGACACGGGGGCATCGAGGAAGAACACGCCCTTCTCTTTCGCCGCCGCGTGGATGGTGCGCGCCGCTTCGGCCGAGGCCGTCGTATGGTCGATCAGGATGCTGCCCGGCGCCATGGCGGACAGCAAGCCGCCCTCTTCCAAAATAACCTGGTACAGGTCGTTATCGTTGCCGATACAGGTGAAGACGAACTCGGCACCGGCAGCAGCAGCGGCCGGCGTGGCGGCGCTGCTGCCCTTGTGCTGCTCGAGCCAGGCGGCCGCGCGGGCCGGGTTGCGGTTGTACACGGTGACGTCGTGCCCGCCCGCCGCCAGATGGCCTGCCATGGGGAAACCCATGACGCCCAAACCGATGAATGCCACTTTTGCCATATTGTCCGTCCTGTCGATGAATGAATCCGATTATTGTTGCACAAATGGCCCGCGCCAGCAGCATCGTGCCGCCAGACGCCAACTCTGGTCGCCATACATTAGCAATTGGCAAACATCAGCGATTTACATATGCAAGATCAAAATTATCATGAATGATTTATATTGTATTTTTTTCTATTTAATATTACATTGAACTGGCATTATAAATAAGGAAACTTTTGCCACATCCTTTTCCCAACCCTCGTTAAGGAGTCGATCTTGCAAACCTCACTCACCCGCATGAAAATCATCAGCGCCGCCGCCCTGCTGCTCGCCGCCAGCGCCGCCCACGCCGACATCACGGTCTTCACCAGCCAGTCCGCCTATCTGGCAGCGGCCGGCAATACCGGTGTCGACACCTTTGATGATTTGCCCATCGATGCCCTCGACAGCCCGCTGTTCCGCAATGCCGGCAGCTACGCCTACACGACAAGCAGCGTTGGCGCCTCGCCCATCCTGTATGGCGCAGGCACGGGCAGCGACAACTGGCTGAGCACGAACAACCGCAATGACAGCGTGGTGTTCTCCAACTTTTCCAGCGCCGTACGCGGTGTGGGGGGATTCTTCTTCGGCTCGAACTCTGCCGGTGGCTATGCCAACGCTCAGAGCATCACTTTGACAGCGCGCAATGCGCTGGGCGAGCTGCTCACCTACGAGCTGGCATTGCCGACGCAGGCATCGTTTGTCGGCTTCCTGTCGACGGGCGCCTTCTCGGACCTGGCCGTCAGCACGGCCGGACAGGTCGGCATCTGGCCAACCATCAATAACCTGTCCGTGTCGGCCGTACCGGAACCAGCCACCTACGGCATGCTGCTGGGCGGCCTGGGCTTGCTCGGCTTCATGGCACGCCGCCGCCGGGCCAGCCAGCAGTAAGCAAACTGGCGCCTGGTACGGCTGCCGGCAGCCGTACCAGGCCTGCCATCACGACAATATCTCGCGCAAGGCCGCCATCAAGGCCGCGCACTCGCCCACGTTACCGATGCTGATGCGCAGATACTGGCTGATGCGCGGCGCATTGAAATGGCGCACGATCACGGAACGGGCGCGCAAGTGAGCCGCCAGTTGCGCCGCGTCATGCTGCGGGTGGCGGGCAAAGACAAAGTTGGCCACCGACGGCAGCACCTCGAAACCCAGCGCCTCCAGGTCCGCCGTCAGCTGCTCGCGGCTGGCGATGACGGCCTGGCGCGTCTGCTGGAAGTACGCTTCGTCGTGCAGCGAGGCGACGGCACCGGCCAGCGCCAGCCGGTCCAGCGGATAGGAATTGAAACTGTTCTTCACCCTTTCCAGCGCCTCGATCAGGTCCGGATGCCCAAAGGCACAGCCGACGCGCAAGCCGGCCAGCGAGCGCGATTTCGAGAACGTCTGCACCACCAGCAAGTTCGGATAACGTCCGACCAGGGCCACGGCGCTCTCGCCGCCGAAATCCACATACGCTTCATCGACCACCACCACGGCGTCGGGATGGTCGCGCAGCAGGGTTTCCACGCCGACCAGCGGCAAGTCGACGCCTGTCGGCGCGTTGGGATTCGGGAAGATGATGGCGCCGCACGGCCCTTGATAGTCTTCCGGGCGGATGCGCATGGCATCGTCGAGCGCTACCGTGCGGTAATCGATACCGTACAGCTTGCAATACACGGGATAGAAACTGTAGCTGATGTCGGGAAACAGCAGCGGCGCATCGTGCTTGAGCAAGGCCATGAAGGCCAGCGCCAGCACTTCGTCGGAACCGTTGCCGACGAACACTTGCGCGCTGTTCAAGCCGTGATAGTCGGCCAAGGTTAGCTTCAGCTCGCTGGCCGTGGGATCGGGGTAGAGGCGCAGGCTGTCGTTACTGGCTTCGCGCAGCGCAGCCAGGACGTGGGGTGATGGACCGTAGGGGTTTTCGTTGGTGTTGAGTTTGACCAGGTCGGGCAGTTTCGGTTGCTCGCCAGGGATGTAGGGGGTCAGCTCGCTGACGATGTTGCTCCAGAATCGGCTCATTGCTTTTATTGGTGGGGTCGGGATGGGAGGGGGTAGATTACCATAGGCTGAGCGGGGTCAAGGTGGGACGAAGGTGTTGAAGCCAGATATGCTACAGCGCAATAGCCGATAGTGCACGATACCGTCGGGACACGGTTTGACAGCGCTGAAAAAAGCGCGGAGCATGGGGTGGGCAACGAGGAGATGCGGTCATGAGCGGACGGCGCGACACACAGGAGCGGGATACGGATTATATGAAAATGGAGCATGCCGATTACGCGACCAAAAGCGATGTGGCTGCGGCCAGATCGGCCATGATTTTATGGTGCGTGGGGACGATAATTGCCATGTCGGTCGTGGCGTTTGCGGTGGCTAGGCTGGTGCACTAGCTTGCCACTGGCTTGCTACTGGTTGCGTTAGTGGGGACGCTGGCTTTCAAAGCTCGGGGACGCTGGCTTTCAAAGCTGAATGGAGGAAAAAACGCCTTGCGCTGCGCGCTTTGGGCGGTTTTTCTACCTGACCTTGTTGGGCTGGTGGTTTTTTGGCTTTGCGGGAATAAAAAAAGCTCCCTTGCGGGAGCTTCTCTTATGTATTCTGGCGGAGAGGGTGGGATTCGAACCCACGGTACGATTTAACGTACGCTTGATTTCGAGTCAAGTACATTCGACCACTCTGCCACCTCTCCGTTTACTGCGGTCTATTCATTCAAACTGGCGTGCCGGTTTGAACGAGGCGCTATTTTAGCATGGGTGTTGTTGGGTTGGGTAGGGATTTATTGGTGATTTGCAACTGAGGGCTCAAGTAAATCAAAACCTAGTTGGACGATTCGGGGAGCCTCGCGCGAGTACGCGCTCGTCTTCGAATCCCACGCGTACGCCCCGCAGGGGGCGTACTCCTTTCCGCCGCCACAAATAAAAAAAGCTCCCTTGCGGGAGCTTTCTCTATTTGTTCTGGCGGAGAGGGTGGGATTCGAACCCACGGTACGATTTAACGTACGCTTGATTTCGAGTCAAGTACATTCGACCACTCTGCCACCTCTCCATTTGCTGCGGTCTTTCCCGCATTGCTGCGAGAAGGCAAGATTATAGCAGCCCGCAGCGAAAAGAAAAGGACTATTTTAGGCCTTCAGATGCGTCAGGCCACCCATGTACGGGCGCAGCACGGCCGGGATCTCGACGCTGCCGTCTGCCTGCTGGTAGTTTTCCAGCACGGCCACCAGGGTGCGGCCTACTGCCAGGCCGGAGCCGTTCAGGGTGTGCGCCAGTTCCGGCTTGCCGGCGGCGTTGCGGAAACGCGCCTGCATGCGGCGGGACTGGAAGGCCTCGCAGTTCGACAGGGACGAGATTTCGCGGTAGGTGTTTTGCGCCGGCAGCCATACTTCCAGGTCGAAGGTCTTGGTGGCGCCGAAACCCATGTCGCCCGTGCACAGCGACATCACGCGGTATGGCAAGCCCAGGCGTTGCAAAATCGTTTCCGCATGGCCGACCATTTCGTCCAGCACCTGGTACGAGGTATCCGGATGCACCACTTGCACCATTTCCACCTTATCGAACTGATGCTGGCGGATCATGCCGCGCGTGTCGCGGCCATAGCTGCCCGCTTCCGAACGGAAGCATGGCGTATGGGCCGTCATTTTCAGCGGCAATTGGTCGAGCGCAAGGATTTCATCGCGGGCGATATTCGTCAGCGATACTTCCGACGTCGGGATCAGATAGAAGGTCTCGCCCTCGCCTTCCGCACCGCCTTTTTTCACCGAGAACAGATCGGCTTCGAATTTCGGCAGTTGGCCCGTGCCGCGCAAGGAATCGGCGTTGACCATGTACGGAGTATAGCATTCCGTGTAGCCATGCTCGTCCACGTGGGTGTTGAGCATGAATTGCGCCAGCGCGCGGTGCAGACGGGCGATGCCGCCCTTCATGACGGAGAAGCGCGAACCGGTCAGCTTGGTGGCCACTTCGAAATCGAGGCCCAGCGGGCCGCCCACGTCGACGTGATCCTTGACTTCAAAGTCAAAAGTGCGCGGCGTGCCGACCTTGCGCACTTCCACGTTGCCGGACTCGTCCGTGCCCAAGGGCGACGATTCGTGCGGCAAATTCGGCACGGCCATGATGAAATCGCTCAGCTTGGCTTGCACCACGGTCAGGGCCGCTTCATCGGCTTTCAACTCATCGCCCAGGCCGGCCACTTGCGCCATCACGGCCGAGGTGTCTTCCCCCTTGCCTTTCAACATGCCGATTTGCTTGGACAGCGCGTTGCGCTTGCCCTGCAGCTCTTCGGTGCGCGTCTGGATCGCCTTGCGTTCGGCTTCGAGGGCGGTAAAACCTGCCACGTCGAGCTGGAATTTGCGCGTCGCCAGGCGTTCTGCGACGGTGGCGATGTCTTTACGGAGAAGTTGGATATCTATCATGGGTGGATGGCGGTGCCGATGTATCGAAAGCACTCATTGTACCAAGACCCGTTCAGTTCTTTATGAGTTTTGCACATGGCCGGCCATCGTCATGGCGGCATGGCTGGGCACTCGCGCCCGCTTTACATCCAGCGCTTAGATAAAGGCGGCTTTTTCGGCGGCGGTCAGGCGGCGGGCGCTGACGGTGACGACAGGCATCGTGCTGTCGGCAGCCTGGGCGATCACCGTGGAGGTGGCGCTCACTTCCACGGTGTTCGCGCCGGCGGTGGCGAAGCTGGCGCCGATGGCGATGATGGCGGCGGCGACAAAGGTGATTTCCATGTTTTTCAGTGCGTTCATGATGTGACTCCTGGTTGGTTTGTTTCGTTGACTGCTGCTGGTATGGTGCTACTTTAGCCAACGGCCGCGAACAAGGCCACCGGCTTGCGACCAGCGGCGAAAAACAGGGAGCGAACGGTGAAAAACGGGGACTGAAGCGCGCAGAATAGTTACAAGGCGTCCTTGACGAGACGCCCTAACCGGCTGATAGCCTGCTCAATGCGCGGCGTCCACGGATTGCCGCAGTTGAGGCGCAGATAATTGCCGAACTTGCCCGAGGCCGAGAACAGCTGGCCAGGCATGTACGCCACGCCTTCCGCGATGGCTGGGCCATGCAAGGCCAGCGCGTCGATTTGCGGCGGCATCTGCACCCACAGCACGAAACCGCCCTGCGGCTCGGACAGCATGCAGTCCGCCGGAAAACTGGCGGCCACGGCGTCGGACATGCGGGCGATGCGCTGCACCAGGGTGCGCCGCATCTTGCGCAGTTGCTGGTCGTAGCTGCTGCCCTCCAGAAAATCGGCCAGCACGGCCTGGAAGAAATGGCTGGTGGCGCCGCTCGACACGGTTTTCAGCAAGGCCACTTCCTGCGCGAAACGCCCGGCCAGCACGTAACCGACGCGCGACGCAGGGGTAATCGCCTTGGAAAACGAGGAGCACAGCAGCACATTGCCGCTCGTATCGTAGGCTTTCACGGGCCACGGCCGCTGCGGGGCAAAGCACAGGTCGCCATATACATCGTCTTCCACCAGCGGAATATTAAATTCCGACAGCAGCCCCGCCAGCCGCTTCTTGTTTTCTTCCGGCATGACGCAACCGAGGGGATTATTGGCGTTCGGCACGAACAAACACGCTTGCACGAGGCCGGCGCGCAGAGCAAGCTCGAGCGCGTCGAGCGACGGCCCCGTCTTCGGGTCGGTGGGGATTTCCAGCGCCTTCATGCCCAGGCTTTCGATCATCTGCAGCAGCACGAAATACGTGGCCGACTCGATGGCGATCGTGTCGCCCGGCTTGGCAACGGCGCGCAGGCACAGGCTGATCGCTTCCGTGCAGGAATTCGTCACGACGATCTCATGCGGGTCCAGCTTGCCCCAGTCCAGCGCGCGGCGCGTCACCTGGCGCAGGAAATTGCTTTCGCTGACGTCGTAACAGCTGACCTTGCTCAATAAAGCGGGCTCGCGCCGCGCCACGGCGCTGATGGTGCGCTGCATGCGCTTGATGGGCAGTATCTCGTCGGGCGGCCAGGCCGTGCCCAGCTGCACGATATCGGGCGCCTCGTTTTCCTTCAGCACGCGCATCAATAGGTTGTTGATGCCGACAAAGGCCGGCTCCTTCAAATGCTGGGCGTCCGCGCTGCACGGGCGGCGCGGCGCGCGGTGGCGCACGAAATAGCCGGACTGGGGCCGCGCATCGACTTGCCCCCGGTCTTCCATCAGGCGCAAGGCTTGCATCACCGTGCTGACGGAGATGCGCTTTTGCTGCGCCAGGTGGCGGATCGATGGCAGGCGGTCGCCGGGCGCGAAGACGCGCGCGTCGATCAAGGCGCCCAGCTCGTTGGCCAGGTGCTCGTACAGATTCAAATGCGCGCTCATGTTCATCCCTTCAGTATGCGGCCGGCGCGCGTGGCCGGCACAGATACAGTTGCCGATTTTTTTGACAAGCACAGTGTACGACAAGGGACACTGTGCTCATGACAATTTCGTTTTCCTGCATCTGTCATGGTTTACGGCAAGCGCCTAAGCTGTTCCTGTCAGCACAACAGGAGCGATGCCATGCATACCGACCACGAATTACGCAGCGAACGGCCCTTACGCCTGGAAAACGCGCACGCCAGGGTCATCGAATGCCTGTCCGGCACGGCGTGGATCACGGCCTACGCCCAGTTCGAGGATTGCGTGCTGCGCAGCGGCGAACGCTATACGATACCGAACGACGGCCTGGTGCTCGTCGAAGCCGTGGGTAGCGGACACATCCGCGTGCATGGGACCGCCGCTCCGCGCCCTGCCCTGCTGCGCTGGCTGAACCTGGCACTGCCTCACACACTGATCACAAGGAATACATGACACAAGCTCCACTGCGCGTCCTCGTCACGGGCGCCGCCGGCATCATCGGCACCGCTTTCTGGAAGCGCCGGCACGGGGAATTCTCCCTGCGCCTGGCCGACCTGCACACAGGCAAGCTGGCCGAAGCACCCTGTCCCGCGATTCAGCTCGATGTCGCCGACTATGCCGCCTGCCTGGCTGCCTGCATGGATATCGACGTGGTGCTGCACCTGGCCGGCGTGCCGCACGCCAGCGCCGATTTCGATGCACAACTGCTGCAGCCGAACATCGTCGGCACGCACAACATCTTCCGCGCGGCACAGGAACAGGGAGTGAAAAGAGTCGTGCTTGCCAGCAGCGCGCAAGCCATCGAAGGCTATCCGCTGGACGTGCAAGTGCAGGAAAGCATGCCGGCGCGCCCCGCGAACATGTATGGCGCCAGCAAGGCCTTTGGCGAAGGCGTGGCCTCGGCCTTTGCGCACCAGCATGGCATGACGGCGATTGCCGTGCGCATCGCCAACGTGGCCGACTTTGCGCCAGGCCAAGAGCACAGCGCGCGCGACATCGCCGCCTTCATCAGCGAGCGTGACGTGGTGCAATTGCTGGCCCGCTGCGTGACGGCGGACGTACCGGCCGGTTACCACGTCGTGCATGGGGTGTCGGACAACCGCTACAAGCGGCTGTCGATCGCGGCGACGCGCCAGCTGGTCGGCTACGCACCGCAGGATGACGGTTTTACCTTACTGGGTTTATAACCTCAGCCTTTTCCCGCTTTGCGATCCAGCTCGCGCAGCCAGGCCAATTTATCGGCAATCTTGCTTTCCAGACCGCGCGGCACGGGCTGGTACCAGCCCGGTTCGGCCATGCCGTCCGGAAAGTAGGTTTCGCCAGCCGCATACGCATCGGGCTCATCGTGCGCGTAGCGGTAGGCGTGGCCGTAGCCGAGTTCCTTCATCAGCTTCGTCGGCGCATTGCGCAAGTGCACGGGCACTTCCTTCGACTTGTCTTTCTTCACAAACGCCATGGCCGTATTGAACGCGTTATAGCCGGCATTGCTTTTCGCGGCGATGGCCAGGTAGATGACGGCCTGGCCCAGCGCCAGCTCGCCTTCGGGCGAACCCAGGCGTTCATACGTTTCTGCCGCGTCATTGACCATGGTCAAGGCACGGGGATCGGCCAGGCCGATGTCTTCCCAGGCCATGCGCACGATGCGCCGCGACAAATAGCGCGGATCGGCGCCGCCGTCGATCATGCGGCAAAACCAGTACAGGGCCGCATCAGGGTTCGAGCCGCGCACGGATTTATGCAGCGCGGAAATCTGGTCATAGAAATTGTCGCCACCCTTGTCGAAGCGGCGCGAATTGAGGGTCAGTGCGTTGTCGACGAAGGCCGCGTCGATCCTGGTCGTACCCGTCGAGCTGGCGGCCGTCTCGGCCTGTTCCAGCAAGTTCAGAAAGCGGCGCGCATCGCCATCCGCATAGCCGATCAGGGTGTCGGCGGCAGCCTCATCAAACGTCAGATGCGTCAGGGCCGTGGACTGCGCCTTGGCCAGCAACTGTTTCATCTCGTCTTCGTTGAGCGATTTCAACACATACACTTGCGCGCGCGACAGCAGCGCCGAGTTCACTTCAAAGCTGGGGTTTTCAGTGGTGGCGCCAATAAACGTCACCAGGCCCGATTCGACGAAGGGCAGCAAGGCATCCTGCTGCGACTTGTTGAACCTGTGGATCTCGTCAACGAACAATAAAGTGTGCTTGCCAAACTGGTCGAGGCTGTGGCGTGCCTGATCCATGGCCGCGCGGATATCTTTTACCCCAGCAAACACGGCCGACAGGGCGATGAATTCGCTGTCGAAGGCGTTCGCCATCAGCCGCGCCAGCGTGGTCTTGCCCACGCCGGGCGGCCCCCACAAGATCATCGAATGGGTTTTGCCCGCTTCAAACGCGAGGCGCAGCGGCTTGCCCACGCCCAGCAGATGCGTCTGGCCGATGACTTCGTTCAGGGTGCTCGGCCGCAAGGCTTCGGCCAAGGGCTGGCGAGGTGCGGTGGAAAAGAGATCCGCCATAATGAGTTACCTAATAAGAATGCAAAAGCCCCGCATTGCTGCGAGGCCGGCTCATACGCAAGGCGCGACAGTCTTAATTGTTGATGACGTCGGCGCCCTTGGGCATGACAAATTGAAAGTGATTGGCAGATAAGGCCGGATTTTTCTGGAAGTTTTTGAACGCCAGCACCGACGTCTGCCCGAACGAATCGCGCAATTCCATCGCTTCCGGCACGCCATTGCGCAGGCCGATGGTAATTTCGTCGAACGTCGTGTCCTTGGCTTTCGGTGTCGCTTTCAGCCATTCCAGGCCATCGCGCGTGCCCGCCTCGGCCAAGGTAAAATTCTTTTCCAGGTCGTTGCTGCCGAACAAAATCGCTGCTGGCGAAGAACCGAGCGCGTCGCCCAGTTTCTTGACCGTCACCTGGCTCAAGTCCTTGTCGTAGATGTACAACTTGTCGCCATCGGCTTGCAGCAGCTGCTCGTACGGCTTCAGATAGGTCCAGATGAACTTGCCTGGGCGGGCAAACTCGAACGTGCCGCTGGCTGGCGTCGACACTTTGGCCTTGCCGCTGGCGTCAGCCTTCTTGACCTGGCGCTGCACGAACTCGCCCTTGGCCGACTTGGTGCCGGCCGCAAAACTCTTGAATTGCTCGAGGGCGCTGGCCGAGGCGCTGGCCGCGAACAGCAGGCCGCAGGCGACGCTGGCCGCGCCGATCATCATTTTTGCTGCGAAAGTCGTGTTCTTCATTCTGTTTACCCTTGTTCACTACTGGCCGCCGGTACCAGGATTTCCCGGTTGCCATTGGATTGCATGGTTGATACCACCCCGCTCTGCTCCATCTGCTCGAGCAGACGGGCGGCGCGGTTGTAGCCGATGCGCAAATGACGCTGCACCAGCGAAATCGAGGCACGGCGGTTTTTCAATACCACCGCCACCGCCTGGTCGTACAGGGCATCGGCCTCGCCGCCGCCCTCGCCCGGCGCGCCGCCTTCGGCACCGTCGCCTTCCAGGGTGCCGCCTTCGAGGATGCCCTCGATGTAATTCGGTTCGCCTTGCAGCTTCAAATGGCTGACGACTCGGTGGACTTCTTCATCGGACACGAACGCGCCGTGCACGCGCATCGGCAAACCGGTGCCGGGCGGCATGTACAGCATGTCGCCCATGCCCAGCAAGGTTTCCGCGCCCATCTGGTCGAGAATGGTGCGCGAATCGATCTTCGACGATACCTGGAACGCGATACGCGTGGGGATGTTCGCCTTGATCAAGCCCGTGATCACGTCTACAGATGGGCGCTGCGTGGCCAGAATCAAGTGCAAACCTGCGGCGCGCGCCTTTTGCGCGATACGCGCGATCAATTCCTCGACTTTTTTACCCACCACCATCATCAGATCGGCCAGCTCGTCGATGATGATGACGATGGTCGGCAGTTTTTCCAGCGGTTCCGGCGAATCCGGCGTCAGGCTGAACGGATTCGGAATATGTTCTTCGCGCTTTTTCGCGTCGGCAATCTTCGCGTTGTAGCCAGCCAGGTTACGCACGCCCATCTTGCTCATCAGCTTGTAGCGGCGTTCCATCTCGTTCACGGCCCAGTTCAGCGCGTGGCCGGCCTGGCGCATGTCGGTCACCACGGGCGCCAGCAAGTGCGGAATGCCTTCATAGACGGACATTTCCAGCATCTTCGGATCGATCAGGATCAGCCGCACGTCGAGCGGGTCGGATTTGTACAGCAGCGACAAAATCGTCGCATTGATGCCCACGGATTTACCGGAACCGGTGGTACCGGCCACCAGCAAGTGCGGCATCTTCGCCAGGTCGGCCACGACGGGCTTGCCCGCGATATCCTTGCCCAGCGCAATCGTCAGGCTGGACACGCCATCGTTGTAGACCTTGGAGCCGAGGATTTCCGTCAGGCGCACGATCTGGCGCTTGGTGTTCGGCAGTTCCAACGCCATGTAATTCTTGCCGGGAATGGTTTCCACCACCCGGATGGAAGTCAGCGACAGCGAACGGGCCAGGTCGCGCGCCAGGCCGACGATCTGGCTGCCCTTGACACCTGTGGCCGGCTCGATTTCATAGCGCGTGACGACGGGGCCGGGGTAAGCGGCCACTACCTTGGCATCGACGCCAAAGTCGGACAATTTCTTTTCGATCAGGCGGCTAGTAAACTCCAGGGTTTCCACGGAGACCGTTTCCACCACGGGCGGCGCTTCATCGAGCAAGGACAGCGGCGGCAGCTTGCCATCGCCCAGGTTCTCGAACAGATGGGCCTGGCGTTCCTTTTCCACGCGCTCCGATTTCACGACCGTCACCACCTGCGGTTCGATCTTCACGGGCGGCGCGGCCACATGTTTCTCCACGTGCTTGGCCCGTTCGATGACCACCACTTCGTCGCGGCGCACGGCAGCCACTTCACCCTGACGGCGGTCTTCGCGGTCCTGGTAGCGCAGCACGAACCAATTGACGGCGTCTTCGATGGCGCCGCCGATGCGCTCGGCCACTTGCAGCCAGGACACATGGAAGAACAAGCTGAAACCGAGGCCGAACAGCAGCAACAGCAGCAAGGTGGCGCCCGTAAAACCAAAAGCCACGTGGGCCGAGTGCCCGACCAGCTGGCCCAGCACGCCGCCCGGGTCGCGCGGCAGCTGCACGTGCAGGCTCTTCGCCATGCGCAGGTATTCGAGTCCCATGCTGCCGATCAGCATGATGGAGAAGCCGACGATGCGGATCAGCATCTCGACATGGTGCTCGCGCTCCACCTCTTCCTCTTCCAGCAGGAAGCGCTTGCTCAGGCGGCGATAGCCATGCCATACCGTGCGCAGCAGCCACACGCACCACCACCAGGCGGAAAAGCCGAAGATATACAGCAGCAAATCGGAGAAGGTCGCGCCGAGCTTGCCGCCCAGGTTGGCCACCTTGTCGACGTTGGTGGCGTGCGACCAGCCGGGGTCGAGCTTGTTGAAGCTGGCCAGGATCAGCACGAAATACAAGGCAAACGCGGCCAGCGCAAACCAGCGCGCCTCGGACAGCAGCCGCACCAGCCGGTTGGGCAGGGGCCGGCGTTCGACCGGTTTTCGGGTGTAGCTATTTTGATTGGCCTGGGCTGGTTTAGTCATTCTGGGAAGCGCTGCAAGGTGAAAAATGTTTCTGAAAGGGAATTTCCCATAATAAGGAAGTATTCTAAGCCATATATGCCCCGGACGGCCCCACGATTCGTCGCTACAGGCAGCTTGGTCTATAATCGTGGATTGCTTGCGCAAGCGCAATACGCCCTTGTTCTTCGCGCGTATGCCCCCAATTCGGATAGACCCCACTCATAGAGAAGCCTCCCATGACCACTACCAAACACGCCCGCGTTTTGATCCTCGGCTCCGGCCCAGCCGGCTACAGCGCCGCCGTCTACGCCGCCCGCGCCAACCTGAACCCGATGCTGGTGACCGGCGTGGAACAAGGCGGCCAGTTGATGACCACCACCGACGTGGAAAACTGGCCTGGCGACCCGATGGGCGTGCAAGGCCCGGACCTGATGCAGCGCTTGCTGCAACACGCCGAGCGCTTCAATACAGAAATCGTGTTTGACCACATCCACACGACGTTCCTCAATGAAAAACCGATCCGCCTGAAGGGCGACAGCCACGAATACACGTGCGACACCCTGATCATCGCCACGGGCGCGTCCGCGCAATACCTGGGCCTGCCATCGGAAGCGGAATTCATGGGCAAGGGCGTATCCGCCTGCGCCACCTGCGATGGCTTCTTCTACCGCAACCAGGAAGTGGCCGTTGTCGGCGGCGGCAACACAGCCGTCGAAGAAGCGCTGTACCTGTCGAACATCGCCAATAAAGTCACGCTGATCCATCGCCGCGACAAGTTCCGCGCGGAAGCGATTTTGATCGACCGCCTGAACGCCAAGGTTGCCGAAGGCAAGATTGTGTTGAAATATAACCACACTCTGGACGAAGTGACGGGCAACGAAGGCGGCGTGACGGGTCTGAACATCAAGTCGACCATCGACGGCAAGGTCGAAGCGCTCTCCGTGCATGGCGTCTTCATCGCCATCGGCCACAAGCCGAACACGGGCATCTTCGAAGGCCAGCTGGACATGCACAACGGCTACATCAAGACCAAGACGGGCCTGGAAGGCATGGCCACCGCCACCAGCGCACCAGGCGTGTTTGCCGCCGGCGACGTGCAAGACCACATCTACCGTCAGGCCATCACCAGCGCCGGCACGGGTTGCATGGCAGCACTGGACGCCCAGCGCTACCTGGAAGGCCAGGAGTAAGCGTCGCATGGCGTCGATGAAAGACTTTGCCGACCTGAAAGCGGTCAGCAAGCAGCTCAAGGAGCAGGCCGATGCGCGCGCCCAGGCTGAAGCGGAGCGCGCCAGGCAGGTCAAGGTGCAGGCCGTGGAGAGCAATCTGTTCAAGGCCAGCATCGGCGGCGTCAAGCGCCTGCCCGAGTCGGACCGCTACGTGCCCAGCCTGCCCAAGACGGGCGTGGCCAGCGCCCAGCAGCCGGCGCGCAAGTTGTCTCCGGAAGAGGACGATGCGGCCGTGCTGCGCGAGTCGCTGTCGGACTTGTTCGAAGTCGACCATTACCTGGAAAACGATCCTGCCCTGAACTACGCCCGCCCCGGCGTGGGACCGGACGTGGTGAAAAAGATGCGCAAGGGCCACTGGCCCATCCAGGATGAGCTGGACTTGCACGGCTTGCGCCGCGACGAGGCGCGCGACGGCATCGGCGCCTTTTTGAACCAGGCCACGCGGCGCAAGCTGCGCTGCGTGCGCGTGATCCACGGCAAGGGTTTTGGCTCGAAAGGCCAGGAACCAGTCTTGAAATCGATGGTGCACAGCTGGCTCGTGCAAAAGGATGAAGTCATCGCCTTTTGCCAAGCGCGCCGCTCCGAAGGGGGCGATGGCGCGCTCGTCGTACTGCTTTCTTCCGCCCTGCAGCCCATCCGCTGAGCACCGCAGCAAGAAATCACAATTCAGTAACAAGTTAGCTCTCGCACACGGCCCCGTTTGTCACCATTCGGGGCCGTGTCATGTTAACCTGTGACAATTATTTCCTGCTTAGCGTCTCGTGCACGCGCTCCACCCATGATGCCACCCCAATTGCCGCCTGGCTCGCTGATCAAGATCATCGAGGTCATCGCCATCCTGGTGGGCGCGTTTTCCGGCTTCATCGAAGCGCGCCGCAAGCGCATGGACCTGGTCGGCGTGTTCGTCGTGGCCTTCATCACGGCGTTTGGCGGGGGCACCCTGCGCGACATCCTGCTCGACAAGCGGCCATTGTTCTGGGTTTCACACCAGGAATACGCGATTCTCATCTTCGTGCTGGCCCTGACGGCCGCGCCCTTGATCCAGCACTTGCGCCAGATCGTCTCGGAACGCCTGATCGTCATCGCCGACGCCATCGGCCTGGGCATGTTCGCCATCGCGGGCGTGGCCGAAGCGACGCGCGCCGGCATGCCGCTGTTCATCGCGTCGATGATGGGCGTGATTACGGGGATTTTTGGCGGCGTGATGCGCGACATCGTCTGCAACGAAGTGCCGATGGTATTTCGCGACGGCAAACCGTACGCGATCTGCGCGTTCTTCGGCTGCTGGGCTTATCTGCTACAGATGCACTTCGGCGCCGAGCACGACTTCGCGCTGTGGACCAGCGCCAGCGGCATCACGATTCTGCGCCTGATTTGCTGGAAATTCGATATGCGGCTGGGGCGCTGAAGCGCGCTGAGGGCTAATTCGGCGGTTTTTTGGCTCAGCAGCGTCGGCTTACGCGCTGGCGCGCTAAGCCGACCTACGGCATGACACCTTGCTACGCGTAGGTCGGATTAGGCTCAAAGAGCCGTAATCCGACACCATTGCTGGCCCAGACTTACACCGCGTCCGGACCTGTCTCACCCGTGCGGATGCGTATCACCTGCTCCACGTCGCGCACGAAAATCTTGCCATCGCCGATCTTGCCCGTGCGGGCTGCCTTGATGATAGCGTCGACCACCAGTTCCGATACGCTGTCGTCGACCACCACTTCGACTTTGACTTTCGGCAGGAAGTCGACCACGTACTCGGCGCCGCGGTACAGCTCGGTATGCCCCTTCTGGCGGCCAAAGCCCTTCACTTCCGTCACGGTCAAGCCCGTCACGTTCACATCGGCCAGGGCCTCGCGTACTTCGTCGAGCTTGAATGGTTTGATGATGGCGGTAATCTGTTTCATGGCTTTCTCCTTATTGATAATCGACAATTCTTCACCAACTGGCTTAACGGGACCCCGCAAAACCGTAGCGAGCAAGTTCAATACCGGGCTGAGTAGCGGAGCCGTACTTTAAGTACGGTGAGCAACGGATGCCCGGTAGTGAGCTGCGCAGCAGGTTTGGCGGGGTTCCCCTCGTTATTCGTAGAACTTGGAGGTGATCGGGTAGCGCCAGTCGCGGCCGAAGCCCCGGTGCGTGACGCGGATGCCCACCGGCGACTGGCGCCGCTTGTATTCATTGATCTTGATCAGGCGCGTGATTTTCGCCACGTCGGCCGGCGGGTAGCCAGCCTCGATAATGTCGGCGATCGGCCGGTTTTCTTCCATGTACAGCTGCATGATGCCGTCGAGTACGTCGTATGGCGGCAAGGAATCCTGGTCCAGCTGGTCGGCGCGCAATTCAGCCGACGGTCCGCGCGTCAGGATGCGCTCGGGTATCACGTCCGACACACTGTTGCGCCAGGCGCACAAACGGTACACGAGCGTCTTGGCGATATCCTTGATCACGGCAAAGCCGCCCGCCATGTCGCCGTACAGGGTGCAATAACCGACAGCCATCTCGCTCTTGTTGCCCGTCGTCAGCACGATGCTGCCATGCTTGTTCGACAGGGCCATCAGCAAGGTGCCGCGGATGCGCGCCTGGATGTTTTCTTCCGTCGCGTCTTCCGCCAGTCCGGCGAACTCGTCAGCAAGGGTGGCGCGGAAGGCATCGAAGGTGTGCTTGATCGGAATTTCATCGTAGCGCACATTGAGGCGTTTTACCATGTCGCGCGAATCGATCCACGAGATATCGGCCGTAAATTGCGATGGCATCATGACGGCGCGCACCTTGTCGGCGCCCAGCGCATCGACGGCAATCGCCAGGGTCAGGGCGGAATCGACGCCGCCCGACATGCCGATCAGCACGCCAGGGAAACCATTCTTGCCGATATAGTCGCGCACGCCCAGCACCAGCGCCTGGTACACCTGCGCCTCGGTGGTCAACGGCGCGGCCAGCGGCTGCGGCACGGGCGTGGCGCCGTCGAACTCGACCAGCTGCAAGTCTTCCTCGAAGTGGCGCAGCTGAGCGCACATCGTGCCGGCCGCATCCATGACAAACGAGTCCCCATCGAAAATCAGTTCATCCTGGCCACCGACCAGGTTGGCGTACACGAGGGCCATGCCTTGCGCGCTGACATTCTTGCGCATGGTGTCATAGCGCAGATGCTGCTTGTTCATGTGGTACGGCGAGCCGTTCGGCACCAGCAGCACTTGCGCGCCAGCCGCGCGGGCGCGCATCGGCGCATGCTCGAACCACGTGTCTTCGCAGATATTGATGCCGAAACGCACACCTTTCACGCCAAACACGAAAGCCTGATCCGACGACGTGAAGTAACGCTTTTCATCGAACACGGTGGTGTTCGGCAAATCATGCTTGCGGTAGGTGCCCAGCACTTCGCCATTGAGCAACACAGAGGCGGCATTGTGGCGCACGCCCTTCTCGTCTTGCAGGGGCAAGCCCACCACCACGTGCAGATCCTTGAACTGGGCCAGGTCGGCAGCCAGTCCCGCAAACGCTTCCTGCGTTTTTGCGTAGAATGCATTGCGCAGCAATAAGTCCTCGGGTGGATAGCCGACCAGCGACAGTTCCGGCGTGAGCACGATATCGGCGCCCGCTTCAAAGGCGCGGCGGGAAAGGTCGAAGATCTTGGCACGGTTGCCGGCCAGATCGCCGACCGTACTATTCATTTGAGCAATTGCGACTTTGACTGTCATGATGATGATGGATATTTTCGTTCTATTAAACAAGACAGGGGCGCGCAGGCCGGTGGCGGCGCCCCGAGAGTGATGAATGCACACTACAACAATGAATTATCGCACGGCTATCGTCACTACCCTGGCTGAAATTGGCGAAGCGGCCTGGTCTGAACTGCTGGCAAGCCAGGCGGACGCCACTCCCTTCCTTTCCTACGCCTTCTTGCACGCGCTGCACGAGTCCCGCTGCGCCAGCGCGGATACGGGCTGGCAGCCAAATTACTTGGTGCTGTGGCAAGGCGAAACCTTGGCCGCCGCCCTGCCCCTGTACCTCAAAATGCATTCGTATGGCGAATACGTGTTCGACTGGGCCTGGGCCGACGCCTATCGGCAGCATGGCCTTGAATATTACCCGAAACTGCTGTCCGCGATACCGTTTACGCCCGTCAGCGGCACGCGCCTGCTGGCCCGCGATGGCGAGGCGCGCGCGGCCCTGCTGGCCTTTCTGCAGGCGCAGCAGCAGCAGCAGCAGCAGCAGCAGCAGCAGCAAGCGGCCGAAGTCTCGTCCTGCCACATCCTGTTCCCGCCGGAAAGCGAAGCGCGCCAGTTGGAGGAAGCTGGCTACCTGATGCGTAGTGGCGTGCAGTTTCACTGGCTCAATCCCGGCTACACGGATTTCGAGCAATTCCTCGCCACTCTCGAGCACAAGAAGCGCAAGAATATCCGCGCCGAGCGGCGCAAGGTGCGGGAAGCGGGCGTCACCATGCGCCAGGTGCGCGGAGCGAACGCCACGGACGCGGACTGGAAACTGTTCCACCGCTGCTACAGCAATACCTATGCGGAACACCGCTCCTCGCCCTATCTGTCGCTGGACTTCTTCCGGCGCATAGGCGCCAGCATGCCGGAAAACATTCTCTTGGTGATCGCCGAGCGCGAAGGCCGGGCCATTGCCGCCTCGCTGGTGATCCACACGGCTGACACCCTGTATGGCCGCTACTGGGGCGCGCTCGAGCAGGTGCCCTGTCTGCATTTCGAGACGGCGTACTACCAGCCGCTGGAGTTTTGCATCGCCAACGGCATCGCCACCTTCGAAGGGGGCGCCCAGGGCGAGCACAAGATGGCACGCGGCTTCCTGCCGCAAAAGACGTGGTCCGCCCACTGGCTGGCGCACCCTGCCTTTGCCGACGCCGTGCAGCGCTTCCTCGAACGCGAACGGGGCGGCATCGATGCCTACCTCGATGAATTGAACGAGCACAGTCCGTTTCGCGCATAAAAAAACGCTCCCGGCCATGACTGGCGGGGAGCGTTCTTCTTACTCGGTGTTCTTAGGCTTTGGCGGCGTCGGTCTTGAACGCTGCAACGCCGTTCAGGATTTCTTCCTTGGCCACTTCAGGGCCATACCAGCCATCGATCTTGACCCATTTGCCTTTTTCCAGATCCTTGTAGTGCTCAAAGAAATGCTGGATCTGGCGCAGACGCAGTTCGTTCAAGTCTTCCGGCTTTTGCCAGTGGCTGTAGATCGACAGGACCTTGTCGACAGGCACGGCCAGCACTTTTGCGTCTTCGCCCGACTCGTCGGTCATTTTCAGCACGCCGATAGGACGGCAGCGCACGACCACGCCCGGGATCAGCGGGAACGGGGTGATGACCAGCACGTCAACCGGGTCGCCGTCCGGCGACAGGGTGTTCGGCACGTAGCCATAGTTGCACGGGTAATGCATGGCGGTACCCATGAAGCGATCGACGAAGATCGCGCCGCTTTCCTTGTCGACTTCGTACTTGATCGGATCGGCATTCATCGGGATTTCGATGACGACGTTGAAATCGTTCGGCAGGTCGCGGCCGGAAGAGACGTTATTCAAACTCATGGGATTCCTCATTAGCGGGTGGTGTTTTAACCGCGCAATTATAGCGAAGTACAGGCCGCTTGTGCGACGCAGCAGCGGCCCGCCGGCGTTTTGCGCGTCCTGCCAGCAACAGTGGCGCGCCCGGTTCACTGCACCCCGCAGCCTGCCACCGGGACAATAAACAGGCTGCCGAAAATAATAAGTAGAAACACTTACGCATTACTACGGTCAGTCCCGAGTTAATACCATCAATATCCGCCTATTTTCATTTCAATATCACCATGCGGCAAACATGGTTATTATATTTGATATTGCATTTTAAGCAGCCACTTATAACAACAGCGTCAATCTTATTCTCCCCGCAATGCGGGCGCATGACGACGTCGCCGCTTCAACACACGCCTCCAGCCCGGGAATTCCCTCTTCCAGCATAATATTTGCGCTTATTTGAAGCATTTATTTATTCAAATGGCGGTCCTGCCAAAAAATGGCGCGACCAGAAGACATTCATCAATTCTGATAAACTGTCACATTCTGGTGTTTCCAAAACTTCGCATACTCTGCAAACAAAGCCTTCGCTAGATTCAATATGGCGCATCACGCGCCACCGATAAATCCTTGCAAAAAGGAATATGATGATTCCCTCTTTCCGGCCCGGGCCTTTATTAAAGGTCACCGGCGTTATTTTCATTCTGTTTGGCCTCGCCCTGCTGGGCGGCGGCATCTGGCTGGCCTCTCTGGGCGGCTCCTGGTACTACCTGCTGGCCGGTATCGGCATGCTCGTTGCCGGCGCGCTGGTGTTCCAGGGCAAGCGCAGCGCGCAAGCCTTCATGGCGCTGCTGCTGATCGCCACCCTCATCTGGTCCGTCATTGAAGTGAAATTCGACTGGTGGCAATTGCTGCCGCGCCTCGACATCTGGTTTGCCGCCGCCGTCTGGCTGCTGCTGCCCTTCGTCAACCGCCGCCTGGCGCCAGCCGCCGCGGCGAAACAGGGACAAGCGGGGAAGACGGCGCTTTCCGCCGCCGTGGCCCTGACCGTCATCGCCGGCGTCATTGCCCTGTTCCAGGACTACCATGACCTGCATGGCGACGTACCTGCCGAAAACATGGCCGCCACCGCCACGGGCGACCTGGCGCCCGGCGTCGAGCACAATGACTGGTCCGCATATGGCCGTTCCGGCTATGGCGACCGCTATGCCCCGGCCGCACAGATCACGCCGGCGAATATTTCTGGCCTGAAAGAAGCCTGGACTTACCACACGGGCGACTTCAAGGGACCGAACGACCCGGGCGAAATCGCCAACGAAGTCACGCCGCTGAAGGTCAATGACATGCTGTATTTGTGCACGCCGCACAATATCGTCATCGCCCTGAACCCGGACACGGGCAAGGAAATCTGGCGCCACGATCCGAAGATCAACCGCGACGCGGCCAGCTACCAGCACATGATCTGCCGTGGCGTGGCGTACTGGGACGTGAACGCGGGCCGCGCGAAGAACAATCCCGCCCCCGAAGCTGCCGGCATGGAATGTCCGCGCCGCATCCTGGCGCCAACCATGGACGGCACCATGATCGCCGTCAACGCCGATACGGGCGAGTCGTGCAAGAGCTTTGGCAACAACGGCGTCGTCAACCTGTACAAGAACATGGCGATGATCAAACGCGGTTTCCTGATGCCGACCTCGCCGCCGGCCGTGTCGCAGAAAATGGCCGTGATCGCCGCCAGCGTGACGGACAACCATTCGACGGAAGAGCCCTCGGGCGTCATCCGCGGCTACGATCCCGTCACCGGCAAGCTGATGTGGAACTGGGACCCTGCCACGCCGGAAGATACGCAGCCCTTCCCTGAAGGCAAGAACTACACCAACAACTCGCCCAATTCGTGGGGCGTGGCCAGCATCGATGAAAAGCTGGGCATGGTCTACATTCCGATGGGCAATGAAACCCCCGATACCTGGGGCGGCAACCGCAACAAGAATGGCGAGAAATTCAACAGCGCCATCGTCGCGCTGGACCTGGCAAGCGGTAAAGTGCGCTGGGTCTACCAGACCGTGCACCACGATATCTGGGACATGGATATCGGCGGCCAGCCTAGCCTGGTCGACATCGACACGCCGAAAGGCAAAGTGCCGTCCGTCGTGGCCACCACCAAGCGCGGCGACATCTACGTGATTGACCGCCGCGACGGCAGCCTGGTCGTGCCGGCGCCGGAAAAACCCGTGCCGACGAGCAATCCTGCCGCCGGCGACACCCTGTCGCCCACGCAGCCGTTCTCGGCCCTGACCTTCCTGCCAGAGCGCAATATCAGCGAAGCGGACATGTGGGGCACGACGCCGTTCGACCAGCTCGCCTGCCGCATCATCTTCAAGGAACGCCGCTATGAAGGCCCGTTCACGCCGCAAACGGCTGGCAAGGGCGCCGTCATCTCCCCGGGCCCACTGGGTATCTTCGAATGGGGTGGCGCGGCCATCGATCCCGTGCGCCAGTTGTTGATCGTCAACCCCGACTACATGGGCTTCCTGGAAAAACTCGTACCGCGCGCGGAAACGACGGCCAAGGGCGGCACCGGCGGCGAAATGGGCTTGCAGCCGCAGACGGGCGTCCCGTTCGCCGTGGAAATCAAAGCCTTCTTGTCGCCGCTGGGCTTCCCGTGCCAGGCACCGCCATGGGGCTATGTGGCCGCCGTCGACCTGCGCACGATGAAAAAAGTGTGGATGCACAAAAATGGCACCACGCGCGACAGCGGCCCCGTGCCGATCCCGCTGCCACTGGGCGTCCCCAGCCTGGGCGGCATGGTCACCACCGGTGGCGGCGTGACCTTCCTCAGCAGCACGCTCGACTACTACATCCGCGGCTACGACGTCAGCAACGGCAAAGTGATCTGGAAAGCCCGCTTGCCAGCCGGCGGCCAGGCTACGCCGATGAGCTATGTGTCGAACAAGTCGGGACGCCAGTTCGTCGTCGTCATGGCCGGCGGCCACGGTTCGCTGGGCACGAAGATGAGCGACACCCTGGTCGCGTATGCCTTGCCGGAAGGCGCCGCCGCACCGAAGAAGTAAAGTAGCAAAGTAGCAGCGTAAAAAAAAGCCGTTCAGTCTGCACTGAACGGCTTTTTTACGTCTGGAGAAACAGCTTACAGGATGGTTGCCAGCGCGCACTGCCGGTAATGCGCGGCAGCCTGCTCCGCCTGCTGCAAGGCGTCGTGCATCTGCGCCAGCTTCAGGTGGGCGTCGCGCACCATTTGCGGCTCGTTCGCGTCCGACAAGGCCTGCTCCAGGTGGCGCTGGGCCTTGCCCCACAGTTTTTGCTTGAGGCACAAGGTACCCAGGGTCAGCTCCAGTTCCGCATCGAGCGGACGCTGTTTCATCCATTGCTCGCAATGCTCGATCTGCAGCAGCAGGGCCGGCGTGCCGCTTGGCGCCGCCGCTTCGCGGTAGGCGCGCACGACTCTGTCGTCCCAGTCGGCGGCCAGCGACTCTTCGCACACGAGGCGCGCTTCATCGTGCAGGCCCCGCGCATTCAGGGCCGTGGCGGCGCGGCAGGCGATGTACGGCTTGACCCGGTCGCTGCTGGGCACGGTGGACCACACGCGCATCAACGATTCCGCGTCATGCGACGGGTCGGACAGCAAATGGTCGTAGGCCAGCTCGCGCAGGCGCGACGACAGGGCCGGATGCAGGGCGCGGTGCTTGTCGAGCGAACGCACGAGACGCAGCACTTCCGGCCAGTTCTTCGCCTGCTGCTCGGCCTTGAGCGACCATTGCAGCGCGTGGATGTGGCGCGTGCCGCTGGCATTGAGTTCGCGCACGGCGGCCAGGGCCGCTTCCGGCTGGTGGTCGTCGACCAGCAATTCCGTCACCGTCATCAACCGGGCCGTCTTCAGGCTGGCATCGCCTTCGACGCGGGAAAGCCAGCTGTCGCGGCGTTCGGACTGGCGCATGCGGTGCGCGGCGCGCGCGCCGATCAGCGCGGCTAGGCCGGCGTTTTCTTCCAGCTCGGCGGCGCGCAAGGCAGCTTTTTCCGCATGGCCGAAACGGCCTTCGAACAGGGCTTTCAAGGCTTCGCGCAAGCCCTTGTTGCCATCGCGCTCACGCTTGCGCTGGCGGTAGGCCGCCACTTGCGCCGGCATGCGCACGGTGGCGCGCACGGCGCGCACCAGCAGGTACAGCAGCACGAACAGCACGACCTGCAGCAGCAGGAAGAAGTTCAGCGACAAGTCGATGCGGTATGGCGGATAGAACAGCACCACGTTGCCAGGGTTGAAACGGGCCGTCACGGCGATACCGATCGCCGCGGCCATCAGGGCGAGTAACCAGAGAAATAGACGCATGGGCTCAGGACTTCGCTTTGTAGTTGCGCACAGCCGTCAGGCTGTCGGACAAGGTTGGCATTTCGATGGCCAGGTTGCTGCCCTGCACCTGGCGCAGCAGCGCTTGCGCCGTCTGCGTGCTCTTGGCGCGGGTGTCGAAATACTTGGCCAGCGCATCCTGCGCAGCGATCAGGTCGTTACGGAAAGCCGTTTCATTGCGCGACAACAAGGCCATGCGGGCATTGAGCAGGCGCAGCTTGACGTTTTCGCGCAAGAAATACGATTGCGTCGGCGACAGCATCAGCGCTTCCGGCGTATCGACGCGGCGGATGCGGATCAACTGGCGCACGTCGGCCCACATGTCGCCGCTCCAGGTATTGAAGCCGTCGCGTACTTTTTGCAGCATCGGTTCCGGCGCAGGCGGACCCACCAGCTTGCCGGCGGCATCGCGCACGGGCTTGGCCTTGCCCGGTTTTTCCGGCGCGGCCGGCAAGGCCGGCGTTTCGTCGGACAGCATCGGCAAGGAATCGATCTGGGCGATCACGGCGTCGAGGCGCAGGGCCACGCCCGTCGAATCGACGCTAGGGAGGGCCTTGAGTTTTTCCATGTCGCGCCCGATGGCGCGGCGGATGGTGATGAATTGCGGCTTGTCCGAGCGCGACAGGCTGCGGTCCGCGTTTTGCAGGGCGATCAGCGCGCCGGGCACGTTGCCGGCCAGTTGCAGCTGCTGGCTGGCCGTCGACAGCACTTGCTCGATTTCCGTCAGCGCCCACTCGTCGCGGTTCTTCGACAAGTCGTTATACAGTTGTTCCAGCGCCAGCTGCTGGCTTTGCGTTTCGCTCTGGCGGTTTTCCAGCGCGCCCACCTTGATTTCCAGCTCTTTCGTGCCTTCTTGCACGTTGCGCGCCAGCACGCCCGTTTCGGCATTGCTGACATCGCCCTTTTGCAGGCGCTTGGCCACTTCTTCGCGCAGGTTGCGGATCTGCTTGCTGGTCGACCAGCTTTGCGCAGCCAGCAGCACGGCCAGCACGATGACGGCGATGCTCATGGGCTTTTGCAGCTGTTCCAGCAAGGTCGGCGCGCGGCCGGCAGGTTGGTCGGCCGCCTGCGGCGCCGTCTTCACGGCGCCGCCAGGCGTTGCATTCGGTTCGGAGAGTGTAGGCATTTCGTTCATGGTCGTGATTGTAACGCGGCGAGCACTCCTGCGTCGCCTGATCCTGTCAGGGTGACACGGGCAAAACCCAGGGCCGCCGCCGTTTGTGCAATGCGGGCGTGCGGCACGATCAGATGCTGCTGTTGCATTTTCACAACAGCCGTCTTTTCAGCATCCATTTCGCCCAGCAGCGCCAGCAAACCGCGCAGCGCTTCCGAGCTGGTGATGATCCAGTCATTATTATGCTGCAACAGGTTTTCCAGGGTCGCCCGCAAGGCCGGCGTCAGCGTCGGCACCTTGCGGCGGTAGGCCGTGACGAACTCGACTTCGGCGCCGGCCGCGCGCAAGCCGTCGGCCAGGTAATCGCGTCCGCCATCGCCGCGCACGATCAGCACGCGCTTGCCGCGCAGGGCCGGCAAGTCCAGCGCCAGCAGCAAATGTTCGGAATCGCTGCGCGCCGTATCCAGCGGGCTGGTGATGGTAGCGTTGGCGTCCGTCACGCCATGCGCGGCCAGGGCCATCTTGCTGCCCTCGCCCACCACGGCCAGCGGCACACCTGGCGGCCACGCGGGCAAGTGCGCAAAGACGCAGTCGATGGCGTTCGGTGAAACGAAGGCCACCAGGTCAAAATCGCGCAGGCGCGCCAGTACGGCTTGCAAGTGCGCGCATTCGTCCTCGCCCTCAAGCGCGTGGATTTCCAGCAGCGGCAGCAACTGCACGGGCAAGCCCAGCGCCGCGATGTGGGCGGCCAGCGGCCCCGCTTGTTGCGCGGGCCGCGTGATCACCACGGTGTCAGGCATGCGGCGCCAGGCCTTCATGGTTGTCGGGTGTGACGGCGCACGAGGCGAGGATGCCGGCGGCGTCTTGCCCGCGCAGCAGTTCGGCCACCTGTTCGCCCAGCAGTTCCGGCGCGCCAGCCGGACCACTGACGTCGGCGTTGGCCATGCGCGCGCCGTCCGGCGTGGCGACCATGGCGCGCAAGCGCATCTGTTCGCCCTCGACGGTGGCGAACGCGGCCAGCGGGATCTGGCAGCTGCCGCCGAAAATCTTCGACACCTTGCGCTCGGCCGTGACGGCTTGCGCCGTGGCCGTGTGGTTCAGCGGCGCCAGCAGGCGCACGAGGTCGGCGCCGTCCGCACGCCCGCTGCGGATTTCGATCGCCATGGCGCCCTGGCCCGCCGCCGGCAGGCTGTCTTCCGGCGCCAGCACGGCGCGGATGCGCGAAGCCAGGCCCAGGCGCTTCAGGCCGGCGGCGGCCAGGATGATGGCGGCATAGTCGCCACGGTCGAGCTTGCCCAAACGCGTATCGAGGTTGCCGCGCAGAGGCAGTATCGTCAGGTGCGGATAGCGCGCGGCGATCAGCGACTGGCGGCGCAGGCTGCTGGTGCCGACGACGGCGCCATGCGGCAGCTCGGCCAGGCTGGCGTAATCGTTCGACACGAACGCGTCGCGCGGGTCTTCGCGTTCGAGGATGGCGGCCAGGGCAAAGCCTTCAGGCAACTCCATCGGCACGTCTTTCAGCGAATGCACGGCCAGGTCGGCGCGGCCCTCTTCCATCGCCACTTCCAGTTCCTTGACGAACAGGCCCTTGCCGCCTACCTTGGACAGGGCGCGGTCCAGAATCTGGTCGCCGCGTGTGGTCATGCCGAGAATTTCAACGCTACACTGCGGATACAGGGCGGCCAGGCGCGCACGCACATGTTCAGCTTGCCACATGGCAAGACGGCTCTCGCGCGTGGCGATCACCAGGCGGGCAGGAATATTCAATTCGTTCGGGGTCAATTCGGATGCTTTCAAAACAAGTTCTTTCGCTGTGGCTGTCGTTGTCATTATCGTTGCCAATTCGCCCGTCCGATATCAATTTGTATCGGAATGGCGCCCGGCGTCGCTATAATCGTTATCCCTTGGCCTAGAAGGCCAAGTCAGGCTAGCGTCCATGTTGAAGACCACAAATTTTATCATGCGCCCCCTCCCCTCTGCGGCCAAACGCCCGGTGCGATCCACATTCCCTTGCTTTTACACTTACTTTGGTTCTTTATTATGCTCAATGACGCAGTAGCACCAGAAATAGTTCCAGCGGCCGGCTCCGACAAGGACGCGCCGCTGAAAGAAGACATCCGCCTGCTCGGCCGCCTGCTGGGCGACGTGCTGCGGGAACAGGAAGGCGACGCCGTCTTCAATGTGGTGGAAACCATACGCCAGACTTCCGTGCGCTTCCGCCGCGAAGCGGACGCGGACGCGGCCCTGGAACTGGACGCCATGCTCAAGGAACTGAGCCGCGAACAGACGATTTCCGTCGTGCGCGCCTTTTCCTACTTTTCGCACCTGGCCAACATTGCCGAGGACCAGCACCACATCCGCCGCCGCCGCGCCCACCTGCTGGCCGGCTCCCCGGCGCAAAAGGGCAGCGTCAGCTTCGCGCTGAAAAAACTGCGCATGGCCGGCGTGCCGCGCAAGACCGTCGACACCTTCTTCCAGGACGCCCTGATCGCGCCCGTGCTGACGGCCCACCCGACGGAAGTGCAGCGCAAGAGCATCCTCGACGCCGAGCACGACATCGCCCGCCTGCTGGCCGAGCGCGACCTGCCGCAGACGCCAAAAGAACGGCAAGCCAACATGCAGCTGCTGCGCTCGCGCGTGGCCACCCTGTGGCAGACGCGCATGCTGCGCTACTCGAAGCTGACGGTGGCCGACGAGATCGAAAACGCCCTGTCCTACTACCGCATCACCTTCCTGCGCGAACTGCCGGGCCTGTATGACGATATCGAGGAAGACATCGCCGCCGAGTACCCGAACGGCGACGGCACGATAGAACCGATTAATGCCGCCTACGTGCAGATGGGCAGCTGGATCGGCGGCGACCGTGACGGCAACCCGAACGTCAACGCGGGCACCATGCAGCACGCACTGGCGCGCCACGCCACCACCATCCTCGATTTCTACCTCGACGAAGTGCACGCGCTGGGCGCGGAATTGTCCGTCTCGACCCTGATGGTGGGCGTGAGCGCCGAACTGCAGGCGCTGGCCGACCAGTCGCCCGACGCTTCGCCGCACCGCAGCGACGAGCCCTACCGCCGCGCCCTGATCGGCATCTATGCGCGCTTGGCCGCCACGGCCCGCGCGCTGGGCGCCACCAACATCCTGCGCAAGGAAGTGGGCGCGGCGGCCGCCTACCCTGACGCGGCCGCCTTTGTGGCCGACCTGCGCACCATCGTCGCCTCGCTCGAATCGCACCACGGCGCTGCCCTCGTGCGCCCGCGCCTGGCGACCCTGGCACGCGCGGCCGACATCTTCGGCTTCCACCTGGCGTCGCTCGACATGCGCCAGACCTCGGACGTGCACGAGCGCGTGCTGGCCGACCTGTTCGCGAAAAGCGGCGTGGCCGCCGATTACACGGCCCTGTCCGAGGAAGGCAAGCAGGCGCTGCTGCTGAACGAACTGGCCCAGCCGCGTTTGCTGTATTCACCCTACATTGCCTACGCCGCGGAGACGGATTCCGAGCTGGCGATTTTGCGCGCGGCGCGCGACATCCGCCAGCGCTACGGCGCGCGGGCCATCCGCAACTACATCATCTCGCACACGGAAACCGTGTCCGACTTGCTGGAAGTGTTGCTGCTGCAAAAAGAAACGGGCTTGCTGCGCACCGACTGGAAAGCGGGAGGCGACGGCGACAGCACGTGCGAGCTGATGGTCATCCCCCTGTTCGAGACGATACCCGACCTGCAGCGCGCGGCCGGCATCATGAGCCAGGTCATGGCCTTGCCCCTGGTAAAACAATTGATCGCCAAGCAGGGACAGCTGCAGGAAGTCATGCTCGGCTATTCCGACTCGAACAAGGATGGCGGCTTCCTCACGTCGAACTGGGAACTGTACAAGGCGGAACTGGCGCTCGTGTCCGACTTTCAAAAGGCCGGCGTCAAGCTGCGCCTGTTCCACGGCCGCGGCGGTACCGTAGGACGTGGCGGCGGACCCAGCTACGAAGCCATCCTGGCCCAGCCGCCGGGCACCGTCAACGGCCAGATCCGCCTGACGGAACAGGGCGAGATCATCGCCTCGAAGTTTTCCAACGCGGAAATCGGCCGGCGCAACCTGGAATTGCTGGTCGCCGCCACCCTGGAAGCGAGCCTGGCGCCGCACGAAGCCAATCCGGCCCGCAACAGCCAGCTGGCGCAGTTCGAAGCCGTGATGGCGGAACTGTCGGACCTCGCCTATCACGCCTACCGCCACCTCGTGTATGAAACGCCGGGCTTTACGGAGTATTTCTTCTCGGCCACACCGATTGCGGAAATTGCCGAACTGAACCTCGGCTCGCGCCCCGCCTCGCGCAAGGCCAACCAGCGCATCGAAGACTTGCGCGCCATTCCCTGGGGCTTTTCCTGGGGCCAGTGCCGCTTGCTGCTGCCGGGCTGGTTCGGCTTCGGCAGCGCCATCGAAGCCTGGATCAACCAGGCCGACGGCGATGCGAAAGATGACAGGATCGCCACCCTGCGCGCCATGTACGCCGAATGGCCGTTCTTTGCCACCCTGCTGTCGAACATGGACATGGTGCTGGCCAAGACGGACCTGGCGATCGCCTCGCGCTATGCGGAACTGGTGGCGGACCAGGACTTGCGCGAACGCATCTACAAGCGCATCACGGACGAGCATGGCAACACCTTGCGCTGCCTGGAGCTAATCACCGGCAATACGGAACGGCTGGCAGGCAATCCGCTGCTGGCCCGCTCGATCCAGAACCGCTTCGCCTATCTCGACCCGCTGAACCACTTGCAGGTGGAATTGATCAAGCGCAACCGCACCCTGTCCAACGCCGGTAAAGTCGACGAACGGGTGCACCGCGGTATCCAGCTGTCGATCAATGGCGTGGCGGCAGGCTTGCGCAACACGGGCTGATCACGTCAAACTGCCATCGGCAGGCAGGGGCCGGCACCGCAAGGGCCGGCCCTTTTGCTTGCTCAATGGAAAAATATTCTCAAGAAAGCAACATTTGGTATTACACTAGCGTGGAATATCCTCCCCCCACTCCGGCGCCAGGCGCACCGCAGCGGCCAACCACGACGCCAGGAATGCGGATGAGCAAATGGTCGATTGAAACGCTGGGTGCGGCATGCGCCGCCCTCATCTTGGTCGTACTGGGCTGGCTGGCGGGCGCTGCCTGGCAGGAACTCAACTTCTGGGAACATGTCTGGCTGTCGCTGCTGCTGGCGACCGCTGGCGGCATCGCACTGTGGCTGCTGCGCGTGCTGCGCAACCACCTGGCCAGCACGCGACTGCAGCTCGACGCCAGCGTCATGCGCTACCGCGACCTGAGCGAGACGGCGCAGGACGGGATGTGGCAAACGGACGCGGAAGGCACGATATTGCATCTCAACCAGCGCCTGTGCGACATGCTGGGCATCCCGGCGGAAAAGCTGCTGGGCCACAAGATGAGCGAATTCCACGATGAAGCGACCTTGCTGCGCTTGTGCCCGCTGAGGCGCACGCAGGAACACAGCTGCATGGGCGAACTGCAGTACTGGCACAGCGACGGCTCGGAACGCTGGGCCATGATCAGCGGCCGCTGCCTGTACGACCAGCTGGGCACCTTGACGGGCGCGCTCGTGCTGGCCAACGACATCACGGAACAAAAGCGGGCCGAACTCGCGTTGAGCGTCGCCCATGCGGAACTGGAAAGCCGCGTGGCCCTGCGCACGGCCCAGCTGCTCGACGTGAATCTCCAGCTGTCCGCGGAAATCGCCATGCGCGCGCAAACGGAAGCGGCCCTGGCGCGCAGCGAAGAGCGGCTGCAGGACATCATTTCGATGATGCCCCTGTCGCTGTTCCTCAAGGATGCCGATTCGCGCATTTTGCTGATGAACCAGGCTTGCGAACAGCAATGGGGCGTGCGCCAGCAGGACATCGCCGAAGGACGCGACCTGCAGCACTTCCCCAGCGATCAGAACGTGGGCTTCCACGCGGCGGACCGGGAAGCGTTTGCCAGCCGCAAGGTGGTGATCCGCGAAGAATTGGTATGGAACGCGCAGTTGCAGGAAAACCGCCTGGTGCAGACGCACAAGAAACCCGTGTTTGACGCCAACGGCCGGCCGCAGATGATCATCGCCATGGCCATCGACATCACCGACAGCAAGCGCAACGAGGAAAACCTGGAACGCACCCTGGCCCAGCTGCGCGAACTGACCGACCACCAGCAAACCATCAAGGAAGAAGAGCGCCGCCGCATCGCGCTCGACATTCATGACGATCTGGGCCAGAACCTGATGGTGCTGCGCATCGATGTATCGCTGCTGCACGCGCGCACGGCCAAGGGCCATCCGCGCCTGCACCGCCACGCGCAGCGCGTGCTCGACACCATCGATACCACCATCCGCTCCGTGCGCACCATCATCAATGACTTGCATCCCAGCACCCTCGAACTGGGACTGGGCCCGGCGGCCGAATGGCTGATCCGCCAGATGGAGGGCCGCGGCGCCATCCGCTACCGGCTCAAGCTCGACAGCGAGGCGCCCGACCTAGGCCTGGACCAGCGCCAGACGTCGGCCATCTTCCGCGTGCTGCAGGAATCGCTGTCGAACATCGTGCGCCACGCCCAGGCCAGCGAAGTGGAAGTGGCGCTGGAACAGGACGCGGACGCCATCGTGCTGCGCATCAGCGACAACGGCATCGGCATGCAGCCGGGCGACCATGGCAAGCGGGCCGCCTTCGGACTGAAAAGCATACGCGAACGTGTCCACGCGCTGGGCGGCGAACTGCGTATCGACAGTCAGGCCGGCCAGGGCACGGTGCTGGCCATCCACCTGCCGCGCGCCAGGAAAGGCCACCCAGCCAATCATGACACAACACAAGAATTAGTAAAAACAGTAGAAAATTAAGTATGCATTTTCAACATTAAAAAGTATAGTAAGTTTTTTCTTTGAGGAAACTATCATGCTGCCACGGTTCTCCCGCTTCCGCTCCCCACTGCTTGGCCTGTGCCTGCTGGCCGCCGTCTCCACCGCCAGCGCCACCATCTATGCCGAACGGGGCTTTGGTGAAAGGGATGGCAATGGCAGCATCGCGTCCGACCTGAACCCGGCGGGCCTCGTGGCCGGCATCATCATGGAGGAAGAAGGACGGCGCCGCGCCGTGACGTACCAGCATGGCCGCATCCGCGAGCTGGGCACCCTGGGCGGCGATGAAGGTTTTACCAAGGCCATCAATATTCATGGCGTGGTGGTCGGTTCGGCGCAGACGGCCAGCGGCGCCTGGCACGCCTTCCGCTACGACGCGGCGGGCGGCATGCGCGACCTGGGCACCCTGGGCGGCACCAGCAGCTATGCCACGGCCATCGCGCGCGGCGGCCAGGTGGCCGGCTACGCCGATACGAGCGGCGGCGATTTCCACGCCTTTGTGACGAAAGCCGACCACAGCCTGCAAGACCTGGGCACCCTGGGCGGCGCCAGCAGCTATGCCAGCGGCCTGAACAACCATGGCGTGGTGGTGGGTACGGCCCAGCGCGACGACGGCTACCGCCGCGCCTTCGTCTACCGCCCCGGCGCGGGCATGCAGGAAATCGGCACCCTGCCCGGCGGACGCATCAGCTCGGCCACCGCCATCAATGACGCGGGCCTGATCGTGGGCGCCTCGGAAACGGAGAAACGGCGCTGGCACGCTTTTGCCTGGGACGGCAAGCGCATGCTCGACCTGGGCGCCATGATCGGCCAGGGCGACAGCTACGCCACGGCGGTCAATGCGGCCGGACACGTGGTCGGCAGCGTCAACATCAACGGCTTTGAACCGATGACCTTTGTCTACAAGGAAGGCGTGATGACGGTGCGCCGCCGCGACGACGGCCTGTACCTGACCAACAAGATCACGGACGCCGGGCTGGTGGTGGGCGCCGTCTACACGGGGCATAAGTTCCAGGCCTTCGCAGTGCCGTCGCAAGCGTCGCCGGCGCCGCCGCGCCGCAACCCGCTGGACTGGTTCTTCATGACCGTCATCGTCGGCGCCAGCGGCGTGGCGCTGTACAAGCTGCAGCGCCATCACCGCGCCGGCCTGCAAGGCCAGCGTACGTATTTCATGTAAGCCAACGCTGCGGATGGACGAAAAAAAAGAGGCTTGCGCCTCTTTTTTTGTGACTGCTTAGTTTTGCGTCAGGAAGGTTTTCAGCTTATCCGAACGCGAAGGCTGGCGCAGCTTGCTCATAGCTTTCGCCTCGATCTGGCGGATACGCTCGCGCGTCACGTCGAACTGCTTGCCCACTTCTTCCAAGGTGTGGTCGTTCGACATTTCCACGCCGTAACGCATGCGCAGCACTTTCGCTTCGCGCGGCGTCAAGGAGTCCAACACTTCCTTGATCACGTTGCGCATCGATGCGTGCAGCGCGGCGTCCAGCGGCGCCAGGGTCGTGTTGTCTTCGATGAAGTCGCCCAGTTGCGAATCACCATCTTCGCCCATCGGCGTTTCCATGGAAATCGGCTCTTTCGCGATCTTCATGATTTCGCGCACCTTGTTTTCCGGCATTTCCATCTTGACGGCCAGGGTCGCCAGGTCCGGCTCGCTGCCCGTTTCCTGCATGATCTGGCGCGAGATGCGGTTCATCTTGTTGATCGTTTCGATCATGTGCACCGGCACGCGGATGGTGCGGGCCATGTCGGCGATCGAACGCGTGATCGCCTGGCGTATCCACCAGGTGGCGTAGGTCGAAAACTTGTAGCCGCGGCGGTATTCGAACTTGTCGACGGCCTTCAGCAGACCGATGTTGCCTTCCTGGATCAGATCGAGGAATTGCAAGCCGCGGTTGATGTATTTCTTGGCGATCGAAATGACCAGACGCAAGTTGGCGACCGTCATTTCGCGTTTCGCGTGACGGGCACGCTTTTCGCCGGCAGCCATCTGCTTGTTGATCTTGCGCAAGTCAGCCAGCGGCAAGGCCACGCGCGCTTGCAGGTCGATCATCTTCTTTTGCAGTTCCTTGACGGCAGGCACGTTGCGGCTGAGGATGGCGCTGTACGGATACTTGCAATCGACTTCGCGGTCGACCCATTCCAGGTCGCATTCATTGCCTGGGAACACCTTGATGAAGTGGGCGCGCGGCATGCCGCATTTGTTCACGCACAGTTCCAGCACGGCGCGCTCGATGTGGCGCACTTCTTCCATCTGGCCGCGCAGGGTGTCGCACAGCTTTTCCACGACCTTGGCCGTGAAGCGGATGCCCAGCAATTCCTGCGAAATGGCTTCCTGCGCCTTGATGTAGGCTTTCGAGTTGTAACCCTCGGGCGCCTTGCGCATCTTGTCGTACTGCGTCGAAATGACGTTGAATTTCTCCAACGCATTCTTTTTCAGCTGCGCCAATTGCTCGCTCGAGAAACCGGCCGCGCCGCCATTGGCGTCGCCGTCTTCTTCCTCGGCTTCCTCTTCCTCTTCCTCGTCGTCACCGCTGGCGGCGGCAGGCGCGGCGGCAGCGGCTGGTGCCGGGGCATTGCTTTCGTTCAGATCGACGAAGCCGTCGACCACTTCATCGACCTTGATTTCGTCGCGCGCGATTTTTTGCGACAGCGCGACGATTTCGCCGATCGTGGTCGGGCAGGCGGAAATGGCCTGGATCATGTCTTTCAGGCCGCCTTCGATGCGCTTGGCGATCTCGATCTCGCCTTCGCGCGTCAGCAGCGCCACGGCGCCCATTTCACGCATGTACATGCGCACGGGGTCGGTGGTGCGGCCGAAGTCGGAGTCGACGGTCGACAGGGCGGTCGCGGCAGCCGCTTCCACTTCATCGTCGCTGGTGACGGTGGCGACGTTGTCAGTCAACAACAAGCTTTCCGCGTCAGGAGCGCGCTCGTAGACGGCGATACCCATGTCGTTGAAAGTGGCGATGATGCCTTCGATCGCTTCCGGATCGATGATGTTTTCCGGCAATTGGTCATTGATCTCGGCATAGGTGAGGAAGCCGCGTTCCTTGCCCATGTTGATCAAGCCCGTGATCTGCTTGCGGCGGCGTTCCAGGTCCGCTGCCGATGCTTCCGGATCGCCCAATGCATCGGCCAGGCCGCCCTTGGCCTTGCGGTCGCGCGCTTTCGACACGGCCTTCAGTTCGGCGCGTTCGACGGCGTTCAGTGCCGCCACTTCATCGTTTTCCGGCGTGAATTCGCTTGGTTTGCGGCCACGGCGGCCTGGCACCTTGACCGTTGGCAGGAAGTAATTCGAGGTATCGATGGCGGCCAGGGCATCGGCGTCCGTGGTCTTGCTGACCACTTGCGCGCCGGTGATGATGGTCACGGGCGCCGCTTCCGGCTTGGCGCGCACGACTTTCGAACGGGCTGCCGTCACCACTTTGTTCGTGGCGGCGCTTTCGCTGACCTTGCGCGGCGCGGCCGGGGCCTTGGCACCGGGGGCGATCTTCACGCTTGGCGTCTTCGCCGGGGCAGCTTCAGCGGCCTCGGTCACGTCGGCAACAGCCTCGGCGGCTGGTGCGCTGACGTCCGCTTCCGCAGCCGTATCGGCCGGTGGCACGGCGGCCAGGCGCGAGCGACTTTTCTTCACCACGGTGACGACGGTCGGCGCCGTCGTGACGGTCGCTTCCGGATTCGCTTGCGCATTATCGATGAAGTAAGATAAAGTCGTTTTGGGTACGGCAAGTGGTGCCGCGGCTGGGCGTGGCGCCTTGGCGGACAACGTTAAAGTTTTTGGCGTATTCTTCATGAGATATCTCTTAATGCGAGACCAGATGGTGTCGGCGCGAAGTGAATGATTCCACCTAAGCCTGCGAAACCGGACTCGATGGAGCGTATTGTTGCGGCTGCCGTGTTAACGGCAGCGGCGCCTGTCTATCGGGACGTTCAAAGCCCGCGCATCCGTCATGCGGAGCGGCGGACCGTACGGCGAGGCCGGAGCCGGGTCAGATAAATAAGCGATGTACATTGCGGAATGAAAAAAAGCCCGTACCAGAACGGGCTTGAATCTATTGTTGTTCAGTGAAGACACAGCGGAGAGCAAGATTATGCACGAAGGCCAGTTATCTGGATAATTGATAAGCGGAATATCCGATATCAAAAATACTAATAGTGATGGCCTGTACCGCACTGCTCCTATCCCCTGCACACCTGAGCCAGACCGTCAAAAACAGGGCCCAGTCATCAGCGCAAGCCGACATTATACACATTTCCCGCATTTCGCGCTGCGCCCGCTGTAGCGCGAAGCCGTTTATCGCAGGTCAAGTTGCCAAAAAAGACAATGCACTTGCCTGTGGCGCGTGCTATGCTCCCCTTTTATAGCCCAACCAATGATGTCGATGACCAGCTCCACGCCAGACCAGCAAGCCACCACTCCTGACACGCCAGTCGATGCAGCCCCAGCGGCGGCACCGGCCGCAGCGACCACGCCGGCGCCTGCCGGCCTGACCGCGCGCGCCCTGCTGAAGCAGTTCCAGGAGCAATTCCCGCCATTCCGCGATTGCCTGCCCTTGTCGATCGGTATCGACAAGCAGATCCTGGCACGCCTGCCGGACCTGGACCGCAAGCTGATGCGCACGGCGCTGGGCATCCACACGGGTTCATTGCGCTACCTGCGCGTGATGGAAAAAGCCAAGGTACGCTACGACCTCGACGGCACCGCCGGCGCGGAAGTGACGCAAACCCACCGCGACCACGCCACGCAAGTATTGCAGCAGCGCTTCAAGAAAGAAGCCGAGCGCAAGAAAGCCGAGCGCGATGCGGCCGCCGCCGAAGAAGCGAACCGCTTGCGCCTGGAAAAACTGAATCTGCTGACCGCGAAATTCTCGCGCAAAGGCTGATCCGGTTTCATGGACACAGCTGCCGCACCGCCACTCCCCCCGTATCAAGGCATCGCCCTCGAGCACGTCAAGCTGGTACGCACCATCGATGATGCAAAAGCGGCCATGGCCGCCCTGCTGGCAGCGGACGCCATCGGCTTTGATACAGAATCGAAGCCGACGTTCGTCAAGGGCGAGTCTTCCACGGGACCGCATTTGATCCAGCTGGCCACCGACGACATCGCCTACCTGTTCCAGGTGGGCAGCACGCCGGCGCCGGCCCTGGCCGAACTGAAAGCCATCCTCGAATCAACCACCACCCTGAAAGTGGGTTTTGGCCTGTCCGACGACGTCAAGCGCCTGCGCAACAAGCTCGGCATCGCGCCAGCCCAGGTGCTCGACCTGTCCGTCGCCCTGCGCGGCGGCCAACGCAACGACCTGGGCGCGAAGACGGCCGTGGCCAAGTTCTTCGGCCTGCACCTGCAGAAATCGAAAAAAATCTCGACCACCAACTGGGCCACCTCGCGCCTGACGGAAAAGCAGATCCTGTACGCGGCCGACGATGCGCAAGTGGCCCTGCGCGTGTACCGCCGCTGGATCGCCGAAGGCGGCAAGGTCACGCCGCAAAAAGCCCCGCGCGCCAGCACGCCACCGGCCCCGCCGCCCGCTCCTGCCTGAAGCTGGCGCCTTTCCGCAGCATGAACAAGAACAAGTCCATCGGCACCACGCTTGAGGCGATCGCCGCCGCCGAACAGGCGCTGGGGCGTTCGCTGCCCGCGTCCTACGTGCAATGGTTGTTGGTCAACAATGGCCGCGCGCTGGGCGCCTTGAGCATATTTCCCGTCTACGACGCGGCCAATGCGCGCAAGACGTGGGAATCAATCGAGCGCCACTACAACACGGGCTGGCAGGAATGGCTGGGGAATGTGGGTGGCGGCAACGAGGCCAGCGCCCTGCTGCCCTTCGCCCAGTTCGGCACGGGCGATTACTATTGTTTTGACTATGCGCAAACGGGGCCATCGGGCGAACCGGTGGTCGTGCTGTGGTCGCATGAAACAGGCGCCACCAGCACGGTGGCACCCGACTTTGCGTCATTCCTCATACTGCCCGGCCGGCCGGACTGAAACCCGGCGGCCGGCGCAGCCTTATTTGACCAGGCGCAAGGTCAGCGGATAGCGGTAAGTGATGCCATTACTGGCCTTGACGGCCGCGACGATCGAGCACACCAGATTGGCCAGCGCCACGATCCAGAACAGGAACAGGCCGATCAGCACGAACGACAGGATGAAGCAGGCGAAATACCAGATGATCAGGGTGATCTGGAAATTGAGCGCCTCGCGGGCGTTCTCGGCCGAGAATTTATCCGCATCATCTTTCTTGATCAAGTAAATGATCAGCGGCGCCACCCAGCTGGTGAACAGGCCGCCAACATGGGACAGAATGGCGATCGTCGTATCTTGCGTACGGCCCACTTCCGGCTGCGTGTTATCCATTATCATTCCCATCATTAGTTATAGATACTTCAATATAACAGCAATATTTCTTTTTGGAATGAAACATGTGCTACCGCAAGGGACTTTTTTTCATGTACCGCTTGTTGCCGCCTGCGCCAGCCGCCCCAGGGTGGCGATGGCCTCTTCCAGCTGCGGGCTCCACGGGTGGCCGTAATTGAGGCGGATGCAATGGCGAAACGCGCGCGTGGCGGAAAAAATGGGACCGGGCGCGATGCTGATGCCGACCGCCAGCGCGCTGCGGTGCAAGGCCAGCGCATCGATACCCACAGGCATTTCCACCCAAACGAAATAGCCGCCCTGCGGCCGCGTCACCCGCGTGCCGGGCGGAAAATGCACGGCGATGGCTTGCAGCATGGTGTTTTGCTGCGCCGCCAGAGTCAGGCGCAGCTGGCGCAAATGGCGGTCGTAGCCGCCCTGCGCCAGGTAGTCGGCCAGCGCCATCTGCAGGGGGATGGACGCAGACAGGCTGGTCGTCAGTTTCAGGCGCTCGACCTGGCGCGCATAGCGGCCCGCCACGGCCCAGCCCAGGCGAAAGCCGGGCGCCAGGGTCTTGGAAAACGAACTGCAATGCATCACCAAGCCCGCGCTGTCGTGGCTTTTCGTCAGGCCCGGGCGCTGCTTGCCAAAGTACAGCTCGCCATACACGTCATCCTCGATCAGCGGCACGCCATGGCGCGCCAGCAATTCGACCAGCGCGCGCTTCTTTTCCGGCTGCATCAGGCTGCCCAGGGGATTCTGGAAACTCGTCATCAGCCAGCACGCCTTGGGCTGGTGGCGCTGCAACAGCTCTTCCAGCGCGGCCAGGTCGACACCATCGCGGGGGCTGGTGGCAATTTCCACGGCCTTCAGTTCCAGCCGCTGCAGCGCCTGCAAACAGGCATAGAAGCTGGGCGACTCGATCAGCACCGTGTCGCCGGGCCGCGTGACGGCTTGCAGGCACAGGTTCAGCGCTTCCAGCGCGCCATTCGTGATGACGATGTCGTCGCTGGACACGGGCACGCCGTCGAGCTGGTAGCGCAGCGCGATCTGGCGGCGCAGTTCCGCATTGCCCAAGGATAAATCCGTGACGGTGCTCCACGGGTCGAGGCGGCGCATGCTGGCCGAGACGGCCCGCGCCAACCGTTCCATCGGGAACAGATGCGGGCTGGGAAACGCCGAGCCAAACGGCACGATGTCGCGCGCACCGACGGCGCCCAGCACTTCGAACACGAGGTCGCTGACGTCGACGGTGGTGCTGGCGGCCAGCGGATGGGAACTGTCCGGCTCGGGCGCCAGCGCGGCGCGCTGCGGCGCCACGTAATAGCCGGAGCGGGGGCGCGAGACGATCATGCCGCGCGCTTCGAGCAAATAATACGCCTGGAACACCGTCGACGGACTGACGCCCCTGCGCGCATGCTGCTGGCGCACGGACGGTAACTTATCGCCAGGCAGCAACAGCTGCGCGCTGATCATGGCGGCGACTTCTTCCGCCAACTCCTCATATCGTTTCAACCCTGCTCCTCAAACTGATCCGTAGTTTTATTGCACAACTGATCCTGTCACAGTGACAGCGCCCGGTATATGCTAGGCTCATAAAAATTAACCGGGCAGCAACACCGGCACACAATACCGACCGATGAGACAGGCTATTTTCCCATGCAACTCTCCATGCTACTGCATTCCCCCCTCGTGCTGGTGCTGACCCTCGCGCTGCCCGGCATGGCACTGGCCGCGCCCGCTGCCATCTCCGCCAGCCACGACAGCCTGGAGCAGCGCATCAAGGCGTGCACCTCCTGCCATGCGCAAGAGGAAAAGCACGACGCCTTCTTTCCCCGCATCGCCGGCAAGCCTGCCGGCTACCTGTACAACCAGCTGCTGAACTTTCGCGAGGGACGGCGCCAGTATCCGCTGATGAACTATATGGTTGAACACTTGCCTGACGATTACCTGCGCGAAATTGCCGAGTATTTTGCGGCACAGCACCCTGCCCCGCCGCCGGCCCAGCCCAGCAGCGCCGGCGCGACGGCCCTGGCGCGGGGACAGCAACTGGTGCTGCGCGGTGACGCCGGCAAAAAGATTCCCGCCTGTATCGCCTGTCACGGCCAGCAGCTGGCCGGCGTGGCGCCCGCCATCCCCGGCTTGCTGGGCTTGCCGCGTGACTATATCAATGCCCAGCTGGGCGCGTGGAAGAACGGCGTCCGCCGCGCCCACTCTCCCGACTGCATGGCGCAAGTGGCGCAGCGCCTGTCGGACGCGGATGTCGGCGCCGTCTCGGCCTGGCTGGGTACGCAGGTGGCCAGCGCCGACGCACGTCCCGCCAGCAGCATCACCGTGCCCTTGCCGCTGCATTGCGGCGGCGTGCCAGGTTCCAGCGCGCAGGTGGCGCCATGAAAAAATGGATGATCGCGGCGGGCTTGCTGCTGATTGCCGGCGGCAGCGCCACATTCCTGCTGTATCCAGCGGACGACCTGGGACCACCCGCCGTGGCCAGCCCCCTGAGCCAGGAACAGCTGGTCGCGCGCGGCGCCTACCTGGCCAAGGCGGGCGACTGCATGGCTTGCCACACGACGCGCGGCGGCGTGCCCTACGCGGGCGGACGGGCCTTGCAGACGCCGTTCGGCAAGGTGCTCTCGCCCAACATCACGGCGGACAAGGAAACGGGCATCGGCAGCTGGACGGCCGACGATTTCTGGCGCGCCATCCACAACGGCAAGTCGAAAGATGGCCGGCTGCTGTATCCGGCCTTCCCCTACACCAGCTACACCAAGGTGCGGCGCGAAGACAGCGACGCCCTGTATGCGTATTTCCAGAGCGTGCCGCCGCACAAGCAGGCGAACGCGCCGCACGCGCTGCGCTTCCCCTACAACCAGCAGATCGCGCTGGCCGCCTGGCGCGCCCTGTATTTCAAGCCGGGCGTGTACCAGCCGCTCACAAACAAAAGCATGGAATGGAACCGCGGCGCCTACCTGGTGCAAGGCCTGGGCCACTGCAGCGCCTGCCATAGCAGCCGCACCACCCTGGGCGGCAGCGACGATGGCCTGTCGGGCGGCCTGATCCCCGTGCTGGGCTGGTACGCGCCGTCGCTGACGTCGGATGCGGAAGCGGGCCTCGGCGACTGGGATACGGCGCATATCGTGGAATTGCTGCAAACGGGCGTGTCGCCGCGCGCCACCGTCTTCGGCCCCATGGCGGAAGTCGTGCGGCAAAGCTTGCAGCACATGAGCACAGCCGATGTGCAGGCGATGGCCGTCTATCTGAAAAGCCTGCCCGGCCCCGCGCAGCCCGCACAACGGGCGCCGCGCGACACGTCGGAGCAAGCCAGGCAGCAACTGGCGCTGGGCGCGAAACTGTATGAGGCGCAATGCGCGAGCTGCCACCAGGCCGACGGCAAGGGCGTGCCGCCCGGCTACCCGCCGCTGGCCGGCAACCGCGCGCTGACGACGCAGTCGGCCGTGAACGCCATCCGCCTCGTGCTCAACGGTGGCTTCGCGCCCGGCACCCGCGGCAACCCGCGTCCCTACGGCATGCCGCCGTTCGGCCCCGTCATGGATGATGCGGAAGTGGCGGCCGTGGTCACCTATCTGCGGGCGTCGTGGGGCAATGATGCGCCGGCGGTTTCTGCGCTGGAAGTCAATAAATACCGCAGCGTGCCGCTGGAATAGGAGACATGAAAAAGCCGGCTCGCGCCGGCTTTTTCATGAACCACAGCCATCCTCAGCGGAACTTGCTCTTGTGCCCCGTCTTCAAATCCAGCGCATAGCGCACGCCATTGTCCGTCAGCATGACTTCATCGGGCGGCTCTTCGCCGGCCAGGGCGCCGTCGATCAAAGGCAAGCCTTCGCCCTTGCGCATCAGGTCGTCGCAGCGCTCGTACACGTTCGCGCAACCGGTGGACGCCATCAGCGATTGCACGATGGCCACTTTCCACGCGTCGACGCCGCCGGCGTTGAATTCGCAGATCAGATAGCCTTGCACGCCGCCGAACAGCTGCACCACCAGGCCCGGCAAGCCCTCGTCCTCGCCCTTGATCAGGGTCAGCAGCTGGTTTTCGCCCGCTTTCTTGATGGCTGGCAGTTTTTTCTCGATGGCGGCCTTGACCCTGCGCTTGATCAGCGCGTGGTCGACCGGTTCGTCTTCCTTGAAGCTCCAGATGCGCGCGCGGATCTGCGACTTCGAATTATAGGCGGCGCGGGCGATGAACTGCTTCGAGGAGCTTTGCACGATGGCCGTCGAGCCGGGCTTCATTTTTTCCTGCGGCTTGCCTTCGACTTTTTCAATCGCGGATGCGTAAATCCACGATTGGCCCAGCAAGCTCTTTTCCTTGCCCTGTTTGATGGTGATGATCAGCATGTAATTCCAGTAGTGTGAGCGGCACGTGCCGCTCGTCGTATGTCCCACCGACATGATACCTCATGCCATCCTGTCGCAGCCTCCTGCATTCCATGCCGCTGCTGGCGCAGTCTGTCGCAGGACGGTACGCAGACGCGGCCGGCTGGCATACCATGCTCTCATACCAATTCCAACAGGGAGCAAGAATGACACCGATACTTTTCCACCGTCGCCATGCCAGCGTCGCGACCGCCCTGCTGCTGGCCGCCTGCGCGCTGGCCATTCCGGCCGCGCCGGCGCTGGCGTCGCCGCTCGACTGGATTTCCGGCAACAGCATCCAGGGCAGCGGCAAGCTGCAAAAGCAGACGCGCGACGTGGGCAGCTTCCATGCCGTGGCGCTGAACGTGCCGGGCACGGTCGAACTGCGCATCGGCAACACGGACAGCGTCACCATCGAAGCGGACGACAATATCCTGCCGCTGATCGACACGGCCGTGGAAAACGGCACCCTGCGCATCCGCCCCGCCAAGCGCAACGCCAACTTCCGCCAGAGCAGCCTGACCATCGTCATCCAGGCGCGCCAGGTGGAGCGCGTCAGCGTGGGCGGCTCGGGCAACATCACGGCAACGGGCTTGCGCGCCGAGAACCTGCGCTTCGACGTGGGCGGTTCCGGTTCCATCCACGCGCGCGACCTCGACAGCCGCCAGGTTTCCATCGCCATCGGCGGCAGCGGCAGCTTCAAGGCCAGCGGCAAGACGGAGCAGCTGACGGCATCGATCGGCGGCTCCGGCAATATCGAGGCGGGCCGCCTGGCCGCGCGCGAGGTGCAGGTGAGCATCGGCGGCTCGGGCGAAGCCACCGTGTGGGCCAAGCAAGACTTGGCCATCAGCATCGGCGGTTCTGGCGAAGTGAGCTACTACGGCGACCCGCGCATCAGCCGCAGCATGCAGCGTTCGAGCAGCATCCGCCGCCTGGGCAGCGCGCCGAATTAAGCACCCGCAATGACAAAAGCCCGGAACGCTCCGGGCTTTTTGCATTTCCAACAGTCAAATCAGCGGGCCGGCTTGACCGGTTCGCGGTCGATCAGGACCGTGTTGACGCTGTCCGTCAGCCAGATCTGGCCATCCTGGATCGTGCATTGCAGCTGCATCGTGCGCTGCGCCAGCTTGCTCATGTCTTGCGCCGCCTCGGATGGCAGGTTGATCACGGTCAAGTTCTTCGCCCGTTCCAGTTTATTCGCGATCTGCTTCCACCAGATGTGGCTCGTTGCGCCATAGCTGTAAACGATGACCTGTTCCGAACGGCCGCACGCCTTGAGGATGCGCTTTTCGTCGGGCTGGCCCACTTCGATCCACAGCTGGATGGCGCCCGTCAAGTCTTTCTGCCACAGGTCGGGCTCTTCCGTGTCGAACAGGCCCTTGGTAAACGTCAGCGCATCGTCGGCATGGATGGCGAACGCCAGCAGGCGCACCATCATGCGCTCGTCCGTTTCGGACGGGTGGCGCGCCAGGGTCAGCGCGTGATCCTGGTAGTAATTGCGGTCCATGTCGGCGATCTGCAGATCGGCTTTGAAAATTGTTGCTTTGAGGGCCATCGTGTTTCTGTCTCGGTAAAGTGAATAGTGAAGTCGGTATCAGCGGAAAACCACCGTCTTGTCGCCATTTTTCAGGATGCGGTGCTCGACGAACCATTTCACGGCGCGCGCCAGCACCACGCACTCGACGTCGCGGCCGATGGCCGTCAGGGTTTCCGCATCCATCGCATGGTCGACGCGCTCGACGTCCTGCTCGATGATCGGGCCTTCGTCGAGGTCGCCCGTGACGAAATGGGCCGTCGCGCCGATCAGCTTGACGCCGCGGTGATGCGCCTGCGCATACGGCTTGGCGCCCTTGAAGCTGGGCAGGAAGGAGTGATGGATATTGATGGCGCGGCCATCGAGCGCCTGGCACAGGCCTGGCGACAGGATTTGCATGTAGCGCGCCAGCACCACCAGGTCGATCTTGTGCGTGTCCATCAGGTCGATGATCTTCGCTTCCTGGGCCAGCTTGGCCGCTTCCGGCGCGCCGGTGGCCAGCGGCAGGTGGTGGAACGGGATGTTGTAGCTGGCCGCCAGCTGGTAGAACTCCATGTGGTTCGACACGATGGCGGGAATTTCCACGTTCAGCAAGCCGCTCTTGTAGCGGAACAGCAAATCGTTCAGGCAATGGCCAATCTTCGACACCATCAGCATGACGCGCGGCTTGACGCGCGCATCGTGCAATTGGCCATGGAAGGCGCCGTTCAGCTGCATGGCTTGCGACAAGTCGGCGAAGTCGCTGCGCAACTGGGCGTCGCTGACGGCGCCGTCTTCCAGCGCGAAATGCACGCGCATGAAGAACAGCTGGGATTCCTGGTCGCCGAATTGGGCGGAATCGAGGATGTTGCAGCCGTGTTCGGCCAGGAAGCCGGAGACGCGGTGCACAATGCCGCGCTGGTCCAGGCAGGACAGGGTCAGGATGTATTCGGGATGCGTCATGGTCGCGGAATCAGGTAAAAAGTAAGGCGATGCTCGGCTCAGCCACGCGCGCCGGCCATCGGCTGCGCTGCCGCGAGCCGGCTATTGTCGCACGGCCGGGCCTGTAAACATGCATTTTCCACACAAGCGGCATGGCTGCCGACTGCGGCGGCCTGATTGACGTTCATTTGATCTGGCACAAAGTGATCGCGTTTTTCCATCTGCCGGACCCCATTCTCGCGCCAAACCGGCATCTGCCATGGAACCTGGCACGCCGTTGGGCGTCTATCTCTTTGCTTGTTTCACCACACGTCGCACCCGGTGCACCGGGTGTTTCCCGGATCAGTTTTTCATTGAGGTAGAACATGTTCACAAACAGTATTTCCCCCAGTCTCAGCCCCGCCCTGAAGTCCCATCTCGAGGCCCAGTGCAGTTTCGCCACGGAACTATCGCGCAAGATGTTCGATACGGTGCAGCAATTGAGCGAGCTGCATCTGCGGCTGGCGCAAGACCTGCTGCAGGAATGGAGCAACGCCAGCCAGCAACTGCTGTGCGCACGCGACACGGGCGAGTTCATGTCGATGGCCGCCGGCCAGCTGCAGCCAAGCGGCAACAAGCTGCGCCAGTACCAGCAGCAACTCGGCAATCTCGTCGCCAACGCCAATGTCGAAATGAACCGCACGGCAGAAAATCACCTGCCCGAAGCGCGCCGCACGGCCGTGGCCTTCGCTGACGAAGTGGTGCGCAAGACGGCGGAAGAAACGGAAAAAGCCGCGCAACGCCAGCGTGAAATGATTGAAAAAATGCATGCCACGGGCCACCGCGACGGCGCGGGCAGCAGCCGCGATACCAGCAGGCAATCCGAGCAGGCGCATTGAGCACCTGCATTGACCACTTGACCCCACTCGACAGCAAGGAGAGCGACATGGCTAGCAATCAAGGAAATGAACAGGGCAAAGGCGCTGGCAGCAGCCAGAAAACCAGCGAATCGGGCAGCGCCAAAGGCACGAGCAAACGCGGTTTCGCCGCCATGAATGAGGAGCAGCAACGCGAAATTGCCAGCAAAGGCGGCCAGGCAGCCCATCAAAAAGGCACGGCGCATGAATTCGACTCGGAAGAAGCACGCCGGGCCGGGCAGAAAGGCGGCGAAGCCGTTAGCCGAAACCGCGAACACATGGCGGAAATCGGCCGCAAGGGCGGCGAAAGCCGGCAATCGGCCCAGCGCGCCAATGAAAGCCGCAGCACGGCGGCGCGCAGCGGCAGCACTGGCCGGCAACGCGGCGAGGACGAAGACGACAAGGGCTGACCAGAGTTGACAGGACTGCCCGGGCTGAGCGGCTTGGCCCGGCAGCGCGCGGTTTGACGCAGGAAGGCACGGGGCGGCTTTGGCGGCCCCGTGCAAGGGCTGGCGCAGCGCGTGGCACGGCGGTATGGTACATTCTCGCCTTACCGACACCTCCGCGCCACGCCCCGCCCTTCCCCGCATGCAGCCATCCCTGAAATACCTGAGCGCCTATTCCGAACAAACGCAAGCGCAAGTGCAGCAACTGATCGCACAAGACAAGCTGGGCGACGTCTTGTTGAAACGCTATCCGAACGCGCACGATGTGCGCAACGACAAGGCTTTATACCAGTACGTGCAGGATTTGAAGAATGAATTCCTGCGCAACGCCGAGCCCATCAACAAAGTGGCGTTCGACAGCAAGATCCATGTGATCCAGCATGCGCTGGGCTTGCATACCTCGATCTCGCGCGTGCAGGGCGGCAAGCTCAAGGCCAAGCATGAAATCCGCGTGGCCACCATGTTCAAGGAAGTGCCGCTGGAATTCCTGCGCATGATCGCCGTGCACGAACTGGCGCACGTCAAGGAAAAGCAGCACGACAAGGCGTTTTACAAGCTGTGCACGTATATGGAACCGCAGTACCACCAGTACGAATTCGACGTGCGCCTGTACCTGACCCAGCTCGACCTGTCAGGCCAGCGCCTGTGGTCATGAAGTCCTGGTCATGACATCCACGTAAAAATGCCGCCCGGCATACAACTGGGCGGCATTTTTACTGATGCGCCGGCATGATCGGCACCATGTTCAAGCTCAGGCGGCGTTCTTGCGGCGAAGCATGAAGCCCAGCAGGCCCAGACCGCCCAGCAGCATGCCGTAGGTGGCCGGTTCCGGCACGGCGCTGACAGTGGCGGCGATATTGTCGACCTGGAAGGTGTGCAAGGCGCCTTCCTTCCACGTTGCCGACAGCAGATTGCTGAAACCTGTAAACGTGTAATCGGCAAAGGTGTGGCCGCCACCGAGGGTGAAGGTCTGGCTCACCGTGCCGCCGCCCACCTGGTGGCCAACGAACGTCACGTCAAAGGAACCGGGCAAGCTCACGAAGTCGGCCAGGCTGATCGAGCTCAGCGAGAAAGCGGCGCCATCGGCACGGCTCAGGGTAGTCGTCGACAGTGGGGTCGCGCCGAGACCGGCCGAGCCGGCATAGGCAAAGCTATCCTGATGTGCCGAGCTCAGCAGCCCGAGGAAGCTGCTGTCGAAGTTGTAGCCGCCTTCGGAGTAGGAATTGAACACGGAACCGAAGTAGCCCGGTTGTTCCAGCGAATCGAAGCCGATGGTGGTGGTTTGTGCATGGGCACCGCCGGCGACAGCGAGAATGGCAGCGACAGCGGTCGCTCGCAAGAGGGTCATAGGTTTCAAAATAGCATCCTTTCGAGATGAAGAAGTAGCGTGGTTGTGGCAACTTGAAACGGCTCGGCACCTTTTTTTGGGAGTCTGTACAACGCTCGTCGGTGTCCGATATTCCTAACTTTTGAACCCTGACAGTAGACCACAGCCATGATTAAAAATCATCTTCATTTTCAAAAAAACATGCCTCCGGAGCAATTTTATAGCCATATTTTTATTAATTAAGTCATTCAGCCCGATCAATTTTCCCATGCAGAAATAAAAAAGCCATGCAGTGCGCACCGCATGGCTCTTTCAGGCGACAGGAAAAATAGTTGATCGGCGGCGCACGCACGGCCAGGCAAACATGGTCTTACGGCGCGCACTCCTTCAGGCGCTGTAGCAGCGCTGCCGGATCGGCGTCGGCATTGAGGAAGGCCGCGTGCTGTGGGCGGATGAAACCCTGTTCCTTGCCGTTTTGCACGAAAGCGATCAAGCCATCATAGAAACGGTCGACATTGAGCAAGCCGATGGGCTTGGCGTGCAAGCCCAGCTGGGCCCACGTCAGCATCTCGAACAGTTCTTCCAGGGTGCCATAGCCGCCGGGCATGGCGATGAAGGCATCGGACAGGCTGGCCATCATCGCCTTGCGCTCATGCATGTCCTTCACGATGAACTGGCGCGTCAAGCCCATGTGGCCCACTTCGCGCTCGACCAGCTGGGTGGGAATCACGCCCGTTACCTCGCCGCCCAGGCGCAGCACTTCATCGGCGATCACGCCCATCAGGCCCACCTTGCCGCCGCCATACACGAGCGAAATATTTTCCGCCACCAGCACGCGCGCCAGTTCGCGCGCCGCCACGGCATAGTCCGGCGAGACGCCCGCGTTGGCGCCACAGTACACACATAAAGCCTTGATCACAGTAATCCCTACCCTTTCAATTCATCGATCGCCGCCTCGACCTCGAGGCGTTCCTTGGCGTCCAATGCCTCGCATTCGGCCGCCTTTTCATACAGGGCCAGCGCTTCCGCCAGCTTTTTCTTTCCGTCGAGCATGTTCAACGCGCGCGCATATTCGCTGTGCGCCAGCGCCGAATACGGCGTCAGGGCCAGCGCCGTCTTGAAGTGCTGGTAGCCGTCTTCCTTGTTGGCGCCGTAGGTCAGGCTGCCTATCATGGCGCCGACCTTGTCGATAATTTCCGTATGATAAATCCCAAACGCGATATGCGCTTCCGCATGCATGGGCGCTACCGTCATCGTGCGGTCCAGGCTGTTGCGCACGCGCGCACCCATGCCTTGCGCCAGTGCCTTGACGACGGACGTGCCCAGCGCGTAGCGGCCCAGGCTGTAGGCATGCCAGTAGTAGCCGGCCGGATTGTCCGACTGCTCGCTCTGCTGGCGCTCGCAGCGCTCGGCCACTTCCTCGTACATGTCGAGTTTCTGGCTATCGTTTCCTTCCAGGTGCGTGGCATAGATGCAGGTGGCCTTGTGCGCCACCGCATAGCCGGGCACGCCGACGGCCAGGCCCAGCTTCACGGCGCGCTCGAAGTCGCCCGCGTGGAAAGCCAGCCAGGCTTGCAGCAGCGCAGGGTGCGTGGGAAACGGTTCCACATCGCCCGCATGCAGGCGCGGCCAGGCCGCTTCCAGGGTTTGCGGCGTGTAGACATATGCTTCGTCCGGATAGGGGAATTGTTTCCAAGCCATCTCTCTCTCCTGTAATTGACGACGTGGCGCCAGCAGCAGCGTCAGTCGTTCTTGAGTTTGGTCACATACTCTTCCGACAGTTTGCGAAACAGCAAATGCGTTTCATTGCGCAAATACGGCCCGATCAGGGACAGCACCTGGTAGCAGCCGCGCGCCAGCGCATCGGACATCGATTGCTGCTCGCTGTACTTGCGCGGGTTTCGCACGTACTCGTACGACAGCCAGTAGGTGGCGACGACCACCATATTCGTCGCCATGGCAGCTACTTCCATGTCCGACGCTTCGAGCGACTGTTCGCTGCGCAAGTCTTCGCACAGCTGGGTGGCCACCTTGATCTTGTGCGCCAGGATCAGTTTGAAGTGCAGTTCCAGCTTGCGGTTGCGCGACAGCAAATCGTTGAGGTCGCGATAGAAAAAGCGGTAGCGCCAGATCAGTTCGAACATCAGGTGCAGGTACAGCCAGACATCCTCGATATTCGAGCGGCGCCCGTCGGGCACGGTCAGGATGCGTTCGATTTCCGCCTCGAACTGGACGAAGATCGAGTTGACGATGTCGTCCTTGTTACGGAAGTGGTAATACAGGTTTCCCGGCGAAATGTTCATCTCTTCCGCAATCACGGTCGTCGTGATATTCGGCTCACCAAACTCATTGAACAGGCGCAGCGACAACTCCAGGATGCGTTCGCGGGTACGGCGTGGTGCTTTTTGTAGCATGGCGGGCAATCTCTCTGTGTTCTGCCTCAAGCATACCACCTAAGATAGTCGTAATGAAACACTGCGCCCGCTGGCGCCGGCGAAAACCGCAGGCAAAAAAAAGCCTGCGCGAGCAGGCTGGAGGAATGCGGCGCCAGCTCAGGCTGTCGGCGCTTTTTTCTTCGCCGCCGGCCTCGCGGCGGGTTTGCTCGCGGGCTTGACCGGCGCCTTGGCGGCAGCCGCTTTCGGTGCAGTTTTTGGTACGGCTTTCGATGCGGCTTTTGGCGCCGCCTTCACGGCAGGCTTGGCCGCAGCCTTGGGCTTGGGCGCCGGCGCGGCCTTGACCGACAGCGCCGCCACTTGCCGGCTCAGGGCATCGATCTGCGTGTGCAGCGCGGCGATATCCTGCTGCGTGGGCACGCCGATGGTGGCCAGCGCGCGCGCCACGCGCTCTTCGAACACTTGTTCCAGCTTGTCCCAGGAGCCGCTGGCCTGCTTGCCCACGCCATCGGCCAGTTTGCCGACGCTGCCGCTGACGTCGGCCACCTTGTCTTCGGCCCGTTTCTGGAATTCCGTGCCTTCCTTCACCAGCCTGGAAAACACGCGTCCGCCCTCTTCCTGCGCCTTCGCAAAAGCGCCGAGGCCCGCTTGCCAGATCTGCTGCGCCGACGAGCGCACGGCGCTCGCCAATTCCGTGTCTTCCGTCAGCTCCTTCAATTTCTTCGCCATCGCCAGCTCCCGTCATGTGAAAGGCCATGCCACTTCATGGATGCGTTTTATTCTAGAGAGCAAAACTAGAGACGGGAGTCTAATTCGGTGGAAAGCTGCTGCGCAAGGTGCGCCAGCGCACGCGGCGGCCAATTACCCGCTGCGGAAAATCCTCAGGCCGCCGCTTTCACCTGGCCATGCAGCAGCTTGTGCAGGCGGAAGCCTTCGCGGATATTCTCGCGCAGCACGGCGCCTTTCCACGGCTTGGTATAGAAGCGGTCGACGGCGCCGCGGTTGATGGCCGCCATGATGGGCGTCAGGTCGGCAAAGGCCGACAGCATGATGCGGAAGGTGTCGGGGCACAGGTGCTTGACCCGCTCCATGAATTCGGTGCCGCTCATGAGCGGCATGCACTGGTCGCACAGGATCACCTGCACCTTGTGGCGCGCCAGGATGTCGAAGCCCTCGGCGGCCGTCTGCGCCGTCAGGATGCGGTAGCCGTCCTGCGCCAGGAAGTCGCTGAGCACGTCGAGCATGAAGACATCGTCGTCGACGATCAGCAGGGTTTGCTGCTCTTCGCTGCCCGCATCCTGCGGCGCCTGCAGCAGCTTGCCGCCCATGAGCATCTGCTCGAATTCTTCCTGCGGCACGGGGCGGCTGAAATAATAGCCCTGCATCTCGTCGCAGCCATGGCGCCGCAGGTAGGCCAGCTGCGCATCGTTTTCCACGCCTTCGGCGATCACTTCCAGCTTCATGCTGTGGGCCATGCTGATGATGGCCAGCACGATGGCCGCATCGTCCGGATTGCTCGTCACTTCGCGCACGAAGGCGATGTCGATCTTCAGCTTGTCGATGGGGAAGCGCTTCAGGTAGGCCAGGCTGGAATAGCCGGTGCCGAAATCGTCGATGGAAATCTGGATGCCCAGCGCCTTCAGGTTGCGCAGCACGGCGATGGTTTCCTCGGCATTCGACATCAGCGAGCTTTCCGTCAGCTCCAGCTCCAGCAGGTCGGGCGCGATATCGTGCTTGCGGATCGCCTTGAGTACTTCTTCTTCCAGGCCGCCGACGAAAAACTGGATGCCCGACACATTCACCGACAGGTGCACGGGGCCGATGCTGCTGGCGCCCCACTCGCTGATCTTCTTGCAGGCCTCGTCGAGCACCCAGTTACCGACGCGCACGATGAGACCCGTTTCTTCCAGCAGGGGGATGAACAGGGCCGGCGAAACCATGCCGTGGCCGGGACGGCGCCAGCGTATCAGCGCCTCGGCGCCGCTGATGCGCCCCGAGATGATATTCACCTTGGGCTGGAAGAACAGCACGAATTCCTCGTTGTCGATGGCACGCCGCAGGGCATTTTCCATGTCCAGCCGCGCCATCGATTGCGCGTTCATTTCCGCCGTAAAGAAGCGGAAGGCATCGCGGCCCGCCTCCTTGGCGCGGTACATGGCCGTGTCGGCATATTGAATCAGGGTGTCCGCATCGGCCGCATCCTCGGGGAACACGGAAATGCCGATGCTGACCGTCACCGTCACCTCGTGGCCCTGCAAGTCGAAGGGCTTGCGCATCGCCTCGCGGATCTTGTCGACCACGCCGACAGCATGCTGCGCGCCTTCGGGCAGCAGCAGGATGGTGGCAAATTCATCGCCGCCAAAACGGCCGATGGTGTCGCGCACGCGCAGGCAGTCGACGAGGCGGCTGGAAAACTGGCGCAGCAGGTCGTCGCCGATGGTGTGACCCAGGGTATCGTTGATATTCTTGAAGCGGTCGACATCCATGAACAGCACGGCCACGGCCCACTGATGCTCGGCCGCCTGGGCCAGCGAATGGGTCAGCGAGGCGTAGAACTGGCTGCGGTTCGGCAAACCCGTCAAGGTGTCGAAATGGGCCAGCTTCATCAGGCGCTGTTCGGCGTCCTTGCGCTCCGTGATGTCGCGCGCCACGGCCACCAGGATCCAGCTCTGCCCCGAGCGCAAAGTGCGCCGCTGCACTTCCACCGACAGCGGCGAGCCGTCCTTGCGCTGCAGCTGCAATTCCGTCATCGGGCCGCCCTGGTCGCCGGCCAGCAGCTTGTTGTACAGCTCTTCCAGCTGGGATTCACCCTCGTGCGCGCGGCCCGGCCCCACGCGCAGGAAATCCTCGCGCTCGAAACCGAGCATGCGGCAAGCCGTCTGGTTGACGTCGACGAAGCACATGCCGGCGCGGTCGACGAGGAAAATGGCGTCGGCCGTGGCGTCCATCGCCAGGCGGAAGCGGCGCAAGTCTTCATCGAGGCGGATGCGCGCCGCCATGTCCAGGGTCAGCTGCTCGTGGTGGCGCTTGATCTCGTCGTACAGCAGCAGATTGTCGTAAGCGACGGCGATCTGCGCCGCCACCGTGGCGGCGACCCGTTCGTCGACTTCGGAAAATTCATTCGCCCCCAGCTTGTCGACCAGGTACAGCCAGCCGTGGCTGCGCTCGCGCGAAGCGATGGCCACACCGAGGAAGGAGTGGACGGGCGGGTGCGTGTCGGGCAGGCCCAGCGCGCCGGGATCGCCCTTCAAACCATTGACCCGGTAAGGCTGGCGCTGTTCCAGCAAGCGGTTCAAAATGCCCGTGCGCGGCGTGCTGGCGATGCGGTCGAGGTTTTTCTCGGTGCCGCACGAGGAAAAATAGCTGAGCTTTTCGGCGCCCTCTTCCAGCACGCCGATGCAGGCGTACTTGGAGACGCAGATATTCTGCGCCACCTTGCAGCCCGCCTCGATCAGGGCGCGCGGATCGCGTTCGGCACCCAGTTCGATGCCCAGTTCGATCAAGGCCGTCAGGCGCAGGCTCACCGCCTGCAGGCTCGACAGTGAGCGCGACAAGCGCTCCGTCATGACGCCCAGGTCTTCGGGGAGCGCGGCTTGGCCCTCGCGCTGGCTGGCCAGCTGCGAAATCTGCTGGCTGCTCGATTCGAGTTCGTCGAGGTAGCCGCTGACCTGGTGCTCGATGCCGGCCAGCTGGCCCGTGGCAGGAAGCGCCGCCCCGCCGCCCGCGCCCGGCGCCGCCGGCACCTGGGGCGTCGCCGGCATCAATCCCAGCGCCTCGTTGACGGTGCGCACGATGACTTCGGGATCGGACGGCTTGGGCAAGACCCAGCGCACGCCGCACGCCTGCGCCAGCAGGATCGCTTCCTGCTCGCGGTAGGTGGCCGTATAAAAGATGATGGGCACGTCGGCCAGCGCGGGATCGGCATGCACGCGCGTGACGAATTCGTAGCCGTCCATGTTCGGCATGAGGATGTCGGAGATGATCAGGTTGGGCCGCTCGGTGCGCAGTATTTCCAGCGCGTCGGCACCGTTGGCCGCCTCCAGCAGGCGGTGGCCGCCGTAGCCCAGCAGTGCGGTCAGGAACTCGCGGTTCAGCACATGATCATCGACGATCAGGATGGTGGCTATGTCGTTTTTAACTGGCGTCGACGGCGCCCCGGGTAAAAAAGACTCCAGCTCCGCGACGAACAGGTCGGGTTCGATCGGCTTGCCGATGTAGCCATTGAAGCCCGCTTCGAGCAGGCGCTCGCGGTCACCCACCATGGCCAGCGCCGTCACGGCCAGCGCCGGGATCTTGCGCAGCTGCGGGTCTTTCTTCAGCTCCGCCACCACGCCATAGCCATCGAGCTTGGGCAAATGCACGTCGCAAATGATCAAGTCCGGCAACTCGCTGCGCGCCATGCGCACACCCTCTTCGCCGTCATAGGCGGCCAGCGGCGTGTACCCGAAGGCACGCAGCAAGTACACCATCAATTCCATATTGGTGGCGTTATCTTCGATAATCAGGATACGTGCGGACAATTAGCGCCCCCAATAAAAACGGCATGGACTCATTTTTCCGCATGCGCGGGCTACATAACAATCGTATAACATCTTGCCATACATTCAGAGAAATTTCTGGCCGACGTACACCTGCAGAACGGCTCAAGCGGCCTCATGAACAAATTTTCCCCGCTTATCGTCTGACGTTAGCTTAATACAGTACGCCAGTGGAAAACAGCATTTTCTGCCTCGTGCGTTGTTAAACATGGGCAACAGCAGAGTCAAAAGAGACAGTCTTGCCATGCAGACAAAACACAACAGGACTCAGGCGAAATGGGGAGCGGAGGGAGGCTGGGCGACTTCGCTCTTGATAGTGATTTCTGCCAGCAGCTGGCGCAGCACGCGCGCATCGCTGGCCAGCGCCACGTGGCCGATGCCGCCGAAAGCGATATTGCGCGCGCCCGGCAGCTGTGCGGACGACTGCGGCGCGACGATATTGTCGTGATGCGAATAGATCGACGTGATCAGGGCGCGCAACTCGGGCGTCTCGCTGGCGGCCAGCTGCGCCAGCCAGCCGCTGGGCGTGCCATTGACGCGGCTCATCTGGTGCGCATTGGCGCCCGCCGCCAGGTTGGCCAGCGCCGTGCCGTGGTGCGGCGTGCCGATCGTGACGATGCGGGCCACGCGGGCCGCGCCGTAATGGCGCAGCCAGGCGCGCGCCACCAGGCCGCCCATGCTGTGGGCGACGAGAATCACGCGGTCGCTGCCCGTGCGGGCGCATAGCTCGGTGATGGCTTGTTCGACCAGCGGCACGAACTCCTCGATATCGGCGTTGATCGGTTCCAGGTCGATCGCCTTGTGCACGATACCGGCCCGTGCCAGCTGCAGGCTCAGCTTAGTCCAGTAGCCGCCGTTGCACACATAGCCGTGCACCAGCAGCACGGGCATGCCCTGGCCGGGGATGGTGCCGGCCGCATGCAGGCGCGGACGCAGCATGCCCCATGACGACGTCCACAGGGTGGCACGCAGTTCGCCCAAAAACAGGCGCGCCGCGCCCATGGTGCCCAGCTGGTATTCAGGCGGCACGGGGCTGCCCAGGCGCCGGCTCTCCCGGAAATTGCGCACGACGATCAGCGCGCGCACGGCCAGCAACATGGCCAGCGCCAGCAGCACGGCCAGCATCGGCGACACGACGCCCCACGCCTGCATGGCCAGGTACGCCACCCCCAGCACGGCCAGCACTTGCAGCAGCATCAGCCACTTGAGGATGCGCGCGATCATGCGGTCGCCGCAACGGGAACGGGGGCCGGCTTGCCCGTCAGCACTTGCGCCAGGCCGCTGGCCAGGCGCGCTGTCAGCGCGTAGATCGTCAATTGCGGATTGGCGCCGATCGAGGTGGGGAACAGCGAGCCGTCATGTACGGACAGGTTGCGTACGCCGTGATAGCGGCCGTCGGCGCCCGTCACGCCCAGGCGCGCATCGTCCGACATGGCGCAGCCGCCCATCACGTGGGCCGACACCACGCGCGCCAGCAGCGCCTTCATCGGCAAATCGCCGATGGCCTGCTTTGCCTGCGCCCAGCTCGTGTAGTGGCTGGCCATCTCGTGCACGGGATAGACGCTCCTGGCGCCGGCCGCGAACTGGATTTCCGCCATCGACAGCAGCGCGCGCCGCACGCCGTCCCAGAGAAAAGGCGTGAGCGGATAGTCGAGCACGGGCGCGCCGAAACTGTCGATGGAGACGCTGCCGCCCGCCGCCTCATGGTGAAAGCCGTCGCGCAGCAGCGCCAGCAAGGCGTGCGCATGGGGAAATTCGCGCATGGTGCGCGCATGCTCGTCGCCGAAGCCGCCCATGGTGGTGGCCATCAGCAGCGGGTGCAAGGGCGGCGCTTCGAGCTTGTAGCCGATAGGGCCATCGATGGGCGCCGTGTGCAGGAAATGGTCGGAATAAATCGTCTGCGGCGCGCCCGCATAGGCGTCGACCCTCTGCGTGAACAGGCCCGCCGACACCACGGTCGGATGCAAAAAGGTGCGCCGGCCCAGCAAGCCGTGCGGGTCGGGCGCCTGCGAGCGCAGCAGCAGCGCGGGCGAGTTGATGGCGCCGCCGGCCAGCACGAAGTGCTTGGCGCGCAGCGTCAGGCGCACGCCCGTCGGCACTTGCCCGGCGGCGTCGAGCGCCGTCACCAGCAGGCTGTCGACGCGCTCGCCCTTGAAGATGAAGCGTTCGGCGCGCGCATGCGTGAGCAGGCCCGCGCCCAGCGCCAGCGCCGACGGGATCGTCGTCACCAGCATCGACTGCTTGGCGTTGGTCGGGCAGCCCATGCCGCAGTAGCCGAGGTTCCAGCAGCCGTTCACGTTGCGCCGGATGGCGGCCGTGGGGATGCCCAGCGCCGTAGCGCCACGGCGCAGCAGATCGTTGTTTTCATTGGGCGGCGCGGCCCAGTCGCTCACGTGCAGGCGCTTTTCCATCATGGCGAACCACGGCGCCATGGCATCGACGCCATAGCCGGACAAACCAAAGTGCTTGCGCCAGTATTCGAGCGTGCCTGGCGGCGTGCGGAAGCTCGAGGTCCAGTTGACGGTGGTCGAACCACCGACCGTGCGTCCCTGCAGGATATTGATCGCCTTGTCGCGCGTCTTGCGCGCGGCCGATTCCTGGTACAGCGCGGGATAGGCCTGCGCTTCGCGCATCTTGAAGTCTTGCGATGACTTCAAGCCGCCCTCCTCGACAATCAAGACCTTCAAACCGGCCAGCGCGAGGATTTCCGCCGTCACGCCGCCGCCGGCGCCGCTGCCGATGACGACGACGTCCGCCTCGAAGCTGCGGTCGTTGCCCAGGGTGCTGGCGTCGGTGACGTTCCAGCCGGCGGCCACGCCGATGGCGATCGGGTCGGGTATGGGGGATGTGCTCATGGATGCCTTATGCGCTCAGTTCGGGCAGCGGTCCCGGATAGCCGATGGCGGCCCAGTGGGCGGCATCGGCATACCAGGCGCCGAGGATCAGGTCGTGCAGGGCCAGGTAGGCCGTCTGCAAGGTGGCCAGGCGGTGCGTGCGCCACGACTGCAAAAAGGCGGCCACCTGTGCCGGGTCGGCGTCAAGCCAGCCGCCATGCACGCCGGCGACGAAACGCCGCGCGGGCGCCAGCGCCAGCAATCCAAACAAATCCTGCACCTCCTGCTGCGCCGCCAGCGGCAAGCCGCGGATGGCCGTGTCCACGCCGGCGATGGCGCCATCGAGCGCCGTGGCCCTCGCGGTCGCGTCCCGAGTCAGTGCACTGCCCAGCATGGCCGGCACGATGGCCGCCAGCGCCGCGCGCGCTTCGCCATCGAGCACGAAGCGGCCAGGCGGCGCCGGCCCGCGCACCAGCCGGTAGGCGGCGCCGCCAGCGGCCAGCACACCGGCGCCAAGCACGCCCAGTTTCAGAAACGATCTGCGTCGCATCCTCATGTCTCCCCTTGTTTTGTACGGCCTTTTGCAGGCCAGTGTACGCCAAAGGGGGCGGCGATCCGCGCGCAAAAACTAGAGCGCCCCATCTAGTTTGCGCGACGGGAAGCACAGCAGCAACATGGCCAGCAGCGCCGCCAGCGCGCCGCCGATGGCGATGCTGGGCAAGCCAAAGACGACGATCAACGCACCGCCGAGCGCGCCACCGGCCGCCGTGCCCGCATTGAAGGCGGCGATATTCAAGCCCGCCGCCACGGCGTCGCTGCCCGGGCAATGCTGCTGCGCCAGGCGCAGCAGCCGCACGGTGGACAAGGTCACGAGGGCGAAGAACAGCAAGCCCAAAGTACCGCACAGGGCCAGCATGGCCACGGGCTGGGCGCGCAGCACATAAAACGCCAGCAAATTGAGCGCCAGCGCGGCCAGGGCCAGCACGGTGGCGCGCAGCGCGTGGGGACGGTCCGCGCACCAGCCTCCCAGCAGGTTGCCGCCGATGGCGCACGCACCAAAGCACAGCATGGCGGCGCCCAGCCAGCCCGCATCGAGTCCGCCCAGCTGCAGCAGGAACGGCGAGACATACGTGAAAAAACTGAAGGTGGCCACGCTGACGAGCGCCGCCACGCCGGCCGCCAGCAGCAGGGGCGGCTGCAAGATGGCGCGCAGGCTGGCCAGGGCCGATACGGCGGCAAGCTGCTGGCGCGCGGCCGGCATGGCGAAGCGCAATCCAGCGCCGCCGCACAGTGCCAGCACGCCGATGGCCGCAAATACCCAGCGCCACGACGAGACGGCGCCCAGCCACGTCCCCAGCGGCACGCCGCCCGCCAGCGCCAGGGTCAGTCCCAGCCAGACGACGGATAGCGCCCGTCCCGCGCGGGACGGGTCGACCAGGCTGGTGGCCGCATGCGAAGCGACGGCCATGAAGACGCCATGCGCGAGTCCCACGGCAAAGCGCACACCGAGCAGCGCGCCCAGCGCCGGCGCGGCCGCCATGGCCACGCTGCCGGCCGCCAGCACGAGCATGGTGGCCACCAGCACCTGGCGCGTGGGCCGGCGCGCCAGCATGGCCGTCAGGATCGGCGCGCCGATGGCCGCGCCCAGCGCATACGCGGCGATGGCGCCGCCGGCCGCCGCCACGCTGGCGTGCAAGTCGCGCGCCATGGGCGTCAACAGGCCGGCGGCGATGAATTCGGACAAGCCAAAGGCGAAGCTGCACAAGGACAGTAGGTAGATGGCGGGCGGCAGCGAAGCCGCGGTGCGGGTAGTAACAGGAGACATGGCGCTTCCAGCAAATCAAAACGCCATGCTGGCCCCTAAGCCATCATCTGTAAAATATCTTATTTATCTTGAAATGAGACCTTAAAAGTCTCAATGTGCGGCAGACAGCCGCAGCTGCGCCAGCAGCCGCTCGCGCACGGGCGACGTGCGCTGCGGGTCCCACGCCATGTACAGGTCCAGCTGGCGCAGCGCCTCGGGCGAGCCGCTTGCCAGCGGCAGCATGACCACGCCCGCAGGTGCGCAGGCCGCCAGACTGGCCGGCAGCAGGGCCACGCCAAAAACGGCCGCCACCAGTCCCAGCACCGTTTGCAGGCGGCGCGCCTGCTGCACCACGCGCGGCACGAAACCCGCATGCAGGCACAGGCTGGCCAGCTGGTCGTGGAAGCCCTGGCCCAGTTCGCGCGGCGAGGCGACGAAGTCGTCACCGGCCAGGTCCGCCAGGTCCACGCGCGTCAACCCCGCGCAGCGGTGGTTCAAGGGCAGCGCCACGACGATGTCTTCGCCCGACAGGCGCTCGAAGTGCAAGCCCGGCGTGCTGCGGCCCGGTGCGCGCAGCAGCGCGATATCGATGTCGCCCCGCTCCAGCCACTCGACCTGCTGCTGCGTCGACGCTTCGCGCAAAGTGAATTGCACGGCGGGCGAGGCGGCGCGGAACGCGCGCAAGGCGGCCAGCACGTGGGCGTAGGGCGTGATGTGGATGAAGCTGAGGCGCAAGTGACCCTCGATGCCCTGCGCCACGCGGCGCGTGGCGGCCACGCCCTCTTCCAGGCTGGCCAGCACCTGGCGCGCCGTGGCCAAAAAAGTGCTGCCGGCCGGCGTCAAGGCGACCTTGCGGTTGGTGCGTTCGAATACGGGGTAGCCGAGCACCTCTTCCAGCCGCAATATCGCCTGGGACAAGGGCGGCTGCGCCATGTGCAGCCGTTCGGCCGCGCGCCGGAAATTGAGCTCCTCGGCAACGGCAATGAACTGGCGCAGCAGCCGGGTCTCTATCATGGGCCTTTTTTGGCTACCGCCAGGATATGGCGCGCGATGCCGCGCAGGATATTGACTTCTTCCGTTTCCAGCCCCGTGCGCGAAAACAGGCGTTTCAAACGGGGCATGAGCTTTTTCGGGTTGTCGGCGTCGAGGAAATCGATGGCGACCAGCGCCTGCTCCAGATGCGCATACATGCCGTCGACCTGCGCCAGGCTGGCCGCGTCGCCATGGAAACCGACGGGGCTGGCCGCCTGGGCCTCGTCCGAAGCATCGAGCGCCGCCACGCGGCATTCATAGGCGACGACCTGCGCCGCCTGCGACAGGTTCAGCGACGAATATTCGGGATTGGCGGGGATGTTGATCAGCACATTGCACTGCTCGACGATCTCGTTGGGCAAGCCGAAGCGCTCGTTGCCGAAGATGACGGCCGCGTGCAAGTCTGCGCCGGCCGCCAGTTGCGCCGCGATGGCGCGCGGCGCCGTGACGGGCGGCGAAAATTCGCGCAACCTGGCCGACACGGCGGCCGCGTAATTGCAGCCTTCGAGCGCCTCGGCAATCGAGCCGACGATGCGCGCGCCCGACAGAATATCCTGCGCGCCGCTGGCGAAGGCCACCGCTTCCGCGTCCGTCAAGGCATCGGGAAAACGGGGATTGACCAGCACCAGATCGGAAAAACCCATCGTTTTCATGGCGCGCGCGACGCCGCCAATGTTGCCAGGACGACTAGTTTCGACAAGAATAAATCGCAGGCGTTTGAAAAGAGACGTGTTGATTTCGGGCAGATTCATTTAAAATAGCGCTATTGCGCGGTATCGATACAGGAAATTTCGGGAAACGGAGTCACAAAACGCTGACGCCAGGCCGGGATTTTAACCACTTCGGCACCGCTCCGCTCTTTAATTCATTCTTGCACTCTATCGTACCGGCGCCGCAAGGCGGCCATGGGCGGTCGCGTGCTTTTAACGGAAGCTCACATGCACCCAATGCTCAACACGGCGATCAAAGCCGCCCGCCGCGGCGCCGCCGTCATCAACCGCGCCTCTTTTGACCTCGACCGCGTCGTCGTCACGGAAAAACAACATAACGATTTCGTCACCGACGTCGACCAGGCGGCCGAACAAGCCATCATCGAGGTGCTGTCCAAAGCCTACCCGGACCACGCGTTCCTGGCTGAGGAATCGGGAGCTTCCGCCAACTCGCACGACGAGAATGAATATCAGTGGATCATCGATCCGCTGGACGGCACGACCAACTTCATCCACGGTTTCCCGCAATACTGCATCTCGATCGCCCTCGCGCATCGCGGCGTCGTCACGCAAGCCGTCATCTACGACCCGGTCCGCAACGACCTGTTCACGGCCACCAAGGGCGCCGGCGCCTACCTGAACGAAAAACGCATCCGCGTCACCAAGCTCGACCGCATCTCGAACGCCCTGCTGGGCACCGGCTACGTGGCCGGCAGCGCCCGCGCGCTGGACGAATACCTGAAGATGTACGCGATCATGGGCGAACGCAGCCAGGGCGTACGCCGCGCCGGCTCGGCCGCGCTGGACCTGGCCTACGTCGCTTGCGGCCGCCTGGACGGCTTCTACGAAAAAGGCTTGAAGCCTTGGGATATCGCCGCTGGCGCCCTGATGATCACGGAATCGGGCGGCATCGTCGGTGAATTTTCCGGCGAATCGGACTACCTGTACAAGGGCGACGTCATCGCCGCGAGCCCGAAGATCTTTGGCCAGATGATCACCTTGCTGACGCCATTCGCCTGATTGCCAGGCAAGGGCTGACGTAAAGAAGCTGCCGGAGGAAACCCCGGCAGCTTTTTTTTTGCCCGCTCGGCTACCCTTCAGCTGCCCCGCATGGCCGGCAGCAGCACGCGGTAAATCTGCAGGAACGCCGGGCCCATCAGCACGACCATCAGCGATGGAAAAATGAAAAAGATCAGCGGGAACAGCAGCTTGAGGGCGATCCTGGCCGCCGTTTCTTCGGCGCGCTGGCGCCGCTTGGTGCGCAGCTGGTCGGACTGCACGCGCAGCGATGCGGCGATGCTCGTGCCGAAGCGTTCGGCCTGAATCAGCAAGGTCACCAGCGCATCCACGTCTTCCACGCCCGTGCGCAGGGCCAGGTTGCGCAAGGCCTTGTCCTTGGCGCTGCCGGCGCGCAGTTCCAGCGTCACCAGTTGCAGCTCTTCGGCCAGGACCGCGCTTTTCAGGCCGATTTCCTGCGCCACGCGCGCCAGCGCCGCATCCATCGCCAGCCCCGCTTCGACGCATACCGTCATCAGGTCGAGCGCATCGGGAAAGGTTTCGAACACTTCGCGCTGGCGCTGTTTCAAACAGTGCGACAGCCAGACGTTGGGCAGGTAATAGCCGAGGGCGGCCGCCGCGACCAGCCACAACAGCATATTCTGTCCGCCCTGGCGCAGCAGGAAATACACGAGCAGCGGCAAGCCCACGAACAGGCCCGTCTTGGCCGCATAGAACAGGGCCGGCGCGGCCTGGCTGCGCCAGCCGGCATGGACGAAGCGGCTGCGGATGGGCGAACTTTCCCAGCCTTCGTCGGGCAGCGACAGCCTGGCCAGCGGGCGCGTGAGGCTGACGGCGTGCGCCACCCAGCGCCGCCTGGCATGGCGCTCCCGGTCGCCGGCGGCGCCCGCATCGCCGAGCGATTGCAGCCGCTGCTGCACGGCACTGCCGGCAAACAGGCGCAACACCAGCACGGCCAGCGCGAAAACAATCAGGAACAGCAGGCCCAGCAAAGCCAACTGCGCCGCATTCATGCCGCTCATCGTGTCTCTTCTTTCATGTCACACCCGGATATGGATAATTTTTCGGATACAGAGCACGCCAACCATCAGCAAGCCCAGCGACACGCCGACCATCTTGCGCCCGCCCGCATCCGTGTACAGCACGGCAAGAAACTGCGGATTCATCAAGTGCATCATCAGCGCCGCGCCAAACGGCAGCAAGCCCAGCACCCAGGCCGACATGCGCCCTTCGGCCGACAGCACGCGCACCTGCCCCAGCAATTTCAATCGGTCGCGGATGATGGCGCTGATGCTGCCCAGCAATTCAGTCAGGTTGCCGCCCGTTTCACGCTGGATCAGCACGGCGATGACGACATAGCGCAAGTCCGTGCTGGGCACGCGCGCGGCCAGGTTGCCCAGCGCATCGGCCATCGCGACGCCGAAACTGACTTCGTCGAATACGGCGCGAAACTCGTCGGCCAGCGGCCCCGTCATCTCCTCGCCCACCATTTTCAGCGCGGTGGGAAACGCATGGCCGGCGCGCATGGCGCGGCCCATCAGGTCCAGCGCGTCCGGCAGTTGCTGCTCGATGCGCACCAGCCGCCGGCTCCTGGCGCGGCGCGCCAGCAGATACGGCAGCGCGGCGCCGCCCGCACCCAGCCCCAGGCGCACATACCATGGCAAGGGCAGCGTGCTGGCCAGCAGCAGGCCGGCCAGCGCGCCAAGCGCGCAATAGCCGAGGAAGCCGGCCACGAGCCAGCGCATGCCCGCCTGCAGCAGCAGTTGCTCGATGCGCCGCGCGCCGGGCAAGCCTTCCAGCACGCCCTGCAGGAAGGGATAGCTGCTCAGCGGGCGCTGCTTGGTGATCGACAGCGCCTGTTCGCCGTCGCTGGCCGTGTACATGGACTGCAGGCGACGCGCCACCCGCGCCGCGCCCGGCCCCCGCGCCGCCTGCCACGCAAGCCAGGCGCCCGCCACCAGCAGCAGGACGGCCAGGAAGAGGAACAGATAGACAAGGTAGGAAAGCATGGCGGTCAGCGTCCCGCCGCCGCAGGTTCGAACAGGGCGGCCGGCACGCCGATGCCAAAACTGTTCAGGCGCTCGAGGAAGCGTGGGCGGATGCCGCTGGCCGAGAACTGCCCGACCACGGCGCCGCCCTCGGCCACGCCCGTCTGACGGAAACTGAAGATTTCCTGCATCGTGATGACCTCCCCTTCCATGCCCGTGATTTCCTGGATCGACGTGACCTTGCGCTTGCCATCGATCAGGCGCGACACTTGCACCACCACCGACACGGCCGAGCTGATCTGCTGCCGGATGGCCTTGCTGGGCAAATTCGCCGCCGCCATGCTGATCATGTTCTCCAGCCGCGTCAGCGCGTCGCGCGGCGTATTGGCGTGGATGGTGGCCATCGAGCCTTCGTGGCCCGTGTTCATCGCGCCCAGCATGTCGAGCGCCTCGGCGCCGCGCACTTCGCCCAGGATGATGCGGTCGGGGCGCATGCGCAGCGCATTGCGCACCAGCGCGCGCTGGCTCACTTCGCCCTTGCCTTCGATGTTCGCGGGCCGCGTTTCCAGGCGCACCACGTGCGGCTGCTGCAATTGCAGTTCGGCCGCGTCTTCCACCGTGACGATGCGCTCCGCATGGCCGATGAAGCCGGAAATCACGTTGAGCATGGTGGTCTTGCCACTGCCCGTGCCGCCGGAAATGAGGATGTTCATCTTCGCCTTGCCGAGGCCCTGCAGCACCTCGGCCATCTCGGCCGTCATGCTGCGGTAGGCGACCAGGTCGGCCAGGCGCAGCGGATCGACGGAGAAACGCCGGATCGACATCACGGGGCCGTCGATGGCCAGCGGCGGGATGATGGCGTTCACGCGCGAACCGTCCGGCAGGCGCGCATCGACCATGGGACTCGATTCATCGATGCGCCGGCCCACGCGCGAGACGATCTTGTCGATGATTTTCATCAGGTGGGCGTCGTCGTCGAAACAGATGTCGGTCAGCTCCAGGCGGCCGCCGCGTTCCACATACACCTGCTTGTGGCCATTGACGAGGATGTCCGATACGCTGGCGTCCGACAGCAGGGTTTCAAGCGGCCCGAAGCCCAGCATCTCGTGCTGGATGTCGCGTGTGAGGTTCTTGCGCTCGGCGTCGTTGATGACCACCGCCTCTTCGTCCAGCAAGCGCTCGACGAGGCCGCGCAATTCTTCGCGGATGCGCTCCTGCGACAGGCGCTGCATGCTTTCCAGGTCCACCCGTTCGAGCAGCAGCCCATGGATGCGCAGCTTGAGGGCGCGGTAGCCGTGGTTGTCGATGGCCGCCGCGCGTTGCGGCGCGAGCGTGGCGATCTTGGCGCTGCCGAGCCGTTCGCGGATGGACAAGGCGGCGGTGGGGGAACTAGCCATGCAATGCTCCTGTTCTGGGATTTGTATCAAGCACGTGGATCAAGCACGTGCATCAAGCTCGCCGCAGGACGCGGCCCAGCCAGCCCTGGCGCGCCGTGCTGGCCGCGCCGCCGGCCAGGCTGGCGGCGAATTCCTGCAGCGAGCGGGTGATCGGGCTGGCCTTGTCGAGCTGCAAAATCGGCATGCCCTGGTTGACCGAGGCGGCCGCCGAGGCATAGTGATTGGGCACGGTGCGGTAGACGGCCGTGCCGTACGCCGCTTCCAGGTCGCGCAGGCGGATTTCGCCGCCCTTGTCGTGGCGGTTGACGATGATGTGCACCTTCTCCTTCGCGTATTCGAGCGAGCGGAACATGCCCAGCAGGCGCTTGCCGTCGCGGATGTACGGCAAGGTCGCCTGCAGGACGGGAAAGATCATGTCGGCGTGGTCGAGCGCGCGCACGCTGACGGCGTCGAGGTTGCGGCCCACGTCGAGCACGATGAAATCGTACTGGCGCCTGGCTTGCCGGATGATGGCGTCGATGTGTTCGGGCGCCACTTCGCTGGCGTGCGCCGGATCCTCGGGCGCGGCCAGCACGCTGTAGTTGGGCAGGATGTGCAGCATGCTCGATCCCAGGAACGAGGAGTCGAGCCGGTGGATGTCGCGCGTGACGTCGGACAGGGTGGCCAGCGGCTTGTTCTCGGAAACGAAGAGCGAGGCGTCGCCAAAATGCAGGTTCATGTCGATCAGGGCAACGCGCTGCTGGCCGCCGGCGGCCAGCGCATAACCGAGGTTGCTGGCGATGAAGGTGGCGCCGCTGCCGCCCTTGCACGAGATGAAGGCCAGCACCTTGCCGTTGCCATGCTCGCGCCGCTCCAGCTTTTCCTCGATGCGTTCGAGCGCCGCATGCAGGCTGGCCGGCGCAGCGGGAAACGGCAGCACGTCGCGCACGCCCGCGCGCATGGCCTGCAGCAGGAACTCCGGCGCCTGCTGGTGGCACAGCACGATGAAGGCCATGCGCGGATGCAGGTTGCTGAGGCGCTCGATGGCGGCCAGGTCGGCGCCGTCGTTCGACGGGCGGTCGAAGATCAGCACGTCGGGCAGCGATTGCGCCGTCTGCAGCGGTTCGAGCGATTCGCCGCCCGCGCTGATCTCGTCGAGCCGGTTGCGGCTGCGCAGCAGCCGGCCCAGTTCGGACAGTATTTTTTCATCCCTGGAATTGATGGCGATTTTCACGATATGCCTTGCTGATTCTGTGGTGACGGTGCCAGGCTCACGGGCGCGCCCCGACGCCGATGGTCAGGGCGGCCCCTTGCGGCGCGGGCGCGGCAAAGCTTTTCTGGTACGCCGCGTGGGCGGCCTGCGCGGCCTTGCCGTCGATACCGGCCACGGGGTCGCGGTTCGCGCCCGCCTGCGGGGCCAGCACCTGGCGCGCGCGCAGCTGCTCGACGCTGTGGCCGAACTGGCGGTCCAGGTTCGGCGTGGCGGCGCAGCCGCTGGCGGCCAGGGCGGCCAGCAGCACGGGAAAGTAAAAAGAATGCTGCATGGTGTGCTCCTATTGAATGTCCGGGCCGGCCGGCGCTGTCTGCGTGGCCGCTTCCTGCCGTGGCCGTGGTGAGGCGGCGCCTTCCATTTTTCCTTGCAAGAAGAACTCGCCGCGGCTCGGCGCCACATAGGCGTCGGTCGGCAACACGATATCGGCGCCATCGGCGGTATCGAGCGGCTTGACCAGGTGCGGCGTGATGATGAATACCAGTTCGGTGCGGTCGGTCTGGAAATCGCTGCTGCGGAACAGTGCGCCCAACACGGGAATCTCGCCGAGGAAGGGCAAGGCCTTGATATTGGTCGTCACATTGTTCTTGATCAAGCCGCCAACGGCAAAGCTCTGGCCATCGAACAACTGCACCGTGGTCGTGGTGCGCCGCGTGGTAAAGGCCGGCAGCACCGCATTGGCGGCGGTGCCCCCGCCCGTGGTGATGCCGATGCCTTCGCGGTTCAGCTCCGACACTTCCGGCGCCACCTTCAGGTTGATGCGTCCCCCTTCCAGCACGGTGGGCGTGAACTTGACGGCGATGCCGAATTCCTTTTCCTCCAGCGTGATCTTGTTGGTCGTGCTGTCTTGCGCGACCGGAATGAAAATCTTGCCGCCCGCCAGGAAACTGGCTTCCTGGCCGCTGATGGCCATGATGTTCGGTTCGGCCAGGACCTTGACGAGGCCGTCGCGCTTTTGCGCATCGAGCGTCAGGCCGTTGCCATTCTTGCCGTGCACGGCGCCCAGCTGGCTGGGGTTGCCGCTGAGCAGGTTCGACAGCAAGCCATAGCTCCAGTTGCCGCGCGTGCCGCTGAGGCCCACGCTGGCACCGAGCTGGTCGACGAGGGTCTTCGACACTTCGGCGATTTTCACTTCCAGCATCACCTGTTGCGGCGCGGCGATCGACAGCATATTGATGACCTTGACGCCGCCGCCCGTACTGGCGGCGCCATCGGCCGGCGTAGCCGGTGCAGCCGCTTCGCCCACGCCGCGCTGCGCATAGGCTTGCGCCATCTCGAGGATCTGGCTGGCCTTGACGCCGTCGCTCACCTGCCCCGACAGCACGATGCTGCCGCCGGCCGCGCCAACTTTCACGGCGCGCTCGCCAGGGAAGACATAGGCCAGCTGCGCCTGCAAGCCTTCGACGTCGATCTCGACTTCAATATCGACGATCACGGGGCGCTGCTGCCGGTCCCACAGGATCAGGTTGGTGCTGCCCGGGGCCAGGCCCCAGACGAACAGCTGGCTGGACGAGCCCAGCATCCTGGCGCCGGCCACGCGCGCATCGTTGACGGCGATCTGCGACACCGGCAAGCTCAGCTTGCGCAAGGTGGACTTGCCCACGGCGATGCGCACGGGCTCGCCCAGGCGGGCGATATCGGCGCCCAGCGACATGGCCGGCGCCGCGACGGGCGACATGACGGCCTGCCTGGCGGGCGCCGCCGCGATGGCGATGGCAGGCCAGGCCAGTCCTGCCGCCAAGGCCAGGCGCATGCCCGCACTCGCGGCGTGCTTACGAAATGTATTCATCGGTCATCCTTGCTTGCCTGCTGATTGTTAAAATTGCTGGACGCTCGTATCCATGCCCTTGACGACGGTGACGCTGTCGCGCGTTGCGGCGCGTGCCGGGGCCGCCTGGCGCCGCGCCGCTCGCACCGGCGCGGGCGCCGGCACCTTCAGTTCCAGCAACGACTCCTTGGTGGCGCCGCCCGTGTTGACGGGGTCCGGATCGACCTGGTTGCGCAGCACCAGCGACAGGCTGCCCACGCTGCGCGCCAGGTCCAGCTTTTCCACCTGATCCGGCGTCAGCTCCAGGGTCACGGCGTTGACCACCTTGGGCTTGTTGTCGTCGCGGCCCGACTCCTGCGCCACGGCCAGCACCAGGATGCGTTCAAGCACGATCTTGGAAATGGCCAGTGGCGCGCCGCCTGCCGGCCTGGCGCGGTCATCCTGCGTATGCACGAGAATGTCGACGAAATTGCCCGGCAGGGCGAAGCCGGCCACGCCCACAACGTCATTGACGCGCACCGTCATGGCGCGCTTGCCGGCCGCCACGATGGCCGACAGGCCGCCGGTGGCGCCGGGCGGCGCGAGTTTGCTTTCCAGCACGGGCTCGCCCCTGCTGACGGCGCTGCGCGTGATGCGCCCGTCGAGCGCACCGGCCTCGCCGAACGCCCCGGGCAGCATGGCGCCGGCGGGCCAGTCCGTGCCGCGCAGCATGGCCGGCGTCACCTTCGCGCCCACGCCGATATCGACCAGCGCGACCATCACCGTCTGGCTGGCCGGCGCGCCCTGCCCCGACATCCAGCGCGCGGCCGCCAGCACGGCGGCCCCCGCCATCAGCAGCGCCAGCAGCAGCACGATCGCAACGCGGCTATTTCTCATTGTTTTTCCTCTTGATCAAGCGTGGGGTTCCGGACGGGCGCGTCATGCATGGCCGCCGGCCGCCAGGGCCAGCCAGATGGCGGTGCCGGCGGCAATGGCGATCGCGTACGGCAAGCTGCCGCCCGGCGCGGCAGGTGCATCAAGCTGCGGCGCCTCGCCCGCCGCGGCGCGCAGCCAGCCTTGCAGCAGCAATTGGCGGGCATTGGCCAGCGCCTGGCGCAGCGTGCCCTGATACAGGGCGACGGCCAGCGCCAGCACGCCGCCCGCGAGCAGGCTGCACAGCACGGCAAACACGGTGGCGCGCGGACCGAGAAAAGCCCCCACCATCGCCATCAGCTTGACGTCGCCCGCGCCCAGCGCTTTCATCGCATGCATGGGCAGCAGCAAGCCCAGGCCGACGGCCAGGCCGCCCAGCGCCAGCCACGGTCCGGCCGTCGTTACCCCGGGCAAGGCCAGGCTGTTGAGCAACACGCCCAGCACGGCGCCGGAAAACACCAGGCGGTTGGGAATGCGCCGGCGGCGCACGTCATGCCAGACAGCCGCAGCAAGCAGCCCCCACAGGAGTATGGCGGGGCTGAACGTCCAGAAAGAATGAGGATCCATCGTGTACCTGATGCAAGCCGAGCGCAGGACAGCATGCGCATCGTTGGGCGGGAGGTCGGCAGGCCGGGCCGGATCGGCAGCCGGCCTGTCGGGGTGCAGCGCGGTGAGCCGGCGTTTTAGATCGCCGCGCCCGTCAGCTTGGTGCCGATCGCCTTGAAGGCGCCATCGAGGCCGGTGGTGAAATAGCCGACGGCCGTTACCAGCGCCGCAGCCACCAGCGCAGCGATCAGCGCATATTCGATCGCAGTCACGCCGTCTTCTTCGGCGATAAAGTTTTTAATGCAATTCATATTATTCCCTTTCAGGTCAAGTTTCAAACATGATAAAACTGAAAATACAGTCTGAAAATAAAAACATCATCCTTGTTTTTATTTGCCATTTTCTGATGCGTGTATTTTATATAAACAAACATCAAATCGAATCAGAGAAAAGTCATTTTATGCACAGTACAAATCATCTTAATTTTTTATTCACATTCAGTACATATGTACCGTCATTCCGCGTGGATGGGCTCGGCCAGCCGGTTGCGGGTGGCGTACACATATAATTCCAGGCGGTTGGTGACATCGAGCTTGCTGTAGATCGATGTCAGATGATTACGCAAGGTTTGCTCCGAGATAAAAGCGCGCTGGGCTATCGCGCGGTTCAGCGCACCATTTCCCTCCACCATCATGGCAACGATCTTGCGCTCCTTCAGCGTCAGCCTGGCGATCCGCTGCTCTTCCGGATCGGGCGCCGCTTCCGGCTTGTTCAGCACGCCGAGCATGCTGTCGAGCAGCGCCGGATCCAGGCACAACTCGCCCTGATATAGGCGGGCGATGGCGTCGACCATCTGCTTGACGGGCGTTTCCTTGCCCAGCACCGCGCGCGCGCCGCTGCGTACGGCGCGAGCGCATGCGGCCTGGTCCTGCGTGCCGCTGAACAGCAAGGCCCGCGACACCCCATTGCCGAGCAGCTGCGGCAGATAGTCGATGGCGCAGGCGTCGCTGCAGCCCAGGTCGGCGTCGAGCACGATGACGTCGGGACACAGGGTCCGCGCCAGCAGCAGCGCGCTGTCGATCTCGGTGGAGCTGGCCACCACCTGCATCGCCGGCTGGGCACCGGCGAGCAGCTGCTCCAGGCCCCACAGCCAGGTCTTGTGGTCCGACACCAGCATGACGCGGATGACATTTTTTGTTGACATGCTTTACCTCTTTACTTGAAGCCCACTCCCCTCGGGGAGGGTTGTTGATCCGAATCGGCTTGCCTGCCTCGCCCGCGCGCGCCTTCCGCGGCTGCGCGCAGGGGAAAGAAGTCACGGGGGCACGAAGGAAGAGGCATCGGGCCGGCACGCGCAAACGCGGTGCGTGGCCCAGGCCAGCGGGCGCCGCATGGCGGGCGTGTGCCGATGGATGGGCAGCGTGGCCGGGGCGGACGCGGCGCGGGCGCGCCAGCGCTGCTGCCACCGCTGCTGTTGCTTACATTGCAGCATTTTTGTTGCATCACCTTGCAAAACAAGTCCTTGCCTGCACGCAGGACAATCCTGACATCAGGCCTGTTTTCATACCCGCGCATATTACTCCCGGCCTTATCGGGACGGGGCCGGCACAATTGAAATATGGCAGTTAATTTCGATTATCTTGACCTGTAATAATTTAAATAGCGGCCACGCCCTTGAAAATCAATATAGAATAATCTCCAGTCAAATGGCGCAATGCCATTCGCCCGACATTTGTCATCGCGGAACTTTACCGGATTATTCCCATGCGTTTAAAACAGGCCGATTCCCGCATATTCCGCAAGCACCGCGGACAAGGCGGCGCCACCTTGCTTGAATTTGCCCTGATAACGCCGGTCTTTCTCATGCTGATAATCGGCATCATCGAATTGAGCATGGCTTATTTTGCCAATATGACCATGCAGCACGCGGTGCGCGAAGGCGCACGCTATGCCGTCACGGGGGCCAAGGACCTGGACCCCGACAGCGCCAACCAGCAGCGCTACCAGGCCGTGATACAGAAGATACGGGACAGTTCCATGGGCATGTATGACAAGGTCAGTCCCGTGATCGCCGTCAACGGCAGCGATGCCGTCGGCGCCGCCATGTTCGGCCAGGCCGGCGATATCGTCGTCATTTCCGTCGATTGCCGCTGGGCGTTTGCCACGCCGATGATCCGTGCCCTGTTCCGCGATGGCCAGGCGCATTTCGTCGTGGCCGCCACCATGCGCAATGAAAGCTTTGGCGGCCTGTGATGCGCGGTCACTCTCCTGCGCGCCTCGTGCGCGGCATCGCCGCCGTGGAATTTGCCATCGTGCTGCCACTGCTGGCGCTGCTGCTGTTCATGGTGGTCGACCTGTCGCGCGCCATCCAGGCCAAGACCATCTTGCTCAACATCAGCCGCGAAGGCGCCAACCTGGCTTCGCGCTCCACGTCCGACCTGAGCGGATCTAGCCAGGCCATCATGAATGCGCTGGCAGCCAGCACGCCGCCGCTGGACATGAACCAGCGCGGCATGATCTACATCACCAAAATCATGGGCTACACGGCCAAGAGCGGCATGCGCAACATCGTGCTGGAACAGTATCGCTGGGAGGCGGGCGCCAACGCCAGCGGCTACCTGCCCGCCAGCCAGGTGTGGCAATGCGGCAGCTGGAGCAATGGCGCGTGCACGGGCATCGCCAAGGACGAGTCCGCCCCCACGGTGGCCTTGATGCGGGACCAGCTGGCCGACGGCGAACTGATCTACGCCGTGGAAACTTTCTACCATTTCGACATGCTGTTCGGCACCTTGAAATTTGGCAACAGCACAACGCCCGTGCTGGGGCCCAACCTCACTTCGATGACGGTATTCTGATGCGCATTCCACACAAGCGGCAAGACGGGCAAGTGCTGATCATGGTGGCGCTGTCGGCCGTCGTTTTGATCGCCTCGGTGGGCCTGGCCGTCGATTCGGCCCTCGGCTACTTCGTCAAGGCCAAGCTCAACGCGGCCGTCGACTCGGCCAGCCTGGCGGCGGCGCGCGGCGTCACGGCGGGCAGCTCGGAAGAGGACCAGCGGGCCAATGCGCGCCAGTCGGCCAGGGAATTTTTCGACATCAATTATCCGGACCAGTTCCTGCTCTCGACGCCGACCCTCAACCCCGTCGGCGTCACGTTCGACAAGGGTACCGTCATCATCGACGTCTCGGCCACCGCCTCGCTGCCCGTCTCGCTGATGGGCGTACTCGGCTTCAAGACCCTGAACGTGGCCGCCAGCGCGCAAACCATCCGCAAGGACCTGGACATGGTGCTGGTGATGGATACCTCGGGTTCGCTGAAAAACAATGCCGACGCCGTGCGGGCGGCGGGCAAGTCCTTTCTGAACAAATTCAACTCCACGGTCGACCGGGTCGGCTTGCTGCACTTCGCTTCGGAAGCGCAGATCGATGTCCCGATCAGACAGATCGAGCGCGGTTTCGACCGCGCCAGCATGACCATGAACGGTGGAAAGATCGATCAATTCGCCTTTGTCGGCGGCACCAATTCTTCCGCAGGCATGTTCCAGGCACGCAAGCAGCTGAACGACATCGGACAGGTCAACCGCTCCAGCCTGCGCGTCATCGTGTTTTTTTCCGACGGCTCGCCTGCGGCATTTTCCTCGTACTTCCCCAATACGGGCGGCAACTGCAAGACGGCGGGCGCGCTGGCCACTTTTACGGCTTTGCAAAACCCCGCGCTGGTCGGTCTGTACAAGATGGCGGTGAGCGATACGCGCCAGTACGGCGACTGCGATGCCATGCAGATCACGGCGCTTCCTCCTTGGTACAACGCGAATAACGAGTACGCCAAAGCCAACGACGCGGCGCTGCGCGAATTTCCCATCGTCACCAACACACCGCGCGTCGTGACCTCGTCCCTCTCATCGGCGCAGGTGCAATGGACGAATGTGCACCGCGCCTCGCGCAACCTGGTCGAGGCGATGGCGGCCAAAGCGCGTCAGGAAGGCATTTACGTCTTTACCCTGGGCATGGGCGCCTCGCTGAAAAACAAGGAAGGGCCGGACAATGAACTGGGTGAAGACTTGCTGCGCTGCCTGGCCAATACCACCGATGCGAAAGCGGCTTGCCGCAAGCCGGCCGAACCCGTGGGCCTGTACTGCTATGCGGCCACGGACAGCGACCTGAGCCCCTGTTTCACGCGGCTTGCCTCGGCCATCCTGCGCATTTCCAAATAAGGCCAGCCCGCTCCTAGAAGGCGAAGCAGCTGCAGCCCAGGGTGCCCCAGAAACCGGAAAAATCGCTGATCGGCACGGCCGACTTGCGCGCCCGGTCGTGGGCGTGGGCGTGCACGCCGCAGGCGCCCGCGCACTGGTGCGGCATGGCGGCTTGCGCCTGCTTGGCCACGGGCCGGTAATGGCCGGGCACCGTGCGCACGGGCGACCACTCTGGCAGTACGGGAATCGGTGGCGGCGCCAGATTGGTGAACTCCGCCTGACCGTAGACGACCTTGCCGCCCACCATGGTCAGCACGGATTCGATGGACTTGATCGCCTCTTCCGGCACCGTAAAATAATCGGCCGACAGCACGGACAGGTCGGCAAGCATGCCCTCGCGGATGCGCCCTTTCTTGCCTTGCTCGCTAGAGAACCAGGCACTGCCCGCCGTCCACAGTTCCAGCGCCGTGTCGCGTGACAATCGCCCCGCCGCATCCGTCAGGGCCAGGCCGCCCACGGTGCGCCCCGAAACCAGCCAGTACAGCGCCGTCCACGGGTTGTAGCTGGCGACCCGGGTCGCATCCGTGCCGCCGCCGACGGGCACGCCCGCGTCGAGCATGCGCTGCACGGGCGGCGTGGCTTTCGCCGCGTCGGCGCCATAGCGCTCGACGAAGTACTCGCCCTGGAAGGCCATGCGGTGCTGGATGGCCAGGCCGCCGCCCAGCGCCCTGACCCGGTCGATGTTTTTCGGGCTGATGGTTTCCGCGTGGTCGAACAGCCAGTGCAAGCCGCCGAACGGCGTGTCGCGGTTGACCTTTTCAAACACGTCGAGCATGCGGCTGATCGATTCGTCATAGGTGGCGTGCAGGCGGAACGGCCAGCGCTGCTCGACCAGATGGCGCACGACCTTTTCCAGCTCGTCTTCCATGCCGGGCGCCAGCTCGGGGCGCGGCTCGAGGAAATCCTCGAAGTCGGCGGCGGAAAACACGAGCATTTCGC
>RCUK01000147.1_pt1 | contig 86218 bp, 76 predicted proteins | sample 2166381 | NCBI WGS metagenome assembly RCUK01 (sample SAMN09932809, study PRJNA488358) | compost metagenome | isolation source: compost soil in an enriched community | place: Germany: Experimental Botanical Garden | reverse complement strand
TACAAAAGGGTATCGATGGCGAGCTTTGGATCATCAAAAATCGTCAGAAGACCAACGTGCGGGCATCCATACCCTTACTTCAAAACGCAGTTGAGCTGATCAACAAGTACGAAAACCATCCCATCTGCGGAAATCTTCGAACCGTGTTTCCCGTTCCGAGCAATCAGAAGATGAACGAATATCTAAAGGAGATAGCTGAACTGTGCGGTATCGAAAAGAAACTGACCTCACATATCGCCCGCCACACCTTTGCGACCACCGTGACGCTATTGAACGGCGTACCGATTGAAAGTGTATCAAAAATGCTCGGGCATACCAATATTAGGACTACACAGCACTATGCAAAAATATTGGATATGAAACTCAGCGAGGATATGGCAAACCTTAAAACCAGGTTAGCCGACCAATTTGCATAATCTTTCACACTATTTGTTAGGTACCGTCAACTTGAAGGTGTCAACTAGGTTAGACTGCAGTAATCTTCGGATTGCTGCAGCCATCTTTTTTACAGAAATCTAATCCTGAAATTAAAAAAGTAAAACCAATTATAATATGGGTAAAATTATTTTATTGTAGTTTTGAAATAATCAAATTAATCTCTAAGAATGTCAAATACCCTCATTAATAAGCCTAGGGAAATTCGCGAACTCGAAAAAACTCTAAATATTGAAATCTTAAATGAACAAAAAGAGCCACCAGTAAGCTATTTTACTCAAGATGATGATGAAGAGGTAATTGAGCTATTCCTTTTTAACATTAATAAAGAATATGCTCCGAATTTGAATCAGTTCAAATCTTTGATCAAATTACAAATACAATATTCTAATATAAGTCATATTACGTCTTTAATAAGCCTAACACCTACTCTTCAATACTTAAGCTTAGCAAATAATAAAAACTTGGATCACATTTGGGAAGTTGGCCTGATTGAGAACCTCAAGTATTTAGACATTACTGGTACCCAAATTTGGGATATAAGCCCCTTAAATAAATTACTTAAGAACGAAGCTTTCGAATTAAAATTTGATCAAGACAAAATAATCTACCCCCCTATTCAAAAAGAGCAATTGCAAAACCGAGCAGAGATTCTTGAATGGTTTGGTCATTACGAGAAACTAACCAATTACCTAATTGACCTTAATTTACATCTTAAAGAAACAACATTAGATTTGGGATTTTGCGGTATTACAGATTTAAGTCTTTTTCCAAAGTTATTCGAATGTAAACATTTAGAAACACTTATTTTAAGTAATGAGTGGGCAACTTATGATAAAGGAGAGTGGAGCAGAGGCATAAGCTCGAATAAAGAAGGTGGGTATCCTAATAACATTTTTCGAATCCCCAACCAGTTACAAAGCCTAAAAAAGTTAAAGCGTGTTTATTTCGGAGGTGATTGGAAAACCGGTACATTAGAAAATTGGAATCGCTGGCGTATTCAACATTTTCGGATTTTCTCAAAACTGATAAACTTGGAGTATATTAATGTAAGCAATAATGAAATAGGTTTTATTGCTGGCCTTAACAACCTTCAAAATCTAAAGACAATACATGCAAACAATAATTTCATAAGCAAAGTATTAGTAACTGAAGACTTATTAAAAGTTAGAGAATGCTTTTTAAGCAATAACTTTATAAGTAATGTCGATTTCCTTAATAAATTTCCCAATGTTGAAACGATAGATCTTCATTCAAATTCCCTTAAAGATCTTCAAAATATTCGACCATTAATCAAAAAGCTTAATGTGAGAGATACCAAATGGGCATTAGGGACAATAAGTGTCGCACATAATAAAACTTTAAAATTACCTCCATTAGGCATAATTGCTAACGGAATGGAGGCTGTTATGGATTATTTTGATCGTTGGGACAGAGAACAGGAGCTTGATCTTCCCCCTGTAATAAATAATGATCTCAAAATAGTTTTGCTAGGGAACAGCGGTGTTGGCAAATCTACATTAGCAGAATGGTTAACAAAAGGTGTTGTCGATCCAAGTCAAAAATCTACAGAATGGTTTCGTCAAATACCTTGGAAAGAAAAAGTAAATGACAGAAATTATAATCTGCGCCTCTTCGATTTTGGTGGTCAAGAATATTATCATGACACGCACTACATGTTTTTTACCCTTGATACAATTTATCTGATGTTGTGGGATACTGAACCGCATGATTTTAGAAAGATGGATAATAATGGCGAAGAGACGAATGCATATCCTATTGAGTATTGGTTGGATTCGATTTCTTATTTTACAAATAAGAGAAAAATCGCATCTGATGAAGCCCAGATTCGCAAACTTGTACGTCAAAAAGAAAATTCACTAACTGAGTCCAAGGACCCGTTAGCCAAGAGAGCACACTCAATGGAAGAATTTAATACTTTAGTTTTACAAAGTAAAGTTGATAATTTTCGAAAAGTTGAATTTCTTAATCAGAATAAGTTAGTTGATTCTTATAAATGGATAGCAGATTTTTCTAATTTCTCAGTATTCGAAGACAGGGGCTTAATATCAGTAAAACAGAAAATTTTGGAGTTATTGCAAGATATGTCAGTTCTCCAAAGGCCATTACTTGGAACCTGGGGAGCAATAAAAGAAAAGATTGAAAAAAATGGCAACAAAAGAAAAAATGAGTTTACGATTCGTAAATTCCAGAATTTTTGCAATAAAATAATTCAAAAAATTCCAGAGCTAGAGACCGCTAGCGACGAGAAGGTTCAAAGGCTGAAATTTGATCGGAACAACACTCTTAATTTTATAAATTATCTAAGCTCCATTGGTCTGATTTTATATTTTCCAGAAAACAAGGTTTTAAAAGATAAGGTGTTCATTAACCAAAACCACTTAGTAAAACATATACACATCATTCTTTCATTTATCAAATCTAAAAATGGAAATACAAGTAAAGAAGAAATATATAGTAAAAATTTCAGCTCAATTAAAACTAATGGAATTTCTACAATTTTGGATTTGATGATACATTTCAAAATTATTTTCAAACATCCATTAAGGAAAGACGTCTACATAGCTCCGTTGTATTTGCCCGCAAAGCCTTCGAAAGGAATTCAACTATTTTTATCTCACTTTAAAAAACCAATATTTCAATATCAATTCAAAGGCTTTATCCATCGTTATGTTGTCTTAGAATTTTTTAGCAGCTTCGGTTCAAAAATTTTAAATGACGAAAGTTCGGAGCTTGATCATTATTATTGGAAAAATGGCATTGTATTAAAGAATAATCCTACAGATGAAATAATATTGGTATTATTTAATAACGATAATAGTGAAAAAGACTTCAAAGGTTACATTAATATCTATTCATTAACAGGTAAGAATGGTAGTTTTACAAATGAAGTAGTTTTGGAGTTAGATAAAATTACCGCCGACAGAAATGTGGAGAAAGCAATTTGTGCACATGATGGAAGATGTATACCACTAAAGGAACTTAATGACGCTGCTCGAGATGAAAATTATGTTTTTAAATATGGTGGTAATTATTATAAACTTGTAGATTTTAAAGATTATCTAGAAAAACCGTTAAAAATGAAAAATTTATTTATTTCCTACTCAAAGGAGGACCTTACGGTAGTTGATGAATTTAAAAAACATCTTAGTGCACTGCAACGCGATGGAAAAGTCGGACATTGGTATTGTACAGAACTTATTGCGGGTGAGGAATGGGATGAATCCATCAAGCGACATTTCGAAGCGGCAGACATTATTTGCTTCATGGTTAGCCCAAACTTCATGCATACCGATTATATTTTCGAGTATGAAATAAAGAAAGCTATTGAACGGAGAGCAAATGATAAAACTTTCAAAATAGTACCAATAATTTTAGATTTTTGTCGTTGGACGACAGAAAAATATAATCTAGGTAAATATACTGCTCTACCTTATATGGCTACACCAATATCAGATTTTGATAATAAAAATATGGCCTGGTATGTCGTCACCGAAGCTTTACGAGTTATGATTGAGGAAGATAGTGTTGATTCGGGTGAAGATTTTTATACAAGCGAACGTTTACCAAAAGATGTCAGAGAGATTTATAGAAGAATAAGCAGGAAGGAAATTCATTAATTGTAACTACTATTCAGTAGTTGCTGTTTAAGCTATTAAACTAAACCTTAACTCATTAATTAGAATTTAAACCTAAATAAAGTGCCTAAGGTTACTCACTACAATCCAACCTCCAAGCGAATTTCCCACCGTAGATGCCAAAAGCGGGAACTGGTGGGGAAAGTGTGTGGGCGTTCCGCAGGCCGAAAATGAGCGTGGGGAAAAATCAATTCATCAGTTTTTATAGATATGATTGACATCCCCACGCAACAAACTAAAGAAGTTTCACTCATTATCGTTATTAGTCTTTCCAGTTGCAAATGCTTTTGCATCATCTACAAATACCTGAATTCTCCTGTTGACTTCCCAAGAATCGCCCCAACTATGTTTTTCATCCTTTCCATATCGTGCCAATGACAGCCCATCGGAAAGCCTGTTGAACATAAGCCTGTCAGCATCATAAGCTCTAGGGAAATATAGATTGGCAGTCGGCCAGAACATTGAACATATTTTCAATAGATGTCCTATACGGTGCATATTGGGGCTGTATTCCAGATATTTATAGATTAGCCCCAGACAGGTCTGCTCCACAGCTTGGCACATCATAGAAAAAGCTAGTACCATATGGCCCTCATCCAATAGTTCCCCAGATAGATTACACAGTTGATCAGCTGTTGTAATCCGGAATTTCATACTACGATTCAGTTTTTCGATGCCGTAGCTCCAAGCGTCAGTTGCAATCATTTGCGAATGAATTTCCGTTCCCAACAACAATTTTCCAGATTTGGCTATGGCATGGAAAAAACTGTCGCCCTTACGGACTGCCTTAGAGAATTCATTCTGTCCATGTATCAGTAGCAACACAGATACGCTATCGCCACATTTATGTGTAATATGTTGTTGGACGTTCAGTCCATAGGGATACGGAACTTCGCTGATGACCAATAGGTCGTAATGCACACCGCTTCTTGAAATACTCGCACTGTTGCTAAATATACCATCCTGCGTATCGCTATCTGTACGCATCCCCAGCTGATAGACCGCCTTTGGCTCAAGATAATGTGTGATAATCTCCAATATGCCAACAAGAACCTCGTTACTACTGGTCTGCGCCATATGTTCTACCACCTGCAAAGGGATTTTTGCACTGATTGGTTCATGCACTGTAAGCTGATATTCTTTTTCAAGGAACATTTCCATGGTAGCCTCTACGCCATTACGGAAATCCTGTGCCAGTTGGTATATCGCTTGAATGTCGATGCCCTCAGCAGAAAACCCGTTTTCATATCTTACTGCCGAATAGGCTTTGTCCAACTGGTTCAACAACGTATGGTCAAATTGTCCATCTTTATTATTCGGGATAAGCTTAAGTTCGGGCATCATGGACAGCAGGAATTTTTGGTGCTGTGCAATATTGTGTGTGCGTTTCTCATTGCCACAGATACCAATCTCCAGAGCCCTACAGCTCAGCTCGCAGACCTGATGCAGCATAAAGAGTGCCACTGCGGGATCGGTGTTTTCCATAAAGAACTGCGCACCTTTATCGAAAGACCCGATGCGTAGCATGGCCTTCCTAAAATTTAGGGCTGCTTCAGCAAACCATTTATCGATCTCAGCTTTGGTAAAGCTCGGCATTTCGGCTGCACCCTCGGCCTCGTAGAGCAGATTGGAAGCATCACAACATGAAAGATGGTAGATACTGCCCTCTTTCTGCAATCTCCTGATCTCACTTTTGTCATAGATCTTGTATGTTACGCCTTCATTGAGGTTGATAGCCATGGCCACAAATGGCTCCAGTTCCTTGATATTATTGCCCACTGGCGCAGATGCTACGATGATCAGATGGAGACGGGACTGGTTTTCGTGTTCATAATCCATTCCATAGATACGTTCTACAGCTATCGCATCGGCAATTGTCCTTGCGATAGCAATTTTGTTTTCCTTTTCCATAATTCCTATTTGTCTATCTTTTCGTATGTGATTTTTCTTCCCTCGCTAGCTTTATTTGGCAACAGCTTGGGATAGCTGCGCCTTGATGTCATTTCCCCAATTACTTTCATAATATGACGGGGCATAATATCCTTATCGGTCAATAGGCAACAATGCTGATAGATCTCGATCGGTGTCTTGGGATTAGACCAGTTATCTTTGAGCTCTATATCGAGGATATCCCTTATCTCCTTCAATTGATGTTCGTCACTTTGTGGGAAGGCAAAATAACTGGGATTTAGTTCGAATAGCTTGAAGGCCAATCTTTCAGTTCCAGTGTAATCCATGAGATACAGCACATGTTCTATGATCTTAGTTCGCTTCGTCCGTAGCATGTGGCAGGGAAAGTGGCCTGCCTTGCGGCCTGAGCCGAAAAGGATAAAGCCATTGAGAGATTTTTTCCCATGAGCAGCAAGAATATCCATGAGCATGCCCATCGTCACTCTTTTGCGGGCAAGTTTTTCAAAGTTGGAGATAGCGTCGCTCGCCATCCCCATAAGAAAAGATGCTTCCTCTGGGAGATATCCACTTGATATCCTGAGCAGCATCATGTTGTACAGTACGTTAACATCCGTTCGGGACAGTTCGGCCTTATAATGGTAGGTATGGAGCACTTTTCCGCCTAGCATGTTGTCATCTTGATTTTCCATTGTCTTTAGGTTTAGGTTATCATCCTAAAGTTCCGCAGGCCATTTGCCGTATCCCACCAATTATATTGGTATCTTACCACAGAACCGTAGTTCCGTACTATTTCAGAATTTATTATATTTGCTTTATGGAAACGCCTACAAAATCTAACAAAGTGCATCTCGGCAGAAAGATCAGCCGCATCAGGGAAATACGTGGTATCAAGCAGGATCATCTTGCCATCGAACTTGGCGTAAGCCAACAGACCATCTCAAAGATAGAGCAGAGTGAGGATGTGGAAGACGCAATGCTAGATAAAATTGCAGGTGTCCTTGGCGTTAGTGCCGAGGCTATTAAAAATTTCAGTGAAGAGGTTCTTATCTTCCATATTCAAAACATGCACGATAATGCATCTGCATATCAGTACAATTATCAATGTCATTATAATCCGCTTGATAAAGTTGTTGAACTGTACGAGAGACTACTCGCTAGTGAGCGTGAGAAAATAGAGTTATTGAAAAAAGGAAATCAATAAATTAAGAATTTATATAGAAAAAAGAGACAGCTTGAAGTGAGCTGTCTCTTTTTTTATAAAGCCTAACTACATATATGCTTTTTCGGCCATACTGAAATAACTATTTTCACTGATGATCAGATGATCATGAACTTCTATTTCTAGTAATTTGCCAGCCTGTTTGATCTTTTCAGTTATTCTTATATCCTCACTTGATGGTCTTAGGTTACCACTTGGATGATTGTGGCAAATGATAATACTCGTCGCAGTAGCCTTCAACGCAATTGTGAAAAGTATTCTGCTATCCATTACAGTGGAAGCACTACCACCCGTAGAAAGGTTTACAATACCAAGCACTCTGTTATTTCGGTTAAGTAGTATCATCTTAGCCTGCTCAATGTAGTTGATCAGGTTCATATCCCAATTATCGATCAATACCTTGTAAGCTTGTTCGGAAGTACTGATCTGGGGTCTTTCCTGCGCTCTGAAATGTGGTTTGTAGCTTAATTGCACCTCGGCAACCCTGAAGATTTCTTTCTGTTCCATTGTTAATGTATTTAAATTAATGAATGGAACCCTTCAATCTTTCTGTCCAACTAAGCAAAGGAGGAACGGAATAAATCGGTCAGAGCGCAGAGGCCGTGAGCGTTTATGCCGTAGTTCCTTTAGGCGTGTTGGACAGAAAGGTTAATTTTGTGGGAGTTATTAATTTAGATCCTGTTAACTTTTATGTTTCAATCAAAACGAATCTAATAGTAGTGATTTAACAACACAAAGAATCTATTCTTTCGCAGCTTTAGCAAGGTAACACTCCAAATCATCTATTTTATCAATAAATTCCTTGAATGAAGGAGAATTAGCATAAGCCTCCTTCGCATTGAAAGAATTAATTAATTTTAGGCAATCAGTTGCTTTGCTATATGTGCCAAATTTCTTTCGAAGTATTGACGCTCCGTTCAAACCATCTGTATTCTCTGGCAACTTATCATCAGCATTAAAAATAGATTTATCACCGACGAGCCAGTTTTCAATCATTCTATCAGCAACAGAAATTCTAATATCCTGATTTTTAACTCCTAACTCTTCTAGCTTGCAAAGTAGATATTCGGCCATTTCTTGGGTTGAAATATCTCTAGTTTCTTTGTCAATAATAATTATAATTGGATAATAGTTATTGCTCAACAACCTGATGTGCATAGCCAGTCGTTCTGCAATAGCATCTAAGGTTACATCTCTACCATTTAAATCGGTCCTCCTAATTGGTTTTCTTGGACAAATTCTATCGATTATATTCTTCTCAGTAAAACCGTCGACTATAAAAGCGGGATTGCTCATAAATAACACTATAACATGTTAGAAAAATAGAAATGACCCAAGCCTAAACCTGAGTTGGAAATCTCATTTTTTATTAATTCTATATCTGGTACTCGTTTGGCGTTTGTTTTACCATCAAAAAATTCAACTAATATTAGTTCATTTGGTTCTGAATAATTTAATAGTGATTCGCTATGTGTAGTCATTATTATACATGACTCTTCATCTTTTTCTTCTAGATGATTTCGCATTATTCGAACAATTTCAGCTTGCATCCAAGGATGTAAAAAGTTTTCTGGCTCTTCAATTGAAAAGATAGATTCAGATGTAAGTATTGCAGTAATTAACGTTAGCCATTTGATTGTACCATCGGACATAGCAGAAAGAGGAAGTATAGACTCATAATCCCCAGTATTTATTGTGATTTTTAAAACTAATCTATTATCAAATGGATCGTTATTTACATCTAATGACTTTATTGTATTGTTGGCCAATTGGAGGTGATCGATAATCCGGCTCAATGTCGCTCGCTGATAAGTTGAGCGGTTGAAATCTGAGAAAATAAAGAATGGAAGATCTGAAAAAATATCTTTCCTTTTTTCATGTTTTATAGCATATAGAGTTGAAGACAAACCTGAACCATCTTTTTTAATGCCTGGGGGATTTGCAGCATCTTCGTATTCTTTTACCTTGCTTGGAACAATATTGAAACTCTCTCCACCCCTCAAATCATTTAATATGTATAAAGCTTTTTCCTCTAAAATTTGAAACAACAAAGGAAGTATTACACTTTGATTTACTGACTTTTTATCTAGAATTTTTTCAATTAATTTCTGATCAATCTGGTCTTTTATACTTTTTGTCTGATTATCTTCTCTGATAACAAACTTTAATGTCTTTAAACTTTTGCTGGAGATAGAAAAGTTGGTGATATCGATTGTATTTTTTATATCTGAATTTATGTCTAACATGAAGTCCCAATTGACTGTATTGTTAGTTTCTTCAAAATTTTTAATACTTTTTACTTTTATACCTTGATGTGAATAATAAATATTGTCAAAATTCTGTGAATTACTTATACATGCAGAATACTCATATCTTAAATAATTTTTTTTAAATTTTTTAATTCCTGCAACAGTAAAACTTATCTCCTTTTCAAATTCATCGAAAGAGTTTTTTCGGAATATCGTACCAGCCCCACCAATTTTGCTTACTGCATTTACCACTTGCTCATTGCACAATAGAGATAAAAATTCAAAAAATAGAATGATATTGGTTTTTCCAGAACCATTTGGTCCAACTAACGTGTTCAGACCTCTATTCAATTTAAGATCAAAATTATTTAAAGATTTAAACCCGTTGACTTTAATGCTTGTAATCATAATATATGTTAAATCACTCACTAACTATTTTCAAATTAGGAGATTATAATAATGTTATTTGAAGTGTTCAGATATTATATTGAGAAATCTGAGCTGTTAATTTCTGCTAAACTAGCATTTCTATATAAGCTTTACAAATTATCTCGCTAATCCTTGATCTATCGAACGCTTTTTTCTTTTACGCTTTTTTGTTTTATTAGGATCTTGCTGAGCTGGTTCGAAAGTCGGTGCTAAGAGCAATTCAAAGAGACTTGCATAGTGAGATTTTGCTATCATATCCTTGAGGGTTGGGAATTCTCCATTTGTAATTTCATTGGCCAAATTATTCTCATATAGCTTACTCTTTGGTTGATTTTCCAAAACTTTATTTAGAACATCCAATTGCATCCTCTGTTCGAGATTTCCGTTCTTTTGAATATTGGCATAGGCCATCTTATCTTTTAGCTGCCTATCGAAATCAAACGTCCTGTCAAACAAATCTTCGCCACATTGTTTGAACGCAACACGATTGAACTGTCCAAGCTTTTTTGAATGTTGTTCATTCCTGCCCCTTGAGTTGTTCATTGGACTGAGCTTGATACTGTTGGTTGCATCCTTTCTACTGACGATGATCTGTACATGCAAGTGGTTTCCATCTTTAAGCTCGCCCCGTTTTCTCTCTCCATTGATTACCTCCTTATCCTTATAGCCGTAGTAGCGATGGTTCTCAACCTTTCCGAACCATAAAAGATCCTTGGACAAATTTATTCCCTCTCGTCTAAAGTTCCGAGCGTATTCATCTATCAATCGCTCTCCATAGCATTTCAGTTGCTCCTTAATGTCCATTACCCCATATTTTTCGGCAAGGTGTTTCAATTCCTTTTGGCTGGGGCTTATATTGATCAGAAAGAATTTCGCATCGGCCTTTCCCAGTTTGGCAACATTTCTATCTATGGCATGCCGAACCTCGTAAGCCTCAAATGACCGACCCTCATGGTTGAACCAATATTCCTGCTCTAGCTTGTTTTCAATCCTGTTCTCTTTTTCCAGATAATGCACCAGTTCCCCGCTGCTACCTTTATTGTTTGCCGTTTTACTGTCCGTTATATTGATGTACATATCAAATCAACTCTAACTCCTTACGTGCTTGTTTTGCCAATTCTTCTTTTTCCCTTGAAGAACTCATAAGGCCTAAACTTTCCCTATCCATTATGTAGCGGTTGAGTATGCTCATGGATTTCTGTTTCAGTGTTGCTTTAGCTTCGATCTTTTTCTCGATATAACCCAAAGTCTGGTAAACGGACAATAAACTTTTACCTTGATTAGATTGGTTTAAAAGCACTTGTTCGTTGTATTTCAGTACTTGACTGTTGAATGAAAAGACGATTTTCTTTAATAATTCCACTATCGAAGTAGCATCCCTTTTGATCGGGATCAAAAGCTCTGTCTCTTGCGTCCTGATGAAACCGATGTAATCTTTCTGTCCCTTAAGAATGGTATTTTTAAGTAGCTCATCATTCAGGTCGATTGGATCCTTTTTGCACCTGTAGAAGTAATCTATCATCTGTGATAGTATCTGACGCTTAGATCGACCAAACTTAACTGCTATTTTTTCAAACTTGACATCGTCACTGATCGAATACTTGACTGTCCTCAATTTTTCTTGCATATTCATATATCTCTAACAATCTATGTTTCATGATATTCAGAACCCCGTGGGGAGTTCCTTTTTCGCACTTGAATGCTCTTTTGGAAAAAAGAAGAACCCTCGGAGGGTTCTTCAAACCCCATTTGCAGCGCAAATGGCAAGCAAAGTAGGGCGCAGCCCAACTTCCGCTTGCTCCATTTTTTTTTATGAAAAAAGGACTTTCTGCAATATGCCTATCCCTCATGGTTCCCAGCGAAATCCAACAGCCTGATTCGACTGGCAATCGTTGGATGATAGGATGGTTCATATTCTAACAGTCCATGATCAACCAGATCGCTCATGCACTTATGGTAGGTCGAATACGAACGGATAGCTGAATATTTCATCAGTTCCCTTCTGGATACTCGAAATTTATCGAACTTGGACGCCCTGTCCTGAACGGCCAATATTGCCGAGAACAGGCTGATATGTGATTGGCGAAAAATCTTGCTTCCGCTCGCCAGTTTCAGAAAACTGGAAAGTAACGATGCCGTCTCCATTATGACCTCCCAATTTCGCCCAACAACTGTTCGATATCCGAATGCGCATAGTAAAATATCCCACCCAGCTTCTCATATTTCAACACGCCTTTGATGCGCAGGTTCTGTAAAGTCCCAGCGGAAATTTTCAACAGCTTTCGCACTTCTGAACTTCTGAGCCATTTCTTCTCATTGTAGCTCTCATTATTGATGTTAAGCTTTTCCAACTTCTCGAAAAGTTCTTTTTTGAAAGCTTCGAGATCCTCCCTAGTAATCAAGTCCAATGTTGTCATAAATCAATACTTTAAATTGACGATGATGCAATTACATTATAAACTTCAATTTAACTTCTCTACTAGAGAGAAATTTAATTTGAATTATTTTGCAAATGCAGGTTTCCTTAGTGTACAAAGTTGTATGAAGTAAAATGAATTAATTGACAAGCACATGAGGAGTACCTAAGGAAATGTCTTTATAGTTTCGGAGTGAAAATGCAAAAGTAAGGTGTGATGCATAAGAAGAACTGGTTAGCAAAAATTATTGTCCTACGAAGTTTTAACTTTATTTTTAAAAATGATATAAATGAGAAGCATATATTTGTCTGCTTTTGACATCATTCATCCAAGTTAGATAAATGTTAGTGATGCAGAAAATTTGATAAGGACAACAGTGACTAGAGAACAAAAGTTTATCCCAATTAAACCAAATTCTCGTAGCGAATATCTACATTAAAATCTCTTTAAGTAATCAATATTACTATATGGAAATACCTGAAATATGTATAACGTTCATCGCCGCTCTTGTAGGTGTTGCCTATCCGATATTACTCGAAGTAGTATCAAGGTTGGATGAGAAGTATGGATCTTTGGTTATTGTAAATCTTTTTAAGGAAGAAATTGAATGGACGCTGTTTAGAACGATGCTTTTCACATCACTCTTCTGCGTCTTAGTCTATGTAGTCATAAATGTGCCTTACTTAGCAATTATACCAAATTTATGTTTCACAAATCTCTTTATCTCTGTTTTCATTATATCTACTGCCATACTGATTATTGTGTTTCTCTTTTTTGTGAAAAAGGTAATAATCTATTATTCTACAAACCAAGTCCTACAATACTTTAGCCAGCGGACAGACAATGAAGATCATATTTATGCTCAGGCAACTTTTGACATCCTAATCCTATCTTTAAAAAAGCAGGATACAGTAACCGCAAAAACTGCTTCAGAGTTCATATACAAGAACTTTAGAAATTTCCGCTCTTTGAATTCAGGCATTCAGGTTCAATACCCAGACACTTATTATGAAGCAGTATATAAGACGATTCAAGAACTTATCTACTCAAGCAGCGAACGCTTTATTTATTTGGAACATAGAACCGCCGGAGGAGTATGGTATTTAGGAGAACATGAGAGAGCCAAAATACACGAAAATACATTCGGGTGGCTATGGCATGGGCTGATATTGGTAGTTAAACATAACAGAGATGATATGTTAATGCACTATTGGCGTGTAGCCCATCAACACTTCTTGTATGAACTGAGATCCATTCAACCTGACCACGTCCGGGTTAACGACCAATTTGTAGTCCAGAATGCACAGGAAGTGGGTGATAGGGATGAAGAAAGAGACCGTTTTCTAGAATTCAACTATGCACTAGGTGGATTGCTACTGTACAGAAATCGTTATAAGTGCATTAAAAGGATTTTCGAGTATACTACCAGCATGCCACCATCCTATGACCTCTTGCCATTATGGATGAACGAAGTATTTCAGCTTTACTTTAAATTTAGGGATCCTTATGACTACAACTTCCCGTTCATCAACCACCGTTATTATTTTCCAGATGTAGAGGGTATCCAAGGAGAAAATGCAGTTAAATTCTGGATTTGCAAATATGCCGCATTATTGTTTATCCGGCAATATTCAATTATTCCCCACCTGTCATTCATGGAGCCTTTGGCAAACCCTGTCATTCCAGAAAGACAGAGTGAAAAAAGATTATGGATTGAACACCTGGATCATTTTAAGGCGCTTGTTGAAAGTATTCTGAATGACCGAGAACTACTTCAGGATGTCGGATTCGGCTATATAAATGCGCAATGGTTCATAGACGAAGGCAAAACAGCTCCACAAGATTTTATAGAAAACTTAAAACAAGGAGTATCACAGGCCTACGATGACACGGAGCTTAACCAGCCGATATCGGATGCCAAAAAACAATCATTTGTAGATGGCACCAAGAAAATAATATCAAAAGTAATCAATGAATATAAATCGAAATTGAACAATCACATTGATGGCGAACATAAAAGTTGGTTTATCAACAGCCTTAAAATGGTTTCCGAAAAGAGTGCCTTTTCAGACAACCAAGATGTTCACCATTCTAACTACGACACGTTTCTTGCATCAGAACAGGCCGATCGTATCAGAATGTCTGTTTCTGAAACATTCCATTTAAGATATACCGAAAGGTTTCTCCTTAAAACTCCCGACCTTTTCAAGGCCATCGACCGTTTGGCTCTCGACACTAAAAAATTCATCATAGTAAATTTTGGCATAGACTTGAATTATCAGATAAACTATGAAAAAATAGATGGGCTTAAAACAAACCAATACAAATCCCTAGAAATTATAACTTTTGAGAATTTCAATAGGGCCATGATGAATCCTACCTTTTTCATCCTTGAAAAACGAAACCTGCCCGCATTTATCTGTAAACAGATTGCAGCAGAACAGTTTCAGAAATACAGCTTGACAGAAATAGAAGACCAACTACACATCTATGTTTCTGTTATAGATCTCAATTTAAATGACGCACTAAGGGCGGAATTGGAAGCGGAAGACAGATATCCTAATCTAAGAAAATCTGCACTATTATACATTGGAACTTCGATTGAGATAAAGTGGCCGAAAGAAATCAAAATGCTTGCGTTATCACAATTTTCTGAATTCCGCAACCGAGGAGCCGCCAATAATGTGGGTGATGTCACATTTAAATCAAAGTAACATGAGTAATGATAATTCTATTACCAATTTACTACAAACTTTAATGGGGGCAATTCATTAAAATTAAATAATTACACCTAACATGGATTACTTTAAAATTCTTGCTATCGTTTCGCCATTCATATCGGCGAGTCTAACAGCTTTGTTTGCTTACAATTTTACAATGAAAGCAAAAAGATTTGATCTATTACACCAAAGTAAAATACCTGCTTTTAAGGAATTAAGCGTGACTTTAATTAACTACAAGAACTATTGTCTTGGCCAAGTAGCCAACTATGAAGGCAATGAGTTTTCCCCATATTCAGAAGAAACTGGAGGTACATTGCACCATAGAACTGAAATCGCCCAGACAGCTTCTATGAATGTCATTTATTTTTCGATCAAAACCCGAAAAAAATTAGACGATCTCCTTAACGAAATGTCCCTACATTGCAACATGGAACTTTATATAGCTTCTGGCCAAGACGTAGGCAACCAAAAGGAATCTTATTTCAATATGGCCGAAATAGCTGAGAACTGCATTAACGAGCTGTACACAGAATTGAATTTGAAACCTTAGAAAAAACAGAACCTAGTATAAAAGTAACTAACCCCATCCTAACGTATGAGGTTAGTTCACCCACTTGTAGCACATTAGGCAACTTTAAGTTGGCAAATGCAAACTTTTAGGGAGGTAATCAGTCAATTCCATGCGCTAGTCGATAGTCAGGGTCGACCATGTGTCCGGCATAAAATGTTGGAAGAGCTGTCGGTATCCCGAACCCTATTCCACCTGCAATACGTGGAAGGGTTACCTTTACTGAAGAATGTCTTTGCGGTTTCTTCGCTTTGGCTGGAAAATCATATATCACGGTCATCAATATATCTGTCTCCCTCTCATTTTGATCGAAAGTTTTAAGAAAGTCCAACTCTATTGGATCTATTTCGTACATTCTCAATTTTTCAAATGCTCGATGATCCGCATAGGCTATTGCCACCTCTTGAAGATCATTCCGTACTTTACCCGAGAAATCTTCACTAGTAATAATGGGCATACATAAGACTTGAACAAGGATATCGCTGGAAGGTAGCCCAGTAGGCAGGTTCTCTAGAGTTTTAAGACGTTGCTCTACGAAATGAGTTCGACCGCTCAGGATGATGATAGCAGCATCCTTTAAATTATCAATGGGACAAATTTTATCCGCGAGCAGTGCCGCACGCGAAGAATAGCCCAGATAAGCCGCCACAAGTTCATGTGCGTGGGACGATTTCAATTGGATACCGTAATGGTTTTGGATAAAAGTGCGAAGAGAATCCGCACAAGCTTTTGTAATTTCAAGCTTCATTGCAATTTAATGTTAGTACTGGACTTGTAGTTACCGTGAGTGTTTAAAGGAAAACCATGCCAGCGTTTAACAAAAATCTGCTGTTTAACTTGTCTTTAATCGATTTTCAACCTCCCGTTTCAGTCACTCACAACTGGGGCGTTCGATTCCTTAACCCTAAGGTAGAAAATAACAATTGAAAAAACAAGTTATAAATTTAAGAAATACTTAATTTCCCAATTCTCCATATTGATATCCACAAAATTGATTAAAATTCTTTTCAAATTCATAAGCACCCTGAATTATTCGCTCGAGTATCCTATCTATTGACGAAAGATCTTGAAAATCTAAGATCCCCATTCTAAATGGTACAGCAATATTATGGACAATTAGTTCTTCATAAAGAAAATGGGTAAATATAGAGCTACCAGAAGTATCGTATACAGTGAGATACCATTTTTCTAATCCAACATCGGGTAAACATCTTAGTAAAATAGAAAATCTGACAATATCACTTAAATCCATATAGTTGATACTAAACTCCTGTAGCCCGCTCAGCAACTCATGTTTACCACCAGTCCATCCTTGCCTTATCGGTAATTTAATCTTTTTATTAAATGGTTTTGAGTTGTTACTCAAAAAGAAAGTGTGAACAATTTTTGTGGCCTTGTATAATATAAGAGTGTATTTGAAAACACTTCCATCTCTATGATCATAATCTCCCTCATAAATTTCGAAAGTATCAGGACGTTTGTTTTTCTTATCATTTATATTCGATGGATCATAAATTGTATCTGCAACAAAAGGATATTCAACAGGAGCTAAATTAAATTTTGTCGGATTATCGAATTGTCCATCTTTTTCAAATAATTTACGTGATGTTACACTGTGTCTTAATCCTATATGCTCCATCCCTGTATGGTCATTTCCATGAATAAAGATTAGTCCCTTATTTGATACCTTGGCAATATCCAACTTACTAAACGTAAAATAGTAGTCATCTACTCTGTAATTTGGCTTCGATGCTTCCGCCAAAACTATCGCTATCTCATTATCTGTAAGCAGTTCTTCCATGATAGTATATTCTTCGCAACATCAATATAACAAATTTCATTAAATTATTCATTGATCTAGATCTTTAAATCTCATTTTATCGAGATTAAATTTTATACTTTTTCGGGAACAAAGCCTTATAGCCATGAGAAAAAATCGAAAAAGTCACCACTATCGATGCCGCAAGCTCGAGTGTAGACCCGGACTAAAAATCAAACCAATCTATAACGAACCATCCGAAGAATACCGGAATTCCGAAAATATAATCGCGTTTTAGTTTCTATAAGATGTTTTATAACCTTATATGACTTTATGTCTTCGGACAAAATAAACTCATTGCACAAATTTTTCATCTATCATTCCCAATTCAGTAGGTTTATCTTGAAAGTTGCAGAACCTCTTTTATCAAGAGGAAATCTTCATCGGAAATGATTAGGGGAATTTGCTCCTGTCCAAGAAAATAGGCTGTTTTGGTTCTATGGCGTCCATCACCAAACAAAATGCTTTTACCTCCGTTTTGGACGAAAATGTTTGGCGGATCGACGAACTGGTCATTGTCCCAACGAAAAAGTATGTTGGCGACCCTACTATCATTTCTATTCTCCCCAGTAAACAGGCGGTCAGTCCGTACCTCGCCGAACTCTAACCGTTGAATAACCTCATCTAGTCTAGCATTGTAGATAGTGCATCCAGCCTTGAGAAAGTCAGATGTGTAGCGTGCTTTCCGATAATTTCTCCCATACGCCCATTTGGGCTGGATCCTTTTAAGGACACCAATAGGTTGGTTTAGGTATTGTTCCCACTCTGTTTTCATTTACATCTATTAATGATGCACGTACAAGTCGACGTATAGACGTTCGAACTTAGGGTTTTTATATTGTTTCAAATAACTTTCTAGCTGAATTTTAATTACTGAATGTTTCCTAAATTCCATGAAAAAGAATTTGGTCGGATACAGAAGTAGCCAATCCAGTTTAAAATTAATGTAATCGAAGTCTGAAATATCCATAAGCCAATCATAATATTCTCCAAATCCCGAGAAATCCAGATTGGAGATATCTTTCGGCAGGCAATTATTCTTAAAGCATAGATTACATAACATATCTAACAATGGATATCTGTTGTCTTCTTTATTATAAAATGCACTTCGCAGTGTATGCTGATCTTTACTATTATGGGCGGCGGCAACAAACTTTTCAGTGTATTCAGATTGCAGAGAAAAAATATCGAATATTACAGCGTAATAAAACTCATACGAGTCCAATTTCTTATCAAACCGAAGTTTCAGTTTTTTTAATATCTCTTGTTGTATCTTTTCCTCCAGAATTGGATACATATAAACCAGCTGGTTAAATGAACGGCTATCCTTTTCTAAAAGGCATTTTTTCAGGAAACGCGTCTTTTGATTACTGTCGAGCGTTATTTTCAATTTCCTATGTCTAAGCTCTCCCGAAAGAATTTCGATGCGGCTGTTACTTGAAAGGTCGCCATATTCCAAGAAAAAGTCGACCATCTTTACTAGCAACCGATCCGAAAACGAACTTCGTTTACTATTTAGAAAACTATTGATTTGGCCATAGCAGTCGGGTGACGGTAGATCGGCTTTTTCAAAACAGGAAATAATCCAAATAGCAATGTCTTCAGCATCTTGGTCCTCCATCTTTGTGATGGCAGCCACACATAAAGTATTGCAAAAAATATCTGGATATTTGTTCCGCCAACTACTTCCCTCTTCCGGCGAATATGATTTGTAGGCTTGTCTGATCAAATGATTATTGTTCAACAAATTGTCGATCCATCGCTTAACGCCATGTTTTTCGAAATTAATAGTCTCCAAATGGTATTTATTAAAATATCGCCAAATATTTTTGTGATTTCCGTCAAAGATTAGTCTCCGTTGATGGTAGGCTAAAAGTTGCTTTGGCATATTTCCCTGTGCATCTCGCATCGCATATGCTGCAAAAACTCCCTCTATGAACTCTTCTGTCTGAGCCTTGTACTCTCCAAATCTATCATAGATTAGATAATTGTCATTTACCGAAGAATTTAACTGGGCATATCCGATGGCCAATTCTCTATAATTTTGAGTCGACCCATTACTGCCATTGATATGTCCCTGATACTCATCACGCAGACCACTAGCTCCCTTATGAATATCGAATACCATTTCGTAGAAAAAATGTTGCTGACTGATCCAAGAAAGAATTTTTCCTTCGTAACTACCAGAACGTGCAGAAAAAACAATATCATCTAAGTTTATGCCCTCCAATTTTTCTCCATACGAAGTGGTCTCATGGTCGAAATAATAATTTCGAATAAATCTCCCTAGCTTCTTTAGATTATATCTTGCAATGATTTCATAAACTCGTTTTCTGGACTTCTTAGCCTGACTGGCAGCCTTTTCTATCAAATGTGCTGCTTTCAGATAGTTGCCAAATTGATAATGAAGATATCCAAATTTGAGCTTTTCCTCTACAGTATTACAAACCTGATTGTCAAGTGCCTCCATACTGCCCTTGAAATCCAGACCGAAGTATCGGCATACAGCGCACTTACATATTTTATTGCTACGAAAATCTATTCTCGCTTCTTTATTTTTCCTTTGATGGATTAATGAATAGATATGATTTCGATGTAATACCCTTAACACAGTTTCCGTCTTCTTTTTATAGTTCTTTATTCCGTCTATAAATCTTTTATCCAGAAACTCTATACTTCCATTATCCTTCATTTTTATGGAAGAAAAAAGATCAACCAGCTCTTCGTTATCGGTATAAACCGTATAACTATGGAAATATGGAACAAATGTCTTCGTCTGTTGGAATGGGAAATTCTTAATTAATAGACTGGTTGGAAGATAATTAATCTGTTCATAGAGTTTGCTTACCAAATCGTAAATCTGGTCCAATACAGGCTTAGAGGCACTAACTTTATTGTCGACATGAAGATCCGCTGACGAACTAAGTGTTAGATCCTTGGTCCTGAAAAACTGTTCGCTTTTTGACTTGTGGACTTCATCCAAAAATTCAATGAAGGTTTTTGGATTCAATACTTTTTTGGGGTCGATATAAAGCTGTATGCTATCACTTCCCTTAACTATTGATTGCTCTACTCTTTCGTCCAACTCATCGTCCAGTTGGATAGGATGCCAATACACTTTCCTTTTTACCACATCACATACCAGAAACATCATCGGCAAAGGCAATTCGCGCCGAAAATACTTGATATGTTTGTTAGTTTCCTGAAATGAGATCATACCACTATTTGTGGTCTGGATGAGCGGCTTCAGATTATCAGCTGTTCCTTTGTTCTGGATTTTAAACAAAATTATCGTTTCCCTTTTTTTCTTGTCCTCAATCTCAATCTGAAAATCTATCCCCTTATCTTTTTGATGTTCTTCGGAAACTTTGGAAATATGATGATCTGGAAATTTTTTCCTTATTGCTTCCAATGTATTATCAAGCAAAATATTTCCAGACTCCTGTACTTCAGCAGCGGTATATGATGTTGTAGAGCTCTTTCTTTTAGATTTGGTCATACTGCAATTTAATAATATTCATCCATATGATCCATGTTTCAATTCCCTATAAAAACTTGGGCTTACATAACTTGGTTTCAGTCGTGGTTCCACCCTTCTAAATTTAAATTAGTCCGCATTTCCTTCAATGGTAAGGATATTAAAATGACTAAAAATAGTGGAGAGAGCTCAACCAAAATGACTTTATCTCATCAAACGGCTACATATAGAGAAAACCATTGCGGTCTAGGGGCTGTCGAACGTCTAATATACCAATGATATTTTCTGGCGGCAAGTCATTTCGATATACTAATGAAACATCTGGAAATCCATTTTTGATATATTCAAAAATGCCCTGTACCCATGTATCATGTGTTGAAGCGACAGGAACCCTTGCCTTCACAATTACTGGTGTTCCGAAGTCTGCCATTCTCCCCCTAAAGGAAGTATGTAGCATACGTCTTAGATTATCCGCCAACGGCAATAATGATTCCGGTCCAAACAACAGATAGTGGTAGCACTCCTCTGTCAACTCCTTATCTATAACTAGATTAATTTGCCCAATAGTAACTAATTGCTCCTCCCGGAAAAAGTCATCTATAATTTTGCCAATTTGTTGCTTCATCGATGGCGTATCCGACGGCTTAACAAATCTAGTGTGGGCCTTTTCTTTAAGCAGTTCATTACTGGTCGTCGTCAGCCCACTGATTTTCAGACCAGCACGTTCTTTTTCATCCAATCGCGTAGAATGGTAAGCTATTATAAATTCATAACTCTCCCTAAAGGCCATCAAGAACCTCCGGACGTTCCTAAATCTACGAACAAACCTCAGACAGTTATCGTCTTCAATATCAAAAATCATATGCTTAAAATCATCAGAATTTTTCATCGCTTCGATTCCATGTTGAAAGGCTGACAAAGAGGGTTATCATATCTTCATTAGCTGAATACGTTAACTTCAAATAATCCATAAATTCAGCAGCATAACGCAAATAGAATGCGGAAAACTGTTCAAACCCTATCGAACTATCAAAAGGATTTTCTAAGTATATCTGCTCCAATCTAGGATGGAACATGGAAGAGAGTAGAGATGTTGCTGAAAAATCGATTAGAATACAGAAGGTTCCCAATTCCTCAAATGAAAATGCAACCTCCTCCTGCTGACGTAGAGATATTACCTTGTCCTTGAGGCGCTGATAATAGCCAGCTTTTATCAAATTCAGTATCGATTTGGTAGACACCTTGCCAGCTTCTAGGTTATCTTTCATCTCCTCTACTATGGAAAGGGTGTAAAGGGCAAATCTGAGGTTGTCCTTATTTTGACTATAGACTAGGAAGTCTTCGGTTTGTCGTTTCATATTCAGATAAGATACTGCGTTTATAGTTCGGGAAATATCTGAAAAAAGATCCTATCAAAGCTCTTGTTCTGTTCCGGAGGATTTTTTTCAAATTCATCGATTTTTGCTTTCAGCTTACCGCTTTTATCATCTAATAACTGCTTTTCATACCGACCAAATGCTTTGAGCGCTCTTATATAGAGGATTCCAAATTCGGAGCTATAGGTAAGGAAATTCATCGTGATTTGTTTCAGGTTGGTAAATTTGTAACCTATGCAAAGATCATTTTTAATTGACGAGAGGGCGAACAAAACCTTCTTCACTTCTACCAACCTAAACGTATCCTGCTTATACCATAGTGAATTTAAACCGTGTAAAAATGCCCACCTTTCTACATAGTCCCGCTCTCTTTCTGAAACATTGAAATAGTTATTCTCGTATAGACTCTCAAAATGTCCATAATCAGTATTACTCAAGCTATACCCCTTTCTGAATAACAGCGTTATTTTCCTATAAAATTGTGATTGGCTATCCAAGTAAATCAGGTACTGGAATAGGGGTTCATTACGGACAAAAATGTTTTGGGTGTCAATAAGAATATTGTCACGCCGACACACAAATTCGAGAAACCGGGGTTTTTCGCCCGATTGAAATAGACTGGCAATAACATTTAATTTATCTCCATTGAAGCCTAATCCATCATTGAAGACCTCAATTTCCCGTTCTGTCTCGATTTGATCCAGTGGACAATCATTGGTTCTTGGCTCAATATCATTCCGATAGAATTCTCTTAAATACTGTAATGCCCGTTTAGTCTTATAATTGGCGAGATTATTTTGCTCAGTCTCTTCCTGCTCAATTCTTTTATTCTCTAAAAGTTTTATCACAGCCGCTTTTTCCTTTACCGAGTCATAAAAACAAACCTCTTTCTTTTCCTCATTGAACTTTAGATCGTCTATACTAATAAATTTAGAAACCCATGACTCCTTAAGTCTATTCTCTACTATAGAGAATCTTTTGTAATAGCATTTAAGGACAAGTCGATTGTCAATTTTGGATTTCTCACGCGCATCATTGTCGAATGCGTAGACATTAAAGGAATTATTATAGTAGACATCCTTTTGAGTAAATTGTTGCAAATGGTTTTCTATTGAAAAGTTAGGGAATATCCATATCAAATAAATTCCTCGGGCTCTATAAAATAAAGTTCTGGCAACAACTACCGAGAGAAAAGTAGTAGATAACTGTAGTTCAAAAGCAATTTTTTTGTCTACCAGTTCTGCCATAACGTCTGGTTTTTTCCATTCCTTAGATATTGCAAGGTCTTTATAGACCTTCTCCGTATGCACACAGCTAACATTACTGTCCAATTCAAGATAGTATGCGATTTTATTTTTTAGCTCCTCATGTAAACCACTTTCCTTCTCCCCATTATATTTGATACACCTGATCTGCTCTTCAGTAAGGTGATTATTTGTTTTAATAATGCAATCGTTACTTCTAAATGTATGGGTAAGGTAGTAATCCCTTCTATTGATATGCCCCCTTATGCCGATAGACTGTTTGCAGTAAATGCAGACATAGGTCGCTTTATCTTGATGTACCTGGGCTTGGATTTCTGTACGTAATTGAAATATCTCGGCCTCTCTTTCTAATGGGTTGCGAAATATATCATTTACATCGAGGATTTCACCTGTTTCCAAATTAAGTACAGTTTCAATAGTTCGCTTGATTTCCTTGGCCATAGAGATAATTCCTAAGCCTGTAAATTACAGAAATGTTTGCTAAAAAAATTGATCTTGTCTGTGCCTTCGTAAAATCTTCCACTATCAAATAGCACAAGATTTTCGATAGGCAATCGGCAATCCAATTATTATTTTTGCGATAATTTGAAGTATTAAGGGAAGGCTATCAACAACGTTAACCGTTGATAAAAAAAATAACTTTTTACATTGTATTGATTTAGCGATTAGTGGATACTGTTAATTCATTTTCCAAATCGATAACACATAATGGGTATATTTGTATTTCAGCTTTTAGATATGAATCCATTTTATGATATCAGTGACCAGAGAAAATTGCCATCCGATGCACTACAATTAAACAATTTAGGTACGGAGCGGGTGTATGCTAGCTTTGGCAGAAACTCAAGGGATGGTTGGGGCGGTCGGACAACCGAATGGAGTAGGCACATGATTGCAGTTCAACCTGAAGACTATGACCGAGCCTTCGCTCATAAATTGAGCAAGTCAAAACCAATCTACTTTATGACTAAAGTTTTAGATCATCATTTCGAACATTATCTTTCACAATATATGGATGGACAACCGGATTTTCTTACACATATGCGCTACATTGTCCTACCCGCCGTCAAAAAGATAAACAACAGTGAAGTCTGTGTTACACTGTTTGAAGAGTGGCTTCAAAAAAAAATGACCAATTCCGAAAATTTAAAACCATCCATCGTGAACAACAATACCATTAACGTAGGAACCATAAATTCCCCAGTGCAATTTCAACAAAACTCTGACCATTCAAATCAGGTTCAACATAATCATCAGTATAGGGATCAAATCAAAGATTTTCTAGAAGTCTTACGTCTGGACATCCAAACTTTGGATGAAAATATCCGCAAAGATTTTGCAATGGAAATGAATTATGCTGTTGCCCAACTTGATCGTGACAAAAATGTTCAACCTCAACTCACCGCTATCGGAGGGCTCATGAAAGATATAGGTCTTGGAACTTTTACGAATTTGTTAGCGGCACCTATCTTCGAGATTGTTAGGCCGATGCTAGGTTTGTAATATGAAGAAAGGCAGGCTTGAACGACAGATCCTTTTAACCTTTGGTAACGTTTACCAAGATACGATAGATTTACATTTGTCGCTTAAAGAGCTCCCAAAAAATGCATCACTGGAATTTATAACCTATCTTCTTCACCTTTTGAATGTTAGGAAACGGAGTGACAAAATGTTCCAGAGTAATCACCTCATACAATGGATGATGATGATGGAAGGTGATAGCCAAAAAAGACTACTGGAGTTCGTGATCGAAAATGGTTCGATAGTTTTTGATCCCGGTTTCAAACTATTAGATCGGCGTCCTTGCCTAGATCTCATTCAACACTTATTGGTACATGCGGACCCAGAAAAAAAGGGGGAACTTCAAAAACATGGGTATAATAATTTGTTTCGCCTATTGCTATATTTCAATGCGCGTGCAATTGAATATGAGAAAAATATCTTTAAGTGGGACGGGACAGGAACATTCCAACAATTTGCTGATGAAATATTAAAATTACAGACTAGAAATTTAGAGAATGAACGTCCTAAAAACTATGTAATACAGTTTCTTAAAGTATACTATTTCTTCAAATTTTGTGAATCTGATACTGAATACTCCTTTTATTTGAAACAATTCCTGGAAGAGCTTTCAATTAATTCTTACAAAAGTTATTTGTGGATGCTTTTATCCCCTTATTTGAAACTACAAGTCAATGATGAACCGACACCGAAGATACACATTGATGGTGATGACCAATTTCTATTCTTTTACAAGAGATTGGCCATAAATGGCAACATTGAAGTTGATGTAGATTACAAATCACTACGAGCATATCCACTATACGAACTTGGCGACAACATGTTTCTTTTCTTGGACTTTAGGTTCTTCGTAGATAAGTTTTATAACGGATTTCTATTCGACTTCTCAGCCCGAACAGGTTTGCCGTTTCCTAAACTAAAAAAAACAATGGGAATTGATTTTTCCGAGCCGATATTGTTTTATAGCATTATGAGCAATTGTTTTGAGGGATATGGAGAAATTAACCTAACAGGCACAGGGCTAAAAAAAATGCTGAAAGACTCAGAGCCAGACTATTATATCAGGAGGGATAGAGATATCTTTTTATTTGAGTTTAAGGATATCCTTATCTCCTCAGAAATAAAATATGCCGATTCACTCGATGAGATTAAAGCGGGCCTACTAAACAAACTTGAAAGAGACGTTAAAGGAAAGAGAAAAGGTATTTCTCAGTTGCTAAATAGTATTAAGGAAATAAGTTGTGGCAAATATGTAGAAAAGGGAGTCGATAATTTGTCTCCTAATGGCGTGACCATTTTTCCCATACTCGTGCATACTGATGTTAGTCTGGAAGCTTATGGTACCAATTATTTCTTAGCCCAGAGAATGAAGGAACTAATATCAATGGAAGACATCTCAAATTTGGAGATAAAGAACTTAACACTTATTCATCTAGATACCCTTTTATTACTTCAAGATCATTTCAAAAGTCATCGACTAGAATTAGGCGATTGCTTAAGAGCGTATATACTTTACGTTTGCAGTGGTGATCCAGTTAACGACACTATCCCTTTTGACGAATTTGTTAAATATTACTTTGTAGAGAACAACAACACGCTTATAGGTAAACCGTCCATATTTAAAGAAATAATTATGGATTTTGAGAAACGCCAGATAGAGGGAAATTAACCATCATAATTTGAATTCTGATAGCTGAACATGAGGCAAGGCATAATTATCAATGATACTAAGTTTAAATAAAAAAACGTATATTTATACTATAGCAATTGCAACTAAAGGATACAATTAAAAGGTGAGCGATTCGGTGAGTCAACAATCAAAACCTTTACAGATAGTCATCAAACGCAGTAAATAGGACGAGGTTCCTATCCCAGCGGGATCACAGGGCTAGGCCCAATTAGAGATAAGCTCCTTGAAAAAGGGGCTTTTTTCGTTTAAATCCCACTTTCTTCAAAAATTTCAGTTTAAGCTGATCCATGTAAATGCAAACTTCTGGTGTCCTTTTCGGTGTCCTATGAGTTTTGCATAAATTAGGACACCAGCCTGCCTGTTGCTGTTTGTATCAGCTTGATTTTCAGTTTAAAGAACCATGTGGACAAACCAATACATTTGACCCCTTCTCGCCAATTTGCTAATATTCTGCCAAGCAACAATTTACAGCAAATTTATTTCCGGTGAGACGGGGTCAATCTACTCTGGTTTATCCATAGAGCGCCATCCCATCAAGATGAATAACTACCACCTGTGTGGCAGTGGATTATTTTTGATGCATTCTGCAATGGAATTCTCTGAAAATGTAACCATTGAAACCGGTATTGAGGGAGAAAGCATCGCCAGTCAATTTGTTTTTTATCATCCCAAGGGCACAAAAATTGCCCAAGGCGGCAGTCGCCATAACATTCGGTTTATTCCAAGTTCTACCTCTCGCCACGAGCTGAAAGCTGATATGGAGTATACTTATTTTTTAATGGTGATCAGTAAGGAATATTATTACCGTCTGATTGATAAGCACTCTACCCTCCACGAAGATTTCGTTCAGGAAATTGATAAGGGATTGGGCGCCAACTTTTCGCAGGTTGATATGAGGGTTACCCCGGAAATGCACCGCATCATTGATGAGATTGTCGAGAATAAAAAAGTTGGCGAACTGAAACGTCTACATACAGAAGCTAAGGTATTGGAACTGCTGATCTACCAAATAGAACAATTGAATAACGAGCAACCTGGGGCCGAAAAGTTCCTGAAGGACGAAGATATAGCCAAACTGGAAATGGCAAGGGATATTCTGGAACAAAATTTCATCAGCCCTCCCACACAAAGAGAACTGGCATTGGAAGTGATGCTGAACGAATCAAAACTTCGCAAGGGATTTAAGGAATATTTTGCCTCTACCATCTACGACTATATCACCCGTTTACGGATGGAACTGGCCAAACAACTGCTCATCGATGATCAGAAAAGTATTTTCGAAGTTGCCAACCTGACCGGTTTCAAACATCAGGCAAATTTCAGCATCGCTTTCAAAAAATATTTTGGCATTTCTCCAAGTGAAATTATTTGATCAGGATTCTTTTTCTATTATTAGCTGTTATACGAAATCCCTGATCAGCTAAAGTCTATTTCTTTTGAATATCTCTGAGACTGTGATATTAAATAATTAACATTTTATTTATCAGCAGGTTATATATAATAAACATCAATCAGCGATCCAAAAAGATCAGTTTAATGCGATTAATGTTTCTACCTTGAGACTCTATCTTTTTGATGTATGGGTTATTTGCACGTCACGGAGAACAGTTATTACTGTAGTGGATTTTTAGGATAACATCCTTAATTAATCTATCTAAAAAACACATTTATATTCGGCCTAGATTGATAATTATTTTTAAGTTGCCTGTTAGAGAAACCAAGTTGTGCCAAGGTAGGCACATTATTGGTAAAATACTGCACATAGTAAATCCCAACGTATTTCATCCTTTCCAAATAATCAACCATTCTATCGAAATCAGCATGGGAAATAAGATCAGAGTGAACGGTAGTCCGGATTTCAAAATATTGCCTTGAGGCAATCAGAAAAGTTATCGTTCGCTCAAAACTACCAAAAAGATCCGAACCGGTCTGCTCAATAAAATTCCTGGGCATCGCCTTAAAATCTATTGCCATGTAGTCTACCAGTCGCTCTTTTACCAGTTGCTCAACTACCAACGGACGTGATCCGTTGGTGTCAATTTTAATCAAAAACCCCATCATTTTAATGGTCCTGACCAACTCAATCAAATCGCCATGCATGGTACATTCTCCCCCACTTAACACTACTGCCTCCAGCATCCCCTTTCTGGTTTCTAAAAAAGCAAGCACATCTTCATAGCTGATTTCCCCTTTTCCGAGTACGATATCAGGGTTGTAACAGTACAAACATCGCATGTTACAACCCGCAAACCAAATAATACAGGCTACCTTGTCAGGGTAATCCAACAAAGTAAAAGGTGTAATGTCATAAATTGGTGTCAGCGTGCTCATATCCTGTAAAATGTTTACGCTGTTTGTGCTCGCCTTTTTTACCGATGTTAAAACATTCAACCGGGCGATGGTATCCCATTACCCTGGTGTACACCAAACACCTGGTTCTCTGATGCTCATTTTGAGTCAAAATCTCATTCTGCTGTTGTGTTTTCATATTTTTTGAAATTAATTATTTTGATAAGTATCTAATATATTTTCATCACATAGCGGACAATATTCATGCTCGCCATTTAAGTAACCATGCTTATCACAAACACTAAAAACTGGCGTTACGGTAACATAAGGCAACCTAAAGTTTGTAACGACATTTTTCAAAAACGATTTACAGGCCCTTGACGAGCTAATCTTTTCTTGCATATACAGGTGCAAAACAGTCCCACCAGTGTATTGACATTGCAATTGATCTTGCAAGCTGAGTGCTTCAAATGGATCTTCGGTATAATCAACAGGGAGCTGAGAACTATTGGTATAATAAATATTCTCGCCTCCACCTGCCTGTATTATATCTGCGAAACGTTTTTTATCTTCTTTAGCAAAACGATAAGTTGTTCCTTCTGCCGGGGTTGCCTCGAGGTTGTAAAGATTACCAGTACTTTCCTGAAATTCCCTCATACGCATACGGATATGATCTAAAATTTCCATTGCAATCGCTATGCCATCCATCCCACTTATATCTTCTTCGCCATCGGTAAAATTAATTATCATTTCGTTCATTCCATTTACACCAATGGTGGAGAAATGGTTCCTAAAGTGGCTCAAGTATCGCTTGGTAAAAGGGAACAATCCTTTATCGTACATCTCCTGTATAAAAGCTCTCTTCTTTTCGAGGGTAGATTTGGCAATATTAAGAAGCTGATCTAACCTATAGTAAAGCTGAGCCCTACTTCCTTTGTACAAATAGCCAAGCCTTGCCATATTAATGGTTACCACACCAATACTTCCTGTCATTTCTGCACTACCAAACAGTCCGTTACCACGTTTCAGCAGCTCCCTGAGATCCAACTGCAACCTACAACACATACTCCTAACAGCGTTTGGTTTGTAGGCATTTGGGTTTTCTGTTCTGTTGCCATCATCATCTAAAACGTATTGGCTACCTATAAAATTCTGAAAATAAGAGGAACCAATTTTTGCAGTATTCTCAAAGAGTAGCTCCACATTCTCGCCCTCCCAATCAAAATCTTCGGTAATATTAACTGTTGGAATTGGAAAGGTAAATGGTTGTCCGCCAGCATCTCCTTCTGTCATTACGGTATAGTATGCCTTGTTAATGATGTCCATTTCTTTTTGAAAATGTTCATAGCGCAAATCAATCAAATCCGAAACTCCTCTTGCGCTTGCTTCTAATAACAACTTTTCGTCTATTATTTGTGCAAACAAGTGTTCATCTTTTTTGGTAGGGATTTGAGATTTCAGGTCTTCGGGCACCATCCAATCCAAAGTTATATTAGTAAACGGCGACTGCCCCCACCTAGCTGGAACATTTAAGTTATAAACGAAACTCCTAATCGCTTTCAAAACTTCAGCATAGGTAAGCTTATCTTTAAATACATAAGGAGCCAGATAAGTATCAAAAGAACTAAAAGCCTGTGCCCCGGCCCATTCGCTTTGTAATATCCCTAAAAAATTAGCCATTTGCCCCAATGCTTCCCTAAAGTGAGATGGCGGCCTGCTTTCTACACGCCCGCGTACGCCGTTAAAACCATCGTTCAGCAACACCCTTAAGCTCCACCCAGCACAATATCCGGTTAGGCAATCAAGGTCATGGATATGGATATCGGCAGAACGATGGGCATTTCCTTCCGCTTTACTATACACCTTATCCAGCCAATAATTTGCGATTAGCTTACCGGCAAGGTTATTAACAAGTCCGGCATTTGAATAAGATGTATTTGCGTTGGCATTGATACGCCAATCGGTTTGCCTAATATATTCGTCTACAGCCTGCGCACTGTTTACATAAGTAGTGCCTTCATCTAAACCGCCGCTATGTTCGCGTTGCATTTTTCGAGTATGCCTAAACAACATAAAAGAACGCATCACCTCAAAATAACCTTGCTTATAAAGTTCCTTTTCTATCAAATCCTGAATATCTTCTACCATCCAAGTTGTTTTTTCTTGCAAGGTTGCCACAACGTTAGCTAACACTTTTGGATCTTTTGGTACGGCTACACTATCAAATGCTTTATCAATAGCGTCAGCAATCTTAAAGAGTTCGAAGGCTTTTTTGGCTCCATTTCGTTTAATTACGTATATTTCCATCTGTAATATCTTTATTTAATGGCTTAATGGTTAAATAAGTTAGGCTTTAACTTCCTTCTTTTTTCTAAAGGCCAATTCAAAAACAAAATAACAAAGGGCCAATATTCCTACGCCAAATATGGTATCGCCAATTGCTCTAAGCCATTTTAGGGTAACCATTGCAGGTTGCTGCATTAATTCGCTTGAGCGAGCGTACCACATACCATGTTCTATACTTGCAACGGCTTGCCAGATACCAACGGGTAATAAACTAAGTAATGCCATAGCCAATAAGCCGATATTGGTACCCCAGAAAATAAGTTTCATTAATTTCTCATTCCATTGCTCGTGCCTGTACAAACTTCTTAATACAAAAAGCATTAAGCCAATACCCAACATACCGTATACACCAAACAATGCGGTATGACCATGTAGAGGCGTAGTATTTAATCCTTGTACATAATACAAAGCGATAGGTGGATTAATAATAAAGCCAAATACTCCAGCTCCTAAAAAGTTCCAGAAAGCAACGGCTATCATAAAGTAGATTGGCCATTTGTAATCTTTTATCCACACTGTGGCTTTAGATAGTTTGTAGTTATGGTAGGCCTCGTAGCCAATTAACACCAATGGCACAATTTCTAAGGCACTAAAGGTTGCTCCGAAGGCCATTACGCCAACTGGGGTGCCAGAAAAATATAAATGGTGACAGGTTCCCAATATTCCACCTGCCATAAATATAATGGTAGAAAAAATAACATTTAAGGTAGCCGTTTTGGTTTTCAGCAATCCTAAGCGCACAAACAAAAATGCGATTACCACGGTGGCAAATACTTCGAAAAAGCCTTCAACCCAAAGGTGTACTACCCACCAGCGCCAATATTCGGCAATAGCTAGGTTGGTTTGTCTGCCCCACATTAGCCCTGCCGCGTAAAATGTTGCAATGGCGGTACAAGAAATAAGGAACATTACAATTAGATTTTTCTCAGCTGTTTTCTTTTTAAGCACCGGAATCAGCGGCCTAACCATTAATGCAAGCCATAAGAACAAGCCCACCAAAAGAAATATTTGCCAGAACCTGCCTAAATCTACGTATTCATAACCTTGATGCCCGAACCAGAAATTTTCGATTAGATTAAGTTTCTGCATCACGCCCATCCACTGGCCCGCCATTGACCCGAGCACAATAACCAATAAAGCAAAAAACAAGAAATCGACACCAAAAACCTGAAACTTAGGATCTTTTCCTGATACCGCCGGAGCAATGTATAAGCCAGTGGCTAACCATGCAGTTGCGATCCAAAAAATAGCTAATTGTGTATGCCATGTACGTGCTACAGCATAAGGTAAAAATTTATCCAAAGGTATGCCATAAAATCCATCTCCCTCTACACCATAATGGGCAGTAACAACGCCCAAAACTACTTGCAGTACAATAAGCAAACTTACAACCAAAAAATATTTTCTGATCCTTAGCATAGATGGTGTCATGCCTTGCTTAAGCAATGGATCTGCCACGGGTAATTCTAAATGTTCATCTTCACCCGATTTGACGTGATAAAAAATAAGAATACCTATACAAAAGATAAGTAAAATAATACTTACGCCAGACCAAACCAATAGACTGGATGTTGGAACATTGCCTACCAGACCGTCTGATGGCCAATTATGTGTATAGGTAACCTTATCGCCGGGTCTTTCGGTAACAGTAGCCCAGGTTGCCCAAAAGAAAAAGGCATTCATTTTACGCATTCGCTCTGGGTCCTTGATGGACATTTTGGGAATTGCATAATCATGGCGCAACTGATCGAATTTTGGATCGTCCATAAATAGGCTTTTGTAATAATCGCTTAGAAATTTGATAGCCTCTACCCTGTCTGCCGAAACAGTTATCGTATTCGCTTGTACATCAAATGTGTTTTTACGCAAATCGTTTTGCAGCCTAACCTTTAAGGCTGCTTTTTGCTCTTCTCCTAATGCTTCGAAAGTGGTGTCGAAGTCTTTTTTTGCATAACTATCCAGTATAAAAACAGCTTCACGGTGTAGCCAATCTGCAGTCCAGTCTGGCGCAACGTACGCACCATGGCCCCAAATAGTACCCACTTCCTGTCCACCCATGCTTTGCCAGATATTCTGCCCATCTTTAATTTCGGCTTCAGTGAATACAGTGTTATTATCCGCACCAATAATTTTTGCAGGTATAGGGGGAGCTTGCTGATAGATTTCGTAGCCGAAATAGCCCAGTATAGCAAAGGAAATACCCATAACCAGGGCAAATCCTATCCATAGTTTTTTTTCTCTTTTCACGATGATTTTAGTTTAAGCTTTTAAAATATATCGCCAAAGTTATTGGCATACAATAACCATCTTTATGAGCAGGGTCATAAGAAAACAAGATTATCATCGCATGTTCTTAGACAGTGGCACTAAAATTTAAAAGCCTTTATTAACCAGTAATTGTAGTACCGATTTTAGCCCACCAACAAATTTCCCATTTTTTTCAAAATGTCTGCTCGTTATGACTGTAGTCATAAACAACAGCAATTACTCCCCCCTACTTTTGAACAACAAAACGATTTAAAATGAAAAATAAAATCATTACAACTTTATGCTTGTTGACAGCCATTTTTATTGGCGCATGCGGTGGTGGTGGCGAGCAATCTGCTACAACTGGTAAGCAAAATGAACAATCTGGCGAGACCTCTGCCAATACCTCTTCTTATGACCCAAAACGTGGTGAAGGAAAATACGATGGTAGCAACCTTATCATTGGTGCACTAGATGCAACAATGGCCGAAAAAGGAAGTGGAGTTGCAAACACCAAATGTTTCTCTTGCCATAAAGTAACGGACGAAAAACTTGTAGGTCCAGGGTGGAAAGGTGTTACAGAGAGAAGAACACCACATTGGATCATGAACTTTATTACCAATCCCGACCCAATGATTGACAAAGACCCTGAAGTACAAGCACAATTGGAACTTTGTTTGGTTCGTATGCCAAACCAAAATTTATCTGAAGATGAGGCAAGGTCTATCGTAGAATATATGCGAAAAAATGACAGTGCTAAATAATTAGTTCAATTCGAATACAAATTAATTCTTAAATATATGATCAGTAAAAGAATTGCGGTCGGCATATTAGCGATAGTCGCTTTACAGTTCGGCTCATGCAAACCTAAGGGAGCTGGCAATGCCGTTAGTGGCGATGCAGCAAAAAAAGCTTATGTAGCACCAGGCAAATACGATGAATTTTACAACTTCGTATCAGGTGGTTTTAGCGGACAACTTGCCGTTTACGGACTGCCAAGTGGACGTTTACTTCGTGTAATTCCAGTATTTTCTGTAGACCCAGAAAAAGGCTGGGGCTATAGTGAAGAAACAAAACCTATGTTAAACACTTCTCACGGATTTGTGCCTTGGGATGATTTGCACCATGTAGAAATGTCTATGAACAAAGGTGTGGCTGATGGAAAATGGGTTTTCGTTAACGGAAATAACACCCCACGTTTAGCCCGTATAGATTTAACTACTTTCCGTACTGCCGAAATTATCGAGTTGCCTAACAGTGCAGGTAACCATAGTTCGCCATTTGGAACCGAAAATTCTGAATACATCGTTGCAGGTACTCGTTTCAGCGTACCAGAAGATGGCGCTGGCGATGTACCAATTGACTCTTACAAAGAGAATTTTAAAGGACATATCAGTTTTGTAAGCATCGATAAGAATGATGGAGCAATGGACCTTGCGTTCCAGTTAAAAACGCCAGGTATTAACTTCGATCTTGCCCGTGCTGGTAAAGGAAAATCTGCTGACTGGTTCTTCTTTAGCTGTTATAACACTGAACAAGCCAATACTTTACTAGAAGTAAATGCTTCGCAAAAAGATAAGGACTTTATTATGGCGTTAAACTGGAAAAAAGCAGCAGAGTATGTAAAAGCTGGCAAAGGCACGAAACAAAAAGTTAGATATGCCCATAACAAGTTTAATGAAGAAACACACACGGCCACCTCTACCATAAGGGACGAAGTAACCGTGTTAGACATTACTCAATATCCTGAGTTGGTATATTTTATTCCTTGTCCTAAATCGCCACATGGCACCGATGTAGACCCAACTGGAGAATACATTGTGGGTAGTGGTAAACTAGCTGCATTACTTCCTGTTTTCAGTTTTACTAAAATTCAGAAAGCTATTGCTGATAAAAATTTTGAAAAAGAGAAATATGCCGGCATTTCTATCATTAAATATGAAGCAGCTTTATATGGCGAAGTAAAAAAACCAGGCTTAGGTCCGTTACACACAGAATTTGATGAAAAAGGAAACGCTTATACTTCATTCTTTGTATCTTCTGAGATAGTAAAATGGAATTTAAAAGACTTGAAAATTTTAGATCGTCAGCCTACTTTCTATTCTACTGGTCACTTGATGATACCTGGTGGAAATACTACTAAACCTTTTGGAAAATACCTTGTAGCTTACAATAAAATTACCAAAGACCGCTATTTGCCAACTGGTCCAGAATTAGCTCAAAGTGCCCAATTATTTGATATTAGTGGCGATAAAATGGAGCTCATCCTCGACTTCCCAACTATTGGTGAGCCGCATTATGCACAAGCTGTTCCTGCAGATTTAATCAAAGATAAACAGCTTAAAATATTCGACATTAATAAGAACAAGCATCCTTTTGTAGCTAAAGGCGAGAACGAAACCAAAGTTGTAAGACAAGGAAATATCGTACACGTAAACATGACTACCGTACGTTCGCACTTGGCACCAGATAATATTGAAGGTATTAAACTTGGCGATGTTGTTTATTTCCATGTTACCAACTTAGAGCAAGACTGGGATGTACCACACGGCTTTGCTGTAAAAGGAGCAAACAATGGCGAATTGCTAATTATGCCAGGCGAAACCGTTACACTTAAATGGGTACCAGACCGCACAGGTATATTCTCAATTTACTGTACCGATTTCTGCTCTGCTTTACACCAAGAAATGTCTGGTTACGTTAGGGTATCTCCTAAAAACAGTAATGTACCTATTTCGTTTAGTTTAGGCAAAAAGAACGACCCTGCTAAAGCGAAATAGCAAGTACAAAACCAAATATAAAATGGAGGCGGTGCACTTAAGGTGTACCGCTTTTTTTGTTAAAATAACTGACTACAGACTATTTCAAAACTTATGAGCGTTACGCTTATTAAATATTCTACTGTTGTATCTTGAATATTTTATTTTTGAAATATGAGCGTCTACAATAAAAAAAATCAAGTATTTTGGAGGTAATTAGTTTTTTAGCTTACAGGTTAGTTGCTTATATTTATTAGTTAGCTGTAACTAAAAAAAACAAGACTGTATCAAAATTTATAATTCCCTTAATTTTAATAGTCTTAATATCTTGCAATCAAAATAAGAAGACAATAATTACGGGTAATAAGATAATTATAAAACCATAAATTCTATGACAGAATATTGGAAAGAATTTCAAAAAAATAATAGTGAATATACTAGTATTGAACAGCCACAATCTTTTTTCTTTTGTGATAACAAAAGCGAAGCTGATGAGTGTGCAGACTTAGTCGTTCAAAAAATTAAACAAGCTACCTCACCATCCGTATGGTGGTTTAAGAAAAATAATGAAGCATTTCCGAAAATTGGAGATATTTCTATTGTTACAAATTGGGAAAGAGAACCTAAAGCAATAATAAGGACAGTAAAAGTAGAAATAGTTAAATTTAAAGAAATTACCCCTGAATATGCTCAAATTGAAGGTGAGGGAGATAAATCATTGGTTTATTGGAAAAAAGCACATTGGAATTACTACGCTAATGAAATGAAAGAATTCAATGAATATCCGAGCGAAGAAATGGAAATTGTGTGTGAATATTTTGAAACTATTTGGTAAAAAAATAGCTATAGCTAACAAGGTTTTTGCAATAGTGGGGCGAAACTGCAAAATTCAATGGTATTTCTTCAATTGAGCTTTTGTGCAAAATTGAAGATTTGTGCTTCGATTGCCCCATCATCGCAAAGCCCTAAAAGGTCAACACCAATCTAAAACCCATAAACCACATTCAAAAAAACATTTATACCCATTCTTGGTACTCGGTTCCAATCTGCAAAAGTGCTGTAATGACGATCAAAAAGGTTCTCTACTCCTGCTTTTAACACGAGCTTTTGCTTAGCAAAATCAAACTGTTTAGATGTAGCCAAATTAAAAACAGTATAAGCTTTAGCCGTTGTTTCTCCAAAAGTTGCACCGTATTTTGTTTGTTTTAACGCACCTTCTGCGCCAACTTCTGCCACAATTGTTTTATGTTGATACTTCAAATTAGTACCATAGCTAAATGGTTGTATCTGTGGCAAGTTTAAACTCCCAGAATTGCCTTTGCGGTAAACCATCTTGCCCGACCATTGCAAAGCATCTGTAATTTTGTAATCTGATGATAAACTTGCATTAAAAATGGTGGCAACTGGCAACTGCCCGTACATTCTTATACCATTTGCACCAATGGTCATCGGGATAAAATCGCTACGATTAAAACCAATAATGTAGTCATAAACCCTAAAGTAATCGGCTTGTGCTTTTATTGAAAATGCTGAGGCAGTAAATGTGGACGATACATTAAACTCCAAAGATTTTTCGTTAACCATATCTGGGTTTCCTACATAATCATACTTGTCCGCACTGTTAAACAAATAAAAACCATAACCCTCAGATACCGACGGCGCTCTTTCGCCATAACCTGTACCAAAGCTAAACTGCCATTTTTCCTTCTCATAATTCATTTTTATGGCACCGTTTTTTAACCATCTGGTTTTATTACGTTGGATATCTGGATAGAAAATAGCTAAACTTTCATAGCCAAAATCGCTTTTTACAGTATTGTAATTTAAGCAAGAGCCTAAGGTTATCAAAGCATTCCACTGCTTGTTTATAGTTATTTTATCTTCTAAAAACAAACCTGTATATAAGGTATTAACTCCAGGCCAAGTCAACATAAACATATCTTTTTCGCTTGGGTTATTAGAAAACATGGTCATCTCTGCCAACGACTTGTTATAATGGCCCGAAAGATTTGCCATCCAAGTGTGCTTACCCGCCTCTCCTTTTAATTTCGAGTAAAAACCTGCAGTGTTAGTCCATCCGGGCATATCCATTCTAATGGGCACAACTGGTCGTTTGGTATCATCCATGATATGGGTAACTTCGTTGTAATACAGCTTGGTTTGCCAATAGTTTGCTATTGCGGATGAAAGATGGCGGTCATACTGAACAGAGCCAATAATTGCTTCAGCTTTGGAAACATCCATCGGCAATGCCGGATAACCAACATCTATCGCTTTGTCGTAAATCAACGAAGCAACAACCTGCTGATGTGGGTCTAACTTATAGCCTACAGCTGTAGAAAAATTATACTTCGTAAATTGCGAATACAGAATTTCTTCTCCCCCACCTGCTTTGTAATTGTTGGCATCCCGATAGGTAAAATCAATATCTGCAAAGAAATTTTCGGAGCTATGCTGTAAGGTTGTGCCTAATATTTTTTGAGCATTAGCACTTTCTAGTCCTGTAAAAACACTTCCCTTAAAAGCTTTGCCGCCAAATACCGACTGTAGCCTTACCAAATCAACACTTCCTGCAATTGTGGCTCCGTTTGATGCCCCCGCCTGTCCGCTGTGAATGTTTGCCCTGCTGAGATTTGTAATCTCTACATAAGAGGTAATTGGATCCATTTTATCTGTACATGCACCATAAATTCTCATACCATCAATAGTAATAACCGAACGTTCTGTTGCCATCCCGTTGAGCATCGGCTCCCAAGCATAAGCCCCACGTTTTATCATGTTAATGGCATGATTACTTTCTAGGTAGGTATCTAAAGAAGATAAAACCTTTACCTTTTTGTTGGCTATGTGCTGTTGCCCGATAACCACTACGCTTGAGAGTTGAATTGGCTTTATAGTATCTAATGGTAGCGTAATTTCTTGCTGTGCATAAAGACTAAAAGGCGCTAGCATAGCTAAAAAGCTAATTTTTAAAAATCTTTTCATCATCACAGAAATTATTTGAAATGAATAGAATTGGCTAATATTCGAATGATTAATTATTTAAACCATTAAGAAATTAAGATGAATTAAGCCGTTATCGGGTACTGATTTGCCTTAACTTCTTAATGGTTAACCCTAACTAAAACTCTACTTCGAAATAGATTGTGCTACCTTCGTTAGTGCTGGTAACTTCTTCTCCTTTAAGTATAGTACCCGTAGCATTTGCCAGTTGCAAATTTATTTTCCAATAACCCGTCATGGTAAGGCTAAGCTTGCCCGCATAAATTTTATTAGCATTTTGGGTTAGGTGTACATTGTTTGGCGAGCCGTGGTTACCCATTCCAGGCATACGAGGATCTATTTTTACAGTATAGCCATCAACAGCAGGAAAGGTTAACATATCTTGCATTTTAAAAACCATTGCCTGCATATCATTTACTGCAACTTTCGGACTTGTTGGCGACACTAATGCAACAATATATCTGGCATTATCCGTGCCTAAAAATGAAACCAAATTACGTTTTGAAGCGCTGGCAACATCAATTTTTGAAGTAGCTGCGTATGCCGTACTTCCTATCGTATAGTCTAATTTTAGTTCCCAATATTCGGTAGCGTTACCAGCCATCTGAAAAACAATGTAACCTTCGTACAACGAATTTTTATTGGCAACTTTAGTAATGGCAGAGTACGGACAAGCGTGTTGCATACTCATCATTTGCATTAAAGGTTTCCAGCTAAGCTGAGCATTATTTACCAAACTGCCATCAGCATTTTTTATTTGAAGAAAAACTTTGTTGTAACCAACTGTTAATTTACCATTAGCAGTATATAAATTAATGCTTTGTGTGCCATTAGCAATGGTTTTCACCAAGGTTAAGCCTTCAGTTTCATTGGTATTATCAATTGGTGTGCTTTCTTTTTTACAAGACATAGCAAAGAGTACCAGCATGATTAAGCCAGCATATTTTAGAAAATTCATGATGATTTTTTTAAGAGATTTTTGAATATTTATTGCTCGATGAAATCGATATCGAACACATTTATAGGTAGAAAATCAACTTAAAAACTGTGGAGGTTTATCGTTTCTAAAAAAGTACAGATAAGAATAGTTCTCCTTCGGAAACACAGTTAGATTTACTGCAATTTTGATTGCAGGTGTTAGCGGAGAATTTTCAATTTCGTTATGTTGATGGAATAAGAACACCTCTTGAGCCAAACTCGACAACACCTTTTCTGTATGTGCCTTTTGCTCATCTTTAGCCATTTTAGAAAGTTGGCACTTACCGTTGCACTTTAATACGGGTTTGTTAATGTTCTTACAAAAAAGAGATACAAAAGCATCGGTATTTAAACTGTAGAATGTATATAGCGCACTGTTTTTAGTGATGCAAAACATCATCACAAAAAGCAAAAGCAAAGCAACTATTCTACGTAATACCGACATCTTGATTGATCGTTTTATGTTTAAGCGACAAATCTAAAGGTATCATTTAAGCGATTATATGACTGAAATCATAAAGCGTTTTTAACCTAGCAGATACCTTTGTTACATATCAATTACTAATTAGATCAAGTAATCTTATGAGCAATAACAACGTCACTTCGTTATCAAAAAAACTACTAATTCTAGCTACAGTTTTGTTAATCATCTCGCTTTTTGTGCCTATATGGAGCATTTATTTAGATGCGCCACAATATCCGGAAGGTTTGAGTTTAAAAATTTGGGCGCATAAAATAGCTGGCGATGTAGATATCATCAATGGCCTAAACCATTATATTGGAATGAAAACTTTGCATACCGATGACTTTATTGAATTTACCGTCCTGCCCTACATCATCAGCGCCTACGCCTTACTATTTTTAATAACCGCAAAAATTGCCAAAAGGAAGTTACTGTACTTTACATTGGGGGCCTTTATCGTTTTCGGCATTTCCGCCATGGTAGATTTTTGGTTATGGGAATATGATTATGGGCATAATCTAGATCCAAGTGCTGCCATCATTGTACCTGGAATGGCTTATCAACCACCATTAATTGGTTTTAAACAACTGTTAAATTTCGGTGCTTACTCTATACCAAACATTGGCGGTTGGCTATTTGTAGTTGCTGGTTTATTATTGGTTTTTGCCTCATTCATCGAATTTAAAAAAGCTCGTAAATAATATGAAAAATCTCACTTTCTCCCTCTTACTATTTGGCACAATACATTTGGCTTCTTGTGGAAACAGCCTACCAGTACCTATTAACTATAATAAAGATGCTTGCGATTTTTGCAAAATGTCCATTTCAGAAAGTCGCTTTGCAGCAGAGCTGATAACAGTTAAAGGTCGTGTTTATAAGTTTGACGATTTAAAATGCTTGTTTCAATACGATGCATCGAACAAAGAGGTTGCTGTAAAAAATTATTTTGTAGCAGATTTCTCGGCAGACAAACAATTAATTGATGCCAGCAGTGCTTTTTTCATCAAAAGTGAAATGCTCCGAAGCCCAATGGGTGGAAACACAGCTGCATTTGCCTCTCAAAAAGTCGCAGCAACTCATGCAAGTAAAAACCTAACAAGTATTATCGAATGGAAAGACTTAACCAAAACAGATCAAACTGAGGGCAACGAACACGATGGGCACCAACATCATTAAATATTACCTCTTATTCTTTACTTTTTTACTCGGCGTAAAAGTAAATACCTATGCCAACACCATTTATGTAGGCAAAGGGAAACCTTATACGCAAATAAAGCAGGCAGTAAATGCCAGTAAAAATGGCGATACGATTGTTGTTGAAGGTGGTATTTACAAAGAAGGAAATATCATTATCTCCAAATCTATCGTGTTATCTGGTAAAGATTATCCAATACTGGATGGAGAACTTAAATATGAAATTATTTCTATAAAAAGCGATGGCGTTAATGTAAATGGCTTCCGTATTCAAAACTCTGGGCGCACAACCATGAGCGACCCTGGTGCCATCAAAATTTACGATGCAAAAAATGTAACCATCGAAAAAAACATATTAACCAACAACTATTTTGGTATTTACCTACAATATGCCACTAATTGCGTTATCAAAAACAACATCATTACTGCATCTCAAAAAGAAGAAAATCAATCTGGAAATGCCGTTCACTGCTGGAAAAGCGATAGCCTGCAAATTATTGGCAACAAACTAGAAGGCCACCGCGATGGAATTTATTTTGAGTTTGTAACTAACTCTGTGGTCTGGAGAAACGTTTCAAAATACAATTTGCGCTACGGCTTACACTTTATGTTTTCGCACAGCAACGCTTACATTACCAACTATTTTAAGAATAATGGCGCTGGTGTGGCAGTGATGTTCACCAAAAAAGTGGTAATGATGAACAATACTTTTGAAGAAAATTGGGGCGATGCTGCTTATGGTGTTTTATTTAAGGAACTGAGCGATTGTTACCTCTCTGGAAATAGATTTATTAGCAATACCACGGGGATATTTTTAGATGGCAGTAACCGAATTAAAGCCGAACGCAACCTATTTCAAGGCAATGGTTGGGCCATGCGAATACAAGCCAACTGTATGGATAACAGCATAATGAACAATAATTTTATTGGTAATACTTTCGATGTAACTACAAATGGCACATTAACCCTTAACGAGTTTCATGAAAACTACTGGGATAAATACGAAGGTTACGATTTAGATAAGGATAAAATTGGCGATGTGTCCTACCATCCGCTTAGCTTATACGCAGTTATTATAGAGAAAAATCCGCCTGCAATGTTACTGTACCGCAGTTTTATGATTAGCCTTTTAGATAAATCTGAAAAAATATTACCCAGCCTTACGCCAGAAAATTTTGTTGATAAAAAACCTAGAATGAGCCCTTATAATTTATGATAGAAGTAAGAAACATAACGAAGAATTTTGGTAAGCTCAAAGTTTTAGACAACCTAAATCTGCAACTTAACAAGGGCGAATGTATTGCCTTGATCGGTCCGAATGGTTGCGGTAAAACTACGCTCATTAAATCGATTTTAGGTATGGTTTTACCTAGCGATGGCGATATCTTTTTTAACGGAAAAAGCATTAAAAACGACAACGGATACCGAAACCACATTGGCTACATGCCACAAATTGGTCGTTACCCCGAAAACATGAGCATTGGGCAGGTATTGGATATGATTAAAGGCATCCGCAGCAGCAACCAAACACTAGATAACGAGCTGTACGAACAGTTTGAAATAGCCAAAATGTTAGATAAAAAAATGCGGACTTTAAGCGGTGGAACTACCCAAAAAGTAAGCGCAACGTTGGCATTTCTGTTTAAACCACAAGTGCTCATTTTAGATGAACCAACTGCCGGGCTAGACCCTATCGCTTCAGAAATTCTGAAAGAAAAAATCATTGAAGCGAAGAATAGAGGTTGCTTAATCCTCATTACATCGCATTTATTAAGTGAACTGGAAGATGTGGTTAGCCAAATTATTTTTATGCAGGAAGGTCAGCTTATTCTGCACAAAAATGTGGAAGAACTGAAAGCCACCACTGGCCAGCAGACCATTGCACGTTCTATTGTACATCTTTTAAAAGCGAAAACGATATGATGAGGATCTTGAAATATGTGATACTGGATATCCTGAAGAATAAAATTGTAATTGCGTATGCCATTATTCTTGCGCTTTTTTCGTGCAGTGCGTTTGGACTGGAAGACAACAGCGCCAAAGGTCTGCTCACCGTGCTGAACATTGTATTGCTTACCGTGCCCTTGATGTCCGTTTTATTTGCCACAATCTATGTTTATAACAGTGGCGAATTTATTGAATTGCTAGTGAGCCACCCTGTAAAACGCAGTAAAATATGGAGGGCATTATTCGCTGGTCTGTCACTGAGCATGGTTACGGCCTATGTTCTGGGCGCTGGTATCCCATTACTGCTTTTTGCCGAATGGAATATTGCGTTAATGATGATAGCCGTAGGTTCTCTACTCTCGGTAATTTTTGTTGCCTTGGCATTTCTGAGTAGCATTTTAACTAGAGATAAAGCCAAAGGAATAGGAACATCTATCATGTTATGGCTGTATTTTGCTTTGTTGTTCGATGGATTGGTACTGTTCCTTTTTTTTCAATTTGCCGATTATCCGATTGAAAAAGCCGTGGTATTTTTAAGCGCATTAAGCCCGATAGACCTATCACGGATTTTGATTTTATTGCGATTGGATATATCAGCTATGCTGGGTTACACCGGTGCAGTATTTAAAAATTCGTTTGGTAGCGATTGGGGCTTGGTCGTTTCTTTCATACTATTATCGATTTGGATAACATTGCCTTTCTACCTCTCGCTCAGAAAATTTCGAAGTAAAGATTTGTAAATAATTGAACCACATAGAAAGATAGATTTTCAACGCTTAACCAACTTTCTATTAACCAAACTTATCACATGAAACCAGATATTTGCAATAAAGACGACATTGAAATGGTTGTAAAATCATTTTATGCCAAGGTAAAATCCGATGAAAAAATTGGGCTTTTCTTTTCTGAAGTAATTCCCATCAACTGGGATATCCATATCCCTAAAATGTGTGCGTTTTGGGAAAACGTGCTGTTCTTTAGTGGCGAGTACGAAGGAAACCCCATTGTTACACATCGCAAAATTAACCAACAACACGCAACCAACCCGACACATTTTTTAAGGTGGATGGAACTATTTGATGAAACCATTGATGAGTATTTTAAAGGCGTAAATGCAGAAAAAATGAAAGCTCACTCCAAATCAATGGCTAAGGTAATGATGCAGAAGTTGTAAACAGAAAATCGGGAAGTAAGAAGATGGAAAGGACGAAAATCAGTTTTTCGGATTTCAATTCTCAGTTAACCAATTAAACAAATCAGCAGTCAAAACAAAGTCAATGAGCCACCACCTACTCCTCATCATCCACCTCATTTGCACCACAGTTTGGGTTGGTGGTCATTTATTCATCGCCATCCGTGTTTTGCCCAAAGCTTTGAGGTTAAAAAACTGCGATGAGCTATTAGCTACGGAAAAAAGTTTCGAACCTATCGGGATGCCCGCATTATTGCTACTTGTAACTACCGGAATATGGATGACTTTGCAATTTGGTATCGACTGGCGCCAATGGTTTTCATTTTCCAATCCGATTGAAAGAGTAACCTCAACTAAGCTCCTGTTGCTCATCAGCACTTTGTTATTGGCTATTAGCGCACAAACAAGGGTAATTCCGAAGCTGAAAACCAATCCCAATAAATTAGTAGAAATGGGCATTCACATTATTGCAGTAACCTTAATTGGTGTGGTAATGTTAATACTTGGTTCTTTTGTAAGGTACGGAGGGATTTAATTTCCTTGTCGATTTCCTCTTACACAGAACAAACCAAACGAGCCAAAAAGCAAAATTACCGATGCACCCAACAACATTTCGTTAATCAATGGTACAGGTAAATAGGCAAACGCCATCATACCTTGAACGCCTAGAAAAAGCTCATTAAGCAAAACCCCTATTACGAAAATAAAAGCCATCAGCTTTGCTGATTTAGAAGGTTGAATTACCTTTTGCTCGAATAAAAATCCTATTAAGAAAAGGCTATAAACGCCCAACAACACCAAATGCAAATAGGCAATAACAATGGGCCTAAAGCCAAAAACCAGCTGACTTAATGACGGGATAACCGAAACCGCCTGCAAAGTAAATTTCAATGTTAAGGCAATGGCCGAAATGTAAAAAAAATAGCTGACCCAAGTTTTGGCCTTTGGTTTAAAGTGTTTCCACAGATTTAGAGCCAATACCAACCAGGCAAAAAACTGTAAGAAAGTAGCCAGCACTGTAATTATGTACAACCAGCTAGGTAATTTAAGCCATAATACCGAAAGAAAAAACGTGGGGATTACCGTTAAAGCGAAAATCCTAAAATACTTATCTAAGGAAATAGATGGCAGATAATTCGCTACCAAAGCCGTACTTCCAAAGAAAAACCAACCGCTGTATTGAAAGTGCAAATAGTAATAAACCGAGCCGAGGTAATAGTTATGGTCGATGTTTTTTGTAGCCATCATGTAAGCCAAAAACAGTGGACCTATGGCAGATAAAATATTTAAAGTTAGTGCAACTGTAGTCCATTTTTTTGAGGGATGGGATTTTGGTAAAAAGCGATAATCTTTGATAAAAGTAATGGCAAAGGCCACTGCTATAAAAATTGAAAATGTAGAAAATGAGATAGATACCGCTTTATAACCTTGTACGGTAAATGCAATTAACATCCCAAATGAAGCAAGTAAATTCAAGGCTAAAAGCACATGATATTTTCTTTGTTTGACTTTATCTAAATAAGGAAAAACAATTAGGGCAAGTCCAGCATATAAAAACTGACTTATCCAGCCACTAAATGCAAAATGAGAGTGCGCATGCAATAAGTTCTTCTGCTCAAAAAACGGAAAATCGAAAGCAATTTTATAGCGCATTACCATGCCGTAAAACGCAACAATAGCTAAATTTAACAAACCCCAACCAAACCATTTGCGTAAACTTTTATCCATAACTAGTAATAAAGTTTATGATTAATGATTTTGACCTTTCCATCCTTGTTCATTCTGGTTAAGGTTCTTATCACGGTTTCTACCCTTAAACCTGTAAAATCGGCAATTTGTTGTCTAGTATAAGGCAAGGGCTGATTAATGCAATCGCCCAAAGCAACCTTACTATTGCATAAAAACTGTTTGATTTTTTCTTCTGGCGTTTGTTGCACCCAAACCTGCACCGCTGTTGCTTTACTGTAAATCCGCTTGGCAAAAGTGTACATAATCCTACTCAAAAACTCAGGGTAATCTGTCAGAATACTCAAGAAATGTTCTTTTCTAATTTTAACTAAAACACCATCGGTAATTGCCTGTGCCGTACTCGGGTAAACTTTCCCCAATAGCAAAGGCGGTTCTCCAAAACTTTGGCCCGCAACAAAAACTCCCTGTATCAATTCCTTTCCTTCGGCATTAGTAGAAAACATCCGTACTTCGCCAGAAACCAACTGATAATAATAGTATGGCAAAGTGTCTTCATAAAAAATGAAATCGCCTTTGGCAAATTTTCTGGCCACACCACCGTAGGTAATTAATATGTCGTAGTCTATTTGCATATTTTGGTTTTTGAGCATTAATTAACTGATGTTACATTGAGCCTGCCAAAACAAAATTAAAACCATTCTACAGGCTCAATGTGACAATTTTTAAGCGATTAGCTGATTTATGTCACAATCGCTTAAAGCTTCCGCTACTCTACTATAAAAGAACCTTTCATTAATGCAGAGTGACCAGGAAATGAACATAAAAATTCATAAGTTCCTTTAGCCGGCGCAGTAAATTCAATGGTATCACTTTCGCCGCCACCAACTAATTTTGTATGTGATATAATGTCTTTTTCACTACCTGTCGGGATATACTCAGTAGTTGAAGCACTTATCGCTTTACCTGCAAAATCTGCTAGCGCAACACCTTGAGCTAATAACACAAAATTGTGTCCCATTGCTGTTTTTGCAATTTTACCAGTGTGCGATAAAGTCAATTTAACCGTTTGTCCCTCTTTAACTTTAATTTCCGATAGGTCAAATTTCATATCGTCGCCAGCGTTAAGTGTAATTACCATTTCATTTGTTGCTGTTTCTGTTGTTGCAGGTATACTTTCTTCGACAGGCGGACTTGTAGTTTCTGTTTCTTGAGTTTTGTTGTCGCTGTTGGTGCAACTTGTAATTGTAAAAATTGCACTAGCTAATAAATAGATTACTTTTTTCATTTTGTTATTTGTTATTGATATGTTTCTTATTAGTTGTTAAATGCTAGTTATGATTAAACTGTAGCAATACGATTTCTATTGTTCGCTTTAGCTTCCAATGCAATAGCTCTAGGGAACATGATGTTATTTTCTAGGTGGATGTGCAAATGCAAATCTTCTTCAAATTCCTGCAAAAGCGCAAAAGTTACCTTGTAAGTATTGCAAGCATCTTCTGGTGGCATATAATTGTCGGTCAATTCTACAATTCTTCTAAAACGCTCCCCTTCTGCAGTATGCTCGTGCATCATCATGTTAATAGGATTTTGTACCGAGCCAAAAGGTGCCTGAACTGATTTTCCAGTAGCCAATTGCCTAACAAAAGGAAACAGAATTTGCTCCTCTTTTTGCATGTGCGATGTCAATTCTTCAACACAGCCCCTAAACAATTGTTGTACTTCTAATAATTCCGGATGTCTATCGCCGTGTACACTTGCCACCTTATTTAAAAACGGCACAATCTCCACAATCTTTTCTTCCACATACCTGTGATGTTTCTTCTCCACATAATCAGCCAATAAATCTAAAGGCCAAGTGTTATAATCTGCCACCGGATTATTGGTTTTATTGATGATTTCCTCTAAAGTTTCAATCACCAAAGCCGGGTCAATAGATTTTTTTGCACAAGCTTCTGCTATGGTTCTATTTCCGGCACAGCAAAAATCTATCCCCTGTTTTTTAAATACTGATGCAGTGCGGTAGTCTTTAGCTACCAATTCGCCTACAATGGTTTGTTCTGTAATGTTCATCGTACTCTATTTAAATTATTAATATTTTTAAGGATATAAATACCTTTTTATCTTTTATTACCGCAAAAAATTATCGCTTTAAAAATGTTAAGCGCTGAGCTAGATCTGCAGATAAATGTCCCATTTTGGCATTCTCTAGCATGGTCTTCATTTCTCCCCTCACCTTCTTAAACTGATCATGAATTGGACAAGGATGGTCTTCTGAACATTCTTTTAAACCTAGTCCACAACCTGTAAAAATCTTATCGCCATCAATTGCCTTAACCACATCTGCTAAGGAATAGTTTAATGAGTATTCATCATGGTAAAACCCTCCGCTCGGACCTTTTGCAGAATGTATCAAGCCTTTTTTACCCAAGTCCTGCAAAATCTTCGCAATAAAATGCTCAGGAGAGTCTATTCCCTGCGCAATCTCTTTAATGCCTACCCGATCGCCACTATTAGACTTTTGGGCCACATAAATCATTGCTCTAATAGCGTACTCGCAAGTTTTTGAAAACATTGATACTTCTTTTATACTACAAAGTAAAGGTATTTTTTAATAAAAGACAAAAATATCCTTTATTTATTTTTTATTTAGTTGGGTCGAACCTAGATTTCAATAAGTAAACCCACCATTTGTTCCAAAATGGCCACCAATCCCATTTGCAATACGATAGTCATTATCTGGGGTCTAGGAATTTCAAGTTACTACTCCGCAAAATTCCTGGAGGAAAAATTACATTTTTACCCTGATGTCGTAACCGGTTATACCCCAGCTTCATCCTCGTTGTTCAAACTTTTCCGTTGATAGACCTGTACTCATATCTTCTACAAACAAGTTTTTGATCGTAGTCTGGACAAACCGCTATCAATTGACCCCTTCTTACCAAAAATATATGACTCATAACTCCCTTTTATTTAATAGTTCATGAATTATTGAAAATTGGTGAAAAGGGGTCAAAATAAATGGTTTGTCCAGTTGGTTTATAAGTTAATTTCCGTGGAATAATGATCTACTTTTGGAAAATTAATTGGTTCTATATTCAGGGTTTTGGAATTATTTTCTTTCCTTCGACAAGCGCAATGACATCGTCGTACTTGTAGAACATCAACCCACCAACTTTATTAAATTTGAGTTTGCCAGTATCTCTAAGTCCCTGCAAGGTTCCAGGTGAAATACTCAGTAACTTACGAACTTCATAGCTTTTGAGCCACTCTTTCTGTTCGCTGATTTTATGTAGCCTTTGCCCTGGTCGCCTGAGTTCTGAAAACAGTTCCTGTTTAAACTGATCAAGATCTTCTTTGGTTATAAATTCAATTGTCGCCATAACATGTAGATTAATGTATTATGACAAAATTGAGAAGGATAAATTAGGGGGATTGGGTACTAGATGGGTAGTACCTATTTATAAATAATGAAAAAGTATCGACAAATTGTATCTTACTATTAATTTTTCCATTTCACTTTATAATTTTCTCATGGAAATTCATACTTAACAATAAGCAAGTCTTTATAACCTGCTTATTGTTTAAATACCAAATCATTGCCGTGGTATAAATAATGTCGGACAACTTATTTATTATACTATAAATCCCCATTGAACTGGATTGCCACCATTTCACTTAGCAGTAAATTAGGAATTTCCGATCCAATGCTAAAGTCTTTACGATTAACGCTTCCTGAAAGACTAAATCCGGCGGTGGTCTTTTGAGACATAGGATTTTCAGCTTTACCATGGTAAAAAAGATCCATCGATATCGTTTTGGTGATATTTTTAATCGTCACGTCAGCTTCAAGCGAATAATTACCGTGACCAATATTGATGATTTTCTTGCTTATTATGGTTGCTTTTGGAAATTGCTCGACATTGAAAAAATCTGCTCCCTTTAAATGATGATCCCTATCGTGTATTCGTGTGTCCAAAGAATCTGTCAAAATTGTAGCTTCAATAGTCGCATCACTAAAATCCTCTGTTTTCGTTTCGATCTTGATTTCAAAATCCTTGAAGAATCCGCTCATCTCCGCAATGCCTAAATGCGAAATTGTAAATCCAGCCTCCGAATGTGCCTTATCGGCTTTCCATGTTTGATTGCTCATAATTTTCTTTCAATAAAATTAATCTTGATGAAGAGGAGATATATCCAAGTAAATTCTCATCGATTTGATTTCCTTGTCTAAATTCTTTTCAATGATTGTAACAGCTGGGATATGTACAATTTTGCCATCGATACGGGTGTAAGTCACTACACTTTCAACGGCGAAAGAATCATCGTTGCCAAATACAGCCAATAATGAATGTTCATAGGTATTTATCGTAGACCAAAAATGCTTGAACATATTGATGACATTTTCTCTGCCCACAACTGCCGGACGGTTACCAAATACCACCTCGCTATCTTCTGCATACAAAACTCTGTTGGGTGCTTCCTGCAGTCCATCAATTACCTGATAAGCATTTTTTAACCAGTTGAAACCTTCTTCGGTTAATTGATTTGTTTTTAAATTGTCTGTTTTCATTTTTTTTGTTTTAAGATTGTTGTTAATTTATTTATTAGAAGAGCATTATTTTTGTGAAGACTCCTATGTTGTTCTCATTATGTTTTAATGGTCCATAATATTCTATGTTGGCTCCAACGCCAAAGGCAATTTCCTTGTAGCTCAAACCTGCACGAGCTCTTATATAGCTCCGTCCGTGATCAGATATTTCCGTCATATGCGAGTACAGTCCCTGAACACGAGTGTAAATGCTCCAGTTTTCATTAATTTTTGGTTTAAATTCTGCGAGAACTATTCCTTCAATATTGGGGTTTTGTTGCAGGTCTATCCTCGGTGATGCTATAATCAGCCACTTGTCATTTACGAAAGAATAGATCAGTCCAGCTGATGGACGTATACCTGTTACCGGTGTATAGTGAAAACCGGCATTCAATCTTAGCCCTTTAACAAGGTCCAATGTCAGGTTCGCCTGTGTCATAACATCATTCAAGTTTCTTTCGCCCCAATCTGTGTTTAAATCGGTTACGCTGAAAAAACCAACTTGTGGCAGACTTTTTATTTTTTTGTCAATGATCATCTGAAAGGAGAGTCCTCTGCTTCCCACCATTGGCTCTACGTTGATAGGAGGATTATGAAACGAAGGGACTTCAGTATTTTGTCCGTATGAACGGATACTGACCGATATAAGAACCATGAAAATGAGATTGGTAATTATTGTGTTTTTTGCAATGTTCATGTATGTATATTTTTATTTACCTATAGGCAATAGCTTTCCTGTCCGCTGTGTATACAGCGGTTTAGTTATGTTAAAATTTTAATTGATTTTCCTAGTTAAAGGATGCCCTGAATTCCAATGGAGATAATTTTGTCTTTATCTTAAAAAGCTTATTGAACGACTGCGGATGTTCAAACCCAAGTTCATAGGCAATTTCGGCAACTGAAAGTTCAGTGGTAGACAATCTTTCTTTTGCCCTCTCGATGACCTTCTCCTGAATGTGCTGTTGTGTACTTTTTCCCGTAAGATGCTTTAACAAACCACTGAGGTAACTTGGAGATACATTTACCTGCTCGGCAACGAATTTCACAGATGGCAGTCCTTTTTCAGCGAGATAGCCACTATTGAAATAAATTGTCAATACATCTTCCAGTTTTTCCAAAATTTTGTGGTTGCTGATCTTGCGGGTAATAAATTGCCGTTGGTAAAATCTTTCCGAATAGTTCAAAAGCGTCTCCAGTTGGGAAATGATAATGTTTTGGCTGTAACCATCGATGTTGGAATGGTATTCCTGCTGAATATTTTTGATAACATTTGCTACTATATCTTCTTCCTTTTCCGAAAGAAATAAGGCTTCGTGCACAGCATATTGGAAAAAATCATATTTCTTGATGCCTTTTGCAAGAGAGGTATTCCATAGGAAATCCGGATGCACAAGAAGTATCCAGCCTGAGTGATCAATAATATTTCTTTCTTCTTTTTCAATTCTAAAAACCTGGTTTGGAGCCATAAAAAACATGATGCCTTCGTCAAAATCAAAAGACTGCTGTCCATAAATTATCTTTACACCCAAATCACGTTTGACAGTGATAGAGTAAAAATCCAGTATCACCGGCTGTTCTGGCTTTGAAAGAGAATGGTTGATGTGTCTGTAGTCTATTACACTCAGTAATGGGTTTTCCGGTTTTGGCAGACCCCAGAATTTATGAAATTCAGATATTGTTTTCAATCGTATTGGGTGCTTTATTTCCATAACCTAATCATTGATTTATAGTACAAATTTAGAAATAAACTAAGCTTTGAGATTAGCCCGATCAACTTTTATTGTAGTCGAATATGAGCTAGACATCATATTTAAAGTACTGAAAATTATTTGTTTAATAAAATAGTCCAACTTTTGTTAAAAGCTGGACTATTATACTTTTCGAAAGATCTGTCTGTATATTACTTCGTGCCGTCTGTAACAACAACGAACTTTTCAAATTTCTCGTGTACAGTCCAAGTAGAGTTTCGTCCTCCCTTTATGGAGATAACATCACCAGCTTTCATTTCTACCTGCTCTCCATCTTCCAAGATAATGGTTACTGAGCCTTTTATAACATACCATGACTCATCGCCCTCAAACCTATACTTAAAAGTAGAAGGCTCTATACTCAGGAGCATTGCCTTATGCACGGGTGTTTTTGCACCAACAGCTCTGATAAGGTTGATCTTTACCTGCGGTTCTCCACTTATTTTATCTTCCGGATTTTCCGGATAGTCATGCCAGTTTTCGGTAGCGGACACATTAGTCTTTGTAATTATTGCTTCTAAATCCATTGTCTTTTTATTATTTGAAAAATATAATATAAACCTCTTTCAGAATATGTGTTACCACTTAAACAAACCGTTTTCGGCTAGATTCATTGCGGGCATATAATCGCTTTTTGCATTTTCTTTAGGGATTATTTTTTCAATACGCTCCAGATCTTCCTGAGTTAAGGTCAGATCAACTGCTTTCAAGGCATTTTGTACCTGTTCTGGTGTTCTGGAACCAACAAGCGCCATAATATCTTTTCCTTGTGACATTACCCAGGCGATAGCAAGTTGCGATAATGTAGCCCCTTTTTCTTTCGCAATTTCTTCCAGCGCATCTGATAGGGAAAGATTTTGGTTAAAATTCTCCAATGTGCTACCTGAAACCATATGCTTTATGTGATCTAATTTTGAGTTTGGGTTTGAACCGCCAATCATTCCGGATAATAAAACGCCAAAACCTACTACACCAATCCCTAATTCTCTTGCTGTTGGCAGAAGCTCATCCTCAATTTTTCTACCCATTAAAGAATAGGTAACTTCTACCAGACTGATCAGATGCGTTGCATTCGCTCTTCTCAACGTAGTTGCATCCACTTCTGAAATTCCTATGGTACGCACAAATCCTTTTTCCACCAACCTGGAAATAGCTCCGATGGTATCTTCCACAGGAACGTGCGGATTGATGCGACAAGGCTGGTACAAATCAATGTAATCCAAACCTAATCTTTTAAGCGAATAAGTAAGGTAGGTTTCAATTAATTCCGGCCGTGAATCTATTCCGTACATTCCGCCGTCTGCTTTCAGCATTCCGCCAAATTTTACCGAAACAAAAGTATCGTCTCTTTTACGACCTTTTAAGGCTTCTCCAACAAGTATTTCGCTTAGTCCCGCATCATAGAAATCGCCTGTATTGATAAAGTTGATGCCAGCATCCAGTGCCGTATGTATAGCTCTGATTCCTTCATCTTTGTTGGCAGGCATACGCATTGTACCTAATCCCAATTGGGAAATCTCCGTTTTGATAATGCTGTTACCCGGTATATTCAAATATTCCATATTTTCTATTTTTTTAAGAGTTTTGATATGCTTTTGCAAAATCCTTTGCATAGTCTTCAATTTTTACTTTACCTAAAGTAATTTCTGGTCTATGTTTTACAAGGTCTTCGTACAGAATCCCGCTATTCTTGGCTTCGTTCAATCTCGCAAAGCCATTCGCCGCTTGCGGGCTCATGCCAAATCCTTTATAGGATTCTTCCAAAGCTTCGTGCGGAACAGTGATCCATTGGATTTCCTCTCCAATTGCCTCACCGAGCACTTTTATCAGTTTTTCACTGCTTACCTCATCACTTACGATGTATCTTACTTTTCGTCCACTAAATACTGATACTAATTCTTCCGCCGCCGCATCAGCAATATCCAGAGGTGAAGCCCAAGGTTCTGGTTCAATTGCATTGTAGCTGGTAATTATAGCTTTTTGAGCTTTGATTGTTGGGATGAATGCCATAATGTTTGAATAAAACGAAACGGGGCGCAATGTGGTGATTGCGACCTCCTGTGGTAGTTTTTTCAGTGCCTGTTCTGCATAATAATGGAAAGCCAACAGACCGTTTCCTGTACTGGAATGTCCCCCGATACTGCTTAAATGAACAATTCTCTTTAAATCTGAATTTAAAACAGCCTGTGCATATTTCTCACAGATTTTCTCGTAGTGTTTAAGCATATCAACTGTTGGGTCAAACATATTTACCGTAGGCTCCATAAGGTATACTACATCAGCTCCGCTAAAGGTTTTGGTCAAAAAACTAACATCATCTATGCTTCCGATAGCAGATTTTGCACCCAAAGTTTCTATTTCATTTTGCCTATCTCTGTTACTGCTGATTATAGTCAACTGGTGTCCATCTGCAATTAATTTTGTAGCAAGTGGCTTGCTTATCGGTCCCAATGAACCAGTTATAATTATTTTCATTTTTTCATTGTTTATTGTACAAAGTGCTGGAATATCCGGAAGGCGATTTTACACCGTCAGCTATTGATATATTCTGTTACCGTTAATTTTATCAGTTAACATTTTGATTACTAATTTTCGAATAGATAATCTAAATATGCGGTCGGATTCTCAATTATCTTGGCTTACCATTGGCGCATACTTATGCTTGTTTTCTACTATGGTCCAGATAATTATTGAAAAAAGGATGTATCCAATTATCCCTCCGGACACATCATAAGTCAGGTGGTGTACAGTGATGCCGAGCATTACCGGTAACAATAGAATTGCTCCCAACGCCCTTGTTTTAGGTAGAATAAGAAGAAGCCCGCCTACTATTTCCGTTTTAGCAACCAATGGCATAATCCATTTAACATTCATCAATGAACCAAATACTGACATCAATTCTTCTGACATCTGGGGCATGGGCATATAATGAAAGAAAATGTTGAGACCAGAATTGATCATCATTATACCACATAGGATACATAATATTTTTAAAATCTTACTTGCCATCTTTATTTTTTTTAATTGTTATTAATTAAGTCGTTGTGCAATTTGCAGTTGCAAAGTTCCCTCATTATCAAGTAACAGGTGTAGCCCAATCAACTTTTGTTGTATCCATTTATATGATTTTTAGGAACAATAGATCCCGTAGTCTAATGTCCTGAAAGCATCTATTTTTTCTCCAGCACTTTACTTTCCTTTATCACCACCTGACTTCCTTTTTCCCAAAAAGCACGTACCTTTCCCTGTATAAGCAGTTCTTCGCCTTTCGAATATTTTCGCAGTTTTAAATAGTCGAGCGTAGGAAGTACACAGAGTGCAAGGGTTTTTCCTGCTTTTTCGTCAGAGAGTTCGATAGAAGGAAGTCCATAGATATCCGGACCAACGTAGGTCACGTATCCTTGAATTTCCACTATCTTTTCCCCATATTTTTTTAGTGCTATGCTCTCATCTTTTACAAAAGCGTTGTGAAGTTCTTTAAGGCTCATTGTTTTATCATTTTTGTTCGTAATGTCATTTTTTGGAGCCATACTGAAGGCTAGCCCCAGATAGCTTATTGCCAACAAAGCAATTTGGAGGGTGAAGTTTTTTATTTTGATACTCATCGTTTTTAAAATGGGTTTTTGGAAGATTTTGTTGGTATGCTTCTTATACAGACGAAAGGTTTACACATTTTCCGGCAAACGAAATTTCTCTTCAAGACTTTCAACAACCCTGTCAAAAGCTGTTTCTTTTATACCTGGAATAGCTAATCCTTCTACACGGAACTCTTCCACATCTGTAATTCCAAAAAATGCAAGCTGGGCCCGCATAAGGTTCCCGGTAAAATCATTGTGAAGCTGATTTTCTACAGTATAGATATCGCCTGTAGCAATAGCGAGATATACTTTCTTATTTTCGATAAGGCCTACTGAGCCTTCGGGGGTGTAGCGGAATGTTTTTCCAATGCGTGCAATAAAATCGATCCATGATTTGAGCATCGTTGGAATGGTAAGGTTGTACATCGAAATAACGATTACATCTGCATCGAGAATTTCCTGAATGAGCTCATCGGATAATTGAATTATTTTTTCCCTTTCTACCGTATCGATTTCCTGATGGGTTGCAAATGCTTTTAAGTGAACTTCAGAGAAATGGGGCAATGCAGTCTCACGAAGATTTCTGGTAATCACAGTTGCTTTTGTGTTTTCCTTTAATTTGTCGATAATCAAACCTGACAATCGCGTGCTATGTGAGTTTTTTTCTTTTATACTGGAGGTAATCTGCAATATGTTCATCTTATACTAATTTGATATTGCAAAATTCAAAAAAGATCAACAGATGAATGTATCTAAATCTACTTTTGTTGTAGGTAGATTTATGAAGTTACACTATTTGATCAGCTCGTTCAATCGCGTTACTACATCGTACCAAAGTTTATCTTTCAATATTTTTCTAAAGAAGCCGAAATGATCAATCTTTTTTAGTCCAAATTCCTTGGGTGTAAGCCTTGTATATGAAATTTCCTTTTCGCTTCGGATATTATTCCAGAATAGCTTCGTATTCTTTTCATTGGAGATCGTATCATCAATCGTCCAATAGGTATGGATTGGAAATTTGAAGTTTTTGAAATGTCCGATGGAAACTGTCTTTCCATAAAACTTTTTGTCGAAGAAGTAGTTTTCTTTTTCCAGCCAGTCCCGCCATTCATAAACCACTTTTTTAGGAAGGTTTTGCATAAATCCAAACTGCTTTCCTTTTACATAACCTGTAATCAGCACACTGAGTGGGGCAAAAATGTAAAAATACAGATACGCCTTCATTCGATATTTAAAGGGCATATTGGGATAGTAGCCTGAAGATACCGCAAAATTGATCACTCCCTTAATATTATCGAGATTGTCCATAAAGCCAACCTGCTGTCCTCCGGCACTATGGGCGACAATTAGAAATGGCAGATCGGGAAATTTTTCGTTTAGATACTTTTTGATCGCGGGCATATCCTTTGTGCCATAATCGGAAAAGGTAAAGTCACATTTGCCCAAATTTTCCGTTGACGAATTTCCGCTTCCCCTGTAATCCCACAAACAGCACAAATAACCACTTTCTGCCAGATAGTTGAGAAATGCCAGATACACCTCCTTTTTGGTTCCTGTACCAGAATTAAATTGTATTACTGCTTTAGGTCTTTCCGGAATGAGCAAGATGCCTTTCAGTTTTACTCCATCTTCACAAACCGTTTCAAAATTTTCTTTACTGATCATTATCGGACGTTTTTAGGAATTTGACGATCCTGTGTAGTAAGCTCTGCCAGAATCAAGGCTGTCATCTGATCGAACAACTCTTTACTTTTTTCGATTCTGGTTATTTGCATCAATGCCATTAAATTTGCAATTATCATCTTTGCCTTTAAAGGAACATCGGTCACTATCTTAATAGTATTTTGCGAATGTCCCTCTTCCAGAATAGAAGCCGTCCAAGCTATAACTTCGTTGGAAAATTTTATAAGCTCTATTCTCAATGGCTCTTCTAATGTATTGATATCTGAAGTTAAGGCACTGACGATACAAACCTTGTCGTCCTGTACCAACCTTTTGTAATAGAGAAAAAGTTTATTGAGCTTCTCAAGTGCATTTTTGTCTTTGGTTTTCTCAATTGTATCCGCTAGGGCTTTTGAGTGGTTTTGGATAATAGCCATTCCCAGATCCGTCTTTGCAGGAAAGTAATAATGTATAGAAGAGGTCTTGATCCCGATTTCCTCCGAAATGGCTTTGTAGCTAAAAGCATTATAACCCCGCTCAATAAGGAGCTTGTTGGCTGTACTGATAATCAATTCTTTAGTCTTCATATTTATATGATATTTTTATCATCAATACTATAAGTCTATATATAGTATTTAAACCGTTATCAAATGAAAGAGTGTCAATTTTAAATCTATCTACTTATAGATAGGTAAATGTACAAAAAAACTTTCTACTAGTTTAGTTGAACTTATTTAAAGAAGATATTGATCACATGTTGTGCATTAAGAATAAATTAATTTTAAGATGGTCGAAATAAAAGCAACCGAAACAGGAAAAGTCAATACGAACCTATCGAACATTATGGGGCAGCCTAAGTCGGCGAAAAGCCTTCATTGCCCATGACCTAAAAATTAAAATTGTGAAAAAGGAAATAACCCCTGTTAATTTAGACACAGAATACGATGAAAACGTAGTTTTACAGCAACAAATCAAAAAAAATGGGCAGATGTTTAAAGAGAAATGCCGTGAGCAGAGAACTTATCCACCTAAAGAAAATTAACGAATGATAACTGAGATTAACATACTAATTTTCTGAAAGATGAATTAGATAGGAACAACAATTTGGGAGATAAATTCCTGTCTGACATCACAATGTATTTCAAGGAAGAGGAAAAAAATCTTTGATATAAAAAATCACATTGCCTTATAATGAGCTAACTGACTTATAATTATTGATTTTATTTTTAAAAAAATTTTAACAAAATATCCCTATATTGTAGTCAATAACAAATTGTTCTTTCAAACCTAGTCAAATCATATCATAATAACTGGTGCCCAATTTGGTGCCCACATTGAAATAATGATTATATAATTTTCACAACTTGCTCATTTAGTACCGATTGGATTAATAAGTCATTATCCCAGCGGGATCACAGAAATGACTAACAAAACGTATAAAACCCTGCAATCGAACGATTAGCAGGGTTTTTGCTTTTATGGATTTACCAAAATTCGCATGAATTCACAAAAATTTGGTGAGTGATTCGGTGAGTAAGGCAAAACGGTTAAAATTGACTCACCGAATGACATAAAGCTATGCATTAAGATTTTAGGCACCTATTTTGATAATAAGAATTCAATTGGTATTTAATATAAGTGCTGCTGTCTCTCTTAAGTATTCAGCAAAATCTGGACTAACACTTTCTGGAAAATAATTAATTTGTTTAAGTTTTTCATTAAACAAAAAGCCATACCATATTAATGATCCTAGATAACTCCCTGCGCCGTTAGCATGATTCGGATCGAATTTTAATGCTTTATCTTTGTCCCACCTATAACCTGCATGTAAAGATGTTTTCTGGTTTGGCAAGGTAGGATATACCGGATTTTCAAAATCATAGCTTTGATCTTTTTGGTAGCCCCATTTTTCCCCAGAGGCAACAGTCCAGAATGCATCGCCAACTGGTATGATCCTTAAGCCAAGATCCTTTGCAGCCTGATGGTACGCAGCCCTAGACTTTTCCCACATCTCCCTATGATTCTTCGCTCTGTCGTCCCCCGCAATCTTGCCAAAGCTTGTGGCATCGGACCTATAGGCCCAGGTTTGGTGCAGTACGATCTCAGCATTTGGTTGCAGTTTTTTTATATAGTCGCAGATTTTTCGGGCGTAAGGCCTATAACTTTCAAAGTCCGACGACAGCAGTGAGTACTGTTGTAAAGTGATGATATCCCAGGACTCTGCAGACAACAACATCTTCAGCGACTTACCCTGGTATGGTCTGCCGATGGTATCTTCAGGATTGGCTTCATAAGCCTCCACAAAGTTCCAGTGCCGCTGTATCGAACAGCCCCCCACTTCTGCCCTTCCTATGATCAATTCATGTCCTCCTTCTTTGGCTAAAGCAGGTAAAAATCTGGAAGCGTTGACTGAAAAGCTATTCCCAATAATCAGTACCTTCAAAGGCTTCTTATCAGATGTAACTGTCTGGCAAATAACATCGTTAACAAATGATAGCAATAAAACAAATGCTAATTGAAGAAGGATAATATTGAAGGTTTTTGCACCTACATTTATATTAGCAATCGATCCATTGCCAATTGTGCTTCTATATTTCATATTGTATTTAGAAATGGTGAGATTGGATAAATTATGATAGTCCTGTTGGGGCCATAAAAACTAGTTCTTGGAGCAATGATATTTTAGGGCCAGTCCGATAAGCACTGCAAGTGCTGTGTTCCACTGACAACAATAGTTTCGGGAATCAGTAAAACGGATAAGGCTATTTTTGTATTTGCAGGTATCTTGGTCTCAAAGCCGACGAACACAGTCCCCTGATTTGCAGATTCGTAGTTGTTGGGCGGAACTGTACTCCAAGTCTTGACAACCGTGTTGGACGGCTCTCTTACCTCCAAAAAAAGCTTTTTGCCATTTTTTGTCAATTCTGCTTTGTTATTGATCAGCGTAACCTGGGCAGATGTAAGCATATTCCATCTTACCGTTATCGAATCCAGACTCTCAATTTCATCACGAATGATAACATATTCTTTATCAATTAGGGCAGTTCCCCTTGAAACTTTCTGCACCTGCCCTTGATAGGTATCGGTTAAATCGATGATTGCATTCATATGGCCAGCAGTGGAATGTGTGCTAATGATAGGTGCATTAGCTTCCACATTCTGCTTAAAATTATTGAAAGAAAGTGTATTATGTCCCTTATTGTTATAGCGGAAAAGATCCCATCGGGGCGAATTTTGTCGCATGTTGAACAAAGAGATTCCCTGCGCTTCTATTGCAGTATAGTTTTCCGAACCAAAGTCCATGGCCCATCGTATTCCATTGGCTTCCATAACAAAGGAACCAATATCCATATGGGCGTGATTGGTACTTGGCGAGCCTCCCTTGACAGCCAAGTATAATGTATTCGGGGCTGTCCATGAACCTCTCATGATAGCCACTGGGGTTTTTCCTGCTCCATGCCACATTAAATCCGCAGGTGCCGGAATCTGGGATAAGTTGAGGTCTTTAGACCATACCAATACACTCGGTAGTAGACGGTTCTTAACGTTTTCAATCCTGTTGGTATTCAAAAAATGTTTGTTTTCAACCCATAAAAGACTATTATCCTGTTGTTTGCCAGCAAACCAGAACATAGCTGGGTCCGGTTGTAGCTCACTCCTTAAGCCAGAATCCGAAAAATTGAACCCGTTACCAGAAGGTCCAGTCATATTTTTTTTATAGCTGGCGGTCTGCATAAATCCCGATTGGTTATCTAGCACTGGACAATTTGGGAAAAGCCTCTCCATAGCGGCCAAAAACAATACGTTATAATTGGTTCCGTATCCCCAATAGGCGAAACCCTCTGGATAGCCTCCATTAGGGTTATAATCTGCCATGGGCAATTGGATACTGTTAACGGCTCGGTTGACGATGGTATTACCCAATTCTGGGTAATCTTCATAAATGGCCAGTGCCCCTAAAGCCATTCCCGTATTGCATACTTGGTTCCAATTGGTGGTCGAGGTAAGCCATCTATTATAATTGGGATCCATTGACGGTTCGAGTCCCTTTTGGAGTATCGCATTTTTGATTAGATTGCGGGAGTTTTGCGATAAGCCATGGTACAGCCAATCATATCCTATAGCAGCGGCAGTGGTCATCTCGGCAACATCTAAAAAATGGCTGGGGTTCCAGTCAGAAAAAGCGGCGATGGCCAACAGTTCTTCTTCTCCTCTTTCCAAATACTTTTCTTGCCCTGTCATACGCCATGCATAGGATAGAAAATATATCCTGCGCAATGCTTCCCTAGACTTATCCAGCAAGCGCATTCCTATCTGGATCCGTTCTACTGGAACCGTTTGCAGCAGACTATCGCTTTCGCTGATGATCTGATAGTTGATGTTCGACATTCCACAAACACTTGTGATCTTGTTTCTTATTTGTTCTTCTTCTCCCGCCAGTAGCAACAGACGTGGGTGAACGGGCAGATTGACATTGCCACTAAGACAGGTTTCTTGGGCGATTGAACGGCTGACGGTAAAGACAGCCAGGATAGCCACGATGTATATATATCTTATCATCAATTTATAGTTTTGTAGTTTTTAAAAGCATTATTCTTTAAGTTAACGGGTGATACTCCCCTGGCCTTCAACTCCCCAGTTAATATCCTTACTACGGCGCTGTGCATTTCCGGATCATTGGAATAGGCATTGATACAGGTATTCACCCTTTCGAAATATTGGTTCATCACATATGGGCTGCCGAAAGACACCACGATCAACTTATCCTTTGGCATGGCATTGGCTGCCCATGCCGACTCCGCCTCATCATCATAATACATCAATGGTCCCATGGGCCTATGATTTTGTAGTATGCTTACAAAGATTACCTTGTCATACTTTTCCGAATCAGATTCAGACCAGCCCTGTACTTCATATAGAATATTTTTCTTAAGGGTAACCTCGAAGCCCTTTTGCTTCAACAATTCTTTAAAGTGTTTCAGCTTGCTAAATCCTCCATCTCCTCCTTTTCTACTGTTGGGTGTAAGGGCTACAATCAATATTTTTTTCGTTTTCTCTGGTCTTAGCGGTATCGTGTTGTTTCTATCCCTCACTAGGGTAACTGCCGCTTCACTGATCTCATCGGCAGTCAGTTGGGCAAATCCATTATCCTTGGCTGGGATTTCCCGCAACAGCTTCCTTTTAGGATCAAGCGTATCAAATCTATTTTTCATAGCCCAGATACGACTAACGGCATCGTCCAACCTCGACATGGGGACCTCTCCACGTTTGATCCTTAATTCGAGCGAATCCATAAAGGCGTACGAAGGCCACAATAATACATCTACACCGGCAGCAAAACTCTCTAATTCGCCCTCCAGCTGATTTGGATACCAGCCGCGGAAACCTCCCATAGTCATGGCATCGGAAATGATCACGCCTTTAAAGCCCATCTCTTTTTTTAAAAGATTAGTCAATAGCTCACTAGAAAGTGTTGCTGGTGGGAAAAAGCCGTTTAATTTTTCTTTTTGATAAGCAGGCAAGGTGATGTGTCCGGGCATAATTGCAGCTACACCACTATCAATCAATGACTGGAAAACTTTTCCGTGATATTTCCGCCACTCTTCCATCGTTAGCGAATTAACGGTAGTAGTAAGATGTTGATCACGAAAATCGACGCCATCTCCCGGAAAATGTTTGATGGTTGCCGCGACTCCATTATCCTGCAATCCTTTTATTTGTTCATTTAAAAGTTTAATAGCCTTATCCGGATCGTCGCTGATCCCTCTGTTATTTACTATCGGATTTAGAGGGTTAATATTAAGATCTGCCATTGGATGCAACACCCATTGAACACCAACTGAACGAGCTTCCAAAGCTAGTCCCTTTCCATAATTATAAGCCAACTTAGGAGAATTTGCTGCCCCTAGTGCCATTTCACGAGGCAATGAAGTCATTCCTTCCATAATTAGCCCATGCTCATAATCTTCCTGAAATATTAATGGCATCGCACTGGCTTTCTGATATTCCATTACGGATTTTCTAAGGTAGGTCACTTTATCCTTGTTGGCTATACCTGTAAATAATTTCCAGCCCATAAAAAAGCCCGTTACTGGATACCTTTTGAATAAACCTTCCAATGAGCCATTCCCAAGTTTCATTTCTAATTCTCTATCAGGCAACATGATCATAGTTTGCCCAATTTTTTCACGCAAACTTAACTTCCTCCAACCCTCGGTAGAACTAGGCGTTATTTGAGCAATACTAGCTTTCGCTACTATGACTAACACCATTATTACCAACGCTGATTTTAAATATTCTTTCATCTTACTTTTTTATTCATTTAATTTTTCACTGTTTTACAATTTTGAAAACATGTATTTGAGGCTGATTAATTTTATAAATAGTATTCACCATCGAAGACAGTTTTTTTAGTATTTCATCTTCTGAAGGTTTTTTCTCTATATAATTTTTAAATTGCTTATGGTAATATTCGTAATTACCCCCGTTTTTTAATGTCTCTAACCTATCAGCAAGATGTTTTTCAACTACAGTTAAATCTGCTTGAGCTGTTAAACCACTTAGGTGATTCAATTCGACAAACCTGAGGTTACGTATTATAGACTCTGTATTACGATATTGATTGCTGACCTTCATTACTTCTGCAGCTTGCTTATATTGAGGTGTTTGGCTAAACAAAGCCAGATTTATTCCTTTTTTAAGTTCTGTTTCAGAACAGGTTGTGATGAGTTGATCATCTATGTAAACGGTATAATTACCTTTAGTTAAATTGTCTACTTGAAATAATTGCTGATTAAATTCTTCCTGAAAAGGAATCCATTCCAGTGCTATATTTGCTGCTTCTTTAACAGGGAAAGGCAAACTTTCTTCCAAACATTGAAAGCTAAGTGTGTTATTCTCGCTAGTTAGTTTTTCTATTTTGCAATTGAAACTATTTTTTTGAGACTGGCCTAGATCTTTTCCAATAGAAATTTTAGAAACATATTGTGGTGCTTTAGTATCCTTCAAAAATTGATAGGTCATTACAAAATGTCCGGCCGATAAGGGGTGTACACGATCTTTACTAACTATTGTAAAAGAAGAATCTTGCTTTTGCCTTTGTAGATTAATTTTAAGCATGATGGACTGAAAGTCTACAAGCTCTGTTTGATATTTAGCTGCAAGAAAACTCATGTGCGCTCCACATGTCTGCAAAGCATCGTTAACACCGTAGAAATTTTCTGTTTCAAGTGTTGCAGTCTGGTCATAGATGGATGGTTTCAACAGAATAACATTTCCTATTTTTTCTTTGAATATGCCAACAGTCTTTTCTGTATTCACTTTATAGAAGTCAAGTGCATTTCGTTTGAGAGAATCATTATCCTTGCCTTTTCCATAAAGACTTCTTCTTACGTCATTCATTCCTATCATCATCACAACATGACTTGGCTTATGTACAAGTATATCTGTATCTATTCTTTTCAATACCCCACCTGCAACATCTCCTGATATACCAGCATTGTAGAAAGTGATTTTTTCTTTAGGAAAACGTGTAGCATAATACAACCAGAGATTATTATAGTATTCTCCATTATGAGTAATGCTATTTCCTACAAAACAAACTTTACTCCCGTTCGGAAAAAGAGGCGTACCTGTATTTTGGGTAAATGCTGTAGAAGAATTTATTGTTAAAATGAATAGAAAGACTGCTCTTATCATTAGTGTATTATTAGTCTCTAAAATTTTCGATTTTAAATACCCATGCATTATCACAAGGCATTGTTGCTGGCGTAATAGCTGGAGGAGTAATATAGACCTTATCTCCTTTAACCACAGCTTTCACCTTCGCTGCCGAACCAAGCAAACTAACTTTCTCTATTTTATTAACGCCAGCTATAGTTATATTTTTTTCGGGCCACTTGGTACATATCACATAAAGATCTTTCCCTTTCTGAGTAAAAAATACTTCTTGTCCTTTATTATTTTCTGGTTTATTTTTCCAAGCTGATGTTCCGTAAATAGCTTCTCCGTTTACAGTTAACCATTTACCTATATCCAACAATCTCTCCTGCATAACTGTAGGAATTAGCCCATTAGCCTCTGGTCCTACATTAAGCAAAAGGTTTCCTCCATTGCTTACTTTATCTATCAAAAGGTTTATCAGTTGTTTAGTGGAGAAATAGTGTGCTGGAGTTTCAAATCGATTAAAACCATAAGATGTGCCTATTCCCCTACTTTCTTCCCATGGATGAGTGGCTTTATCTCCTATGCCTTTGTTATCATGAACAACATCGTATTCCGTTGTATAGTAATCACCATGCTTACTTCGTGTCTCTTTTCCCCAACGATCATTTACGACCACACTTTCTTTTACAGGAGACTCGTTATAGAGCCAAGATAAAAAAGCTGTACTTTTCAGCTTTTCAGATGGATAATCCCACTCTCCGTCTGAGAAAATAATTTCTGGCTGATAGCGCACCACCAAATCTTTCATTTGTGGTAACATATGACTATCCACATATTTTTCAAGGGTCTCTGTTTTATAAAGCGGATTGCTCCACTCCAAAAGCGAATAATAAAATCCCATGTGAAGTCCTTTATTTTTTACCGCTTGTGTAAGGTCTCCCGCGATATCCCGATGTGCCCCTATATCACTGCTATTCCATTTATAACTTTCTGCACTTGGCCACAAACAGAAGCCATCATGATGTTTTGATGTTAGCACAACGTATTTAGCACCTGATTTTTTAAACAATTCCGCCCAATCATCGGGTTTGAAATGTTCGGCTTTAAAAAGGGGAGCAAAATCACTGTATTTGAAACTCTCTCCATAGAACTTGCGATGATATTCCGTAAAAAACTTATTGCCCTGTATGAGACGATTTTCGTAATGTTCTGCATATTTTTCATATATACCATTTGCATCATTCACTGGAGCATAAGCAGGCACCGAATATGGACCCCAGTGTATAAAAACTCCGAATTTAGCGTCTTTCCACCATTGAGGAGTTTCTCTCTTATCTAAGGAAGCCCAATTATCCTCATATTTTTGAGCGTAATTTTTTGATGCCCCCCCTATTAAAAAAACGATCAGTAAAATATATCTTACCAAAATAGTGTTGTTATTTTTATTACTCATTACAGTTGTTTGATGTATAACGCTGCTCCGCCTTTTGCTAGCAAAGTCAGTTTTAGTGGTGTACTTTGTTTCATTTCTCTGGTTTCTTTTATTACTTCACCATTTCGGTCTTGGTAAAGTGTGACCAGATATTTTTTACCTTTTTCCAAAAAGTCGGTATTTAAATTTACTTCCCTAGATTCGTGATTGGTTATCACCCCCGCAAACCAATTTTTTCCTTTTCTTCTTATTACCGTAGCATATTCTCCCGGTAAACCATCCACTCTTGTTTCATCCCAAACGGTAGGCATGTTTTTCCAAAACTCTATTTCTTCTCTATGCTGATACTGCGATGGATTTCCATACCAAAAAAGATACTGCCATGGACTGAAGTAAACTATTGGCAATGCTAATTGATGACATTTCGTAGTTTGCAATTTTGCGTGATTAAAACAAGGGGTGTAATCGCCAGCACCGGCAATGTATCGGGTAAATGGTAGAATAGTATTATGTGTAGCATCAGGAAAACCCTCATTGCCCAACACACCTTCCTGAGTTAACAGATTAGGGTAAGTACGACTGAAGCCCGTAGGATAATATTCATCATGAACATCCACCATTAACTGATGATCTGCTGCCTTTTTAATGGCTTCATGCAGCCACCGATTCCATAGTTGCGAACCGGTGTGAACAAAGCCAAACTTTACTCCTGCAACCCCCCAATTTTTATAAAGAGGTAAAATACTATCCAGCTGTCTTTCCAGTGCCCTATGGTTTATGTAAAGCAGTACTCCCTTTCCTTTAGAATGCGCATATTTAACGATTTCCTGAATATCTAGCGCACCCCTTGAACTAGCTCCTGGATCAACATCGACCGCAGTAGCATCTGAAGCTACTTCATATTCATGTCCATACCAGCCTGCATCTAAATGCACATAGTCGATATTCTGCTCAACAGCAAAGTCAACAATTTTCTTTGCACTGCCTGTTGAAAGGCCTGAACGCATCACTTTTCCTGGTTTGATCCATTCTGTATTTTTTAATTTATTAGGAGGATTCAGGTTTTGAACCAAATAATTATTTTGGAGCAATTCCCCTGGTTTTCCGCCAATAAGAATCAATCTCCAAGGGGTAAAATAAGGCGATGTTTCCACAACAGGACTGTATAGCTGGGTAACAAGTTTTCCTAGACCATTTGTCTTAAGTCTTACCCTAGAGTAATTAATCATTTCCGCTTGCGTGACACTTGCCCAAAGCCCATTCGGCAAAGCAAGTGTCAATGGCATTTCAGCAGCTTTAACCCACTGATCGATATCACGCTTCTCGTATTTTCCCTGAGCCTTATCTGTATAAAATGCCTGCGTATTCAATGGAAAGTTAAAACCAGTCAGTTCCTCGCCAATTTCTAGTATTTGGGTATTTTTATCTTCCGGAAAAAAGTATCGGAAAGCCACTCCTTCATTATAAGCCCTAGCTATTAATTTAATAGATCCTTTCCTACTGCCTGCAGAAACCAAGGTAACTGTAAGCTCATTAAATATATCGGGTATTTCATGGCGTTCACTCCAATTAGATAGCCAACTCCCCGTGATACTTCGTTTACTTGTACCAGCAACGAGTAAATTGGCAGCCCATTCCGCTGAAGATCCTCCATTAGGATTTGATTTTAAGCCTAATGATGAGGGTAAGACGACACTTTTTTTACCATAAGAAACTTGATAGAGAGGCTTACCTTTCTCTAGTATAAAAGCAAACTGTATTTTCTTATCAGGTGAAGTTACCTGCAGACTGTCAATCACTTGATCCATAATAGCGAATTGATCTCCTTTTAACGGCAATACGGTCTGAGCTATGGCTTCGTTACCCGAAAAAAACAATAAGCTAATAAGAATGATTTTTAGACGAATGCTTTGTTTCAAGAGACCTGTTTTTAAAAACTTTTTGCTGTAAAACATATCTTTATTTTTTCTCTAAATCATGATATCTTAATAGTGCTTCCAGATAATAATAGTCAGCATATATTAATGGCTTATTCACTTCTTTATTTAAGATTTTAGAACTTACACTTTGTGTCAGGATAAAATTATTGTTGCCTCCCAAATCTGATTTATAAGGTTTCTTAGCTAAGCTGATCAATATTTCTTCTGCTGCATCCTTAAAACTATCGCTAGACTTTTTTGAATATTTCTGAAGCTCTAGCAATGCTGAAGCAACCACAGCTGCCGCAGAAGCATCGCGTTCTTCCAAAGGAATATTTGGAGCATTGAAATCCCAATAAGGGATTTTATCCTTAGGAAGGTTATGATGGCCTAAGAAATAAGTAGCTATTTTTTCAGCTTGTCGCAAATATTTCTTCTTTCTCGTTTCTCTGTACATTACAGTGTAACCATATAATGCCCAAGCTTGTCCACGAGACCATGCCGAATCATCCTTGTATCCTTGGTGATTCTTTTTAGCCAATACTCCTCCTTTATTGTCGTAACAAATGACATGGTAACAACTGTAGTCTGCTCTGAAATGATTTTTAAGCGTATGATCAGCGTGTGACACGGCTATGTGGTAATAAGATTTATTCCCCGATATTTTAAATGCCCAAAGCAAATACTCCAAATTCATCATATTATCAATGATAACCGGAAAATCATATTTTTTTTCAAAACTATCCCATGATTTAATCAGCCCAACATTTGGATTGAATCGGCTACTCAAAGAGAAAGCGCCATTCAATAGAATTTTCTTATACTCTTCGCTTTCTGTCAGGCGATATCCATTACCTAAAGAACAGTAAAGCATAAAGCCCAAATCATGCGTCTGTGTATTAAATTGCTCCTTTCTTAAATTATCCGACCATAATTGTGCTGCTTTTTTCCATTTATCATCCTTAGTGAACTCATATAAATACCATAATGAGCCAGGGAAAAAACCACTGCACCACCAAGAAGTAGGCATATCTTTCAAGGTCCCGTCGGGATTTACAGAAAAAGGAATACGATCAACATCCTTGTGAGTTTTCAGCATTAGCTCATACTGCTTTTCAGCAAATTCAAATTCTTTTCTAACATCTAATCTTTTTTGGGCTGAGCTTGTAAAGAAAGCACCGATTACCAGCAAAAACAGCACTGACTGCATCACCATACGATTAGCGATATTTATATGTTCAACTACCATATTCTAATCAAGTACTGTTATTTCAAACTCCCTTACCACTTGTTTTGTCCCATTCACATTACTGTTAAATCCCACTAGGGCTACCCTATAGATCCCTAGCGACTTGTAGATATAGGCATATTGGCTTAACCTCCGTCCGGTCATGCTCTGGATAGGCACACTACGTTCCCGATATGCCTTGATGGTGTTCAGATTAAGATCCTGAGTAAGGATCCAGTCTTCGTTATCTGGGGAATTTGCAGGTCCGCCGTTCATCCGAAGTTGCGTCGGCGTATACGTCCATGAAGCCACTGGATTTTTGATATCAAAAACCTCCCAAGGAGTAACCGCCAGATTCGTAACCGGCACCGTCGTTCCATCGTCATAAACTCCATTGATAACAAATGCGGTTATTGTCCATACGGGCTGCACAGCAGTCGGTCTTAATGCTGCTACATACTTAAAAGCTAAGACAAAAGAGGCACGATCCTCCATAAACTCGTTAAGATCTGCCAGACCAGAAGCTCTTGATGTAGCAGAGGTTGCTAAGGTGAATCTGTTGGTGATGTCTGTCCAGTTGGTACTTGCGATACCTGCTGCGTCGCGGCCGACCAACTTATTCGTCGCCAATATCCTGAGAGAGTTAGCTTGTGCAGTACCCGTCATCGTAGTATTGAACTGTACTTTTGGGATTCCCTTTTTGTAGGTAGGCGTATCCCTGTTATCATATCGAAACCCTTCCTCTCCGGAATAAAAAGCAATATTTTCTACATTGCCAGTGATGTTAAACTTCACCGTATCATCAACCTTGTAGGTTAGCTTGACCAGCTGAACATCAAACTCTGGCGAGACAATTTCCAATTTCTTACATGAACTGCCTACAAGCAGTATCAGCAGTACTATATATCTATGTTTCATAGCTAAAATTTAATATCCAGTATTTTGTACCAGAAGATTGTTCAATTGAATATCGCGTATAGGTATAGGCATAAAAACATTACGTTGTGATACCTTGCTAGCTGCTGTAGTTATATTTATAGCCGTACCTGAATTTGCATTTGCGTAACTAAGGAAATCTTTCATATCATCTACAAAGTTTCCCCAACGTATCAGGTCATTTCTTCTTAAAGCCTCGAAACATAGTTCGCGAGACCGTTCTTCTTTAATAGCTTCAAGAAGAAAACGTTTCTCTGAAATTTGCAACGAAGTGAGGTCGGCGTCAGTAGATTGTGTAATAGTTGCTGTAGCCTGTGCACCACTGCCAGCAGTACTGGTAAAAGTAACTGTGGGTGCAGAGGTATAATAAGGTCCTGAAGTTGTTAATGTTCCTGGAGATGTAATGATAACACCTGTAACTACGCCTGCAGTTGAAACCACAGCTTCTGCTGTCGCTCCGCTCCCCCCTCCTCCAGTTATTGAAATCGTTGGAGGATTAGCACTAGAGTATCCAGACCCTCCATTTGTTATAGCTATATGTTTTACTACATTACCATGTAAAATTCCATAGGCTCGCTTGCGTACCATATTAACATATTGATACGCGTTGTTAGGTCCATTAACTTCATTCTCTGCTTCTGCCAGCATTAATAGTACATCAGCGTATCTTAAAAACGCGAAATTTTGAGAGGTGTAATTTTTATCCTGAGGATCAACAACTTCGTATTCGCGTCTCCATTTACCTGCGTTCATTAACCAAGTATTGGTAACATTAATTTTTGCTGCTGTTACTCCAGTACCCCAAGTATAGTTGGCGCAATTCCAGTCCCGACGGCGGTCGTAGGAGGCTTTGTTTGTCGTTCCTGTACTTAAAGGATTAATCTCATAAGAATCAAATAACTTTTTTGTGGCATTAACATATGCCAAACTATACCCTTTTTGTAAATCATAGCAGAGTATACCACAAAATCTTCCGGTATAGGTATTTCCGAGATTTATACCTCCTGTATTGTTTCCCCAAAACTCAAGTTCCCACATACTCTCTTTTACATCATATTTGTCTTGGGCATAATTGATAAAAACCTGTCTGTAATCAGGATTAAGGGCATGCTCTGGTGCATTCTCTGTTGGATGTACTACTTTCTTTGCCCAAAACAAAGCATCCTTATATTTTTCCCTATCATTTAGAGGAAAACCAGCCATGTATAGATAAACTCTCGCTAGCATCCCCTGCACGGCAGTACGAGTAACTCTTCCACCAGATCCTAGAGCTGATGCCGTTTGGGTTTTTAGCAACTCTTCGGCAGTGATCATATCTTTTGTGATCTGATCATAAACCTCTTTCATAGGTGTTCTTGCAATATTTACTTTTACCACTGAAGAAGTAGGTTTTGTGATCAGTGGGACATCTCCAAAATTGCTGACCAACATAAAATATTGGAAGCTGCGTAAGAATAGTGCTTGTCCTTTGATAATGTTCTTATGGGTTTGATCCATCGATACCTTATCAATATTTGCAAGAAGCAAATTTGCTCTTTCGATACCGTGATAGAGGCCTTCCCAAAACATTTCAACTTTCGGTTCTGCAGCATCATATTGATAAGATGTCACTAAATCTATCATCCTTCCATAAGATTCATCAGTATTAGTATTGAACATATATAGGTAATTATCCTTATATACTTTAGGAGAAGCTAAAGAGCTATAAATACCATTGAGGCCTGCCTGAAGCTGTTCTGGTGTCTGATAAAATTGATCAGGGCTGATAAAATTGCTTGGTTTTGTATCAAGAATTTTTTGGCAGGACGAAAAAAGACCTATAAAGATTATAAAAAAATATTTAATCGGTTTCATACTGAAAATAATTAGGTTAGAATGACATGTTTAATCCAAATATTATTGTTCTTGCTCGAGGATATGCAGAGAAATCAAACCCTGGAGTCAAGGTTGAATTCCTTACAGAAACTTCTGGATCTGACCCCGAATAATTAGTCCATGTGAAAAGATTTTGAGCAGAAGTATAAACTTTCAAGCTCTTAAGTTTTAATTCCTGAAGCAATTTTGGTGAGATACTATAGCTAAGAGACACCGTTTTTAGCCTTAGATAGGAACCATCCTCGACCACTCGACTGGAGTAATAAGCAGGTCCTTGACCTCCCGTACGAAAAAGAGAGTTACTGGGATTATCTGGTTGCCAACGATCTGAATAACTTGCATACTGATTAAAAAAACGTGTTTGCTTCCCATTCCCTTCAAACAACAGTCTGTTGGCATTTATCAAGTCATTACCGTAAGACCATTGAAGAAAAACACTTAAATCGAATCTTTTGTACGAAAAGTTGTTGCTAATACCACCATTATGAATTGGAATTCCTCGGCCTATAACAGTGAAGTCAGAAGAGTTAACTACACCATCGCCGTTAAGATCTTTATACTTGATATCGCCTGGCTGCACTGTTGGGTTTCCATTTGTAGGGAGATTAGGTTTGAGGACATAAGCACCTAAGGCATCTCTGGTAAAATCCTCATATTGATATACACCATCCCATACAGCACCATACAGCTGGCCGGCTGATTGGCCAATTGTTGCTATATAAGGTGTAAGTGCATTCCACCTCTGATCAAATAGTACGGGAGCTGTTAAAGAAGTTTGATTTTCTGCTAAGGCAAGAACTTTATTCTTATTAAAACTGATATTGAAATTGGTATTCCATCTAAAATTATCTGTTTTAATGTTAACGGTATTAAGCGTAACCTCTAGGCCACTGTTTCGCATTTTACCAACGTTCTTAAATGCCGATGCCAGTCCTGTAGTGTGAGGGAGTTGAGCTAACAATAATAAATCACGAGTAGTTTTCTGATAAAAATCGAAAGTAATATCAAAACGCTGGTTAAATAAACTGAGGTCATATCCAAGATTTATTTGTTCTGTAGTTTCCCAGCGTAAGTCTGGATTACCAAAACCGGCAAGGATGGCTCCTTTAGAAGGCGGATTATTATCATAGGAATATCCTGCGGAATTTGGTTGCGTGATTTGATCAAGATATGCAAAATCCCCTATCCTATTGTTCCCTGTCTGACCATAACTCAAACGCAATTTAGCGTTAGAAACGAAAGTCATCTTTTTCATAAATGCTTCATTACTCATACGCCATGAGATTGCTCCAGATGGGAAATAGCCCCATTGTTTGCCTCTTGCAAATTTAGATGAACCGTCAGAACGCAAAGAGGTGGTGAAAAAATATTTCGATTTATAATTATAATCAATCCTTCCGAGGTATGATACTAAAGCTGACCTTGAGCTATTAGATACACCAATTTGAGAGAGCGCTTCGTCTAAACCATCCAGTCCCAACGTTTCATTAGGAATCTGGTTAGCACCAAAACCAATTCTTGAATTTTGAGACCCTTGCATGGTATAACCACCAAGAAGATTTAAATTATGAACTTTATTGAATATCTTTCTGTAGGTAAGTGTATTTTCATTCAGCCAAATCGTAGTAGGATTAAAATAGATAGATCCATTAACACCATTGGCATTTCGTGGATTTCCTGATTGTGTTAATGAATTATTAAAAACATCGTTTCTCCCCATGTTATTGGTAATGCCACCAGTTACTCTTAACACAAGAGAAGGTAAAATTTTATAATCCGCATATGCATTCCCAATTAATCCAGTAGTGCTATTGCGTCTATATTCATTTCTTGCAGAAAGTACCGGATTGACACGATAATCTGCAAGCACATTATGGTCGAATGCAGAGTCAAACAATTCGTCCTCTAAATTCATCCCATTGCCACTAGTTGGTCTGTATCCCCACACAGCATACAACAATTGAGAACTCGCAGATTGTGCAGATCCTGCTTGATTTACAAGATTACCATCAGAAATGGTATAACTATAATTTAGATTAGCCCCAACTTTAAGTTTTTTATTTACCTCCTGATCTAATGTTATTCTCCCCTGATATCGTCTGAATGCCGTGTTAATAATCACTCCATCTTGGCCAATAATATTCCCTGAAATAGAATATTGTGTTTTCTCATTTCCTCCCCTTACAGACAGATCATGATTTTGCATAGGGGCATTACGATAAATCAAACTTTGAAAATCAAGAGTTGGCTCATTTCTATAATGATCAAGAGTTTTTCCGTCTCTTAAATAAATGTCTGGAGCCAATCCGGCGTCAAGCTCTAACTGATATTTCACAAACTCATAAGGACTCATCAAGTCAATTAACTTTGTATTTTCCTGAAAACCATAATATCCATTATATGAAATAACTGGAGCGCTTTTTAAACCTCTCTTCGTGGTAATTATAATCACACCATTCGCCCCTCTAGCGCCATAGATCGCAGTAGCTGAGGCATCCTTTAAAATATCTATAGCTGCAATATCCGATGGGTTTATTGAATTACTCCCTGCATCCTCAAGCGGAAATCCATCTACGACATACAACGGAGAATTATCTTGTGTCAAAGAACCTGCGCCTCTGATGACAATATTATTAACGGCACCGGGCTGACCGTCACTTCCAGAAACTTGAACACCAGCTACACGTCCAGCTAGTGCATCATCAAAAGATTTAACAGGAGCTTTCTCAAAATCCTTCATGCTTACTTGTCCCACAGAGCCCGTTAGATCTTTACGAGAGGATGTCCCGTATCCAATTACGACTACGTCATCTAAAGTATTAATGATCTCTGTCAATATAATCGCAAACGAATCCTTATTTCCAACGGTTATTTCTTTAGTAGCATAACCAAGATATTTAATTGATAAAATTGGATTTTCTTGCGTGAGGTTGATGCTAAAATGACCATCTTTATTAGTTGTAGTCGCATTTTTTGTTCCCTTCTCAGTAATACTTACCCCTATAAGATATTCATTACTAGAAGAGGTGACCTTTCCTGTAACCCTTTTGCTCTGTGCAAATCCATAAAAAAAGGTGCATAGTAACAAAAGACAGGTTAAGTTCACACTTAATGACAAGTGATAATGTCTGCTCGGTTTAAAGGACATTTTGTACTGGTTTAAATTGGTTAGAAATAACAATGATGATGTTGCAACACCCTCACCATTGATTTTTGTAAATGTAATAAAATTATATATTGTATACAATATATAATTTTATTAATTCCATTATAGCAAAAAAAAGGTTGTAATCTATCTAAAATTCATCTAATCGACAATTATTATTGTTATAATATTAAAAAGTCAGTTTACTGAATAATTAATTTGTTATTTAATTGGCTACCTACATTTATAACATAGATCCCTTTAGAGATGCTTACAGGCAAATGATATTTAGCCCTACCATTTTTAAAAGTGACCACATCAGTAGCTGCCAACTGTCCCGTTGTAGTATAAACACTTATTTTAACCGGTCCTTCAAACTTACTTTCTACGATGTTTACTTCTGAGGAAGTGACAGGATTGGGAAAAATTTGTAATGGCTTAACTAGGGCTTTAACATTTATGGGTACCATACCTAACTGTGAAATTTCTCCATTATAGTCTGTTTGGCTTAAGCGATAATAGTTAATACCAGTCAACGGATACAAATCTCTAGTGACATAAAATCCGCTCGCCCCCTTGGTCTTAATTTTGGAAAGCTGTGTATAATTTTCACCATCAGCACTACTTTCTACCGAAAAATAGTCATTATTTGTTTCCGTCTCCGTTTCCCAGTGGAGTTCAACGGTTCCGTCTTTTCTTAGACTACCTGTATAGTTCACCAACTTAACAGGAGTAACAACAGCTAACGAATATACATAAGCAGCTCCAGCACTTCCACTTTCTAAATAAGCTCCTATTAAAGCTTCATCATTACCTAAGCTCACACTATAACCAAAACGAACACCACCGCCACGAGTTGCCGCGGTTACTTTTTGTGTTTGAGCCCAATCGTTACTACTACGTTTAAAAAAATAAGCTGAACCACTAGCCGAAAGCATATTACTACCATTAACATCTTCATCTTCTAAATATGATCCTACCAAGATATGATCACCGTTGATGGCAACGCTAATTCCAAAAGCATCACCTATTGCCCTATCTGAAGCAATTAACTTCTTCTGCTGTACCCAACTCACTTGATTTAAATTAAACACATACGCTGCTCCAGAGGTTGCCATGGCTCCTGCACCAGCTGTATTAGTGGCATTACCATCGGCACCTACTACCAAATAATTTCCATCTATTGCAACAGAAACACCAAATTTCATATCCATGGCTCTATCTGCAGCTGTAATTTTTTGTTGTTGCAGCCAATTGTTGCAAGAAACATGCTTAAATAAATAAACTGAACCAGCGCTATTTAACGTATTAAGTCCATCAACATCTAACTTATCTAATGGAGCTCCAATAATGATGTTATCTCCATTTATAGCCACAGTGTATCCAAATTGTGATTCTTCAGACCTATCTGTCGCTACCAATTTATTAATCTGCTCCCAATTAGTTCCGTCAAACTTATACACATAGGCTGAACCTGAATTAGTTTTTGAATTAAGTTCATTTACATCTTGGTCTTCTCTATAAGCACCGACAACGATGATATTACCTTCAATAGCCACACTGAAACCAAAATTATCATCAATGCCTCTATGATTAGCTATCAGTTTTTGCTGCTGTGTCCATACGCCGTTATTATCTAACTTAAATACATAGGCAGAACCTGCATTGCTAACCGTATTTGATCCTGCCGCGTCTTGATCCTCAAACTGTGCACCAACAATAGCGAATTCTCCGCTAATCGCCACACTATAGCCAAATTGATCATTGGCAGCCCTGTCATTAGCTACAATCTTTTGCTGAAACTGCCATCCAGTTTCCGTCTTCTTAAATATATAAGCAGAACCTGAACTATTCAGTGGATTTAGGCCCACCGCATCATGAGCTTCTAGATTTGCTCCAATAATCGCATAATTTCCACTTATTGCAACACTGCATCCAAATCTATCTGCAGCCGTAGCATCTGGAGCTACTGCGTGAAATGCCTGAACAAGTGTTTGAGCAGAACTTTGCAAAGCAAAACTCATTAAAACCAATAAAAAGCTGATTTTCAATATCTTTCTAATCATAAAAGTCGTTTATTTAAAACAAGCAGACGCCCTACCTCCCATCAGACCAAAAAGATCTCATGCGATAGCACACCTCGATTTTAAGTTTATTATTATTTATTTTCGGTAAGAATTTCTGGTCTATTTTGTCACTCCTGGCCAAGTATCAGTTCTAAAAGGTGTTGCTGGCAAGTCTTCGGTATTGTATAAATTTAACTCTCCAGGATTATCAGCCCAAGCATAACGTATTGCTACAGGGTTTTTAACGTCATCAGTACTGATCAGAATGGTATTATCTTTCTGTAATTCAGCTTTGGCAAAATAAAACTTTTTGTCTTCACCTGCTAAACTGAAACCTGTGATAGAATTCCCTCCATCTTTAGATTTTAAACCTTTTGAAATATTGGAAAAGCTTACTTTTACTACATTGCCGTTCACACTCATCTCTTTATATGTAGGGCCAGAAGCTATTACATCTTTATTATAAGCAACCTTCAAAGCATTCGCAGCTAAACGCTTACCCACGTCTTGTTTATTTTTCGGATGAATATCATTAACTTCTCCCAAGTCAATAGCTAAAGCCATGCCTGTATTTGGCAATTTTAAAGCCGAAGCCTGTGCTTCTCTTAATTCAGCCCAGGTGCTTGGTGTCGGTTTAGTTTCAGGCTTCTTATAATTAGCGAGAGAAACAAACAAAAATGGAAAATCCCCTTGTCCCCATTTAGATCGCCAATCAGCAATTAAATTAGGAAAAATTCGATGATATTGTTTTGCCCTTGGTGCATTATTCTCACCCTGATACCATATTACTCCTTTAATACCATAATTAACAATTGGGTTAACCATTCCATTAAATAATAAAGTAGGGAAATCATTAGGTCCTACATTTTTCAAACTCAATACCCCATCAAATACCTCCGACATTTTAAATTTCCAATCCTCAGAGATATCCTTTCTTTCTGATTTAGTTTTCAGGTATATTTTACCCTCAGCCCCCCCAACAATGCCACCACTACCTTGATCATTTTTTACTCTTACAGAAAAAACATTTTCCCCCTCTTTAAGTAAATTAGCAGCAATAGTGTAAACTCTATTTTTATTTGTACCTGCTGCTTCTAAACGTACGCCGTTGATCCATGCTATATCCGAGTTTTCAACCCTGCCAAGATGAATTTCCATATCTCCAGCGATATCATTTTTTGAAAGTATCAGTTCCTTTCTATACCAAGCAATACCATCTAAGCCATAAAAACCTTTTGCTTCCCAAAACCCTGGAATTGGAATGTTCTTCCATGCTGTATCATCAAAATCATTTTTTGCGTAAACAGCTACCTCGTTTACCAGTCCCTCATCTTTAACTGGAAAATCTGTACCTGTCATCTTTTGGATCTGTAAAAGCTTTTCCGTCTTATAGCTCTCTGGCGTATAAGAACTTAGTTTGGCTAGTCGATCCTTGAAATCGGGATCTTGTTGTATCGTTTCAGGACTTGTCCAACTTTCAGCCACCGTACCTCCCCAAGCACTAAGAACCAACCCTATAGGGACATTAAGTTTCTGATGTAAATCTCTTCCAAAATAATATCCAACAGCAGAAAACCTTGCTATCACTGCTGGAGAACATTTAAGCCATTGTCCTTTTTCTACATCTTCATTGGGAGTTTGACTTACTGCATGAGGAACAGTAAACATCCTTATTTCTGGATAATTAGCTAAACTAACTTCCTCTTTAGCGTTCAAAGCATTAGCTACAGACATTTCCATGTTGGACTGACCCGAACAAAACCATACTTCACCGATTAAGATATCTTTGAGTTCGATGGTATTTTTACCTACCAAAAGAAGTGTATGCGGGCCACCATATGGCATTACAGGAAGTGCTGCCTTCCATTTACCATCTTTCCCTGCTTTTGCTCTAATATTTTTTCCGGCAAAGGTTATTTCTATCGATTCTCCTTCATCTGCCCAACCCCAAATTGGGTTTTCTCTACCTTCTTGTAATACCATACCCGTGGTAAAAATTTTAGGTATCCTAATGTTGGCTACTGCATGAGATGTAAATATCACACAAATAGCTAGTGTAGCTAATAAAATTCTCATAATTAAATACTATTTATTGATTTATATTGGTTAATACTATTTCATTTTAACGAAAGTAAAGCCCCCCATTAACATCAAGTGTGGTACCAGTAATGTAATCACCACCCTCTCCAGCAAGAAACGCAACAGCTAATCCAATATCCCTTGGCTTGCCAATACCTAAAGGCACGTCTTCTGCAATTCTCGCAATCCCTTCCTCCCCGTGTGTTTGCCTTAACAAATCTGTCTCAATAATACCCGGAGCTATCGCATTTACACGTATACCTAATGGAGCGCCTGTTCTTGCTAAGGTTTTGGTTACGCCTAGAATAGCACTTTTACTGGCCGCGTAATGAGTATGTCCATACAAAGCACCTTGCTGACCTACCACAGAACTAAGATTGATTATTTTACCTCCCCCCTGTTCCTTCATTACTTGCATGGCATATTTGGAACAGAGGAAACAACTCGTAAGATTAGTCTTTAAAATATACTCCCAATCCTCCAGTGTCGTTTCGAAAATATCTTTTGATTGTGAGGTTCCCGCATTATTTACAAGCAAATCCAAAGCTCCAAAATTTTCCTTAACAAAGGAGAACAACGCTGCTACTTCCTTTTCTGAACTCACATCAGCGGCCTTAAAAAATACGTTGGTATTAAATGACTTTAGGAGCTCCAAGGTTTCTCTTAAAGCCTCACTATCTTCCTTATCATTTAAAATGATATCCGCACCTTTCTCTGCCAAAACTAGTGCTATTCCTTTGCCTATACCTCTTGCAGCTCCTGTTATTAAAGCTATTTTTCCTTTTAATTCACTCATTAATAAAAATCTATATCATTTATAGTAACTAGCGTTAACTTTCTGTTGATTCTGAATATAATTCTTTAAATAAAGTATATTTTATAGCTATAAAAATGAATATACTTCCCGTAAAGTATGCCAGCGACAATGAAGATAACCCGTAAGACAGACCTAAAGTAGGTTTCAGTGCACCCAATATCAGCGGAGCGAAAGCACCCATTAAAAAAGCAAACATAATCATGGCTCCAGAAACTGATGCCCGTATCCTTGGTGCTATTACAGTATATAAAGACGCGTAAATATTTGAATCATATATACCACGAAAAAAGCCAAATAAGCCCATGCCTGCGTATACCCAAAACAAATCATTTGTATATCCTAATAAAAAAATAAACGGACAGCCTAGCAATAAGCCAAATGCCTGTATTTTCAATCTTGCTGCTAAAGATTTTTTTGCCAACTTATCCGAAAATCGTCCACCTGCCAAAACACCGAAGAAAGCAAAAATATGATGATAGAACATAGAGGAAAATCCTGCATTTGCCAAAGACAAACTAAATTTTTCATGTAAAAAGGTAGGCGCCCAGGTAAGATATCCCACGTTTACAAATACCATGCATGCAAAAGCAAGCGTTAATAAAATAGCCGTTCTTTTTTGAAAGAGCCATCTAATACCATCCCATAAAGTAACAGGATTGGAAACTTCAGAAAATTGAGAAAGAATAAGTTTCTTAAAGCGAAAAAACAGAATAAAAGAAAGAATAATACCTATGGCACCGAAAAAATAAAATGCCGTACTCCAACCAAAGTTTTCTGCTATGAGTGCGCCTATTAGCCCACTCATAATTACCCCGATGTAAAGTGCTGTCTGATGAATGGACATGGCAAAACCCCGTTGCTCCTTATATTTTTCCCCGATTAAGGCGTTCGCAGCTGGCGCATAAAATGATTCACTGCTTCCTACAATAGCCCTTAGAAAAACCAAATGCAACAGTCCGGTACTTAATCCAGTAAAAAAAGTAGCAGTGCTCCATAATAACAAGCTGAATATGATTACTTTCTTTTTATCAAAAACATCGCCTACATAGCCAGCAAGCGGCACACATAAGCCTATCGCCCAGATGAAAACAGAAGCAATCAAACCCAATTCTCCATCAGAAAGCCCCAAATCAATTTTTATCAGAGGTAGTATCACATTAAATATCTGCCTATCAGCCTGATTAAAAAAGAAAACAAGCCATAATAGAATAATCAGCTCCCAATTGAAAGTTTTTACATTATTACTCCATTCTCCTTCCAACCTTCCTTCAGTTACTCTTGGTATTTTTATCATATTTATCTCAGATTATTTCACAAAATAACCTTTAGCATTTTCTGGACGTATGTCCGTTAACTTTCCGTTGTAATGCCTTAGATCTCTTGGTTCATAAACATATTCCATTATTGCTTCTTCATCTATATCTATCCCTAATCCTGGCGCATCATTAATATGCATCATTCCATTCTCGAATTCAACTTTTTCTGTACTTATTTTATTTCTATAAGAAACATCACTGCTCATTGTCTCTAAAAAATAGAAGTTTGGGGTAGAAGCAGCAATGTGCAAGGTAGCCGCATTAGCTACAGGACCACTGGGATTATGCGGACACATAGGAATATGGTAGCACTCTGCCATCGCTGCAATTTTTTTCAATTCAGAAATACCTCCTGCATGACTTACATCTGGCTGTATAAAATCAGCACATCCCATATTTAAGAAATTCCGGTAATCCCACCTGCTATATAAGCGTTCTCCCGCTGCAATCGGTATTTTAGATTTTTTGCGTACCTGAGCCAATCCTTCCATATTGTCTGGTGGAATCGGTTCTTCGAACCACGTAATATCGAATTCTTCCAAAGCATGTGCAACTCTTATTGCAGTAGGAATATTGAAGCGTCCATGTCCTTCAATAAGAATGTCAATTTCCTTTCCTACAGCATCTGTAACTGCACCAACGCAATCCATTGCAGTATTAAATTCTTTCTTTGTGAGATTCATATAGGCCGAACCAAAAGGATCCCATTTTAAACCTATAAAACCTTTACTCACTGCTTCTTTAGCTTTAATAGCGAACTCCTCAGGTGTCTTCGCAGGGGAAAACCATCCATTAGCATAGCATGATACTTTATCCCTTATCTTACCGCCTAGTAATTGGTATACTGGCACACCTAGATCTTTGCCTTTGATATCCCAAAGCGCCATGTCAACAGCAGCAAGAGCACTCATCAGTACCACTCCGCCACGCCAATACGCATCCCGATAGCAATCATGCCATATTGCTTCTATATTATGAGGGTCTTTTCCTATTAAATAACGTTTTAGTTCTTTCACTGCCTCTGCAACAGTAAGCTCCCTCATTTCTAAAGTTGCTTCGCCTACGCCATAAAGTCCACTATCAGTGAATACCTTTACAAATACCCAATTAGTTCTGTACGAATGACAAATAAAAGTTTTAATATCTGTTATTTTCATATTTATATCATGTAAATATTTAAGTGGTTAATACATCTATAGTTTGCCCAATTTCTAAAGCCATAGATTTTATTTTCTCATTATCACACGCATTTAAAAAGCACCTTGGATCTGCAGTATTTTCAGCAAACATTCCGTAATGGTTAGGAATAACTAACTTTGGTTGAATATCTTTAGTCAATCTCACAGCTTCATTGATGTTCATATTTCCGAGCTTTCCATTTATGCAAACAAAAAACAAGTCGGGCTGCGCCCTCATCATTGTCTTAATTACCTTAGCTAACGCCGGTGGATTTTCTGTATCTCCTGAAAAGTAAACGGTATGTTTATTCGTTTCGATGAGCAAACCTGTTGAATACGGATCTGAATGAAAAGCAGGAGTCGCAGTAATCCTAAAATCAGGGAACTGCAAATGGTCACCTTGCTGAAGTAAAATCAAATTATCCGCTTTTATTTTAAGCTTTTCCGCATGCTCTATTACGCTTATCGGTCCAATGATTTTACATAATGGAAACAGTTCTACTATTTGAATAATTGTTTCTGGATCAAAATGATCAAGATGATTGTGCGTACAATAGATAAAGTCAGGATGTAAATGCGCAATTTCAATAGAGACAGGAAACAGTCTTTTTAATCCCTGTATCCTATCTAACGAATTACTTAAATATGGATCAACTATCAATCTTATTTCCTTGAAATCTATGACGTAACCACTTTGACCTATCCACTTAATTTTCATTGATATGTTATTTATATTTGGTTATAAGAGATAACTCCATTGATATATCTAAGAATATCAATCAAATATAATAAATTATATATTATATACAATATATAATTTTACAAATACAAAAAAGCTAAGATTGTCTACTGATTATTTTAGTAAACAATTGAGGTTATCAATTAAATTAATCGGATCTAGGTTACTACAAGAACACCTCTATATTCGTCTGAATGCTATTTACTGGTTCTTTTTAGACATTTGAGAAAGCAAATCTGATTTTGCACGTGTACAGTGAATTGAAGCTGCATCTTCTACTTCTTTATGACTTCTATTCTCTAAAGCTGCCAATATAGCCCTATGCTCGTTTATAACTTCTTCTGTTCTCCTAGAACCGAAGCCATAAGTTAAACGCAACGTATTGATCAACTGCCAATGCCTTTCCAAAATTTGTAATCCTTCGGGGTTATTAGCCAGCTCATATATCGTAGAATGAAATTTTCTATTGAGCTGCAAACAGGTATTATAATCTGCTTTAGCTGCTGCTTTTTCGTAGTTATTTTGTATCTGATTAAGATTCTTTAAATCTTTATCTTTTAAATTATTGATACATTTTACGGTTAAATACACCTCTATTACCTGCCTTATCTCATAAATATTCTCTAAAAATTCTCGGTCTACCTGACGCACATGAGCCCCCTTATTTGGCTCAATAATAAGTAAACCCTCGCCTTGTAATTGTTGCAAAGCTTCCCTTATTGGCATCTGGCTAACATTGTAGCGCTTCACAAGCTCTGCAATTTTTAATCGTTCTCCCGATATAAAGTATCCAGAAAGAATATCTTGACGTAGCTTTTCACGCACTCGCGAATAGGTAGGATCAGCAAGCTGCTCCAAAGCATTAGATTGTATTTTGTCTTTCAATTTAGGGATTTTATTTTATTTCCAAATATACATATATATTGTATACAATTTTCAAAATAAATGGCGTGTACTTAATAATTTAGTTTCAGTAATGAAGTCTCTTATTTAGAGACAGCTTTTCATTTATAGGATAGAAATGTTCGGAATTGATAGTTGCACCATAATATTGTTTCATCACCCTTTTATCCCCTTTCTTGGGATTAGCCCGACCAAACTCCCTTGCAATACTTAAGCAGAACGTGATCATTGCTTATGAAATACACTGCCTGAGCCGTGCCTATAGATCCTATTTTGATATTACTTGTACTGATGACTAATTTCTCTCAAGCAACATATGTCAATCATTTTTAGTCAAAATACTTAATATCAATTAAATGCTAAATATGAAACTAATTGTTAAGTTATACTAATAATTTCCGAAATTCCGATGCATAAAATAGGTGGAATTGCAATATTAAAGTAGAGACATTTTAGGCAGCTTCTATTTTATTTTTCA
>RCUK01000146.1_pt1 | contig 86411 bp, 68 predicted proteins | sample 2166381 | NCBI WGS metagenome assembly RCUK01 (sample SAMN09932809, study PRJNA488358) | compost metagenome | isolation source: compost soil in an enriched community | place: Germany: Experimental Botanical Garden | reverse complement strand
TTTTGCCATAAAAATGCCCCCAAATAGTGTCTAACTTTTTGGGGGCAGTGTAAAATCTTCGGGGCTTTGCTTTATAATACGGAAATTCTGCTTAACTAAGAACGACGTCTTCTATCGCTGCCACCAGCATTTCCACCTTCGCGTCTTCCGCTACCACCGCTTCTTTCTTCACGACTACGGCCTGAGAAATCTCTAAATCCGCCACCGCTATTTCCACCTTCGCTACGTCTTCCGCTACCGCCGCTGCTTCTTCTATCTCCACCACTTCTTCTCTCGCCAGAACGCTCTCCGCCGTAACCACCGCCACCGCTTCTTCTCTCTCCGCCGTTACCGCCTCTATAGCCTCCGCCGCCTCTTCTTTCGCCGCCTCTACCTCCAACTGGAGCTTCACCGCTTTTTTCAATTCTAACTTCTCTGCCATTAAATTGAATGTCTTTAAAGTTGTTGAAAAGCGCATCAACTGCACTATTTTCTACCTCTACAAAAGAGAAAACACCTTTTAAGTCAATTTTACCAACAGCTTTACCGCTAATTTTACCGTTATTACAAACGAAGCTTAATAAATCGCCTCTGGTAAATTCATCTACCGAGCCAACGTTAATAAACAAACGTGAGTAACCATCTTCTGCACTGCGTCCATTACGCTCTCCACGCTCTCCACGTTCTCTTCTTTCGCCTCTTTCACCACGTTCACCTCTATCAAAACGGTCATCAGCACTTAAGTTAAGGTCTGGTGCGTTTTGGTAATATTCTAAGAAACGGTTAAATTCTAACGATGCAAATTTCTTGATCACTTCTTCTTTGCTCAAATCAGCAAATTCGTCGTTAATCCTCGACATATATTTGTCGATTTGCTCTTCGTTAACTTCTACGTTGTGTACACGGTGAATTAAGCCAAACAATTGTTTTTCGCAAACATCAAAACCTGTAGGTAATTCTGCTTTTGTAAATTGTTTACCAATAATTCTTTCAATCTGACGGATTTTGCCAGTTTCTTTAGCGTTGATGATACAGATAGAAATACCAGTTTTACCAGCACGACCAGTACGGCCAGAACGGTGAGTATAACTTTCAATTTCATCAGGTAAAGAATAATTGATTACGTGAGTTACACCAGTAACATCAATACCACGAGCAGCAACATCAGTAGCAATTAACAACTGCATGTTACGGTCGCGGAAACGTTGCATTACCTTATCACGTTGTTGTTGAGATAAATCTCCGTGTAAAGCATCAGCATTGTAACCATCTTTAATTAAATGCTCGGCAACATCCTGCGTATCCATTTTAGTTTTACAGAATACTACTGCAAAAATATCAGGATTATAATCTACAATACGTTTTAAGGCAGCATATTTATCACGAGCTTTTACTATGTAATACTCATGCTCAATATTTACGTTACCTGTATTTTTTGTGCCCATGGTTAATTCTACAGGGTTTTCCATGTAGTTTTTAGCTATGCGACGAACCTCAGGAGGCATCGTTGCAGAGAATAACCATGTTTTTTTATCGTCTGGTGTAGTCGATAAAATGTCGTTAATGTCTTCTTGGAAGCCCATGTTTAACATTTCATCTGCCTCATCCAATACTACATATTTAACGCTAGAGAAATCAATGGCTTTACGGCCAATAATATCTAACATACGGCCGGGCGTGGCCACTACAATTTGTACGCCATTGCGTATTTCGCGTAGTTGTTGCATAATGTTAGCGCCACCGTAAACGGCAACCACGTGTGCATTCTGCGTGTTTTTAGAGAAATTTTTGATGTCGTTTGCAATCTGCAGACATAGCTCACGCGTTGGGCACAAAATTAGTGCTTGCGGCTTATTGCTCTTAAAGTCTATTAATTCTAACAGCGGCAAACCAAATGCGGCTGTTTTTCCTGTTCCTGTTTGGGCCAAACCAACAAAATCGTTATTGCCCTCTAACAGTACAGGAATACTTTGTTCCTGAATAGGTGTTGGGTTTTCGAATCCCAAATCCTTTACGGCATTAACAACGTCATCACTTATCCCCAATTTACTAAATGGGTTTATCATTATAACATTTTTTATTAAGGCGCAAAGGTACAGTTAATATTTGGTATTTTATTGATAGTTAAGTAAATAGTTTTTGCCTTAATAATTTGTATATTAACGGATTAGCATTTTGTTAGCCATGTACCCAGTTTTGCTTAGGTTTTTGAAGCGCATTTTCTGTGCTGCTCACTCCCGAAAGTCATCCTGTTCCGACTTTTCGTCGGAAGCTTTCATTTCAATCTTTTTGTGTACTCATTCCGTCATTTCGAACGTAGAGAAAAGTCTGTTGCATAGAAGCAATTAACTTTGAGATTTGGCTTCGCTTTCTTTCAGTTCTCAGTCGTTCGTCCTTCAAAATGATGCTACAAAAAGTATTTCCGTTTATCGGGGCTACTTAACATACGCTTACATCAAATAGGTCAATTCCATTAGCATGGCGTAAAATAGGGGTGATGATTTTTGGGTGTGTTTGCAAATAAAAAGCCAATTCATTAAATGAATTGGCTTTAAATACACTTTTATGGTTTACAAAGTTTAACTTCTGATAATTATATTTTTAACAGATAGAGCTGAAGACTTTGCCATTCGCAAACTTTGTAAGTCTGATTAAAATATATTACTGTATAAACTTTTGTGTAACAGTTTCATTTGCGGTGGTTAATGATGCAATATGTAAACCATTACCGCTACTAAAAGGAACTGAAATATTAGAATAGCCCTTGCTCAAGCTCAACTCTTTTTCTGCTACTTTACGGCCATTTAAATCATAAATCTTAAAAGATGCTAAACCTTCGTTCGCGGCAAATACCGTTAATTTAACTGTGCCTTCTTGTTTGTTGGCCGCTATTTTGAAATTACTAGCCGTAACGTTAGATTTAACTGCTTCAACTTTAGAAGGTGTTGATTTTCCATCGTAATCAACCTGGCTTAATTGATAGTAGCTTGTTCCAGGCAAAGCGTTTTTGTCAACGAAAGTATAATCTTGAGCAAGATTAGTAGTGCCGCTACCTTTCACTTCTCCAATTTTAGAAAAAGTTTTGCCATCCCCAGAACGGAATATTTCAAAATGAGAATTGTCTTTTTCTGAAGACGTGTTCCAAGCTAAATCAACGTTTTGTAGGTTGGCTTTAGCTGTGAAAGAGCTTAGCGAAACTGGGAGGGTTGTTGAAGGAAGAAAATTAGAGTAGATAAAATCATCAAGAAATATTTGAGCAACGTTGCCAGTGCTGCTAATTCCGGTAAACATAAATGAGTTAATGAAGACATTGCTACCGATTTCGGCCTTTTGTGTATTTGTGATTACCTTGGCGCCGTTAACCCATAAATCATAAGCTCCCGCATCTAATGATTGAGATGTTCCTCTTAAATATGTAGTAGAAGTGGCGTCGTTATTAATATATAGCTCGACTTCATGATTGTTTTTTTGAGTAAACGGAGTAGCTGTAATGCCTCCAGAAACCCAGTTTCCAGAGCTGTTTAAACGTGTGGTTGTAATCGCGTCTGATGCTCCATAAGCCCATCTAACTCCTGTGAATGTTTGAGAAGAGCTTGGCCCATTTCCGTCTGAAAATGATGCTCCATTTCCTGCTGTAAAAGTCCACGTTCCGGAAGCTCCACCGTCGAAGCGAGCTCTGAATTTAATAGTGGCTGCTTTAGAACCATCAAATCCAAAGATACTTGTTTTGTTTACGGAAGTACTCGTAGAAGCTACACCCTTTAATTCTGCTCCAGATCCCCCACTAAATCCAGGGTTTATTAGTTCAAGGGAACCAGCTCCGCCTCCAATTCTTACAAAACTTGAGCCTCCATTTGGAATTTGTGTTGGGACTGGCAGATAGTCATTTGTGCTTGTTCCACCGTTAGTTGTATATGGCGCTTTTGCGGTTATACCAAAATCATAAGTCCACGTTGTTTGCCCATATCCAGTAGCAGCAAATCCAATAAATAATAAAGAAAGTAAAAGTTTTTTCATGTATGAAGGGTTAAAAGGTAAGGAAAACTGAATAAAGATAGTTAAAGTATTGCCTCTAATCAATTTCTAAGCCACATTTAACCGAAATTTAACGTAGTCTATCTGCAGAGCGAATCAATTTCTCATCACTCTTAATAGCTCTAATGGCCAATAAGGTAAAAATAATAGCCAGCAGCGGTAAAAAAAGCCCAAAACCAATTTCTGCTTTCTCAATTCCACCTGGAAGTTGTTTGCCTAATTGAGAAAGCCAAAACGATAAGCCTAAAATTAGAATGATGTTAAGCGAAGCAATGCGTTTCTGTAGTGTTCGGTTTCTGAAGTTGAAAATATTTATAATGTTAACTAATCCAGCTAGAACTGTGCTAACAAGTAATGGAGTGTTAATCGAATTGGTTTCAATCCCATTTGCAAATTCTTTAATCCCCATTCCACATAGTACATAGCCAATATTTTCATTCACTATAGTTAGAACGGGAGCAAACAATAAACATAAAATAGTGATCGCAGCAAGCAAAAACCAAATAGATTGAATTCTTTGAATCATGAGTTTTAATTTTTTACAAACTTAAGTTTTTTTATTTGTTTGTTGGGTTTTGGTTGTTTCGTTTTTTCGACTTTTAGATTGCTTATAACGTAAAACTTACAACCTAAAACCCTATTTTTGCAGCATTGGAAACAAAGCGATATTTTATCGAGTTAAGCTATAACGGTACCGATTTTCATGGCTGGCAAACACAGCCCAATGGTATTACCGTACAAGAATGTTTGGATAAAGCGTTGAGTACTTTCTTTAGGCAAGAAGTTGCTTCCCTAGGTTGTGGACGTACAGATACCGGTGTGCATGCCACTCAATTTTATGCGCATTTTGATTTGGTAGACGCTAATTCTAAGCAAGTTGAAAACTCTGTAAAGGGAATAAATGCGTTGTTGCCTTATAGCATTGCTATTCATCGCATTTTTGAAGTGGCTAATGATGCCCATGCACGTTTTGATGCAACAGCTAGAGAGTACAAATATCATCTTCACTTTAGTAAAGATCCATTCAAGTTAGATCGTTCTTGGTTGTATAAAGGGAAATTGGATCTTGAAAAGATGGACAGGGCAGCACAAATCTTATTGCAATACAGAGATTTTTCTTGCTTCAGTAAGTCGAATACCCAAACTTTTACCAATAATTGTAAAATCAGCTATGCTAAAGTTGAACAACAACCAGACGGTTTGGTATTTACCATTAAGGCAGATCGTTTTTTGCGCAATATGGTGCGAGCCATCATGGGAACTTTGGTAATGGTAGGTAGGGGCGATATTGAAGTTAATGCAATAGAAGAAATTATAGCGAGTAAAAATAGAAGTAAAGCGGGGCAATCTGTACCGGCCTGTGGCTTGTATTTGGTAGCGGTAGAATATCCATATATTAAAAATGATTAAAGAGAAAATGATTGAGCAGTAAAACATACCTCTTGCGGTATTAATCATTTAAGACCTAATCATTCAAAATTTAAGAAATGTCAAAAGTAACAGGAGACGCATTTAATTTTAGCTTACTAAGAAGAGTAATGGCCTATGTGCGGCCTTACCGAGCTATTTTTGTATGGTCTGTTTTGTTAACGATATTGTTGGCTGCCATTGCTCCAGTTCGCCCGATGTTGGTAGGGTATACGTTGGATCAGCATATTTTAAAAGGCGACTATCACGGTTTGCTTAACATCACTATTTTACTGTTAGTATTGTTGGCTTTACAAACCGCTTTTCAGTATGCCCACACTTTGCTCACCAATAAACTTGGGCAGTCGGCTATTAAAGATTTAAGAATAAACGTATTCAATCATATCACGAAGTTAAGATTAAAGTTTTTTGATAAAACACCTATTGGACAGTTGATTACCCGTACCATATCCGATTTAGAGACTATTGCAGATATATTTTCGGAAGGTTTAATCGCTATGATTGGAGATTTGCTGCAGGTGATTGTGGTCACTAGCATCATGTTTTACATGGACTGGAAACTTACGCTGGCAGTACTCATTCCGATGCCTTTGTTGATTATTGCAACCAGAATTTTCCAGAAATCTATCAAGGTTGCTTTTCAGGAAGTGAGGGCGGAGGTTTCTAATTTGAATACTTTTTTACAAGAGCATATCAGTGGTATTGCCATCATTCAATACTTTGCAAGAGAAGATCAAGAATATAAAAAGTTTGAAAAAATTAATTCTCGCTACCGCGATGCCAACATCCGTTCTAATTGGTACTACTCTATTTTTTTTCCGGTGGTAGAGCTTATTTCGGCAATGTCATTAGGCCTGTTAATTTGGTACGGATCTAAAACTATCCTAAACGATCTTACTATTGAGCCTGGTATTATTACAACTTTCATCATGTTCATTAACATGTTGTTTAGGCCCATTAGGGAGCTGGCAGATAAATTTAATACGCTGCAAATGGGAATGGTAGGAGCAGAGCGAGTTTTTAAAGTGCTAGATACACAAGAACAAACTGAAGATAAAGGAACCTTAGCGCCACAAAAACTGGAAGGTAATATTTCTTTCAAAAATGTTTGGTTTAGTTATGATCAAGACGGAGAGGCAGATCCGAAGTTTGTGCTAAAGAACATTTCTTTCGAAGTGAAATCTGGACAGACTATTGCATTGGTGGGAGCTACTGGGGCAGGGAAATCATCGACTATCAATATCTTGAATCGCTTTTACGAAATTCAAAAAGGAAATATTGCTATTGATGGAAATCCGATTCAAGCTTATGAATTGGCATACCTTAGAAAAAATATAGCAACGGTATTACAAGATGTCTTCCTTTTTTCAGACACGATTTATAATAATATCACACTAAATAATCCAGAAATTGGCTTTGAAGAGGTGGTAGATGCTGCTAAAAAAGTGGGTGCACATCATTTTATTGAGCGTTTGCCTGGCGGTTATCATTACAACGTAATGGAAAGAGGTGCCACACTCTCGGCAGGACAGGCGCAATTGATTTCTTTTATTCGAGCGCTAGTTTACAAGCCAGCTATTTTAGTACTGGATGAAGCTACTTCGTCAGTAGATACAGAAACGGAACTGCTGATACAAAATGCCATCGATAAATTGATGCAGGACAGAACATCAATTGTAATTGCACATCGTTTATCAACCATTCAAAAAGCAGATTTAATTATCGTTTTGGATAAAGGGGAAATCAAAGAAAAAGGAACGCACCAGCAATTGCTAAAGCTCGATGGTTATTATAAAAAACTTTACGATCTGCAGTTTTCGTCGGTAGGTATTGCGAAGTAAGATTACAGTTTGCTGAATTCCTGTTCTATCACGTATTTATGCACATCTGTACCAATGGTTTCTTGGCGTGTATGTACAATCTTGAAATAATTGGTTCTTAAGTAAGAGATTGACCAAGTGCTGTCTGGAGTGGTAGCGAAGGTGATGTTTTTACCCTCCGCATCAATGTCATATTTAATGGTATCACCATTTTTAATAAAGGTCATATCAGCGGTGTACTTAACTCTAACTTTTGCGGTGTCGTTTGGTATCGGAAGTATCGTATCGTTAGAAAGGACTGTTCCATTTTTATACTCTAGCAGTACGTAAGTTTTAATTGGCCACTGGCCAGCCAAGTATCTCTCTACAAATATCTTACTGTCTACAGGCTCTTTTTTACAAGCGTAGCCTATAATCCCGATGGTTAGTAGGCCTAATAAAACAAACTTCAATTTACCCATTGCTTTTTGATGTATGCAAACTTAGATAAATTCGTTGTTAATATAAACAACGATTTATCGATCTCTCCTCAACCGTTGAAGATATTTTTTCGTAGAGGAAATATACAAAACAAAATCGCTTGTGCTTTTTATCAAAAGTTAATCTTTTTTCTCCAATTACTATTCATTTGTTCGAAGTATATAAAATAGTTTTTATATTTCCAGCTTCAAACCAGACCAAACCAAATCAAAAATGAAGAAAATTGTTTCGAATCTTACTTTTCAGGTGCTCTTTGCTATCTCTTTAGGTATTTTAGTGGGCGTAATTTATCCTGGATTTGCACCACATGCCGAGTTGATTAGCAAAAGCTTTATCAATATGATTAGCATGCTAATTGCTCCAATCATTTTCTTTACCATTGTTTTGGGAATTGCCCACATGGGTGATATGAAAAAGGTAGGCGTAGTAGGAGGAAAGGCTTTACTTTATTTCGAAATTGTAACTACGATTGCTATTGCAATTGGTTTGTTGGTAGCCAATGTATTAAAACCAGGTGTAGGCGTTAAAGTGCCAGAAGGCGATGTGAGTAAAATTGCCGAATACACCAAGCAAGCAGGTTCTATCAATTGGTTGGAGTTTATTGCACATATTTTTCCGAAAAATATTTTTGAAGCTTTTTCTAAAGGAGAAATTTTGCAAATTCTTGTTTTTGCTATTTTATTCGGTTATGGTTTAAGCAAAATGGGACAAACTGGCCAATCGCTTTTGGTAACTTTTGATAAGATTGCTAAAGTGTTGTTTAACATGATGAAGGTAATTATGCGTTTAGCACCACTGGGTGCTTTTGGTGGAATGGCCTACAGTGTTGGTAAATTTGGTTTACACACTTTGTTGCCAATGGCAAAGCTGATGGGCGCTGTTTATCTAACCTGCTTCTTGTTTATTTTTATAGTGTTAAATGCAATCTGTCGCTATTATAAATTCAGTTTGTGGAAGTATTTGAAATACATCCGTCAAGAAATTCTAATCGTGCTCGGTACTTCTTCTTCTGAATCGGTTTTACCTAGTATGATGAAAAAAATGGAAGACATTGGTTGTGAGAAATCGGTAGTAGGTTTAGTTATCCCTACAGGTTACTCTTTTAATCTTGATGGTACGGCGATTTACCTCGCCATGGCGGTAATTTTCTTAACCCAAGTATTCGGTATTGATTTAACTTTAGGAGAACAGGTAACCATTATGCTCGTACTAATGGTAACTAGCAAAGGGGCTGCGGGAGTTACTGGCAGTGGCTTTATTGTACTCGCCAGCACGCTAACAGCCTTGAAAATTATGCCTGTAGAGCATATCGCGATTTTATTAGGAGTAGATAGATTTATGAGCGAAGCCAGAGCAATCACCAATATGATTGGTAATGGAATTGCAGCTATTGTAATTGCAAAAAGCGAAAATGAATTCGATGAAGAGAAGTATTTGTTAGCTGTTAGTCCTGCGGCGATAGAAAACGCTGAGGAAGAGAATATCATGAAGGAATAACCGGTAATATTTTCGTCATTGCGAGGCACGAAGCAATCTTAAAGCAATTTGTTGCTTAGCGTTGTAGGATTGCTTCGTGCCTCGCAATTGTAAAGGTTTTGAGTTCCAAAAACCTTATCGGCTTAAACCCAGTTCCAAAATTGAAGTTCTTTTTGATCTAAGCTAGTTGCAATGCTGGCTACGTAGCTATCTTCAATCATAAAAGTACGCATCTTAAATACTTCTTTTTTCCTTTCCAGATATTCACCAAGGCAATCAATGAGATGCAGGTTGTCGCTCACGCCTTCTCCGCTAGCTTTTAATAAGGCCTCTTTTCTGGTCCACATTGCGTAAAAATTGGTTGGATTAACTTCTTTATTACCAATGAAATCAATTTCCTTTTTGGAGAATGTGATGTCTAAAATTGATTTAAAATCAAATTCACTGTTTAAATATTCTACATCTATACCAACTGGCTTTGGACTTATTACAATTAAAACATAATCTCCCGTATGACTGATATTAAACTCAATACCTTGTACGGTGGGTTTTTTGTGTTCGTGAAAAATGAAATCTACTTCTTGGGGAGTTTTGTTTGAGCTTAAAGAAAGAAGCGTTCGGAGACAGAATTTGCTAACAGAATAGCGTTCTTTGTCTTTAGGGATGAACATTCTGCTTGCTTTTTCCTGTTCTCGTTCAGATAATACATCCGCAAGTATTTTTTTGATTTTCGGAAAATGATTTTCGACAGAAATTCGGAAAATGTGAGTTTTATCTGTAGCTAATGATTGTTCAATGCTGAAAGGTTTCCACGCAAAGTTGTAGCTTAACAGGGTGTCTATCATTTTTAGGTTTAGTTAGTTTAGCATTAGGCTTATGGCGGTAAATATCGTTAATTTTATTCTTTACAGGAATTATTTGAGTAAGTAGTTTGTTGTTGAAAACTAATGGGTTGTACTTTGAGAAAGCTTTATAAGCTAAATTTGAAGGCAACGTTGCGTAACCTGCCTTTAATGAAGAAAATTGGTTTAATCCTGAAGAGCAAGATTAATATTTAATAAAACTAAAAGGACTGCGTTCGTAAAGATTAGTGTTAAACTTAAATCAATGATTTGTAAAGAAACTAACCATCATGATTTTCAAAATAGACATAATCGTACTAAATAAATCATTATCGCTTCATTATCACAAGTAACAAATTATTTAACAGATGAAATAATATGCTTTTGCAGTTGACATTCCGTTTCAATTAGTTTAAGTTTGCACAACAAAAAAAATAGATACAATGAGTGTTTTAGTAAATAAAGATTCAAAAGTAATTGTTCAGGGTTTTACCGGTAATGAAGGTACTTACCACGCTGAGCAAATGATAGCTTATGGTACAAACGTTGTTGGTGGGGTAACTCCTGGCAAAGGTGGACAGGAACATTTAGGTAGGCCTGTTTTTAACACAGTTAAAGACGCTGTTGATAAGGCTGGCGCTGATGTATCTATTATTTTCGTACCGCCTGCATTTGCTGCTGACGCAATTATGGAAGCTGCTGAAGGTGGTATTAAAGTGATTGTTTGTATTACTGAAGGTATCCCTACGAAGGATATGATTGCAGTAAAATCTTATATTGCTGATAAAGATTGCCGTTTAATCGGTCCTAACTGCCCAGGTGTAATTACTGCTGATGAGGCTAAAATTGGTATTATGCCAGGTTTTATCTTCAAAAAAGGTACAGTTGGTGTAGTTTCTAAATCAGGTACTTTAACTTACGAAGCGGTAGACCAAGTAGTGAAAGCTGGTTTGGGTATTACTACAGCTATTGGTATCGGTGGTGATCCAATTATTGGTACGCCTACTAAAGAAGCGGTTGAGTTGTTAATGAACGATCCAGAAACTGAAGGTATCATCATGATTGGTGAAATTGGTGGTGGCATGGAAGCTGAAGCTGCTCGTTGGATTAAAGAAAACGGTACTAAGCCAGTTGTAGGTTTCATCGCTGGTCAAACTGCGCCTCCGGGACGTAGAATGGGACATGCTGGTGCTATTGTTGGTGGTGCTGATGATACTGCTGCTGCGAAAATGGCAATTATGCGTGAGTGTGGTATTACAGTAGTAGAAAGCCCTGCAGAAATTGGTGCTGCTATGGCTGCCTTGTTGAAAAAATAGTCTCGACAAAATATATTTAGAAAAGCGTTCCGATTTCGGAGCGCTTTTTTTATGCTCGTAATCTTACTTATCCATGAAAAATGCCAAATGTTTAATCGTTATATTTGTTTAAAGGCTTCAGGAAAACTAAATCTGCTGTTGAAACGTATATAAGTAAAATGTATAACATGAAACTGATTGGCAATAAAACATTCTTGGCGTTAACACTGTTGTTGGCGACAAGTATATCTGCCTGTGCGCAACAGCAGAAAGAAGATGAAAAACGAGTAGCTAAAGTAACCTCAAAGACAACAAAGAAAATGGAATGGAATAATTTAACTAAGGAAGAGGAACGTGTCATCGTTGGTAAAGGAACAGAATATCCTGGAACTGGCAAATATGACAAGTTCTTTGAGAAAGGTACTTATATATGCAGAAGATGTAATGCACCTTTATATAAATCAGAAACTAAGTTTGATGCACATTGTGGGTGGCCTGCTTTTGATGATGAAATCAAAGGCGCTGTAAAACGTATTCCAGATGCTGATGGTTCACGCACCGAAATTGTGTGCGCTAATTGTGACGCACATTTGGGTCACGTATTTGTCGGTGAATTCTTAACTGAAAAAAATACACGACACTGTGTAAATTCTGTTTCGATGAGTTTTGTTCCTGATAAGAAAGCAGAATAGTTTAAAATATAATAGGGGAAGTCCGATAACCTGAAATGAAAAGCGGAGTAGACTTAAATAGTTTACTCCGCTTTTTTATACTCGTAGCTGCTCGGTAAGAACTTAAGCTTTCTACATTTAGCCTAAGCAGCTGCCTTCACGCTTTGTTCAGTCTTAGTCTTCGCAAACCTTCTGATTAACCAAAATGCGAAGAAAGAGCCAGTCAATGCCATTCCTGCGCCAACTAACGACGGATAATTGTAGCTAAATCCGTAAACTAAAGGTAATCCTCCAAATAAAGCCCCTAATGCATTTCCTATGTTAAAACTCGCCTGACTGGCAGACGCTGCGATCATCTCAGAATCTTTTGCCGTTCTGATCATCAGCATTTGTATTGGTGCTGCCGAAGCAAAAGCAATAGCTCCTGTTAAAAAAGTGGTAATTAACGCTAATATAGGATTCGCCGATACAAAGAAAACAATAACCAAAATAGCTGACATGGCAATCAAAAGCGAGATACATGCTTTGGCTGGTGAGAATTTATCTGCCAAATAGCCGCCAAGAAAATTACCAACCAACATACCTAAACCAGCTAGCATTAAAATATAGGTGACATTACCTTCTGAAAATCCAGCAACCTCAGTCATTAGTGGAGCAATGTAGCTAATCCAGCAAAATAAACCTCCTGTACCAATAGAAATCATCAGAATGATAATCCAAGCCTCTCTTTTAGCAAAGAAACTTAATTCAGTTTTCATATCTCTGTCCTTAACTGCTGGAAGTTGAGGAAGCCAGTATTTTAGGCTTAGCAAGGTGATGATTCCAACAATTGCCACAATACCGAAAGAATATCTCCATGAATAATTATGCCCGATAAATGTACCCAACGGAACGCCGAATAAATTAGCGATGGTGAGCCCCGCAAACATTAAAGATACCGCTTGTGCTTCTTTCCCTTTTGGCGCAATACGACTTGCAACTACCGAGCCCACACCAAAAAAAGCTCCGTGTGGTAAACCGGAGAAAAATCTTGCGATAAACAAAGTTGTATAACTTGGTGCGAAGGCAGATATAGCATTAAATGCTGTAAACAGAACCATCAACGCAATTAAAATATTTTTAGGGGGATATTTTGCAGCAATGATGGCTAATGTTGGTGCACCAACTACTACACCTAAGGCGTAAGCAGAAATTAAATGTCCAGCTTCTGGGATAGTGATAGAGAGATCTTTGGCAATATCTGGTAAAAGGCCCATCATTACAAACTCTGTAATGCCTATGCCTAAACCGCCAAAAGTTAAGGGGATTAATTTTTTGTCAATTAACATCTTGCTTAGTGTTTTGTTTACACTAAGCAAAGGTAGCCGTTTTTAGGATAGTATATTGTCAGACTAGGGTTAATTGTGTCTTAAAATAATAAAAGTCCCAATATTTTATCGGGACTTTTACATTAACGCTTTTTGGCGTAATTTAAGATCTTTGTAATCGTTTCTTCCGAGGGCTCTTTAAACAACTTATTTAGTTGTGGTTTAATAGTTTCGTAGAAATTTTGATCAGGTTGGTTATTCTGCTCGCAAACTTCGAGTTTCGACAGATTTTTTAAATTGGTTGGAGTAAAGGTTTTTGTCATACGCATTTATATCTTTTTATATTTAGATTTTAAACGCAACTGTGGGACCTTTATTTTATAATTATTGTAAGCAAACTAAAATTATCTAAAAATTTTAATTAAAGTTAAGTTAAACCATTGTTAAATCTATAACGAAGCAAATTGAAGCTGTAAAATCAATTTGTAACATTTCTGTTGTTTATCCTCGGCTTACACTTATTTCTTTTACGTTCATCATTTTACGCAGGTTACTTAGCGCATAACGCATACGCCCTAGGGCAGTGTTGATACTCACATCAGTAAGTTCCGCAATTTCCTTAAAGCTTAGATCAGCGTAGTGGCGCATAATGAGCACTTCTTTTTGCTCATCTGGCAAAAACTGAATCATTTTGCGCAAATCAGTATGTGTTTGTTCTCTCAACATACGTTCTTCGGCACTCTCTTCATGAATCTGTATGAGGTTAAGCACGTCTGTACCATCTGCGCTAGTGATAGTTGGTGTACGCTTTTCTTTTCTAAAATAATCGATAACCAAGTTGTGAGCAATACGCATTACCCAAGGTAAAAATTTGCCTTCTTCGTTATAACGTCCAGAACGTAAGGTGTTAATTACTTTGATGAAAGCATCCTGAAAAATATCTTCTGCCAAATATTGATCTTTAACCAATAAATAAATGGAAGTGAAGATTTTTGACTTGTGCCTACGAAGAAGTTCTTCGATAACGTGTTCTTCGCCACCGAGATATAACTTCACCAAATCCTGATCACTAACCTGTTGTAACCTCATAGGAGTATGTTTGATTAAACCCATCTTTATTAAATAATAAACACGTAAATTTTTAATCTATAGCTTTTCTCCTTTGATTTTTTTGTTAGTGAATGATGATTGTTAATTCTTACAGTTTCAAAAGAAGCATTTTTTTGTGAGATTCAAAGAATTAAATTGTTAAAAATTCTAAAAATCATCACTTAAATTAAAAATCTACCATCGTTAACGTTAATAATTTATTTATTCTCGATTATTAGCCAAGCTATCATCTATACTATACCTATTGACAAATTTTATACCAATAGCATTTATAGTTTTATAATATATAAATATAGCATGGTGCTGTGTATAGATTTGGAGGGTTGCTAATGATGATTGGATCAGGATTTTAAAGATGAAATAATAAATACATCAGCAGTATTCATACTTCCGCCCTCGGACTTTTATAACTATCTTTGTAAATTATATCGAGAGGTTATCAATGAGCAAGGAACTAGAAAAAGATCCACATCAAAATATCATCATAAAAGGGGCTAGGGTACACAATTTAAAGAATATTGATGTCGCTATTCCGAAAAATAAGTTTGTCGTAATTACTGGAATGTCTGGCTCAGGGAAGTCCTCGCTAGCCTTTGATACGCTATATGCCGAAGGGCAGCGCAGGTATGTAGAGAGTCTATCATCGTATGCCCGTCAGTTTATGGGACGGATGAACAAGCCTGATGTTGATTACATCAAAGGTATTGCTCCTGCTATCGCTATTGAACAAAAAGTGATTACTTCTAATCCGCGTTCGACAGTAGGTACCTCTACAGAAATTTACGATTACCTTAAATTATTGTACTCGAGAATTGGTAGAACCTATTCCCCGATTTCGGGCAATGAGGTAAAAAAAGATACAGTAAGTACGGTTGTAGATTTTGTTTCGGCATTAGCCGAAGATGAAGTGGTGACCATTTTCTGTCCGTTATATCCTCAAAATAATAGAACCATAAAAGAGGAGTTAGCTATTCTCCTACAAAAAGGATTTTTAAGAGTTTCTTATTTAGGAGCTATCAAGAAAATAGAAGATATCTTAGAAGATGAATCGATTAAAGATGCAGAACTAACAGAAGCCGACCAAGTTTTTATTTTGATTGACCGTATCGTGGTTGCTCATGACGATGAAACTTTAAGTCGCGTTGCAGATTCGGCACAAACTGCATTTTTTGAAGGTAAAGGCGATTGTTATATTGAAAACGATGGCAAGCAAACTTTCTTCTGCGACAGATTTGAGTTGGATGATTTGAAATTCGAGGAACCCACACCAAACTTCTTCAGCTTCAACAACCCTTATGGTGCCTGTAAACGTTGTGAAGGTTACGGAAATGTAATCGGTATTGATGAAGATTTAGTTATTCCAGATAAGAGCAAAAGTGTTTACGATAGTGCCATTGCTCCTTGGCGTGGTGAGAAAATGGGCGATTGGCTAAAAGCGTTCATTAAAAATGCGGATAAGTTTGATTTTCCAATCCATAGGCCATACAGCGATTTAACCGAAAAACAACAGAAACTACTTTGGACAGGTAATAAATACTTTAGGGGTTTGGATGATTTCTTCAAAGAATTGGAGGAGCAGACTTATAAAATTCAATATCGGGTAATGTTATCACGTTATCGTGGTAAAACTTCTTGTCCAGATTGTAAGGGAACTCGTTTACGTAAAGATGCTTCTTATGTAAAAGTTGGTGGGAAATCTATCTTAGAATTGGTATTGATGCCTCTTTCTACGATTCTGCCATTTTTTGATGCTTTAGACCTAACTGAAAACGAGCAAAAAATTTCTAAGCGTTTGCTTGCCGAAATCAGTAGTCGAATTTTGTACCTTAATAACGTTGGTTTGGGTTATTTAACCTTAAATCGTTTGTCAAATACTTTATCTGGTGGCGAAAGTCAGCGTATTAATTTGGCAACCTCATTAGGTAGTAGCTTGGTAGGTTCTGTTTATGTGTTAGATGAACCTAGTATTGGTTTGCATCCACGAGATACACATCGTTTAATTGGTGTGCTAGAATCATTGAGAAACGTAGGAAACACTGTTTTGGTGGTAGAACACGAAGAGGAAATGATGAAAGCTGCCGACCATCTGATTGACATCGGTCCTGAAGCAGGTACGCTAGGTGGAAATTTGGTTTTTAGTGGTACGTACGAACAAATTATTAAAGACAAAAAATCACTTACTGGCAGGTATTTAGCAGGACTTGAAAGTATTGAAATCCCTAAAAAACGCAGAAATTGGAAAGACCATATTCTCATTAAAGGTGCTAGAGAGAATAACCTGAAAAATGTGAATGTAAAATTTCCTTTAGGCATATTTACTTGTGTTACGGGTGTTTCTGGTTCTGGTAAAACCAGTTTAATCAAGCGTATTTTGTATCCGGCTTTGCAGAAAGCCATTGGTAATTATGCAGGCGAACAAACTGGTTCTTACGATGGTATTTTCGGGAACATCGATTTGGTGCAGCAGGTAGAAATGGTAGACCAAAACCCAATTGGCAGGTCTTCGCGTTCTAACCCCGTAACTTATGTGAAAGCTTGGGATGATGTAAGAGCCTTGTTTTCAGGTTTGCCAGCAGCAAAGGCAGCAGGTTTAAAGCCGGCGGCATTTTCATTTAACGTAGAAGGTGGCCGTTGTGATGTTTGCCAAGGCGAAGGCGAAGTTAAAATTGAGATGCAGTTTATGGCTGATATTTATTTGCCATGCGAAACTTGTGGAGGTAAACGCTTTAAACAACAGGTGTTAGATGTAACTTATCAGGATAAAAATGTTTCTGATATTTTAGATATGACGATTGACCAAGCTGTTGATTTTTTTGCGAAAGAACCTAAAATTATGGCTAAGCTACAACCATTGGTTGATGTTGGCTTAGGTTACGTTCATTTAGGTCAATCATCGAATACTTTGTCGGGAGGTGAGGCGCAACGTATCAAATTGGCTTCATTTCTAATTAAGGGAAATAACGCACAAAAGGCGGTTTTCATTTTTGATGAGCCAACCACTGGTTTACATTTCCATGATATCAAAAAATTATTAAAGGCATTGAATACTTTGATAGAACAAGGCAGCACCGTAATTGTTATAGAGCATAATATGGACATGATTAAGTGTGCGGATTGGGTAATTGACATTGGTCCTGAAGGTGGAGATAAGGGCGGAGAGGTAGTTTTTGAAGGAAAACCAGAAGATTTACTCCATGTAGAAAACTCTTATACAGGACAGTTTTTAAAAGCGCATTTGAAGGGTTAAAGAATAAAGAACAACGACCGATCACCCACAAACCAAACAACCAACAAACCAGATATGCTTGTGCTAACATTTCTAATTGGCGTTGCTCTCAACGCGATGGGATACATCCCACCGGGTAATATTAATCTAACGCTGGCGCAATTAACCATCAACAGGGGAATGCGCCAAGCTTGGGGGTTTATCCTTGCTTTTTCTTGTGTAGAAGTTTTCTTTACCTTCGGGATGATACGTTTTGCCCGCTGGGTTTCTAGTGATGTAGATATAGATGCAATTAAAATTGGGAACTTCCAATTGAGTTTCTTGGTAGATGTTTTCATGATCTTGCTTTTATTGACTATGGGAACATTGGCTTGGAAAAATAGAGATAAAGTCAATCAACCTAAAGCTGCGGAAGATAGTAGAAAAGGCAGCGTACTTTTTGGTGTTGTTTTGGGGATTCTAAATCCGGTTCAAATACCTTTTTGGCTGTTTTTTGGTAACTACGTCATCTTACATGAGTGGATTGATACAGATTATTTATCGCTGATCATCTTTAGTTTGGGATCAGGCGTAGGTTCCATGTTAGCACTATATGGCTATGCTTATTTCGCTAAATTTATTCAGGAGAAGTTTACGCTGAGTAGCCGATTAATCAATAAATGTATTGCTATTTTCCTTTATTGTTTGGCGCTTTATTTGGTGATAAAGCAAATAGTGGTTTATTTCGGGTAGTCTATTTAGAGAGTAACACGTCATTTCGATGAGGAGGCACGACGATGAGAAATCTCGAAAGAGGCCTACTGATTTACATTGAGTATGTTGCTAGATTTAACTACCCTTGCTTTCAGTTCTGTCTACACTGTGACCCGAAATCGAAATGACGGAAAGTTTAAAGAACCTATGTGCGAAAATTAGCTATTCTCCAGCTTAAATAACTTAGTGCCGAAAACAAAAAGTGAAATAAACTTAATGCCTTCCGCAACGGCATAGTATAAATGTAAATTAGATGGAGGAACGGTTCTACCTTCGATATATAGTTCTGCTCTGGCATCTAACGCAGGTAATAGCCACACAGTTTGTACAATCAATATTAAAACTACTATAATGTAAAACGGATTGATGCTGATTTTTTTCGCTATCCTGATGTTACTCATCAAAATCGCTACTGCAAACACCCATTCCACTTTGTTTAGAGCTGCAAAAACTAATCGGCCTATGCCTAAACCAATTGGCAAAGTAACTCCCGGTGCTCTAAACTTTAACCAAGCTTCCATAAAGCTGATGGCACAGATAAAACCTATCCAAGTGAAAGTACAAATGAGTGCTATAGGTTGTTCTACTTTTGATTTCATTGTTGTTTAGAGGTGAGATTTAGATTGGAGACCTGCCAACCGAAAAATTGGATGGCGCAAACTATTAAAGTAATGGTGTTGCGTTGTTGTTACGATAATAATCTATCTTGTACATAAACATCTCTGCCATCTTATAACCTCTCCATTTCGCTTCGCTGGCTTTTTCTCCAGCAAAAAACTCATCTAAAGTGCCATTCCATATTTGTAGCCAAGTGTCAAAATGGAGGGCTTCTACAGGTAATTTAGCATGTGGTGGAAAAGGACTTCCAGTATAGGTATGAACCTCTAAAAGTACAGTTTGCCAAAAACGGTACATTTTTTCTAAGTGCTCTGCCCATCTATCTCCAATTTTTTCGTTGAAAATTGGACCTAATAATTCGTTCTCTCTTACTCGCGAATAGAAGGTGTTTACTAATAATTGAATGTCTTCTAAGTTGCTAATATCTGCCAGTGCCATTTTTAATATTTAATATTCAAAGATAAGGCTAATTGAGCTTTAGTTTTTATGACGATGGTCAGGTTATTTGATTATAGTGGTCAGGTATCAGGAATTAGTGCTCAGATAAATTACCAATATTCAAGTACTAATAATCAAATGCGTGATATTATAGAGCCTGCAACTTTCGACTTTCAGACTATCAACTAACAACTATGAACCATTAGCAACTACTTACTTCTTCATAAATTCTAAGCTCCAAATTTTTTCCGCTTTGCGACCAATTAAAACAAAAGAAATACCTAGCACCATAAAGAATACTGCTTTGTGCCAGTTATCCCAAAAATATTCGAAATAACGGGTATAAAGGTTGATGAAAAGGAAAATGATGCCAAATTCTCTTAGCATTGCGTCGTTCTTTTTTAATCCGATAATGATGGCCAGCACACAGACAACAGCGGAGATGATTGCCCAATAGAATAATGTAATTTGTTTGATCAGATACCATTCTTCTAATGTGCCGTAATTGCCAAAGACAGATAGCAACAGTAGCGAAGTAAATAAATAAAGCAAGCCTGCAAAATAACTGATATCGAAAAAGTACGAAAGTTGTTGGTGTTTCCTAAAGAATAGTGAAATTGAAGTTAGGATTAACCCGAAAAACACAAAACGAAGTGGATAATTTAATCCTAAAAAGTACCAGTTCCATCTGGAAAGATATCCTGTTTCTGTTCCAAACCAAGCTCCTAGGGCTAATAAAGCAAAAGTCCAGATTAACCTCGATTTAAATAAATACGCAAGTACTAGATAGATTACAACGGAAAATAAAATCAGCAAAGAGAAATGATTGCCGCTACTATTAAATGCTTTGCCCAAGTAAGCAATCGCATTTGCGGTAAGCATCACCCCAGAAAAAACTATAGCTTCGTTGCTAAATACATGTTGTGGCTTTGTTTTTTTCTTACGGAAGCCTAAAATGTAACATCCGGCTGCCACCAATGCCGATAAAATACTGATAACGATATTTGGTGTGTTGTAAAGATTTTTGATGTAATCGAGTAGTGATTTATCAACCAGTAGTGCGCTTAAAGCAATTACGCCGCAGGCCATCGCAATCCAGAAAGAATATTGAGCCAAGCGGCGCCAATCGAAAGTTTTCGGTTCGTAGCTAGCTTTCAGCTTTTGGATGTCGGCATCGCTTAATAAGCTTTCCGACTGCCAATAATCTAGCATTTCATCTAAAAACTCACTATTGTCTTGGTCTATTTTTTTCATTCGTAAGGTTTCATTACCGAAAGTCACGAAGTAATTCTGCAACTGTGCAAGATTGACTATCGCTTTTGCTTCGTGACTTGCAATGACGAACTGTATTCTGTAGAGTAAATATAGCTTTTCTCGGCTATTACTTTAACAATTCTGGAATACGTTTATTGTTTCCTACGATCCAAACAATATCATCATTCTCAAAAACTAGATTAGAATCTGGATTAAGGATACGTTGACCATCTCTTTCGATACCAACTACTAAGCCTTGTGTTTTTTCTCTAATACCACTGTCTCTAATTGTTTGTCCGAATACGGGCGACTTGCTATTGATCACAATCTTTTGTAGCGACATATCCTGTTTAGGGAATGTTTCGTCTTCATCGATTTCGACATTGTCACCTTCGAAGAGATGTTTTACACTTGCAAGCTGATCATCGGTTCCGATAACTAGAACTTTATCATTAGGGTATAAACGTTCGTCTCTTTTTGGTGTCGGAATCATGATTTTGCCACGTTCAATCATGGCGATGTTAATACCATATTTTTCTCTAACTGCTAAATCTACTAGAGTTTGCCCTACCAATTTCGATTCTGGTGCTACGGTAAGTTCTAACAAGTGAGTATCCCAAGGTAAAATTTCGGGCTGTTTTTTTGCTGTTTCCCTTGCGTTGAGATTATAGAAAAACCGGTTCTCCATACGCTCGTAGAAACTTTGTAGTTTGCGTGAGAAAACAACCATTACAGCTATAATCAAACCTAATGCTATTCCTGCAGCTACCCAGGTATCAAAAAATTCGTACATCAGGAAACCTACAAAGAACACACCCAATGCAATTCTGAAAACCTCCATGGCAATTAGCGGGCCACGCGTATATTTTTTGTTTAACCAAAGATGTGAGTAAGCAACTTTTTGAATCCTTTTGATAGATAAAGCCCATAAAAATGGAGACATGATCAAGAAGGAAATAATCACACTGATGATCACTCCATCTTTACCATTGGTAATGTTTTTAACGATAAATGGATGTAAGGACCTTGATGCTAGAACTACAATAGCAATGATAATTACCGAGTGAATAATGGTGTTGAAAATATAAGATTTTAATAAAACTTTCCAATCGCTTAATGTAGTGATACCCTCTGTACTGCTGCTATACCTGCTAATGGCATCAAGCCATTTTTGAGGAAGTATCTTCGCTAGGAAATTATAAAAATTCTCTGAATACTTAATAAGGTATGGCGTGGTAAAAGTGGTAATTGCTGACACCGCTACGGTAATAGGGTAGAGGAAGTCGCTGGTTGCTTTTAACGTTAAACCTAACGTGGCAATAATAAAGGAGAACTCCCCAATTTGTGTTAAACTTAATCCTGTTTGTACAGAGGTTTTAAGCGGCTGTCCAGAAAGTAAAGCACCACTTCCCGTAGTAATTAACTTGCCCACAATAGTAATACCTGTGATAATTAGAATTGGTTGCCAGTAGGCTAACAATATTTTTGGGTCAATTAGCATACCAACCGAAACGAAGAAAACTGCGCCAAATAGATCTTTCACTGATTTGGTGAGATGTTCAATTTTTTCGGCCTGTGGTGTTTCCGCCAGAATTGAACCCATAATAAACGCCCCTAAAGCTGGCGAAAATCCAACTTTAACGGCTAATATCACCATTACCAAACATAAAGCTAACGAAACTACAAGTAGGGTTTCATCGTTCATCAACTTTTTAGTTAGTTTCAAGAACGAAGGGATAATGAAAATCCCGCCTAGAAACCATAAAATAAGGAAGAAGCTAAGTTTCAGAATGGAAACAATCATTTCTGCTCCTTCAAATTGCTGACTAACCGCTACCGTGGTAAGCAATACCATAATTAAAATGGCTGCTAAATCTTCGACAATGAGTGCTCCAAAAACTAGGTTTGCGAATTTTTTGTGTTTTACACCGAGTTCATCAAAAGCTCTGATGATAATAGTTGTTGAGGAAACTGAAAGTACAGCACCGAGGAAAATACTGTCCATGGTTTCCCAGCCCATTAATTTACCTGCAAAGTAGCCAATGAGAGACATTCCTATAATTTCTACCAAAGCGGTGATTGAAGAAGAACCCCCAACCTTAACCAGTTTTTTAAAACTAAATTCGAGCCCTAAGCTAAAGAGTAAGAAAATAACACCAATTTCGGCCCAAATGGTCACATTTGCATTATCTGAAACGGTAGGTATAAATTTGAAATGTGGTCCAACTAAAAGTCCGGCAATGATGTAGCCTAAAACCAATGGTTGTTTAATTTTTTTGAATATAATAGTGGTAATGCCTCCAGCGGCAAGTATCAATCCTAAATCTGCAATAAGTACAGGTAAGTGTGTCATCTAGCTAAAAATGTTGTTGGGTTGTTTAAATTTTAATGATTAGAAATGAAAACAGTGTTTACCAAAAGGCATGTTTAGGGTATAAATAACTGTAGATATATCGATAACTGAAATTTTCAAAATTTTTCCATCCCATGTTAGGTATTATAATAGGAAGGATGGGTTTTGTTTTGATTTTAAAAGGTAAATCTGGCAAAATACCTTGAGAGAAGAATAACCTAGCTTTGGTAGAGTGAAGCTTGATTTTTGAAAAATTTGTTGATTTCTTTTTCTTACCGATGTTTAAGCTGTTAGAAATATTCGTTTGCAAATCTTTTTGTATGTGCGAAGGCATTTCGCTAGCAGATAACGAAGAAAAACATAACGTTAACCAGACACAAAAGAGTAGGACATACTTCATAGGCCACAAATTACAAAAAAATGTTGGGTTCTTGAAGCTTTAAAGCAATAAAGGATATTTGTAAACTTGAAAACGACAATTAAATGTTAATGGCCTTCGAAAAAAGCCAAAGTATCTTCTTTGTCTTGTTGTAACTGTACTTTTAATGCCTCTAATCCAGTAAATTTCACATCGTGCCTTAAAAAAGCCAAGAAATTCATCTTGATATTCTGTCCGTAAATTTCTCTGTCGAAATCAAAGATGTTCACTTCGATGTTACGCGTCATCCCATTAATAGTAGGGCGTTGGCCAATGTAGGCCATTCCTCTGTAGTTTTCTGGATTTTTCTCTTCACTCATTTCAACGGTCACAGCATAAATGCCGTCGCTTGGAATAAGTTTGTAGGTTTCAGATACGAAGATATTTGCTGTAGGAAATCCAATGGTTCTGCCGATTTTATCGCCTTTAATTACTGGTCCATAAATAGAAAAGGCATAACCTAAATATTCGTTTGCCAAAGCTACATCGCCATCTAATAACGCTTTTCTAATTTTGGTAGAGCTTACGGCAACGTCGTTAATGTCTTGCTCTGGTATTTCTTCAACTTCGTAACCATGGATAGGCGCATTTTCTGCCAAAGTTTGGATATTGCCTAACCTGTCTTTACCAAAACGGTGGTCGTAGCCGATGATGATTTTTTTAGTGCCGATAGTATCTACCAAAATATTTTTGATGTATTCTTCTGCACTTAAATTAGAGAAATCTCTGGTAAATGGCGTGATGATTAAATGATCTACACCTAAACTAGCTAATATTTGAGCCTTTTCATCAACGGTGTTAATCATCTTCAAATCCTGATTTTCAGGGTCGATAATCATTCGTGGGTGCGGGAAGAAAGTAAGTAGAACTGTTTCTCCGCCAGATGATTTTGCCAGCTCACAAAGTCTTTTGATGATTTTTTGATGCCCAAAATGTACACCGTCAAAAGTACCGATGGTAACTACCGCATTGGCTAATTTCTTAAACTCCGAAAGTTGAGTATATATTTTCATCCAGCTATATCTTTGCTTAATGGAGATGAGCTATCATGATTATTTGCTTATTTTTTGACTTGAAAATCATGATGGTTCAAAACGTATAAATCTTTTTTAACCACATAGAAACATAGTTTTTCCTGTTTATTAGATAAAACATTCTGTGTGTATGTGGTTTCATTTTAATTTTAATGGAAAGCCTGACGTTTAACTACGCCACCTTTTAAATCAGCAATTTGTTGTTGTACTACAAACGCATTTGGGTCAATTTCGTTTATTTTATCTTGTAGTTTGCTCAATTCTAATTTGGTTACTACAGTATAAATAATGTCGATATCTTTTTTCTGCAAATAGCCGCCTTCTCCTTTGTAAATGGTAACACCACGTTTCATATCGTTAATAATAAACAATTTAATCGTTTCATTTTCTTCAGAAATGATGGTTACGCCAGTGTAGGCTTCCAGTCGGTTTACAATAAAATCGATAGTATTGGTGGCAGATAAATAAGTTAATATTGCATATAGTGCCGTATCGATATTGATGAAATAAGCAGCAAAAAGGAAAATCACGATGTTAAGCATGAAAATGATATTTCCTACCGTTAGTTGACTATTTCTACTGATGTAAAGCGCTAAAACTTCAGTGCCATCAATTACACAACCACCACGCATCGCCAAACCAATACCACCTCCCAAGAAAAATCCACCAAAAAAGGCCACTAAAACTTTTTCGTGGGTGATAGGCTGAAAAGGAATAAATACCAGACACAATGACAACGCAGTAATAGCTATGGATGTTTTTAGCGCAAATGTTTTGCCTATTTGTTTATATCCCAAAATGATAAATGGAATATTGATAACGATAATCAGATAGGATAAATTCCATTTGGTAAGTGTGCTAATCAATAAGGAAATTCCCGTTACACCGCCGTCAATAAAATCTTCGGGCATAAGGAAGCTTTTCAACCCAAAACATGCAGAAACTACGCCAAGGCACATAAATAGAATTTCTCTCGCCATGCGTATTTTATCAGTTTTATTCAGCTTTTTCATCAATTTGGATATTTGCTTTTGTTTCTTCTCTTTTAGTACGAAGATAAGCAATCAAATCTGGGAGCTCATAAGCTTTGCTCAATAAAAAGTTGCCGCTGCGGGTACGAGTTAATTTAGACATATAGGCTCCGTTATTTAGTGCTTTTCCAAAATCAGAAACTAACGAACGAATGTAAGTGCCTTTACTGCAAACTATCCTAAAATCTACTTCTGGCAAAGCAATCCTAGTAATTTCGAATGCATTAACCGTCACAAAACGTTTCTTCAATTCTACTTCCTCGCCCAAACGAGCTTTTACGTATAAACGTTCGCCATTAACTTTTACCGCAGAATGTGCTGGTGGATATTGAGAGATGTCACCTTTAAACTGCTCTGTTGCTGCGTAAATTTGCTCTTCGGTAATATTAGCAATCTCGAAAGTGCCATCTACCTCGGTTTCCATATCGTAAGATGGGGTGGTAGCTCCTAAAACTAAAGTTCCTGTATATTCTTTTTCTTCCGCTTGGAAAGTGTCAATTTTCTTGGTGAGTTTTCCTGTACAAACAATTAGCAAGCCCGTGGCTAAAGGGTCTAAAGTACCGGCATGACCAACCTTTAACTTCTGTGGTTTTAACGAGTTACGGATTTTTCCAACAACGTCAAAAGAAGTCCATTTATACGGTTTATTGATGAGCAGGAGTTCGCCAGCGGCAAAGTCAAATTCTGGAAATGTAATATTTTCTTGCAATACGGTATTTTATTAGGCCGCAAAGTTACAGATTAAATGATTGATAATTCGTGGCCAGAAAGTAATAAAACCAAGATGATTAAGCCTACCACAATACGGTACCATCCAAAGGCTTTGAAGCCATGTTTGGTAAGGATGTTGATGAACGTTTTTATTGCAATAATAGCCACGATAAAACCTACTATGTTTCCAATAATCAGTAGGTTAATTTCATCACCAGAAAAAGTGTGTCCTTCTTTTAGGAACTTGTATAATTTGACAACAGAAGCTCCCAACATCATTGGTATGGCCAAAAAGAAAGAAAACTCTGCAGCTGCTTTACGGGTAAGGTTTTGCGTCATTCCACCAACTATTGTACTTGCAGAACGAGATGTACCAGGAATTAAAGCTAAGCACTGGTAAAGTCCGATAATGAAAGATTGTTTGTAGCTAATCTCATCTGAGTTTTCAATACTTGGCTTGTTAAACCATTTATCAACAAAAAGAAGTATTACCCCGCCAACAACCAACATCACAGCTACCATTAGGGGGCTTTCTAGCAAAGAATCGATGAAGTCATTCAGCAACAATCCTAAAATGGAAGCTGGTATAGCGGCTACTACCAATTTATAATAGAAGTTTAACGATTTGAAAAAGCGTTTAAAATACAATACCAACACTGATAAGATAGTGCCGAGTTGGATAACTATGGTAAAAAGCTTAACAAAAGGAGTAGGCTCCATGTTCATCAAGGCCGTTCCAATAATCATGTGGCCTGTAGAAGAAACAGGCAAAAACTCGGTTAATCCTTCAATAATAGCAAGGATGATTGCTTGTATATAATTCATTATGGAATTTACGATTGTAGATTTGAGAATTACGATTCTAGTGCAATTGCCTTAGCTTTCGTGTAGAAGCTCTATCTCTTTAAAATAGCGTATATACCAAATCCAAACCCTAAAAGTACGGTCATCGGTGCAATAAGCGTTCTTCTGGTATCGTAAATATCACCATCTGCGCCCATCATTAGTATAAAACCAATAACAACAATAGCAATGCTAATAATTAACAATTGATAGTTTTTCTTGGTAAATACCAATTCTTCTTTTTGATTCTGCGTTGCAGAAGTTGTTTTTTTATCTGACATTATCTGTATAAGTCGTAAATTTTTAAACGTAAATATTTGCTTACTGCAAACCAAGTGCTAATTGCAGTAATGAAAATGCCGATAGCTATCATACCTATGAACACAAAGCCAAACTCGGTAAAGTTTCTCAAAATGATGATTTCTGGCAGCTCTTGTTGAGCGTAGTATAATAATCCTAAAAGGATAATAATAGCAATGAATGATGCAATAATACCATGTAAAGCAGCAACTAAAATAAACGGCTGTCTGATGAAATTTCTAGTAGCCCCCACCAATTGCATACTCTTAATTAAGAAACGTTGCGAAAATATTGCCAAACGGATGGTATTGTTGATTAATGCAATAGCAATGACCAACAAAATACCAGCAAAACCCAACACGATTAAGCTAATGGTATTGATGTTTTTGTTCACCATGTCAATCAATGAACTTTGGTAAACTACTTCTTTTACAATAGGGTCTTTCTCAATGCTTTTTTTCAGTGCATCGATATTTTGGTTGTTGGCATAATCTGCTTTCAAATAAACATCAATGGTAGAAAGTAGCGGATTATAACCTAGGAAATTCACAAAATCCTCGCCTAAATCTTTGGTAAGGTTATGCTGAGCAACTTCTTTATTTACGTATTGTGTTTGTTTAACCGCAATATTGTTGTCTAAACTCTTTTTAAAAGCAAGTACTTCGGTTTCTTTAGCGCCTTCGTCTACAATAATGTTAAGAACAATGTTTTCTTTCACATAATTAGATAAGTTTTTAGCGTGTACCAAGATTAAACCTAACATCCCCAACATTAATAACACTAATGCTATGCTGAAAATAGTAGAAACATATACTGTTTTGGTCTTTTTAGCCGCCTGACTTACTTCAAATTCTTCCATACGTACTTAATTGTTTCTGCGAAAATAAGTAAAGATAACCTAAAATTAAATTTAATGAGGGCTTAATTGCTCAATTGTTTTATTGTTGGTAGTGAATAAAGTTGAGAAAATGTATTGGTTAGCGAAGATAGTTTAACATTCTTTAACGTGTTTTGTAGTCCGAAAGTTATTAGTCGGTAGTCCAAAAGCGTAGAAGTGTTGCCAATTGCTTCTTTGATAATTGGAATTTGGTTATTGATTATTATTTGTCCCGCAGATTTTCACTGATGTTTCCGCAGATTTAAGAGGAATTTGAAGCAGCGATAATATGTGTTGTTTGATTATTGGTGCTTGTCTATTGGTTATTTCTCTGACCACTGATACCTGATTCCTGCCCCCTTTTTGACCAATCGTAAATTTCCTTACCTTTGCCCGTTAAAGAGCGTTATTAGAAACAACATATCAATGGATTATCAATTTGCAGCCATAGAGCAAAAGTGGCAAAAATACTGGGCAGAAAATCAGTCGTTTAAAGCCGAAGCCAATTCAGACAAGCCGAAATACTATGTTTTGGACATGTTTCCTTATCCTTCGGGAGCAGGTTTGCACGTTGGTCATCCACTGGGTTATATTGCTTCAGATATTTTTTCGAGATACAAACGTTTAAAAGGTTATAATGTATTGCATCCAATGGGCTACGACTCTTTCGGTTTGCCAGCAGAACAATATGCTATCCAAACTGGGCAGCATCCAGCGGTAACTACAGAAACCAATATCAATACTTACCGTCGTCAGTTAGACCAAATTGGTTTTTCTTTCGATTGGAGCCGTGAAGTTCGTACTAGCGACCCAGCTTACTACAAATGGACGCAGTGGATTTTCATGCAGTTGTTCAATTCTTGGTATAACCTAGAAACAGATAAGGCGGAGCCAATTTCTACCTTAATTCATAAATTTAATGAGGCTGGCAGTGCCGATGTAAAAGCTGCTAAAGATGAAGACACGAGAAACTTCTTGCCAACTGATTGGGCTGCTTTCAGCGAAGAAGAAAGGCAAGTAGAACTATTAAAATATCGCTTAACTTACTTAAAGGAAAGCACGGTAAATTGGTGTCCTGCCTTAGGTACGGTTTTGGCTAACGATGAGGTAAAAGACGGATTTTCTGAGCGTGGTGGTTTCCCTGTAGAGCAAAAGAAAATGATGCAATGGAGTATGAGAATTACTGCCTATGCCGATAGACTTTTGCAAGGTTTGGATACCATCGACTGGCCAGAGCCGATGAAAGAAATGCAACGCAACTGGATTGGCAAGAGCGTTGGTGCATCGGTAAAGTTTAAAGTAGAAAACAGCGATAAACAAATTGAAGTTTTCACCACACGTGTGGATACAATTTTTGGTGTTTCTTATTTGGTATTAGCGCCAGAGCACGAATGGGTAGCTGAATTAACTACTCCTGAGCAAAAAGCTGATATCGAAAATTACATCTTACAAACTAAAAAGAAATCAGAATTAGACCGCATGGCGGATGCTAAAACTGTTTCTGGTGCTTTCACAGGTACTTACGTCGTTAATCCGGTAAGTGGCGAGCGTGTACAATTGTGGATTGCGGATTATGTATTGGCGGGTTATGGAACAGGTGCCGTAATGGGCGTGCCAAGTGGTGACCAACGCGATTGGTTGTTTGCAACGTACTTCAATTTGCCGATTATCCAAATTTTGGATGCACAAAAAGACATTGATGTGCAGGCTGACCCAACTAAAGATGGTCAATACATCAACTCTGGTTTCATCAATGGAATGGAATACAAAGAGGCAGTGGCTTTCTTAAACCAATGGTTAGAAGACCAAGGTGTAGGAAAAGCGAAAGTGAACTTCCGTCAGCGTGATGCTATTTTTGGTCGCCAACGTTATTGGGGCGAGCCAATTCCAGTATATTTTAAAGATGGTTTACCTTACTTGTTGAAAGAGGAAGAGTTGCCATTGTTATTGCCAGAAATTGATAAATATTTACCAACTGAAACTGGCGAACCGCCATTGGGCAGAGCCGAAGGTTGGAAATACGAAGACCGTTACGAATACGAATTATCTACCATGCCAGGTTGGGCGGGAAGTAGCTGGTACTGGTACCGTTACATGGATGCGCAAAATAACAGTGAATTTGCATCGAAAGAAGCAGTGAATTACTGGAAAGATGTGGATTTGTATATCGGTGGTAATGAGCATGCAACTGGTCACTTGTTATACAGCCGTTTCTGGAACAAGTTTTTGAAGGATTTAGGTTTTGTGCAAGAAGAAGAGCCTTTCAAAAAGTTGATTAACCAAGGGATGATCCAAGGTAGAAGTAACTTTGTGTATCGTGTAGTTGATGAAGAAGGACGTGGTACGAATACTTTGGTGTCTGCTGGCTTAAGAAAAGACTACAAAACCATCGCTCTGCATGTTGATGTAAATATTGTAGAGAATGATGTTTTAGATATTGAGAAATTTAAAGCGTGGAGAGATGAATTTGCAAATGCTGAATTTATCCTAGAAAACGGCAAATACATCTGTGGTGTAGAAGTTGAAAAGATGTCGAAATCTAAATTCAACGTGGTAAACCCTGATGTGTTAATTGCACAATACGGAGCAGATACTTTACGTATGTACGAAATGTTCTTAGGTCCGTTAGAGCAAAGTAAACCTTGGAACACCAACGGTATTGAAGGTGTATTTAAGTTCTTGCGTAAATTCTGGCGTTTGTTCCATAACGAAGCTTGGGAGTTTACTGTAAGCGATGCAGAACCAACCAAAGCAGAGTTGAAAGCATTGCATAAAATCATTAAGAAAGTACAAGATGATGTGGAAAGGTTCTCTTTCAATACTTCGGTTTCTAGCTTTATGATTGCTGTAAACGAACTGACAGACTTGAAGAGTAACAAGCGAGCAATTCTACAGGATTTAGTAGTAGTGTTGGCATCTTATGCACCACACATTTGCGAAGAATTATGGTCGTTGTTGGGTAACAAAGATTTGTCTACAGCAGTATATCCAACTTTTAATCCTAATCATTTGGTAGAAGATGAGTTCGCTTATCCAATCTCTATCAATGGTAAAATGAAGATGAACTTAAATTTGAGCTTAGCTTTAGAACCTAAAGATGCAGAGGCGGCTGTTTTGGCTAACGAGCAAGTTCAAGGATTTCTAAATGGCGCTGCTCCTAAAAAGATCATCTTTGTAAAAGGAAAGATTGTAAATATTGTAATCTAGGCAACGCGTCATTTCGAGGGAAGCGAAGCGACGAGAAATCTAGCAGCATGAAGTTAACTTAGGTGCTCAAAGTCAATTCGTTAGATTTCTCCTCGTTCCTCGTCGAAATGACGGCAATACATAAAACCTAATCCCAAATAAGCATTACACTTATTTGGGATTTTTCTTTTTTACCCGAAACCATTCGCCGTTTAAAAATGACCATTCACCGAGGGTTTCCTACAGGTTGTGAGAAATTACTTTAACAGCTCTGTAACAAAATATACCTTTGGCAGACTAATACGTACAAACAAAACAACAATTATTAACTAATGAAAAAACTACTACTATTCTGTACCGCTTTAATGATGATGATGAGTGCGAAAGCGCAATTCCCGATGATGGGAGGAGGCAGTGCTGCACCCAAAGTTACAGGGCGTATCTCGGCTACAATTATAGATTCATTAACCAAGCAACCGGTAGAATATGCTACAGTTTCGTTAATCAACACTAAAACAGCGAAGCCAGTAAATGGAGGGTTAACCGATGCAAAAGGTAAAGTTTCTATCCAAAACATCGCTCCTGGCGAATACAAATTGGTAGTTGGCTTTATCGGTTATACCACTAAAAACTTGCAGGTAAAAACTACACCAGAAAAACCGGACAACAATGTAGGTAATGTTTTGTTGGTAGGCAGTGCGAGTACTTTAAATGAAGTGACTATTGAGGGAAAGAAAAACGTAATTGAGAATAAAATTGACCGTATGGTTTACAACGCAGAGGCAGATGCGACCAATGCTGGTGGCGATGCAACTGATGTAATGCGTAAAGTACCAATGCTTTCGGTAGATATGAATGGTAACGTACAAATGCGTGGAAGTGCGGTTAGGGTTTTAATCAACGGAAAGCCATCAGGTACCATGGCCAATAGCGTAGCTGATGCCTTGAAAATGATCCCTGCTGAGCAGATTAAAAGTGTAGAGGTAATCACCAATCCATCGGCGAAATACGAAGCTGAGGGTTCTGGCGGTATCATCAATATCATTACTAAGAAAAGCAATGCAGAAGGTGTTAGTGGTTCGGTAAATGCTTCGGCAGGTACTCGTCAAAATAACGGTAACTTCAACTTAACAGCAAAATCTGGACGTTTCAGCGCAAATACGGCATTAGGTGGTAGTTTCGCTTATCCGCAAGAAACCAAAACATCTTTCCTAAATACAACTAGTTCGGGCGATGTTTTGCAAAATGGAACGTCTGATTGGAAAAGAGAAGGTTTTAACGGTAGTTTAGGTTTAGATTATGATTTTAATGCTTATAACAACCTAAGTACAAACGCCAAATACAATAGGTTCTATAACGGAGGGCCTTCTAATTCGAAAATCTTTGCCAATGGCGTGTCAAATGGAACTATTGATGGTAGAAGCGATATGGGTAACAATAATCTAGACTGGAATTTAGATTACAGACGCACTAGCAAAAAACAAGGAGAAGAATTTTCTGTTGCTGGTCAGTTAATACAAGGCAGAAATACCAATGAATTTGTAAATGATCAACTGGATGCTTCGGGGGCGCGACTAAGATATACAGAGAGCAATAACATAGGTAAAAATAGAGAATATACCTTACAAACTGACTACGTATATCCTTTTAGTAAGACAGTAACTTGGGAAGTTGGAGCAAAAGGAATTTTAAGAAATATCAGAAGTGAGTTCGCTCAAAATTCTGCCCAAGATTTTGATTATGACCAAAATGTTGGTGCTGCTTATTCTACCATCGCTTTCAATTTAACGGAAAAGATAAAATTTAAAGGTGGCGTAAGAGGCGAGTATACGGAAATAGGTTTTACCAATGCGAATGGTGTACCAGTTAAAAATGATTATTTTAACTTGTTTCCAAGTGCTGTACTTTCTCAAACCATTAAAGGATCTACTACAATTAAATTAGCCTATAATAAAAGGGTACAACGTCCGAGTTTGGCTTACTTAAATCCGTTCTTGAATGAAACAAACCCGTACAGCGTAATGCAGGGTAATCCAGATCTAGATCCAGAGTTGAGCCATAATGTAGAATTAGGTTATTCAACTTTCATTAAAGGTTCGATGATCAATGCTTCATTATTTTATAGAAATACTAAAAATGTGATCGAAAACTTTGTTACGGATGGCGATATTCCTGGATCAACCTTGACTACTTATAATAATATTGGAACGACACAAAGTTTCGGCGCAAACGTTTTTGCATCTTATAACCCAACACCAAAATGGACTTTAATGACCAACTTAGGTGTAAATACTTACGAAATCGAGAACAAAGATCCTAATAGAATAGGAATGCACGAGGGTACTTATCTAAATTATAACCTCTTTTTACGTTCTGCTACAGCATTTAAAGGTGGTTGGAATTTAGAATTGTTTGGTGTTGTTAACTCTCCTCGTTACACTTTCCAAAGTAAAACGGATCCAATGTTTTTCTATGGAGGTGGTGTGAAAAAAGACATCATGAAAAAACAAGCTTCACTTGGGTTGAACTTATTGAATCCGTTCAATAGAGATTTACATATCAAAACGGTATCAAGATCGGGTGAGTCATTTGCTCAAACTTCTAATATCTACTATCCGTTACGTCAAATTAGCTTAAACTTTAGCTACAAATTTGGTAAGTTGAAGTTTACTGAGAAAAAGAAAATCAAAAATGACGACGTGAAGCAAGACCAACAACAAGGTGGCGGCATGGGCGGCATGGGACAAGGTAAATAAATATAAAGTTATAAAATAGAAAGTTAAAAGGGGCGATACGTATAGTGTCCGCCCCTTTTTTAATGAGCTTTAAATAAGTGATTTATATCACTTTTTAAATTTTTACTCCTTTTAGTTGTATTAAACGTTTAATTTTGTTCCAAACCAACACAAACAAACATTGCAACTTTTTTATTTGACGCTCATCGGGGGGGTATTTATCTTCTCGTTAATTGTGGCATTACTAATTCTTTTTAGTAAGAATAGACGATATTTAAACTTTTTACTTAGTGTAGGTATAGGAGGCATTATTTGGTACGCAGTAATGTATCTATTAACTGTAACAGGATACATTAAATATTTTCCAGATTTATTTAATAAAGGATTGCCATTTTACTATCTTATTGGTCCTTGTTTTTTTCTTTACATGCGAGGTACTATCTATACCAAATACGCTTCGTACCATAAAAGAGATCTATTACATCTGATCGTAGCGATACCCGCCATTTGTTCAATCTTGCCTTATTGTTTATTGGATGATGATGCACAGCAGTATGTAGTAGATCAGATAGCTAAAGATCAAAACTATTCGTTTAGCGGCGCAAAGTACGTAGTTGGCGTATTGCATTGGTTCGCTTGGCCTTTAACAGCACTGGTATATACCTCACTCCAGTTTTATTTAATTAAGGATGCCTCTCGTTCGCTAGATCTTACTGGGAAAAACACAAAATGGATGTACGCCATTACCATCATATGTCTACTTACATTTTCCACGTTGCTTACCGTAAACTTGGCGGTACTGTTTGATAGAAGTTCGGCGGCTATTATCTTGGGCTCTAGTAACATGGTGGTTTTTCTCTGCTGTTGCTTTTTGGCTTTAGGTGGTGCATTTTTCGTAAATCCTAATTTTATTTACGGAAGTTCATTTGTAGTTGGGGAAAATATTGCTCAGTCTGCTGCTGCACTGGAAGTGATGGAAGAAGTTTTGGTACAGGATATCGATGTGAACGCTATTCAACGTCTACCAGATTTAGATTTGGTTGATCGATTAGAGCAATATTTAACAGAAAGCAAACTGTATTTAGAGGCTGGTTTATCTTTGAGTAAACTGGCAGTAGCTTCAGCTATACCTAGCTATAAGCTTTCTGAATTATTGAATAATCATTATGAGAAGAATTTTAACGCCTATATTAATGTTTGGCGTATTAAATATATTGTGCAAAGATTAGAACTAGGGGACCATAAATTTTTGACCCTAGAAGCCTTAGCTAACGAAAGCGGATTTACCTCTAGAAACTCTTTTTTTACTGCATTTAAAAAAGAGATGGGTATATCTCCTTCTGCTTACATTTCTGCCTTAAAGCCTGTTTCAGCTTAAAAAACATGTACTGATTTCTCGAATTTAGTACATGTTATGGGGTGTAATTACCTCAATTTAAATTCTTATTGTTGAATTTTATCCACGAAAAATTAATCAAACAATTTTATGGAGAAATTCTACAAGAAATTCGCATTTAATTTTAGCGATGTGGGAATAGCTTTGCTAGTTCTAGTTTCGTTATTGTTTAATGCCAACGTTAACGCTCAAGCACCAACGTTTACTTCAACCCCAGTAACCAATGCAACTGCGGGTACAGCTTACAATTATTCTCTCTTCGCTACAGATCCAGGGAATAATAACATCACTTTTACTGCGCCAACATTACCAAGTTGGTTAACGTTCTCTGCTATTGGGCAGAATACAGCAACGGAATTTGGAGATATTGGTAGCGAGGTAGGAGGCGTAGCGGGAGATGCGGCAGGTAATATTTATGCTGCACAACTTAACGGAAATAAAATTTATAAGATTGCTCCTGACGGAACGAAAACGGAATGGGCTACACGAAATGCAGGGAATTGTTATTCAATGATGGTTTATGGTGATTATTTATATGTTGCCCTTTTTAGTCAGAATAAAATTGAAAGAATTGCCCTAAATAATCCAGCTGCAGGTTCTTCTGTTTTTGTTGATGTTGATTCACCACTTGGAATGGTTGAAAAGGACGGCTCTATTTATGTTGCATCTTATTCCGCTGGAACTGTATTGAAAATTGATTTAGCAAATAATAATACCATTAGCACTTATGCTACTGCAGCAGGCGGTATTTTTGGTCTAGGATTTACCCAGTCAAATGATTTGTTGATGGCTGTGTATAATAACATGACATTGTATAAATTTAACGGAAGTACTACATCGACAGTAACTACATACAACAATCCTTTAAGTGATGTTAAAGTAGATGCTGCTGGCTATATTTATGTGAGTTTAGACGGAGGAGGTGTACGTAAGTACACACCAGACTTATCTAGTTATGTTGCTGTACATGCTAATAGCTCGGCTTGGGGAATGGCATTGACACCTACGGGAGCATTGGTTTTCGGTAACGGAAATAAATTATTCCGTATTCAAACTGGAGCAGTACTAACCGGTACGCCAACTCAAGCTCACATTGGTACACACAATATAAAAATTACGGCAAGTAATGGTACTCAAACTGCAGATCAAGAATTTGTAATTACGGTTAAGGGTGTGCCAACTATCGGTAGCTTTGCCAACATCAGTAAATCGGTTGGAGATGCTAACTTTTCTTTAACTGCGCCTACCTCAAATAGTAATGGTGCTTTTAGCTACACAAGTAGCAATACTGGAGTGGCCACTATTTCTGGTAGCACGGTTACGATTACTGGTTCGGGTACCACCACCATTACCGCTACGCAAGCTGCGGATGGACTTTATAACGAATCTTCTGTTGCTGCAACATTAACAGTTGGTATTAAGCCGCCAGGCAATGCACTAACTTTTAAAGGTGGTGGCGATTTTGTACAAATTGGTACGCCAACTACTTTCGATGCTCGTACAATGAGAACCATTGAAGCATGGATTAAATTTGATGACTTGGTTAATGAGCAGGAAATTATTAGCAAAAGTACGAGTAGCAATGGTTTAGAATTAATTATCTATAATAGACAACTCGCTGTATTTGCAATGGGAGGTGGATTGGACAGACACGTGGATTATCCAACTTCTAACTTGGTAGCTAATAGATGGTACCATGTTGCGGCTACACATAATGGAGCGAATTCTACCTTAACCTTATATCTGAATGGTGTTTCCGTAGGAACTGCTCAAACTCCTCCTGGGATGACGAACTCTGGTACCCCTTTACACTTGGGTAGGTGGATCGACCCAAACAATAGCAGGTATTTCAAAGGTAGTTTAGACGAAGTTAGGATTTGGGATGTTCAACGTACGCAAGCTCAACTTCAAGCGGGAATGTACGAAGAGATGGATCCTAGCACAGCTGGATTACAAGCTTATTATAAGTTTTCTGAAGGTATAGCTGATGGTGACAATACGGCTATCTCTACAACCTTAGATGCTACAGCAAATGTTAATAACGGAACTTTAAACGGTTTTACTAAAACAGGTTCTGCTTCTAACTATACTGAAAGTTACGCATTGGTGGTTCCCGTTTTGCAAGATGCAGAAAGTATTACTGGTGAAGGTTTTACCGCTAAATGGTCAACTCCAGTTACAGGTACAGTAAATGGTTACCTGCTAGATGTTTCTGAAAGTGCAAACTTCTTAACTTTCGTTACAGGCTATCAAAATAAAGATGTAGGTAATGTCAATGAGTTTGCGGTTACAGGTTTAGCAGCAAATAAGACTTACTACATCAGAGTTAGAGCCAATAAAACTTCGGTAAATACCCAAGGAACTTATTCTAACGTAAAAACTGCTGCTACAACAAAAAGTAATCAAACCATTACTTTCAATGATTTAGCAGCAAAAACTTATGGTGATGGAACTTTTACTTTAAGTGCAACATCAACTTCTAATTTAACGGTTACTTTCGAAAGTAGTGATGAAAACATTGCTAGCGTTTCGGGTACTACAGTAACTATTAAAAAAGCAGGTACAGTTAATATCATTGCTAAACAAGCTGGAAATAGCTTATACAATGCAGCTACTAATGTTTCAAAGGAATTAGTGATCAACAAGGCTGCATTAACCGTAACTGCAAAAGCGGCAAGCAAAACCTACGATAAGGTTGCCTACACAGGTGGCAATGGGGTAGACTATGCTGGTTTCGTCACTGGTGATAATGCCGCTAACAGCGTAACGGGTACAGTAAGCTACACAGGTACTTCGCAAAACGCAGTCAACGTGGCTAATAACTACACTATTATTCCTGGAGGCTTAAGCTCTGCAAACTATGCCATTACTTATGGCAACGGAACATTAACGATCAACAAGGCTGCATTAACCGTAACTGCAAAAGCGGCAAGCAAAACCTACGACAAAGTTGCCTACACAGGTGGCAATGGGGTAGAATATGCAGGTTTCATCACTGGTGATAATGCTGCTAACAGCGTAACGGGTACAGTAAGCTACACAGGTACCTCGCAAAATGCAGTCAACGTGGCTAGTAACTACACAATTATTCCTGGGGGCTTAAGCTCTGCAAATTATGCGATTACTTATGGCAATGGAACTTTAACGATCAACAAGGCTGCATTGACGGTAACTGCAAAAGCGGCAAGCAAAACCTACGACAAAGTCGCCTACACAGGTGGCAATGGGGTAGACTATGCAGGTTTCATCACTGGTGATAATGCTGCTAACAGCGTAACGGGTACAGTAAGTTATACAGGTACTTCTCAGAATGCGATTGCAGCAAACACTTACGCTATTGTTCCAGGCGGCTTAAGTTCATCTAACTATGCGATTACTTATGCTAATGGAACTTTAACGATCAATAAAGCTGAACTTATTGTAACTGCACAAAATGCTGTCAAAGTATATAATGGTTTAGCTTATACAGGCGGTAACGGTGTTAGTTACGCTGGTTTTATTACTGGAGATAACGAAGCTAATAGCTTAACAGGGACTGTGAATTACGGAGGTACGTCTCAAAATGCAGTGAATGTAAATAGCTATGTAATTACTCCTTCAGGTTTAAGTTCAGTAAACTACAATCTCGATTATAGAAATGGTTCATTGACGGTAAATAGAGCCGTATTAACTGCAATAGCAGAAAATAAAGCTCGTTGCTTTGGCTTAGCCAATCCTACATTTACAGTTAGATATACCGGCTTCGTGAATAACGAAACTGCAAGTGTATTAAGTACAGCCCCAACGGCAACTACTAATGCAACTGCCAACTCGGTAGCTGGTAACTACATTTTAACTCCTGCTGGAGGTGTAGCTGCAAACTACACCATCACGTATCAAACTGGTCAGTTAACGGTGTATGCCTTACCTGTGATCAATATTGCTGCTGGCAAAACTACCATCAGTAGAGGAGATCAAATTCAATTGGTTGCCACTGGCGGAACTGGTTATAGCTGGTCTAATGCTCAAGGGATCATTGGAGGTCAAAATGGCGCAACGCTAACAGTAAGACCATCGGCAACTACAACTTATCAAGTAACGGTTACTAACGCAAATGGTTGTACTGATACTAAATCTATTACGATTGAGGTGACAGAAGATTTTAAAATAACTGGGACTAATTTGCTAACTCCTAACGGCGATGGTTATAATGATTTCTTTGTATTGGAAAACATAGATCTGTATCCGAATAACCACGTTAAAATCTTTGATAAAGGTGGAAGATTAGTTTACTCGAAAGTAAGGTATGATAACACTTGGGACGGAACTTTCAATGGTACACCATTAGCAGAAGGTACTTACTATTATATCGTTGATTTTGGTAAGGGTAAAATCGTGAAAAAAGGTTTTATCTCTATTGTAAGAGACGCAAAATAGATTTAACAAGAGCTTAAGTCAGACGCTCTTGTAAATGCGCTTTAAGTTACAACAATGGAACTGTTCCTGATTTTGGAACAGTTCCATCACAATTGAAAACAGATGAAAATTAATATAAAACACATTTTAACTGCCTTGTCTTTACTGTTGTGTAATACACTTTACGCACAGTTAGACCCTTTGTCGGCACAGTATTTTAATAACCGTTATCTCATTAATCCAGCCTTTGCAGGATTGCAAAACGAAACGAATCTTAATTTAGCTTATCGTAGTCAATGGAACAATGTTCCAGGGGCACCAGTAGCACAAAATTTAACTTTGGATCACGGCTTTAAAAAAGTAGGCCTGGGTATCAACTTTGTTAATGATAAATCTGGATTAACCAAGCAAACAAGAGCTGTTGCTAGTTTTGCATACCACTTGCCTGTTGGTGCAAATGATAACAAGTTGAACTTTGGTATTTCTGTGGGGATGATGAGCGAAAGATTGAGCTCTGCTGATATTGTTGGTAGTGTGAACGATCCAAACGCAAACAGATACAACGAAAGAGAAAACTATTTAGATGGTGATTTTGGTATAGCTTATACCGATACCAGGTTCACATTACATGCTGCATTTCCTAATTTGAGGAAGGTTTTGAATAGTAATGATGAACGATTTGCTGATATCCCAAGATTCTTTACATCTGCGAGTTATAAATTCCTGTTCGGTGCTGGAATTGATGCCGTTGTCTTAGAACCTCAAGTAGCCTTTAGAGGAATTAAAGGACTTGATAATATTTGGGATGCTGGAGCGCAACTAGCTTTGATCGATAGACAAGTTTTGCTTTCTGGAATGTACCATAGTACTAAAAATGCAACATTTGGTGTTGGTATGGATTTTAAAAAGAAATACTTAGTTTCTGGGCTTTATACGTCGAACACAGCAGCTATGAGTGGTTATACTACAGGCAATTTCGAATTGAATTTGAGGATAAAGTTTTAATGCTTCTTAATTTTAATAGGAAATCAGAACACATCGCATAAAACAAAAGCGTCTAGACTTAACATCTGGACGCTTTCGTTTTTATGATAATCTCTTTAGTCGTAATATTAAGTTACTGATGGAAACGAAATACCCTTGATTTTTCCGTAAAGTTCAACAGCATATAAATCAGTCATGCCAGATACAAAATCTAATACACTCTGTACCCTAGAATATAAATCTTCTTTTTCTGTATGGAACTGTTTCGGTATCAACTTTACCAATTTTTTGTAATAATGGGTGTCGTTATGCACCAGTGCAGGCACAAATTCTTCTAGTAAACCTGCCATCACTTTATAACCAGAAACCTCTTTTTGTATAACGGACTGGTAATTGTATATTTTTTCTACCGAGATTTTTTCAATTTGTTTCCAAGCTTTTAATAAGTGTTCTGGAAGTGTGTCTGTTAGGCTTTGGTTAAAAGTCCCACTTAAAATTGCGTTCTGTTGTGCATAAAAAATAGCAGAACATTCGTAAATCAAAGTGCTAATAGCTTTTGCTCTTAACAAGCTCACTTTAGCGTCATCGTCCGCAAAGTCGTCTTTTAGTCTTTGCTCTAATTTTTCACTATTGCAAAGTGGTAAAAGCAAGTTCTTCACTTCATCAAAACTTAAAATTTGTAAGCGATGGGCATCTTCTAAATCTATAATTCCATAACAAATATCATCGGCAGCTTCTACCAAATAAGTAAGCGGATGGCGGAAGTAGCTTAGATGTTGGTTATCATCTTTGAGCATGCCCAGCTCACTAGCAATTTTGCTAAATATTTCTTTTTCAGATTGAAAGAAACCGTATTTTTTACGATGCAGTAAAGGTTTGTTTCCTCCAATAATCGACTCGCAAGGGTATTTGCCAATAGCGGCTAAAGTAGCGTAAGTAAGTGCATAAGCGCCGTTTCCCTTGCCTTCGAAAGGATGAGTTAGGATACGGATGGCATTAGCATTACCTTCAAAATGGGTAAAATCTTTTTTCTGTTCTTCTGTAAGTTGATCCAAGTATATTTTGCCTTCTCCGTTGGTGAAGTAACGCGAAATAGCTGCCTCTCCGGAGTGCCCAAATGCAGGATTGCCTAAATCGTGAGCCAAGGCTGCTGCAGCAACAATATTACCCACTTCGCTCATTAAAGGAACTTCCTGATCAATATTTGGGTTGTCTTTTTTTGTCTGATTATAGAAAATCCTCCCTAAAGATCTGCCAACACTGGCTACCTCTAAACTGTGCGTTAATCGGTTGTGTACAAATACACTTCCAGGTAAAGGAAAAACCTGTGTTTTGTTCTGTAATCTCCTGAAAGGCGAAGAAAAAATTAACCTATCGTAGTCGATTTGAAATTGCGATCTGGCCTCATCTGTATCTCTAATTGCTTTGTCTTCGTGTCCCCAACGTTTCGCCGAAAGCAAGTTTTTCCATTCCATCATATAAAAAAGTGGTATTCCTGAATTAGGTAGCAAATGTACATTTTATTGATTTAATGTTGGAATAAGTAATGGGTTGTAAAAATATTGCCGCCGACTTCAGTCGACGGTTTGAATATTTGACTTGGTGGCTTAGCCAAAATGTTAATTGCTATAGCTGTTTGGTTAATAATTGATATGTTTCTTGGCGAATTGATTAATCGCATTTTCTACACTCGGGATATCTTTTGAAGTAATGGCAGAACCAATCACATGATTGCCAGTATTAGGCAGGGCATGTTTCTCCTTTCGATCATTAGCAGTTCCCAACTGGTCAAACATCGTAAGCATAGCTGATACTTTCACCACTGGATCTTGTTGCTTTTCATTTTTGTAATAGTAGAGCAATAGTGTTGGTTGGTTCACTTTTTCAAAAGTCGCTTTTGTCATGCTGCTTTCCAATAATTCTTGTAATTGAACTACTGATTCTAAACGATAATGGTCATACCAATATTTCTTATAGATTGGTGTTTTTCCATCCAAAGTACGTTCGTCGCTTTTGCTAACCGCACGAGCAATCTGTAGACCCCAAGGTCTCGTTAACACCCATACTTTATCATCATTAATAGCGATGTTTGGTGATAGTAAAACCAAACTATGTATTTCTGGATAAGTAGCTGCGAGCTGTAGAGCTAAAGTGCCGCCGGTAGAAGTGCCTACTAAAATCACTTTTTTGCCTAATTTTTTACCGATTGCAAAGGCTTCTTTCGCGGTTTCCCAAAGTCTGTCGGCAGTTAAATATTGCATGGGTGCAATGGTATCTATACCATGATCTGCCAATCGAGCTAAATAAAGGTTTGCTTTAATAGATTTTGCAAAATCGATATGAACTGGATTGCCCTCTTCTTTCGATGCAGAAAATCCATGAAGATAAACAACGGCGTATGCTGTCTGTTGATGAATGCTGTCTGCCCAAATAACCTCAGCTTGATTGTTAGGTTTTATTTTATGTTTGCTTTCCTGATTTTCAACATAAGTAGTTAAAGAGTCCAAAGCTGGTACTGTTGGCAGTGATGTTTCATACTTTGCCTTTTGTGTTTTTGGTCCAAACAAATAAATAATTCCCAAAAGAGCAATTAAGATAGCGAGAGTTCTTAGAATGGTTTTCATAAGTGTATGGCTTGTTTGGCTATAAGATTAATAAGATAAATGAAGGATCATGCGAATAGTTTCATTAAAAATACGCTTTTAATAGAAATTCAACTAAGTTTGCAAACACATTTTTGCCAGATGCCCGGAATAGATCAGATTAAGCAGCCTATTGCAGCAGAAATTGATGCCTTTGAGGTAAAGTTCAAGGAGTCGATGCAGAGTAGTGCGCCCCTGCTAAATAGAATTACCCATTATATTGTTAAAAGAAAAGGGAAGCAAATGCGCCCCATGTTTGTATTTTTTGCAGCCAAGCTTTGCGGTGGTATAGTAGAATCTACGCATAGAGGTGCTGCTTTGGTTGAGCTGTTGCATACAGCAACTTTGGTTCACGATGATGTAGTGGATAACGCTTATGAGCGTAGAGGTTTCTTTTCTATCAATGCGCTTTGGAAAAACAAAATTGCTGTTTTAGTGGGTGATTATCTGCTTTCTAAAGGTTTGTTGCTTTCGGTAAACAACAACGAGTTTCAGTTGTTGAAGATTGTGTCTGAAGCAGTACAACAAATGAGTGAAGGCGAACTTTTGCAGGTAGAGAAGGTACGTAGGATGGATATCAGTGAAGAATTGTATTTTAACGTAATTCGTCAGAAAACAGCTTCTTTAATTGCTTCCTGCTGTGCTTGTGGTGCTGCCTCAACTGGTGCTTCTGAAGAAGATATTGAAAAGATGCGATTGTTCGGGGAGTTGGTAGGAATTGCTTTTCAAATTAAAGATGATACTTTTGATTTTGGAACTGATGATGTAGGTAAGCCTTTAGGTATCGATATTAAAGAGAAGAAAGTGACTTTGCCTTTAATTTATGCTTTAAACAGGGTTGATAAAGCCGAACGTAAAAATATCATTAACTTAGTAAAAAACCATAACGACGACCCGAAGAAGATACAGCAAATCATCGATTTTGTGAATGCTAATGAGGGTGTGCATTATGCCAATCAAAAAATGCTTGAATACCAAAATAGGGCTTTCGAAGTTTTAGATACATTTCCAGATGGAGATGCAAAAACTGGATTGCAGCAATTGGTAAAATATACTACAGAACGTAAAAAATAATGTCGCACGAATTAATATTCATCGGTGGATTTCTACTTTTCATCGTATTTATCCTAGCCCTAGATTTGGGCCTTTTTAGTAAGAAAGAGCATGTGGTAAGCTTAAAGCAAGCCGGCATCATGAGCTTTATCATGGTGCTATTGGCGCTAAGTTTCTATCTGCTGCTGATCTTAAAAGGCGATTATCTTCATGGGATAGATAGTATGGAGCGCTTAAAAGAAGTTATTGCAGCGCACAAACATCCAATCACTATTGTTCCTGAAAGTTTCGAGGCTAGTTTGCAAATCTATAAGAAAAACTTAGGGATTGAGTTTTTAACTGGTTATGTGGTAGAATACGCACTTTCTGTAGATAATATCTTCGTTATCGTGCTGATTTTCTCTGCATTTGCTGTTCCTGAAAAATACTATCACAGGGTTTTATTCTGGGGTATTTTAGGAGCCATCATCATGAGGTTTATCTTCATTTTTGTAGGTGCTGCCCTAATTAACCAATTCGAGTGGATTTTATATGTGTTCGGAGCCTTTTTGGTATTTACTGGTGTAAAGATGTTTTTCTCGAAAGATGAAGATGAAAAAATTGACCCTGAAAACCATCCAGTAGTTAAGTTTGCTTCGCGTTTTGTAAAAATACACCCTAAGTACGAAGGCAAAAATTTCTTTCATAAAATAAATGGAAAGAAATATGTTACGCCTTTATTTTTGGTATTGTTGATTGTAGAGTTTACCGATTTGATTTTTGCGGTAGATTCAATTCCAGCAATTTTTGCGGTAACTAAAGATGCTTACATTGTGTTCTTCTCTAACATATTTGCCATCATGGGATTACGTTCAATGTTCTTCCTTTTAGTTAATATCATCCATAAATTCCATTATTTAAAAACGGGATTGGCGGTATTGTTAACCTTTATCGGAGTTAAAATGTTAGGCCACGGTTATTTGAAAGCTTGGGGATTCACCACAGAGCATTCGCTGATTATTATCGTGGGTATTTTGGCTTTAAGTATTATTGCTTCGCTGGTGTTTCCGAAGAAGGCAATAGCTAAATAACTGTTATGATAAATCCAGAATGATTTAAAACATAAGCTACATCATTCTGGATTTATCTCAGGAAATTTTTTAAAAATATTTTAGGGAATTTACTTCACCCGTTTCTTATTGTCACTAACAAAAGATTCCCAACCTGAATAGGTTTTACTTTTGCCCCCACTGGTGGGTATCCTTTGGAAAGAATGACAAACCGCAACAGCTAAACCATCGGTAGCATCTAAAAATTCAGGAGTTTCTTTGAAGTTGAGTAAGCGTTGCAACATTGCGGCAACTTGTTCTTTCGTAGCTGTGCCTTTTCCTGTAATAGATTGTTTTATTTTTCGCGGTGCGTATTCCGCTACTGGAATATCTTTAGAAAGCGCTGCTGCCATGGCAATACCTTGTGCTCTGCCTAATTTGAGCATTACCTGTATGTTTTTGCCATAAAATGGAGCTTCAATAGCCAAGGCGTCGGGTTTGTAAGTTTCTAATAGGCCCATTGTTTTTTCAAAGATCCGTTGAAGCTTAAGAAAGTGGTCATCTAGGTGGTCCATGCGTACGATGCCCATCGTTATCAACTCCATTTTGCTCCCCTTCTCTAAAATTACTCCGTAACCCATAATTGCCGTTCCGGGGTCAATACCTAAAATAACACGTTCCTTTTTCTCAATTAGCATAGCACAAAAATAGAACTTATTTGTTCAATCTCTTGTTGATTTACACACATCAAGATTTTATACCAATTAAAGTTTCCAGATGTTTTTATGTATTTTTGTGAAAGTAGAAAGTAAAAAATCAAGATCATGACCACATTTTCGTTTGAGATAGAACAATCTGAAGTTTCAAAGCTTAAAGCTGTACTTAAGGCTTTTGGAGTGAAAAAAATGAAGATTAAAGATGATGAATCTGAATTGAGTAAAGAGGAGTTTGAGGAAAAGATTGAGGAAGCTAAATCAGGTTCTGGAACCATTCTTAAAACTAAAAAAGATATAGACTCATTTTTTGACTCATTATGAGTTTTATCATAGATTTCAAAGATATAGCTAAGAAAGATGTTGTTAAACATCAGAAATCTGGTCAAAAGATTCTAGTAGAGAAAATAAAGATTTTCACATTTGAGTGTCAAACTAACCCTAGAATTGGTACGGGTAAGCCTGAACAATTAAAACACCAGAAAAGTGAAATTTGGAGCAGAAAAATAAACGAACAACACAGATTTGTTTATGAAATAAAGGATGAATTTGTTTATGTCCTTTCAGTGTGGGGGCATTATAAAGATAAGTAATTTTGACATCCAATTATAAAATAGTACTAACCACTCTCATCAAAATAGCCGTAGTGGCTTTTGCTTTTTGGTTCATTTACAATAAGCTCACTAAACACAACGACCTTAAAGAGTTTATCAAACTGTTAGAAAGTATCCCAAACCAGCAAATTTGGTGGGTGCTGGGAAGTGTATTTCTGTTGATGCTTTTTAACTGGGGATTGGAAGCGGTGAAATGGAAGCAGCTCATCGAGAGAGTAGAGCAAATTAGCCTTTGGCGGGCCATAGAATCTGTGTTCTGCGGATTAACTTGGGCTGTTTTTACACCTAATAGATTGGGAGAGTACGGAGGTCGTGTATTTTTCCTTTCACCGAAGCGTAGAATTATTGGCATAGTAGCCATGACAGTAGGTAATATTGGTCAATTGGTACTCACCAATGTATTTGGGGCCATTACAGTTTGCATTTTTGCATATCGCTTTATTCCTTTGGAGCCCATTTTACAGGCAGCTATTTGTGGTGTCGCTTTTGTTTTTGCACTATTTTTTATCATCTTTTATTTCAATATCAAATGGCTTAACGGCTTGTTGTTGTCTATAAAGTTTACCCGTAAATACCAAAAGTTTTATGCGGTTTTAGCCCGATATAGAAAGAAGGAATTACTGAGAATATTATTGTTTTGTTTAGCCAGATATGCGGTTTTTACCACACAATATATCATCATGTTTATGTGGTTGATACCAGGTTTAAAAATGATGGATGTTTTAATGCTGGTACCAATTTTGTTTTTTGTACAATCTACGTTGCCCTCATTAGATTTGCTAGATATTGGCATTAGAAGCGTAACAGCTTTGTTTTTCTTCAAATACGTTACCACTCAAAATACAGCAGTGGTGGCATGTATTGCAAGTATTTGGCTTATCAATATTATAATTCCTGCTATCTTAGGCTCATATTTCGTATTTAAACTCAACTTCTTTGGAAATACTCGACGCGATTAATTACTTCTCCGCTTTTTTAACGCTCATCTATGTGTTTGTAGTAATTACTTTCATTATAGGTTGGATTAAGATTAAGCCCTATAAAAAAGACGCCAAGCTAGCTGATACACTTGTTTCTGTAATTATAGCTGCCCGAAACGAAGAAGATAAAATTGCGAAGACCATAAACGATGTATTGGCGCAAAGTTATCCTGAAAATCTCTTTGAATTAATCGTAATTGATGACCATTCTACCGATCGAACTGCCGAAATAGTAAAATCTTATGACGGAGTTAAGCTAATTCAGCTTAATGAAAATAAGGCTTTAAATTCTTATAAGAAAATGGCTATCCAAACAGCTATTGGGCAGGCCAAAGGCGATTTAATTATTACTACCGATGCCGATTGCAGAATGGGAGCTGAATGGCTAGCTACCATCGTGAATTATTACGAAGCCACTGGCTGCAAAATGATATCGTCGCCTGTAGCTTATTTCCAAGAGAACAGTTTTTTTGAACGAGCGCAAGCCTTAGAATTTGCCTACTTAATTGGCTTGGGCGCTTCAACTATTGGAAATAAAAATCCAAGTACTTGCAACGGCGCTAACTTAGCTTATGAGAAAAAAGCATTTTTTGAAGTTGGCGGTTTCAAGGGAATTGATGATTTAGCTTCTGGAGATGATGAATTGTTGCTACATAAAATGGCGGCAATTTATGGAGATAAAATCGGATTCCTTAAAAATAAAGATGCCGTAGTTTACACTCACGCCAAGGAAACATTGGGCGAATTTATTCAGCAGCGTAAACGTTGGGCATCAAAAAGTACTCGCTACAAAGAAAAATCGGTAATTATTTTAGGCGTAAGCGTTTGGATGTTTAATTTGAGCATTATCATTAACGCTATTTCGGCTATTTTTTTCCCTGCAACATTATCGTTTCTGATATTTCAATTGGCTGCAAAGCTGTTGCTCGAATTTATATTCCTCAACAACATGATGACATTCTTCAAAAGAAAAACATTGTTATGGTGGCTGCCAATTTTGAATATACTACATATCATCTACATTGTTTATATTGGCATTGCCGGAAATTCGGGTAAATACAATTGGAAAGGCCGAATGGTAAAATAAGATGGCAAATACAACACAGTCTGCAAAGGTTTGGAAAAAATTTAAACGTAATACGTTCGCATTATTTGGCCTTATCTTTATTATTTTAATGGTAGTGGTTGGTGTTTTGGGTTATTTAATCACACCCGATCAAACACCTTATGCCAACACACAAAAACTGCAAATAAGTAAAGAAAAACCCGGAAGCAAGTTTAAGTTCCTCATTGTACAGTGGTATTCAAATGTAGAAGAAGTAGGTTTTTTTAAGAAAATGATTTACGGGCAGCCTACTAAGTTTAAAAGTGTGCCCATTACTTCATATAAAATTGTTAACGACGAAGTGATTGCCTACGAATACATTGGTGAAGAAAAAAACGTAACGCCAACCGTTTACAAGCTTAAAGATATTTGTCGTAGCTGCACTTTACCTAGTAAGCTTGGCAATACCGAAATGCTATTTGAGCGAAACAATATTTACGAGCAAATTTTTTGGTTAGGTACAGATATTTACGGTAGGGACCTGCTCAGTCGCTTAATTCTTGGAGTACGCGTTTCGCTTTCTGTAGGCTTAATGGCAGTGCTTATCTCCATGTTTATTGGTGTAGGTTTGGGTGCTATTGCTGGTTATTTCGGAGGAAAAATAGATGCGGCTATCAGTTGGTTCATGAACGTAATTTGGTCTTTGCCTTCATTGCTTTTAGTAATTGCTATCTCTTTTGCCTTGGGCAAGGGGTTTTGGCAAATTTTCATCGCCGTTGGTTTGTCTACATGGGTAGATGTAGCCCGTTTAGTCCGTGGACAAGTAATGGCATTAAAGCAAGTAGAATTTGTAGAGGCTGCAAGAGCACTAGGCTTTTCTAACAGCAGAACGATCATCAAACATATTTTACCCAACATCGCTGGACCAATTTTAGTAGTGGGTTCAGCCAATTTTGCCTCTGCTATTTTGTTGGAAACAGGGTTGAGTTTCTTAGGTTTCGGTGCACAACCGCCAATGCCAAGCTGGGGAACCATGATTAAAGAGCATTACGGTTATATTATTATGGATGCAGCTTACTTGGCCGTATTGCCGGGCTTGGCCATTATGCTAACGGTTTATGCATTTAATTTAATTGCCATTGGCTTACGCGATGCTTTTGATGTAAAAGGACAAAACACTAACGTATAGATTTTCTTTTTGGAAAGCAGTGACAGTGATAATCAGTTAGTGTAGTCCCGCTTTTCGCTTTATTCGCTGCGCTCATGTTCGCTCCAATCGGGTTTGATTTGCAAAGCTTGTGCTAAAATCTACCTCTAAAATCACATATGAAGTACAATACATCCTAGTTGTAGCTTTGGCGTCCTCCTTACAATTAAGTAATATAATCTAAATAGTTATTCTGGTCTATTACTTCAAAATTAGCATTGGGGTAAGCTTTTGCAAACTCACTAGGGATTTTCGTTTTTTGGTTTTGCCATTTATATTCAAAGGCCGCTAATTTATCGTTGGCTTCTTCAATACGGTCTATCTCTTGTTTGTTGTGGGTACGCCAAAAGTAATCTAAAACGTGTTTTTCTTTGTAGTGAAGTGATTTTATTCGTTCGCTATTCAAATAGTTTTCCCAAAGTTTACCAATATCGTCACGCATATTTAACGGATTAAAAGAATTGATGATGGCGTTACGAATACCGTTGTCAACAAAATACCACTTTTTCATCTTGGTAATTTCGTTATCACGGTTGCGACTGAAACCACTCACACTATAGATGATGAAGACCTTGCTAAACAGGTCGAGGTATTTTTCTACAGTGTTTTTACTGATTTGCAAATCTCTGCCCACACTTTCTAAAGATATTTCACTACCCATTCTAAAGGCAATAATTTGAAGCAAAGCAACAATTTTATCTCGTTTTTTGATGCCTTCAAAAGCTAAAATATCTCTTAATAATTGGTTGTGAGCAAGTTCTTTTAGATAGCTTATTTTATCTTCTCTGTCTATAATACTACTAAGTTCTGGATATGAGCCAAAAATCAGCCTTTCTTCTAAATTATTCTTAGTTTCTAAGTAATTTTCCTTTTCAGAAAATTCTAGCTGCGCAAGTGGATAAAGATGAAGGGTACTCATTCTGCCTACCAAAGGTTCACCTACTTGGTTGTTTATTTCAAAAGCCGATGAACCTGTAATCAATATTTTTATCTCAGGTATAGTATCGACCATTAATTTTAGCTTTTTTCCAATGTTGGGTATTTCTTGAGCTTCATCTATAATGAGTAATTGGGTATTGCCAAGTAAGCGCTTGAAATTTGCAGTACTTTGTATAGCTAGCAGGTTATGTGTTTCAAGGTCATCACCATTCAATACCAGCTGTTTCTCACTACTGTTTTTTGAAATGTAGTTAATCAATTCTGTCTTTCCAACACGTCTAGCGCCTAAAATAGCTACTACTTTGTTAGTTTTCAGTTTTTTAAGAATTGTTTTTTCTAATGCTCTTGGGATTTCCATATTACAAATATATCTTAATTTCTATTATTTCCGTCAACAAACTGACGGTATTTCTATTATTTCCGTCAATATTTTGACGGTATTTCTATTATTTTCGTCATTTTGAGTTTTTTATTTTCTGGTAATCAAAATAGAAACAATTGTTATTTTTGTAATATGCTGTTAAACTGTTATCAAATAGAACTTATTGAAGCTGGCTGCGATGAAGCTGGACGTGGCTGCTTGGCTGGCCCTGTAGTTGCTGCGGCTGTAATTTTGCCTAGAGATTTCTATTTGGAAGGTTTGAACGATTCAAAGCAATTATCTCACAAACAACGAGATTTGTTGCGTCCAATTATCGAAAAGGAAGCGTTGGCTTGGGCAGTTGCCATGGTAGACCACGAAGAAATTGACCAAATCAATATTCTCAATGCCTCTTTTTTGGCTATGCACCGAGCTTTAGACCAACTCACTTTACGACCAGAATATTTAGTGATAGACGGGAACAGGTTTAAAACCTACCAAGACGTTAAACATTCTTGTATTGTAAAAGGCGACGGAAAATATTTAAACATTGCAGCAGCATCTATTTTAGCTAAAACACATAGAGACGAGTATATGGCGGCGCTAGATTTGGATTTTCCCGACTACCAGTGGAAAAAAAATAAAGGTTACCCAACTATTGCACACCGAAACGCCGTTATCAATATAGGTCCGTCTCCGTTTCACCGAAAAACATTTAACGTAAGTAGTCCACAATTAGCTATACAATTCGAACTTGAAAGTACTTCTGTTAAGCCATAGAGTCCCTTTTCCACCAAATAGTGGTTATCCGATAGTAGTGTATAATACTATTAAGGGCTTGCTTAGTCTTGGCGTAGAGGTTACTTTGTTCAGTCTAAATAATTCGAAGCAGTATATTGATGTAGATGATATTTACGATCCTGTTTTCGAAAAAATAAATTTCCATTCTTTTACCGTAGATATAGAAGTGAATGCTTGGGATGCTTTTACGAATATTTTCTCCAACCAATCTTATAATGTTTCTAGGTATCTCGACGGTGATGCTGAAAAGGTGCTAGAAAATGTTTTACGAGAACAAGAGTTTGATATAGTTCAGTTCGAAGGTCTTTTTGTAGTGCCTTATTTGGACATAGTGAAAGAATTTAGTAAGGCTAAACTGGTTTACAGAGCACACCATATCGAACACGATGTTTGGGAAAGATTAGCACATCGGGAGCGATTTACGCCAAGGAGAACTTATCTTGAGTTTTTGTCGAGAAGATTGAAAGCCTATGAAATGGAGCAAATCAATCGCTTTCATCAGGTTTTTTCAATTAGTAATCCCGACAGGCAGAAATTGTTGCTAATGGGATGCGAAACCAGATTGGACGTTTTTCCAGTAGCCTTAGATTTTGAGAAGTATAAAATAGATACGAGTAAAACGAGTTTCCCAACTTTGTTTCACTTGGGTGCTATGGATTGGCGGCCAAATAAGGAGGGATTAGAGTGGTTTTTGGATGAAATTTGGCCAGATATCGAAGAATTGAATGGTGAACTGCGTTTTTACATCGCAGGAAAGAATATGCAAAAGCAATTTTTTGACTACGATTCGGATAACCTGATTGTAGAAGGGGAGGTGTTTGACGCTGTGGATTTTATCAACAGTAAAGCCATTATGATTGTGCCTTTGCTTTCGGGTAGTGGAATGCGGGTGAAAATTATCGAAGGCATGGCGATGCAGAAATGTATCATTGCCACTACCATGGCTGCAGAAGGTATAGATTGCAAGCACGGTCGAGATATTTTAATCGCAGATACCGCAGATGAGTTTTACCGTTCTATCTTAAAATGTATTACGCAGCCCAATAAATGGCAAGAAATTGGGAAGAACGCTCGTAAAACTGCAGAAAAGCATCATGAAGTTAATGCCAACGCAAAGCGGATGTTTGATATTTATGGAGAGTTGGTTGGTAGTCAAGAAGAACCATTGTCAAGCTGAGCCTGCCGAAGCTTTTGATGGACATTTCGACAAGCTCAATGTGACAATCCACTGTTATGATTTTGGAACTTCCAAGTTTGTACTAATTGCAATTCTGTTCCACCCGTTAATGGCTACACAAGCCATGATGATTTGTGCCACATAACTTTCGCCAAAAGTATCAACTGCTTTTTTGTACAAGTCATCATCAACACCGCCTTGACTAATTAATGTGATTTTTTCTGTTAAGCCTAAAATGATTTTTTCTTCTGCCGAGAACAAATCCGTTTCACGCCAAGCGTTTAACAAAAATATGCGCTGTGGAGTTTCGCCCAATTTAATGGCGTCTTTGGTATGCATATCTAAACAAAAAGCACAACCATTAATTTGCGAAGCTCTAATCTTAATTAACTCTTTGTGAGATTTTTCTAATGACGTAGTTAATAGATAATTTTCTAATCCATACATGGCTTTGTAAGCATTAGGCTCCAGTTTCGATATATCCAGTCTTTTCATTTTTGTTGTTTTTTATGTGATTTGATAAAGCAAAGTTATTGTGCCTATAGCTCAAAAAACTTAAACTGGTTTAAGAAAAGGTAGTTTAATAAATTAACCACATAGACACATAGAATAACAAATTAAAAACTATGTGTCTATGTGGTTTTATTTATTTTCCAAGATGTTTTTTCTTAATCTCGCTCAAATATTCTGGTGTAAAACCTAAATAAGAAGCCAACATATATTGTGGAATTCGCTGTAGAAAACCAGATTGACCACTGGCGAAATGACGATAAAGTTCTTCCCTCGAATAATCGTTGATGTATTTAATCCTAAGTTGAGAAGCAGCGAAAGCCTTTTCGTATACTTTCCAAAAATAACGTTCCATTTGAGGGAATTGGCTTAACATTTTTTCCTGTGCTTCGTAGCTGATGGCTAAAACTTCAGACTGCTCAATGGCTTGTATGGCGAACGAACTTGGTCTTTGTTCTAAAAAGGCGAGATTATCTGTCATCCACCAGTTTTCTATCGCAAATTGAGTGGTTTGTTCAATGCCCGTTTCTTTCATGAAAAACAAGCGTAAACATCCTTTTAGCACAAAGAAATGTCTTTTACAATGTTGACCTTCATTCATCAACATCTCTTTTTTCTTCACAGAAAGCACTTCGAAAAACGCTAATATTTCTGCAAAATCAGCTTCGCTAACATTAACAAACTTTTTAATATGTTGATGTAATGATTGAGACATGGTTGGCTAAAGATAGTTTTTTCTACCTTGTTTTAGGTTTCAACAACGTTTCGTAGTGTTATAGATATGTAAAAATGAAGTAGCGTTTTAAGCTTTTGGCTTATTTTTTTGCAAATTGCAAACGCTTAATTGTATGGCAACGGATATGGGTAAAAAGATTTTGGTTTGGTTTAGAAATGACCTTCGACTGCATGATAATGAAATGCTTGTTGAGGCTATTGCTAAGGCTGATGAAATTTTGCCAGTTTATGTATTCGACCCTCGCCATTTCGAGAAAACCCAATATCATACTTATAAAACCGGTGCTACAAGAACTAAATTCTTGATAGAAAGTGTTGCTTCACTGCAACAATCTTTACAGGCAATGGGCGGTAATCTGTTGGTGCTGCAAGGAAGTCCAGAGGAGGTGTTGCCTGCATTGGTGGTGAAGCATGATATTACAGAAGTTTATCATCACAGAGAAGTAGCCAGCGAAGAAACTGCCGTGAGTTTAAAGTTGGAAGATTCACTTTGGAAACAAAAAGTGAATCTGAAACATTTCATCGGACATACGCTTTACAACAAAGAAGATTTGCCTTTTCCTATTAAGGATATTCCTGATGTATTTACCCAGTTTAAGAAAAAAACTGAGCGTGATGCTGTGGTAAAACCTTGCTTTCCTACACCAACGGCAATCAACTTCCTCAATCTCGACGACTGGGGTGCAATTCCGTCAATCAATGAGTTGTTACAAGATGAAGCTGCGGTAATCCTAAAAATCCAATCTGAGTTTATAGGAGGCGAAAAGGAAGCATTAGCACATTTGCATGAATATTTGCACGCAGGCGAAGGAATGGTTTTAGCCAATGCAACGTTGAAAAAGCATGAGATTGTATCCAAACTTTCTGCTTGGTTAGCATTAGGTTGCCTATCGCCAAGAGAGGTGTATTGGAAAATGAAAGATGCCGAAGCGACACATGGTGTAAGACCTTATTTTCATCAAATTGTTTTGGGCCTGTTGTGGAGAGATTATTATCGTTTCATGTTCAAAAAATATGGCAATACCTTCTTTAAACCTCTAGGTTTTAAGAAAGATGGCGTTCCGTTACAGTTGGAAAATACATCAGCTTTGCAAAATTGGAAAGACGGCAATACTGGACAGCCATTAGTTGATGCCTGCATACAAGAGCTAAATACCACTGGCTATATTAACCAGCTGGCCAGACAACTGGTAGCTACTTATCTAGTTAAAGAATTGGAAATAAACTGGGTACTTGGCGCTGCTTATTTCGAAGAGCAACTTTTAGATTATGCTCCAGCAAGTAACTGGGGTAATTGGGCTGCTATTGCGGGTGTGGGTAACGACCAAAAATTGTCAAATAGTTTCGATTTTGAGAAGCTATTGAAAATTTTAGACCCAAAAGGTGCGTTCGCACAGGTCGTTCGAGCTTAGAAAAGCGTCTATATTTTAGTTACAGTTTTTTAATTTATTTAAATGTGATTTTATTGCCTTTTCTAAAGGTAAAATCCTAATTTTGCAATACTTATCGTAATAGTTATATATACAAATGGATAACCTAACTTATCTTAACGGCCCCAACGCCGAATATGTTGATTCCCTATACCAGAGTTATAAAGAAGACCCTAGTTCTGTAGAGTTTGGATGGCAGAAGTTTTTTGAAGGTTTTGATTTCGGAAGAGGCGCAGATGCGCCTGCTGTAAGTGGTGGCGATGCTCCAGAGCACTTTTTGAAAGAAATTAGTGTTTTAAACTTGATTAATGGCTACCGTCAACGTGGTCACTTGTTTACCAAAACAAATCCGGTTAGAGAAAGACGTAAGCACTTGCCAACTTTAAATATCGAGAATTTTGGTTTAGCTGCTGCAGATTTAGAAACTGTTTTTAATTCAAGTGTTGAGCTTGGCATTGGCCCAGCAAAGCTGAAAGATATTGTTGCTTTCTTAGAGCAAACTTATTGTGGTGCTATTGGTGTTGAGTACAAATATGTACGTACGCCAGAAGTACTTTCTTGGTTAGAAGGTAAAATGGAAGGTAACCGCAATACACCCAATTTATCTAACGATGAGAAAATGAGAGTAGTTAAAAAGTTGAACGAAGCAGTTGTTTTCGAAAACTTTTTAGGTACTAAATTCTTAGGTCAAAAGCGTTTCTCTTTAGAAGGTGCTGAGGCATTAATTCCAGCGTTAGATGCTGTAATTGAAAAAGGAGCTGATTTAGGTATTGAAGAATTTGTATTAGGTATGGCACACCGCGGTCGTTTGAACGTGTTGGCTAATATCATGCAAAAAAGCTATAAAGATATTTTCACTGAGTTCGAAGGAAGAAGTTACAATCCGGAAACTCCTTTTGGTGGCGACGTGAAATACCACTTGGGTTACTCAACCGATGTAACCACTAATAAAGGTAAGAACGTACACTTAAGCTTGTGTCCAAATCCATCACACTTAGAAACTGTTGATGGTATTGTGGAAGGGATGAGCCGTTCAAAAATCGATTTCAAATATGCTGGCGATGATGGTCGTTTAGCTCCGATTTTGATTCACGGTGATGCTTCTGTAGCGGGTCAAGGTATTGTTTACGAGGTCATCCAGATGGCTGGTTTAGATGGCTACAAAACTGGTGGTACCATCCACTTGGTGATCAACAACCAAATCGGTTTTACTACCAACTATAAAGATGCTCGTTCTAGTACTTACTGTACAGATATTGCTAAAGTAACTTTATCTCCAGTTTTTCACGTAAATGGTGATGATGCAGAAGCATTAGTGTATGCGATTAATTTAGCAATGGAATACCGTCAGAAATACAGAAATGATGTGTTTATTGATATCCTTTGCTACCGTAGATTTGGTCACAATGAATCTGATGAGCCTAAATTCACTCAGCCTTTACTTTACAAAGCCATTGAGAAACATGATAATCCATTAAAGATTTATGTGGCTGAATTAATTAAAGAAGGCAAACTTGATGATGCTGGTGCGAAGAACATGGAAAAAGAGTTTAAAGCGCTATTGCAAACTTCATTAAACGAGGCAAAAGAATACAATGCAGCATTATCAGATGTTAAATTTGGTGGTGCTTGGGCTGATTTGCGTATCGCTACAGCAAAAGATTTCGAAACTTCTCCAGAAACAGGTGTTAAAAAAACTACCTTATTAGAAGTAGCGAAAAGAATTACCACTTTGCCAAAAGATAAAAAGTTCTTCAAAAAGATTGAAAAATTATTTGATGAGCGTTTGAAAATGGCTACCGAAACTCATGTTTTTGACTGGGCTTTGGGTGAGCAATTAGCTTACGGTACTTTATTGGCCGAAGGTAAACGTGTTCGTTTAAGCGGTCAAGATGTGAAACGTGGTACTTTCTCTCACCGTCATGCGGTATTAACGCTAGAAGATTCGGAAGAAGAGTACACTCCATTATTGAATATTTCTGAGCAACAAGCTCAATTTGATATCTATAACTCGCACTTGTCTGAGTACGGTGTTTTAGGCTTCGAATATGGTTACGCAATGGCTAATCCTAATGCATTAACTATCTGGGAAGCACAATTTGGAGATTTCTTTAACGGAGCTCAGGTTGTAATTGACCAATATATCGCAAGTGCGGAAACTAAATGGCAAAGAGCTAATGGTTTGGTGATGTTATTGCCACACGGTTACGAAGGTCAAGGTCCAGAGCACTCTTCGGCACGTATTGAGCGTTTCTTGGAACTTTGTGCAGAGTACAACATGCAGGTAACTAACTGTACTACTCCAGCTAACTTCTTCCACGCTTTACGCCGTCAGTTTAAACGCGATTTCCGTAAGCCTTTGGTTAACTTCAGTCCTAAGAGTTTGTTACGTCATCCACTTTGTGTAAGCCCATTAGCAGATTTTACTGCTGGAGGTTTTAAAGAAGTAATTGATGATGCTAACGTAAAAGTGGCTGATGTGAAGAGAGTAGCTTTCTGTTCTGGTAAGATTTATTACGATTTGTTGGAAGCGCAGAAAAAGAATGAGAACAAGGATGTCGCTGTTGTACGTGTAGAGCAATTATATCCAACTCCTGTAGACCAAATGGAAGCTATTGTAGCTAAATATAAAAACGTTGAGGATGTGGTTTGGGTACAAGAAGAACCAGAAAACCAAGGTGCTTGGCCATATTTGTTGCGTAGATTGAGAAAAACATCATTGAGTAATATCGATGTGATTTCGAGAAAGGAAAGCAGTAGTCCAGCAACTGGTTATATGAAGCAACATACTAACCAACAGGCTTATATTGTAGCTAAAACTTTCGAAACTTCGGTAGCAGAAGTAGCGAAGAAACCACTTAAAGAAACTGCTAAAAATGCAGTGAAAGATAAAGTTTAAGAAATAGTAAATAAAGACTAGCGTTAAGCGATTATGATAGGCTTTGAAAAAAAAGCTTTTTGCTAATCGCCAAACGCCAAACAAAACATATAATTTAATATGAGTTTAGAAATCAAAGTTCCGCCAGTAGGCGAGTCGATTACCGAGGTAGTATTATCTCGTTGGGTTAAAAACGATGGCGAATTTGTGGAGATGGACGAAATTATTGCGGAGTTAGAATCAGACAAAGCAACTTTCGAACTTACTGCAGAGAAAGCAGGAACTTTAAAAATTGTTGCTAGCGAAGGTGATACGCTAGAAATTGGTGCTGTAGTTTGTAGCATTGAAGAAGGCGGTGCTGCTCCGGCTGCTGCTAAAGAAGAAGCTCCAAAAGCTGATGCTCCTGCGGCAGATAAAGCTGCGGCGCCAGTTGCAGAGAAAGAATCTAAAGATAGCTATGCTTCTGGAACTCCATCTCCAGCTGCTGGTAAAATTTTAGCAGAAAAAGGTGTTGATGCGGGTAGCGTTAAAGGTACTGGCGTTGATGGCAGAATTACCAAAGAAGATGCGAACAATGCACAAGCTGGTAAGCCCGCTGCTAAGGCAGAAGCTCCAAAAGCGGCTGCTGCTCCAGCTCCAGTTGCTGGTTCAAGAAATGAGCGTGCTGAGAAAATGTCGCCATTGCGTAAAACGGTTGCTAAGCGTTTAGTTGCCGTTAAAAATGAAACCGCTATGTTAACTACTTTTAACGAAGTTAACATGAAGCCAATCATGGATTTACGTGGTAAGTATAAAGACCAATTTAAAGAGAAACACGGTGTAGGCTTAGGCTTCATGAGTTTCTTCACTAAAGCAGTTTGCGAAGCAGCGAAAGATTTCCCTGCGGTAAATGCTCGTATTGATGGTGAGCAAATTATCTATAACGATTTCGTTGATGTTTCTATCGCGGTATCTGCACCTAAAGGTTTGGTGGTGCCAATCATTAGAAATGCAGAAAGCATGAGCTTAGCGCAAATCGAAAAAACGGTAATTGAATTAGCTACTAAAGCTAGAGATAGCAAATTGACAATTGAAGAAATGACAGGTGGAACTTTCACGATCACTAATGGTGGTGTATTTGGTTCAATGATGTCTACACCGATTATCAATGCGCCTCAATCAGCAATTTTAGGTATGCACAACATTATCGAACGCCCAATTGCTGAAAATAAAGAAGTAGTAATTCGTCCGATGATGTACATTGCTTTATCTTACGACCACAGAATTATCGATGGACGTGAGTCTGTAGGTTTCTTGGTACGTGTTAAACAATTATTGGAAGATCCAGCTAGATTATTGTTAGGCGTATAGTCGCCAACCGTCATGCTGAATTTATTTCAGCATCTGGTAGAAATAAATACAAATCCTTGTTCATGAAAATGAACGAGGATTTTTTTCTTATACATGCCATCATTTTGCATAATTCAAACATTAAGAAATGAAGATTAGTTAAGATTTTCTTAATTTCCCTTAATTCCTTCATGGTTTAAAATATAAACCTTGTTCATGAAAATGAACGAGGATTTTTTTCTTATACATACCGTCATTTTGGATAATTCAAACATTAAGAAATGAAGATTAGTTAAGATTTTCTTAATTTCCCTTAATTCCTTCATGGTTTAAAATATAAACCTTGTTCATGATAAATGAGCAAGGTTTTTTTGTGCTTTTTACATAAACACCTCGTCATTCCCGCGTAGGCGGGAACTACGAAGTACTCAGCGCAGCTAATCGTAAAGCGTATGATAATAAATATGTTTTCAAATCATAAGAGAAAACTTTATATCGCATTACGATACCCAATCAAGTTGGGTATGACGAGCCTACTTAGGATGACGGCAAGAAAAAACACTTTGTCTACTTTCTGTTACGTTTCGCTGTTTTTAATTTGATTTTAATATTTTCGTTATCACACAAATTAAAACCAAATGAGAAAAATTGTACTTGTCGCTTTCCTTGGCGTCTTCACTACCTTGCTCCATGCGCAAACCGTTAATCAAAATACTGGCTGGCTTTTTCTGATGAATACTACCAAATTTAATGATAAGTGGGGAATGCATTTCGACCTACAAGTTAGGACACAAGATAATTGGGATGGTGTAAGGCATTTGTTGGTTAGACCGGGAGTAACCTACTATATTAATAAGAGCTCAAATGCAACTGTGGGCTATTTATATACGCCAACTTTTTTGCCAAATGATATTTTAATTGGTGCGGCACCGATGAAAAATACCTTAACAGAACACCGTATTTGGCAACAGTACATCTACAATCATCAACCTTGGAAAGGGGCAACGCTAAGCCACAGATTTAGGTTAGAGCAACGCTTCATCGAAAGACAAAGCGATGATTTATTTTCACAGCGTCTCCGTTATTTCTTTAGGCTGGTTCAGCCGCTACAAAAACAAGAAGGTGCATTTACCAAAGGGATGTTTGCCGCTTTGCAGAATGAGCTTTTATTCAATATTCAGAATAAAGAGCAGTTAAACGGAAGTTTGTTCGACCAAAATAGAGCTTACTTGGCTGTAGGTTATCGTGTTTCTAAAAGCTTTGATATTGAAGCTGGATACTTGAACCAACGCATTAAAGGAGCTAATAACAATACAGTGAATAACGTCGCTCAATTAGCTTTATATACGAGGTTCTAAAAAACCTTAATTGTTTCACAATAGAAACTTAGATTTGGGAAGATATCATTTTAATGCTGTTAAGTCATATATAGGTTAAATAAGTATTTATACTTAAAATACTCACGTATTTTACGCAATTTTGGCGAATGAAACGTGCTTCTATATTAGTACTAGCTTTGCTGTTCGGCAGAAAAATAAATGCTCAAGAAATTATTTCAAAACCCATTTCAGAAGCAAAGATTGGCAAAAGTTTATTTTCCAATTCTACTCAGAGAGATTTCTCTAGAAAAGGTCAATTCTATGTGCATTGGGGTTGGAATTTTTCTTGGTACGATAAAAGTGATATCACATTTCAAGGTCCAGGATATGATTTTACTTTGAAAAATGTAAAAGCAAAAGACAGACCTTCCAAATTAAGTTTGGATTATGTTAACCCAATGGAGTTAACTACACCTCAATTTGATTTTAGATTTGGATACTTTTTTAAAGACAATTATAGTATTTCCATCGGTTGGGATCATATGAAATATGTAATGGATATCCCGCAGAAAGTAACTATAGATGGATATATCAACGCTACAGTTTCTAATCCGGCAATAGCGACTGGAAGTTATGCTGGTGTTTACAAAGATCAGGAACTAGATGTTAAGGATGATATGCTGACATTTGAACATACTGACGGACTGAATTATGTAAGTGCAGAAATAGAACGCTATGATGATATCTGGATAGCCAAGAATAAAAAACAAATGTTAACGATGGAAACAGGAGTGGGAGCAGGATTTGTAATTCCACGTTCTGATGTGAGATTCTTTGGAGTAGGTGAAAATAACTTTTGGAATTTTGCAGGTTATGGAGTTTCGTTAAAAGCAGGTTTAAAATTTAACGTGACGAGAAAGCTATATTTTCAAAATGTGACTAAGGCAGGTTATATCGACATGGATAAAATTCGTACCACCGGCAGAAACGATATAGATAAAGCTAAGCAAACTATCCGTTTCTTAGAGAACTATACTGCTATTGGCTACCAGTTCTAAAACCTGCATTTGATAAATAAAAAGCCTAGTGAATTTAACCACTAGGCTTTTTATTTGGTGTCTTGATTGGATTAATCTAGTTTTTTTACTCCACCAGAGCCTAAAAATTTCTTTTCCTTAACATCGGCATTGCCAGTATAATAAACTTTACCTGAGCCGCTAATTAAAGCGCTAATTTCGCCATTAGTGTGTACGTAAGCACTACCAGATCCACTGATGGTAGCAGATAGCGAACCTACTTTTAAAGCTCCCTTTTTAGAAAGTATACCAGAGCCGCTAATCGTTAAACTTGCTTCGTCGGTTTCACCAGAAATATTCAATTTACCAGAGCCACTAACTACGCCGCTATATTCTTGCACGTCCACATTTGCAGAAATGGAACCAGAGCCACTTAAAGTTGTAGTAAGTGAGTTATTGTTGATGGTGCCTTTTACTGTAATAGAGCCATCGCCACTCATGGTTAAGCTTTTGATAGTCTTAGCATTTACATGAGCAATAATTTTCTTGTCCTTGTATTTATGCGACCAACTCGTCCAGCTCATTTGTGGTCTGATGATTAAAGCATTACCTTTTACTTCGGTAACGAGCGTAGAAATCGCTTCTTCATCACCTTCAAATCTGATGCTTTCGGTATTGCCTAAAGTAATGATTACTTGTAATGGACCGCCTGCTGCAACAGCATTGAAATTTTTCACCTCTGTTTCTTTAGCCTTAGTTTTTACTTTGGAAACACTGATGTTAACAGGTAGTTCTGATTGAGCAGGGTTCGCTATAGCTACGGTTACAGCCAGCATCAATCCTATAGAAATATATTTTTTATTCATTGTAAGTTAGTTTTATATCTAAAAGACGTCATCGATTTTAAAAACGTTGCATCTTACAAAAACTTATTTCAAGTTTTTAATATTGACATAGAAATTTCTTTCTACTGAAAAATTATCGGAATTAATACTACTATCTATCTTGGCCGATTGCCACTCGTTGCTTGGCTTAATCAAAGTATATTCGTTGGCTTTCAAGGATACTTTTACAGGCATATCGAAACCTACAACATCGGTTAGCCATCTGTATTTTAATTCACCGTTTTCAATTTTGTATTCTAAAGTAGGGATCTTAGCATGACGGAGATATTGGTCGAAAACCTTATCTAATTTCAACCCGCTTTGTTTAGCGATAAAAGTTTCTACCGCCGCTGATGTTGTTGTAGAGTGATAGAAGGTTTTGCTCAAACCTCTTAAAATCTGCCTAAACTTTTCATCGTTATTTATTAACTGGCGAATGGTGTGGATGATGTTAGCTCCTTTAGCATACATATCGCCATCACCCTCGGTGTTCGTATTGTAAATACCAATAATTGGCTTTTTGTTACCAATCCCTTTTCGCTGACCAATTACATAGTCTTCACCAGCTTTTTTGCCTTGCGTACTTTCGGTAAATAAAGCTTCGGAATAAGTAGTGAAACCTTCATGCACCCACATATCTGCAATGTCTTTGGTGGTAATGTTGTTGCCAAACCACTCGTGTCCAGTTTCATGAATGGTAATGAAATCCCATTTTAACCCGTTTCCGGTACCCGATAAGTCTTGCCCTAAATAACCTTTCATAAACTGATTACCATAAGCCACAGCACTTTGATGTTCCATGCCCAAATGTGGAGCCTGAACTAATTTGTAACCGTCTTTGTACCAAGGGTAGGGGCCGAACCAATATTCGAAGGATTTAAGCATTGGCTTTACATCAGCATCCCAATGCGGACGAGCTTTTGCGCTGTCTTCTTTCAAAGCGTAAAAATCCAAAGTGAGTTTGCCGTCTTCGCCATTGTAAGTATCTGCCCAGTGGGCGTATTTGCCGATATAAAATGCGATGTTGTAATTATTGATGGGATTGTCCACAAACCAATTGTGCTTGGTGTAGCCATCTTTGCCTTCCGTTTTACCACGATAACGGCCGTTGGCAATACAATCTAAATCTTTAGGTGCGCTAATGCTGACCAACATGCTATCCACTTCATCACTCTGATGGTCTTTATTTGGCCACCAAACGCTGGCACCTAAACCTTGGCAAGCAACAGAAACAAAGGGATTACCAGATTTGTCTTTTCTGAAAATAAAACCCCCATCCCAAGGTGGCATTTTAGCAATTTGAGGATTACCACTATAAAAAACTGTGAAACGCTCTTTACTGCCTTTTTTGATTTTTGGGAATTTCACAAAAACCGCTGCAAATTCTCTGGTGAACGGCAACTCTTTACCTTTAAAAACCACTTTTTCAACTTTCAGGTTTTCAAATAAATCGAACTGTAGACTTTCGAAATCTTTGGTTGCAGTAAAAGCGAATTCATTACTTCCGCTCACAGATTTATTGTAGATATCAATTTTCACATCTAAGTGATAGTAATTGATATCGTAGCAGGTTCTCAAGTCTGTTAAAGCACCTCTTAGAAATTTGGCTCTGTCATTTTTTGCATTGCTGCCGAGTAAATCTTGGGCAAAAGTTGTAGTTGTTGCAGAAGATGTTAGCAGGACGAGAGCAATTATTATTTTCTTCATTTTTATATTAACTGAGTTGTAAGCATGTTTAATGGGGCATGACTATTAATGCGTCCGTCATTGCGAGGCACGAAGCAATCTTAAAGCTATAGTTTTAGTAGCGACCGTTGTAAGATTGCTTCGTGCCTCGCAATGACGATTTGTATACGTTGTTACTTTAATACAGGTAAAGATAGAAAAGAACCCTCAACTCCGCCATGATAAATTCTGTGCGTTGCTTTTTGGAAATCACTAGGTTCTGCTTCGTAAATGTTCATGAATTGCTGCGGATTTCTATCAGCCAAGGGAAACCATGAGTGTTGTACTTGCACCATGATGCGATGTCCTTTTTTGAAGGTATGACCAACATCTGGTAGTGCATATTTCACTTTGGTTGCTTCGTTTGGCACAAAAGCTTCAGGTTTTTCGAAGCTGTTTCTATACTTGCCTCTCAAAATTTCGCCACGAACCAACATTTGATAGCCAGCCATCATTTTGTCTTTATCAGCAGGAGAAACTTCTTTAGTATCTTCCGGATAAACATCGATTAACTTCACTACATAATCCGCATCAGTACCCGAAGTACTGACCATTAAATTAGCTAAAACAGGTCCAGTAAGGGTAAGGTCTTCTGTTAAAATATCGGTTTGATAAGTTTTTACATCTGGTCTTCTGGAAGCAAAACGTTGGTCGTCTACCATGTATTCTCTAGTGCGATTGGCTTGTACACCATCTTGATAAGGAACAGGTGCATTTGGGTCGCTCACATATTCATCAAAACTATTATTGGTAGTCGGTTTTGTGAAGGATAATTTCCCGTTAGGAAGAAAATACAAAGATTTTAGCTCTACGTCTTGTGGAGGCCAAGTATTGAACTTTTTCCATTGGTTGCTTCCCGTTAAGAAGATGTTGGCTTCTGCTGCGTCGAACTTGCCTTCGCCTTTGAGGTAATATTTGAAGAAAGGTAATTCTAAATTGTCTTGATAGTAAGTGCTAGTAGGCGTACCAAAGTTGATATCTCCGAAACTATCACCTTTGCCACGTACCCAACCGCCATGATACCACGGGCCAGCCACTAAAATATTGTTGGCTTTTGGGTTTTGTTTTTCTATGGCTTTGTAAGTTGCGAAAGCACCGTAAGCATCTTCGGCATCAAAGAAACCGCCGACAGTCATTACCGCAGGTTTTACATCTTTCAAGTGTTTCACAATTTGGCGAGCTTGCCAAAAAGTATCTAGGTTTGGATGTTTAAACAGGTTGTTCCAAAACTTGATGCTGTCGCCCATGTATTTTTCTTTCAGGTTTTTTACTGAACCTGCTTCCAGATAGAAACGATAATTGTCTTTAATTGGAAATTGGAAAGGCTTCGGTCCTTTATCTGGTGTAATGGGTTGCGGACGAGGAACACCAAAAGAAGTCATAAATTTAAAGGCATCCATTAAAAATAGCGCACCACCGTGATGGAAATCATCGCCAATAAACCAATCGGTAACGGGTGCCTGTGGCGAAACTGCTTTTAAGGCCGAGTGAGATTTAATTAAAGAAGCGGTAGAATAGAAGCCAGGATACGAAATGCCGTACAAGCCTGCTTTTCCGTTATTGTTTTTGATGTTTTTTACTAACCAATCGATGGTATCGTAAGTGTCTGTGCTTTCATCGATAGCTTTTTTGCCTTTGCCAAGGTTGGTTGGTCTGATGTCTTCAAAATTTCCTTCGCTCATCCAACGGCCACGCACATCTTGGTAAACGAAGATAAAGCCATCACGCATTACTGCTGGATAGCCACCTAAGCTGGTTTTATATTCGTTTTCACCATAAGGTCTGACCGTATATGGTGTTCTATTAATTAGAAATGGATATTTTTTGCTAGCAGCAATATCTTTCGGGATGTAGATAGCAGTGAAAAGCTTGATGCCATCACGCATAGGGATGAGGCGTTCTATTTTGGTGTAGTGACTGCGTACATAAGCAGAGTCTGTTTCTTGCGCAAAAGTGAATTCTGCAAAAAAGCAAGAAACTAAAAATAAGGCGAGGAGTATTCGTTTCATTGTGAAGGTTGGTTTTAGAAGTAGTTTTAAGCGGAAGGCTTAAGGCTGAAAGCCCTTGTGGGAAAGAAACGCAAATAAAATCGTCATTTCGACTGAAGCGTAGAGGAATGGAGAAGTCTTTGAATTAATAAGACTAACCCAAAGATTTCTCGACTTCGTTTTACTCCGCTCGAAATGACGAGAGAAAATTAGTGACCGCCGTCTGAGGTATCAATTGGTTTGCGAAATGCGAAACCTAATAAAAAATATACCACCGCAAGGATATACCAAACATAAGGGCAGTCATTTTTAAATGCCAATGCACCTAACAAAAAAACAGCTAGGCCAACTGCAAAAAATGGGATGTTTCTTAAGCTTATCATATTCAAACTTAGATAAAGTTGCTTAGATACGCAATAATAATTTTATGAAAAAGAAACTTTATCTGACTCTTCTCATCCAGTTAAAGATATTTTAAGTTAAGAGAAAATATAAGAATTTGAAAGTTTTGGAGATTAGAGCACAAGTGAAACGTTTTCGCTAGCAAGGTTAAAAAAGCTATTTTTATATTTTCGTAATTTTATGTTCTAACCTTTCTATAAAAAATATGACAACAAGTGGCACTAAGTTTATAAAGAAATAGAAATCTTCAGTTTCTTCTAAATTATATTTAAAGTACATTGATGAGAAATTCAAATAAACAAATTGAATGAATTCGTCTACTTTTCCATAGCCAATAGAAATACCAAATCCAGAAATGTACCAAAAAGCTACACCTAAGATATTAAATTGAAATAATTGTGTTAATTGACTCCATTTGCATAATTCTAGTCCCTTTGATTTTTTAAGTCTTATTAAATTGCCGCAATAGATTGAAAATGAATATAGGCCAATTATCAGTAAATAAATTATAAGGCCCAAACCACTCACGGTAGCTTGGTTTGCCAGTATAGATAAAATACTATAAAGTCCATAAAAACCTCCAAGAATTTGATAATATGCAATAAGATTGAGTTGAATTGTACTTTTGAGAGTAGTTTGTGTCATTTAGGTTTGGATATTTATATAACTTTTAAATATACTAATCGTCATAAATGTTTGTTTCTATCGCCAAAAATTTCTTGGTCATAATCATAACCAAGTTCTTCCGGAAATTTTCCTGTTAGGTCTGGAAAAATGATTTGAACAGATTTGAAATCTTCATTTTCATAAAATCTAAATGAGCTTAACATTTTTTCGCTTAGGTCATCATTGTTTACTGCGATAAAGTATACGGGAAAACGGTCAGTTAAGGTGTCTAGTTTTCTATTTAATGGTATTTCTTGATTCTTGAATGTTTGGGCATAATTATTTATCAAAGTATTTGTAAGCCCGTTGGGTAAGCCAGAAAGAAAAGCTTCTGGAATTCCAAAATTTTTAAATAATCCAGTTGAATATCCAAAAGGAGGTTGATCTTTTTCTTCCAGAACATAGGTTACATGAAACCCATTTTTCTCGATATTATTGTCAACCATTTCGAAATATTCTCTTATGCTTTTTTCATTCATAGATGCTTATTCATTATAAAAAGTAGCGTAGGACTTTTGTAGATAAATGTATGCTGACATAAATATATGAATCTTACTTCATTTTACTACACGTACGATTTTTTGTTCTCTAAACGGGATTGCAGCGGAAATACTTTTTGTTGCATTACTTTTTATTAAACCTCATAGGTTTCTGGGGAAGGTGTATAGGGAAACCTATGAGGTTTTCTGCAGTGCCAGTTGCAAAAAGATTGCAGCGTAAAGCCCGACTTTCGAAACCGATGTAATACTGAAATTGCTTTTCAAAATTAACTATGGATTGATTTACGCTATCAATTAAAACCGTGACCAAGTTTTTACAACATTAAAACACTTAACTTTTGGTGTTTAAGCGGTAAAACGTACATTTGCCATAACAAAAAACTCAAAAAATATCATGCAATACGATGTAGTTGTTATTGGCTCGGGTCCGGGCGGTTATGTAGGTGCCATCCGTTGTGCACAATTAGGTTTAAAAACAGCGGTAGTAGAAAAATATAAAACTTATGGCGGTACTTGCTTAAATGTAGGTTGTATTCCGTCTAAGGCATTGTTAGATTCTTCAGAGCACTTCCACAACGCGGCTCATACTTTCACTACTCACGGTATCAACATCAAAGATTTGAAAGTTGATATGAAGCAAATGATTGCTCGTAAGGATGATGTTGTAGCGCAAAACACTGCTGGTATTACTTATCTTTTTAAGAAAAACAAGATTGATGCTTTTGAAGGTGTAGCTTCTTTTGAGGATAAAAACACCATTTTGGTAACTAAAGCAGATGGCAGCACAGAAAAACTAACTGCTAAAAATGTAATCATCGCTACAGGTTCTAAGCCAACAGCTTTGCCTTTCTTGCCCATCGATAAAAAACGTATCATCACTTCTACAGAGGCTTTAACTTTGAAAGAAGTACCTAAAACCATGATCGTAATTGGTGGTGGTGTAATTGGTTTAGAGCTAGGTTCGGTATATGCTCGTTTGGGTACTAAAGTAACCGTAGTGGAGTTTGCTCCAGCTATTATCGGTACGATGGATGCAGGTTTAGGTAAAGAATTACAACGAGTGTTAAAGAAATCTTTAGGCATGGAATTCTTAACTAGTCACAAAGTAACTGGTGCATCGGCTAAAGGTAAAGTGGTTACGGTAACTGCTGAGAACGCTAAAGGTGAGGCTGTTTCTGTTGAAGCTGATTACTGTATCGTTGCGGTAGGTAGAACGGCTTACACTGCTGGTTTAGGTTTAGATAAAATCGGAATTACTACAGAAGAAAGAGGTAATAAAATTCCTGTGAACGGCCACTTAGAAACTTCGGTTGCTGGTGTATACGCTATTGGCGATGTGGTTAAAGGTGCGATGTTGGCTCACAAAGCGGAAGATGAAGGTATCTACGTTGCAGAGCGTATTGCTGGACAAAAACCACATATCAACTATAACTTAATTCCAGGTGTAGTTTACACTTGGCCAGAGGTGGCTTCTGTGGGTCAAACCGAAGAGCAATTGAAAGCTGCTGGTGTGAAATATAAGGCTGGTTCGTTCCCTTTCAAAGCGAGTGGACGTGCGAAAGCAAGTATGGATACTGACGGTTTCGTGAAAGTATTGGCTGATGAAAAAACAGATGAAATTTTAGGTGTTCACATGATTGGTCCACGTGCTGCTGATATGATTGCAGAGGCGGTGGTAGCGATGGAATTCCGTGCTTCGGCAGAGGATGTGGCTAGAATTTGCCATGCACACCCAACTTATACTGAAGCTTTAAAAGAAGCTGCTTTGGCTGCTACTGAAAATAGAGCGATACATATTTAAGGAGTCAGGTATCAGTTGACAGTGGTCAGTTGGTTATGATTAAGTAATATAAAATCCTGCGGTTGTTACCGTGGGATTTTTTGTTTGGTAGATTTTTTTGAATCGACAGGTATTTGCTGATTCTCTGTAGACTGAATTTAATAGCAAGATTTACTGTGTTTAAATTACAAAATCCTCATTTTTTGGTATTTTGTTACTGAATAAATGCGCCTACTTTTAATGCTTCTATATTTTGGTTGATACAATCAATATTTATGAATAAATTTTACTTATTGGTATCGTTACTTTTATAAATTCATACTACAAAAACATTGAGAATCCACATTCAGAAACTACCAAAGGGTGTATATCTAGTGAAATATAAGAATGGAGCTGAGGCAAATAAGTAAATTAATTAAGCAATAGCTTATCAATGCTGTGGCTTTCGCGATGGAGCTTTTTAGTTTTGAGACAAAAAAACCAAATCTTTACTTGGTATTTAAGTAAGAAGGCAGATTTGTTTTAAAGTTAGACTTATAATTGTTTTTTACATTTTTACTAATTAGCTTAGCGAAGATAGACCCCCTAGGAACGTTAACTTATGATGTCTTTCTATGTTATTTAGTACTAGATTAACCTCTTTAAATGAAAACAACATTACTATCTATTTTATTCTTTTTGTTATTTTTTACCAGTTTCGGACAGGTAACGCGTTACGTTATCGAAGGAGGCGTAAATGCTAAAAATGGCACTAACTGGTCAAATGCCAGCGACGATATTCAGGCAATGATCAACGCTTCTTCTTCAGGAGATCAAATTTTTATTGCAATAGGTACTTACAAACCAAACCGTAGAGCGGATGATTTAAACATGATTACAGTTGGTGATAGAGCCAATGCATTTGTAATGAAAAATGGAGTTAAGCTTTATGGAGGATTTGACCCTATTAATGGAATAGATGACTTGTCTGATGTAAGAATTCTCCCATCTAAAACTGGTGCGCCAGAAAGTGGAAGTTCAATCCTTAGTGGAGATTTTAATAATGATGATGTAATTACGGGAGGTGGGACTACATTATCTATTGCGGGTAATGGAGAAAATGCACATCATGTTGTCATTGCAGTAAATACCTCTGTGAGTGTAAATTTAGATGGTTTTACTATCACGGGTGGCAATGCAAATAATTCTAATGAAAATATTTCCTTAAATGGACATTCTTTTTGGGGAGGTTCTGGTGGTGGAATATACAGTTGGGCTTCAACTACTTCATCAACAGTAACTTTAACAAATTGTGAAATTAGTGGGAATTCAGCTAGCGTAAGTGGAGGAGGAGTTTATTGTTGGGCCTCTTATTATCCAAACACTGCGACAGTTAATGCGACTAATAGCAGCTTTAATCGAAATTTTTCTACGTCTGGTGGAAGTATTTATGTAAGTGGCACTTATACAATCGCTAACGTCTTAAATGGTAGTATCTCTGGAAGTTCAGCTACCCAAGGAGGAGGCATGTATGTTGGTTCGCTCTTGTCGTCAAATATTAGTATAAATAGCAGTAATATTAATGGAAATGCAGCTGCCTCAGGCGGAGGAATTAATTCAAACGTATCTAACTCGACATCCATTTCATTGTCTAATGCTGTAACGGTAACTGGAAGTGATATCACTGGAAATTCTGCTAGTAATGGCGGAGGTATATATGCTTATTGTAGTAATTATTCTAATTCTTCGACTAATGTTACTGTAGAAAATAGTAATATTGATCAAAATTTGGCTTCATTTGATGGTGGTGGAATTTATTCGTATGCGTCCTCTTCCTCAAGAGATGTCTCTAGTTCCAAAGTTTCGATAATTGGCAGCAAAATTATTCGTAACTCGGCTGCTCAATTTGGAGGTGGGGTTTATTCATTGTCTTTGACTTCAACACCATCCGTAACGACCAGGTCTAATGTTCTGGCAATTGGTAGCAGTATAAGTGGAAATTCTAGTAATAGTGGTAGTGGTATTTTTTCTGGTTCTACAACCTCCTCAAATGAAACTTTACTAACTAATACCACGTTAGCAGGAAATATTGGCTTTAGTCATATCCATTTTATTGGTAGTGGTACTAAAAAAGCTTACAGTAGAAATAGCATTGTTTTTGGTAATAAAACTAACGCAAACGCCTCCAGTATTATTTTTAATAGTAGCGGTACTATTGACAAAGATATACAGTTTAGTTTGGTGCAGGGCGAAAGTGAAGGTAATGGAAATTTGGACGGAAATTCTGTTAACTATACTCCTTTAAATCTTTTTCTTGATGCAGCTAATGGTAATTATTCTTTAAACTCGGGAAGTGCGGGCATTAACCTAGGAAAGAATGATCTTTACGAAGCGACGGATGGAAATATATTTAATAATAGCTTGGGAAATGATAATGATTTAAATGGAAACCCTAGAGTTTATGACTATTTAAATGGTGGTGTTATTGATATGGGAGCTTATGAGTATCAGGGGGTGAAAACACTTCCAGTTGAGCTGAAAAACTTTATAGCTTTTTCGAATGGCAATAGGGTTAAGTTAGATTGGAGTACATTTTCTGAAACTAACAACAAAGAATTTATCATTAGTTCTTCAACAGATAAAAATAGATTTAAAGAAATTTTTAGAGTTCCTGCTGTAGCAATATCTACGAAAACGATAAACAATTATGTCGGATATGATACAAACCCAGTAGCTGGAAATAATTATTACAGATTAGAGCAGGTTGATAAGGACGGTAAAATTGTTAACCTTGGAGAACGGATAGTTAAGTTATCGTTTGGCAGTGATATCCTAACTACTTATCCAAATCCTACTAAAGATATTTTATTTCTAGAATTGCATGAAACTAAGGCGGCAAACTTTGTACAATTAATGGATCTACAAGGGAAAGTGTTACAAACTCATACTACGAATGCCAAAACACTGAGAATCGATATTCAGAAACTACCAAAGGGTGTATATCTAGTGAAATATACCAATGGAGAAGAAGTACAAATTAAGAAGATAGTAAAAGAATAATTTTTTAAATGCTGCGGTTGTTGCCGTGGGATTTTTTACATAAGAGATTTTACTTCCTCCCCCTTACCCCCTCGAAGAGGGGAACAGCAAAGTTGCCTAAACATTTAGTGTCTCCCTTTGGAGGGAGAATTAAAGAGGGAGGAATTTTATAAAGAATTTCTTTACCATTAAGGAGTTAAGTTATTGTTAAGCTTTTCTCATCTCAATCTTAATTTTCTTCATTCCTTAATGGTTTTATTTTTAGATATGTATTTTAGCATTGATGAGAATTACCTTTTCTTTAGCCGCGATTTTACTTTTCCTTTCTGCATGTGTACCCTTACGGTCTATCAAATATCTAATCCCCGATTTGGGCGATAGTGCCAAGTTCGAAAATGTAACGATCCAAAAATCTGCAACGCCATTTCACTTTAAAAATAACTTGGCGAATAAGCGCTACGAGTCCTTAAAGAAATATTTAGATACTTCATTGATTGGTACCAAAACAAATGTTTTTTTGGTCATTAAAAACGATAGCATCATTTACCAATACCTATCAGAGGGAAATTCTTTAGCGGTGAGACAACCCAGCTTTTCGATGGCGAAATCTTTCGTAGGTACTTTGGTTGGCATGTCTGTAGATAGGGGCGAAATCAAATCAACGGATGAGCTGGTGATTAAGTATCTGCCCGAGCTAGCTAAAAATGACGAACGTTTCAAAAGATTAACGATTCAACAGGTGTTGGATATGCGCAGTGGATTTGACTTTAAAGAACGTTCTTTTAGTCCATTTTCACAGATAACCCGCAGTTATTATGGTGCCAATTTGAAAAAGATAGTAGGCAAATTAAAAATGAAAAATGAGCCTGGAAAGGTTTTCGAATATCAAAGTATCAATACCCAAGTGCTGGCTTTTATTTTGGAGAAAGTAACGGGAAAAGGCATGCAAGAATTGATGCAAGAGCGTTTATGGAAGCCACTGGGAGCCGAGAGCGATGCGCTTTGGAGTTTGGATAACGATGAAAATATCAAAGCTTTTTGTTGCATCAACGCCACAGCTTTAGATTTCGCTAAAATTGGAAGACTTTACTTAAATGGAGGTAATTGGGAAGGCAAACAATTGATTTCTAAAAAATGGGTGGATATGACCACCAATCCAGATACTCTAACCAAGTTAAGGTATAAGAACCAATTTTGGGCAACCCGAGATTTTAAATTCTTTAAAGATTCGGTAAGTGCTATAAATGCTTTGGTTAAAGATAAATTGGATTATCCAGTTGAACTAAATCCAGATGGCAGATACTTTTATGCAAAAAAGGTTTACGATTATAAGGCGCAAGGTATGTTCGGACAATCAGTTTATGCAAACCCACAAAATAGCGTGATTACTGTACGTTTGGGAGATAGGCAGAAGAAAGTTAATCTTCACAGTTTTGTACAGACCGTGGGTAGATCAATTAATTAGTTTTTATCGAACTACTGGCAATTTTATAATTTCATTGCTTCAAAAGTAATCATTGTGTTAAAATAATAAATAGCAAGTGTGTGAGGTGGTTTTATTGTAGGTTTTTACAGACCTTTGCAGAAAATTTAATCCCCACCGTTCTTTCATGTCAACAATTGCAGATAGCCCCAATTTGTCCGTTAAGGAAACTTCTAAGTATAGCAAAAAGACCATTCGTTTAGCTGTATCGCTTTTTTACTTCGGTCAGGGTTTGGTTTTTGCCAGTTGGGCAAGTCGTATACCAGATTTAAAGGCTGCGTTAAGTCTTTCTGATGCGGCTTTAGGAAGTATCTTGTTGGCATTGCCTATTGGCCAATTAATTACGATGCCCGTTTCTGGACGCTTAGTGGCCATTTTTGGAAGCAAGAGGATACTTACTTTAGCAACGCCTGTTTACGCATTATGTTTAACCAATTTGGCTTTAGCTACGCATGGCTGGCATTTGGCCGTCTTCCTCTTATTATTCGGTATTTCTGGAAACTTATGTAACATCGCTTTAAACACACAGGCAGTAACCGCAGAGGGTCATTACGGAAAACCAATCATGTCTTCGTTTCATGGTTCTTGGAGTTTGGGGCTTTTTACTGGTGCTTTAGTAGGTTTATTGATGATGAACCTGCACTTAACTACTGCCGTACATTTTTGGATAATCGCTCCCTTGGCTTGGGTTCACATATTTATTAACCACCGTTTTTTATTGATTGGTAAGGCGACACAGAAAGAGAAACCAAAGTTTTTAATGAAACCACAGGGGATGTTGGTTCAGCTGGGGATTATCGCTTTTTGTAGTATGGCAACCGAGGGCGCTTTGATGGATTGGAGCGGTGTTTATTTTAAGGAAATTGTACATGCGCCAGCTAAGTGGGTAATTTTAGGTTATGCCTCTTATTCGGCGATGATGACTATAGGTCGTTTTGTGGGAGATAAGTTCATTGCGTCATTAGGTCGTAAAACGATGCTACAACTTTGCGGAGTCATTATTTCAACAGGGATGTTCCTATCCGTGGCTTTTCCTACTGTTGTTGTCGCGACTATTGGTTTTATGTTGGTGGGTATTGGGGTTTCGGTGATTATTCCCATGACTTATACCATTGCGGGCAATAATGATAAGATGCCATCTAGTTTGGCCATTGCAATGGTATCGAGCATCGGTTATTTTGGTTTCTTGATGGGACCTCCATTAATTGGTTATATCTCTGAATTATTTAACCTTCGTTACTCTTTTGCTTTGATAGGTTGCTTTGGTATCCTAATTAGTTTGCTGGTAAGGAAAATTAGTGCAATTAAGTAGTAGACAGGAGTTTGGGGTTAGGTTTTAGTGTTAGGTTTAGGGGGATTAGTCTCGACGTTTAGCTTTTTAGGCTCCACGTCATTCCCGCGTAGGCGGGAATCGTAATGCGATAGTACCGTAACTAAATTCTATCTGGAAATACCAATAATTTTAAACTCTTGTGATACCAATTCCACCCTACTTATCCTAATATTTTATGATTTTTTTGCTTTCTAATATCATAACGCCTGTTTCTACTAATTGATAGGAAATAAAAAGTCCCGATAACAATTTGCTATCGGGACTGGGTTTATTGTGTGTTGGGAAAAATTCTTAGTGGTGTTGTTCCCACTCATTTACATCTTTATGGTCGTAAGGTTCTACCATTAATTCTTCAATGGTTTTTCCTTTTTTGTTGAAACCGAATTTCTCTAAAATATTATCGAAAATTTGGTACATCACTGGTACAACTACCAATGTAAGGAATAGCGAACTGGTTAAACCGCCAATAATAACCCATGCCAGACCATTTTTCCAGTCGGCACCAGCACCACTTGCCAATGCAATAGGTAACATACCGATTACCATGGCAATAGTTGTCATCAAAATTGGACGTAAACGAGCGTGGTTAGCTAAAATTAGCGCTTCGTGAGTGGTTTTGCCTTGTGCTTTCATTTGGTTGGTAAAATCGACCAAGATAATCGCATTCTTCGCTACTAGACCCATTAGCATGATGAAACCGAGGATCGTAAAGATACCCAAAGCGTTATTGGTTAATGCCAAAGCAAGCAAGGCACCAATTAATGCTAGCGGTAAAGAGAACATCACCACAAATGGATAAACAAAACTATCGTACAATGCCACCATGATTAAATAAACCAAGATAATTGCCGCTAACAAAGCGATACCTAAAGTTCCGAAACCTTCGCTTTGGTTTTCTTGATCGCCAGCCCAGAAGAAACTTACACCTGCAGGCAATTTCATTTTATCTAACTCCGTTTGGAAGTCAGTTACCACAGAACCTGTTGGTCTGCCCACTGTTTGCGCTTGTACTGTTACCGAAGTAGATTTATTTAAACGCTCTAATAAACTTGGTCCAGAACCTTCTTTAATTTCTGCAAATTGAGAAAGCTTAATTTGTTGTCCTGTAGCATTTGAAAAGATCAGATTACGTACGTCATCAATATCTTTACGATCGAAATCTTGGTACTGGATATTAATGTCGTATTCGTACTCGCCTTGACGGAATTTTCCATCTGTATTACCAGCAAAAGCTGTCTGCATGGTTGAACCTACTGTCGAAAGGTTTAATCCTAATGCCGACATTTTATCTCTATCAACTTTTACATTAATTTCTGGTGTACCTTTCTCTACCGAAAGTTTAGTTTGCGTAGCACCAGGAACTTTTGCTAATAATTTTTCCGCTCTTTCTGCTACGGCTAAAACAGTATCTAACTGTGGGCCTAAAACTACCAATTGAATTGGAGCATTATCTGCAGTTCCCAAAATACCAATTGGAACAGTCTTAATTTTTGCACCTACCAATACTTTTTCCAACTCACGGGTGTAAGTTGTTGAGATGATGTCGGAAGAGACATTGCCACGTTCCGGTTTATCTTTTAACTTAACGTTGATTTCTGACTTGTAAGCAGTTGCTGTGGTAGCGCCCATGTTTCCGCTAGATTGACCAACAGTGGTAATCATTTGAATTACATCTTTCTGGCCACTCAAATAGTTCTCTGCCTTTTGCGTGTATAAGTTGGTTTGCTCTAAAGAGGCATCCTTTGGCATCTCTATTTGTAACAAGAACTCGCCTTTATCAGACTTAGGGAAAAATTCGAAACCAATATATCCACCGGCTAATAAACCACAAGAAGATAGTAGTAACAAAACCATTGAAACAAGTGTGATGGCTTTGTGTTTAAGTGTCCATTCTAATAATCCAGTAATCCATTTGGTGAATTTTGCTAGTTGTTTTTCGAACCAAAGGATGAATTTACCAAAAGCATTTTTACCTTCTATTTTCTCTAATTTACCAAAACGAGAGAAAATTAACGGCACAATAGTAAATGACGCAACTAATGATAATAATGTTGCAATAATTACTACCACACAGAACTGACGTAAAATGTTAGCCACCATACCAGTACTTACTGCGATAGGGAAGAACACTACCACAATTACGAACGTGATGGATACTACGGTAAAACCGATTTCACGTGTTCCGTCTATAGCAGCACGAACCTTATTTTTACCCATTTCCATGTGACGTTGGATGTTCTCCAAAACCACAATCGCATCATCTACCAAGATACCTACCACTAGGGATAGACCTAGTAAAGACATTAAGTTTAATGAATAACCGAATAAAGAAATACCAATAAACGTAGCGATTAAAGATGCAGGAATGGAAACCATTACAATGATTGCGTTACGCAAACTGTGTAAGAAGAAAAGCATTACTACTGCTACCAAAATAACCGCTAAAATTAAATCGTGGATTACCGCGTCTGCAGATTGCAAGGTGTAAACAGAACTATCGTTTACAATCTTGATATCTAAGTTGATGTCTTTATAATCAGTTTTTAGTTTTTCGATAATTGCTTTAGTGCCTTCACTTACCGTTACCGCATTGGCATCACTTTGTTTAATAATTTGCAAAGCGATAGAGTTAGCTCTGTTGATACGGGCAATTTTCTCAGTTTCTTTTTGGGTATCCTGAACATCGGCAATATCGCCTAAACGAATTTGTGCACCATCTTTACCTGTAGAAACTACTAGGTTACGCATCTCTTCGATACTTGCATATTTACCAGATAAACGTACTAAGATATCTTGCTCTTTAGTTTTAACACTTCCTGTAGGGAAATCTAAGTTAGAAGCTAAAATTGCCTGTTGTACAGCTGGTACAGATAATCCGTAGCCTTGCATTTTTTTAGCATCTAAACCTACTTTAATTTCACGCTCTGAACCACCAATTAAGTTTACTTGCGCTACACCAGATACACGAGAAATGATTGGTGCAATACGTTTGTCCATTAAATCGTAGAACGAAATATCATCCATGTTACCAGATGCAGACATCGTGATTACAGGGAAATCGTCTAACGAGAACTTACTCAATGATGGTTGTTTAACATCATCTGGTAAATCCGCCAAGATGGCGTTCACTTTTCTTTGTGCATCATTTAGTGCAATGTCTATTTCAGCTTTATCCGTTAAGGTAATTACCACTACAGATAAACTTTCGTAAGAGCTGGCATTAATTTTCTTGATGTTTTCCATCGAAGAAACCGCATCTTCAATTTTCTTGGTTACGGTACTTTCTACTTCGTTTGGCGAAGCGCCAGGGTAAATAGTAGAGATAGATACTACGTTTGAAGTGAACTTTGGTAAAAGTTCGTATCCTAACGAGAAATAACTCAATAGACCCATCAAGGTTAGTGCGGTGAATACCACAATTACCAGCGACGGTCGTTTTATGGATATGTCAGTGATTTTCATCTTTTTTATTTTTTATAGACGGACAATGGTCCGTCTGTACTGCGTAATTAGTATTGCTTATTTATTGCCGTCATTGCGAGGTACGAAGCAATCATACAACTTTAGGAGGCATTTATACAACCGCTTTAGGATTGCTTCGTGCCTCGCAATGACGGTAGTGTTACTTAATAATCGAAACTGGAGTACCTTCTGTCAAGTTAATTTGACCACTTGTAATTACAGTTTCTCCTTCTTTCAAGCCTTCTAAAATCTCTACGTTGTCTCCCAAAATACGACCAGATACTACTTTACGAGTTTCGGCTGTGTTTTTAGATTTGTTTAAAACGTAAACTTCGTTACTGCTTACACTACCTACAAAAGAAGTACGAGGAACTAAAATTGCAGGAGCTTGTTTAGGGAATTTGAATACCGCTGTACCATACATACCTGCTTTTAAGCTAGATTTAGTGTTGTTAGTTACTTCAATCTCAATAGGGAAGTTTAAAGTTTCGTCAGCTTTTGATGCAATAAAAGTTACTTTCCCAGAAAATTTCTCTGTAGGGAATACCGATGATTGAATTTGAACTGCATCACCATTTTTTAGGTTAGCAACCTGTCCTTCGTTAACGTTTACTTTCAATTTCAATTTAGAAACATCAACCAATTCGAACAATTGCGTGCCTTGAGCAGTTACAAATGCACCTACTTCAATGTATTTTTTGTTTACGATACCGTTAATTGGAGATTTGATATTCGCATCGCTCAATCTTCTTTGCGAAGCTTGTAAACGTAATTTAGCGTTTTGAGTAGCCAATTTAGCCTGGTCTAACTGTTGTTGCGTAACACCTCCAGTAGCGTATGAACTTTGGTATCTAGCCTCGTCTCTTACTGCATTTTGGTAAGTAGCTTCTGCAGTTTCTCTATCGGTATTGATAATTTCAGCATCGATGCGAGCTAAAACTTGTCCTTTGCTTACTCGATCACCTTCTGATACATAGATTTTGCTCACGCGACCAGCATTCTCTGACAAGAAATTTAATTCTTGTTGTGCTGCGAAATTACCATTTGCAGTAAAGTCTAAGTTAATTTCTTTGCGCTCAACATTAGCGATTTTTACAGCAACAGAACCACTACCTTTTGCGATAAAATCTGTAGTTTCTTTTGCTTTCTTCTTATTGTTGTTCAATACATAACCAATTGCAGCTATTACCACAATTACTACGACGATTATAGTTATTACTCTTTTCATTTTAAACAAATTATTTCTTCTGTATTTTTGGTTTATTGTGCTAAAGTGTTGATTTCTCCTTTAGATTTGATCAACTGTATTTCGGCAATTTTATAGTTTAATAATGCTTGCGTATAACTGTTTTGAGCTTGCGTTAAAGCATTTTCTGTATCTAATAGGTCGGTTAATGAAGCCAATCCATTATTGTAATTATTTTGTGTACTCACATAGATTTCTCTAGCCAACTCCGCATTTTTCTTCTGAGCATTAATGGTGTTGATGCTGTTTCTCAATTGGATTTTAGCGTTCTCGTAAGCCATGTTTAGCGAGTTGGTTGTTTCTCTGCGGTCAACCTCGTATTGTTTGATCTCTACATCTGCTTGTCTTACTTTAGAACGAGTTAAGAAACCATTAAAGATGGGAACACGTAAAGTTAAACCTATTGCAGAGGCATCGTAGCCTAATGAATTTCGGTTAGAGCCAAGGAAATCAAAACCTGCAGATTGACTGTTGTAGTTGTAGCCAGCAGTTAATGCAAGGGTTGGATAGTATTCCGAAACATACGCCTTACGTTGTAACTTTAATAGCTTTCCTTGCACGTCCAATAATTTTAATTCTGTTCTTGTAGCTAAGCTTACTGTGTCTGCTAATACTGGGTTTTGGTTTACATCTGTTAATTCCGAAGTAGGTAATGTTATCGCTGTATTTACTGGCATCCCCATAGAAAATTTCAATTGATTTTCTAACATGGTAATCCCATTCGCAGCTTCAGCTCTTTGTGTATTTAAATTAGTGAGGTTAACATTGATACGATCAACATCAATCTTCTTGGCTAAACCATTTTTATATTGGTTTGCAATAATTTTCTCAACTACTTTTACGTTTTTGATATTAGTATCGATTACATTTAATTGCTGTCTGTTCACTAATACTTGATAATAATTATTGGCAACCTGCTCAATTACTTGTTCTTGGGTAAGTTGTGCATTTAATCTGTAATAAGCTTCGCTAGATTTGGCAGCTTGCAAACCAGTAAACACTTGTTGGTTGAATAGTTGTTGAGACAATTGAATACCTCCAGTAGAACTCCAGTTGTCGCCAATTTTAAATGCTCCTCCTGGAGTGATAAGCTGCGCCACAATTGGATTGTAGTTTAAACCTGCATTACCCGTAATTTGTGGTAAAGCCTGTGCTCTTACCTCTTGCGTTTTAAACTTACCTTTGTCAATTTCTAACAAGGCTTTTTTTGCAGCTGCATTGTTTTCTAAGGCATATTTTAACGCATCTTTTAGCGTTATCGGCTGTTGTGCGTAGGTTAATGCTGGCAAACCGATGCTGGTAATGAGCAGTAACATCAGTTTTGCCGTCTTTATTCTAAACATAGTTGATATAATTATTAATTTTTGGGTGAATGCTGTTAATTAATTGTTCTTTGCCAATTCTTTTTGGTTCAGTATTTCTTCATCGTATTTATGGATTAACTTAAGTCCTTCATTGTTACAGATTCCGAACAAAAAATGACGAGTTATTTCTACCATAATGCTTGATAAGCTATTTTTATTTGTATCGTAATGGCCATTTTGAGTAAAAACCACATCTACTTGGTCTAATCTCATTCTGGTAATAATTTCGGTATCTATCTCTTCTCTATAAAGGCCCTCTTGTTTGCCTCTTTCTAAGTTCTCCGAAATTTTTCTGCCAATTTCCTTTTCTTTAAAGGCAACAAACTTTAACCAAGCTTCTTGATGATACTTTTGTAAATCATAAAAAAGCATTGGATTCATTGTCGCTAAAAAGTAATCCATGTCTTGCATTCCTAAATACAATTCTTGTACTGCATTTTCAGATTTAGCAAAGCAATCGTTCATCTGTAGGTCTTGGTTTACAATCCTATCTTTAATCAAAATATTGATCAACTCATTTTTATCCTTGAAGTTCTGATAGATTGTTTTTTTTGATATGCCTAAATGCTTCGCAATATCATCCATCGTTACGCTTTTAAAACCATACTGGCAAAAAAGTTTATCTGCTTCATTAATGATATAATCTCTTACTTCCAATTTGTTATCCTTTCAAAAATCCGATGCAAAACTATGGAAACTTTTTTTAATCTGAAAGTTTCCTGAAATATTTTTTTATGATAATTGGTAATTTACAATTGTAAGACAAATCCGTTTTGCTGCACTTTTTGATGTCGCCTTCCACAAATTTTAAAACGTAAATCTAATTTGTAAATCATTGCTACATTTGCAGTAAACAATAGCTTTATGCCAATTTTAGAAAATCACTCTTTAAAACAACTGAATACTTTTGGAATAGATGTAAATGCAAAGCTGTATGTAGATATTTCTTCTGAAGCAGATCTGGGGGAAGTTTTTTCAAATCCAGTAGTTAAAGAAAATAAGCTTTTGGTATTGGGTGGAGGCAGTAATATGCTGTTCATTAAGGATTACGACGGTTTGGTTCTTAAAATCAGCATTAAAGGTATCGATGTTACAGAAGAAGGTGAAGATATTTTGGTAACTGCTGGAGCGGGAGAGGTTTGGGATGGTTTGGTAAAATATTGCGTAGCTAATGGATATGCAGGTGTTGAAAACCTAACATTGATTCCTGGTACTGTTGGCGCATCGCCGATTCAAAATATTGGTGCTTACGGCGTAGAAATTAAGGATGTTTTTGAGAGTTGTACCGCGTTCGAGATTGCTACTGGACAGATCAGCACCTTTTCTAAAGCAGATTGTGAGTTTGCCTATCGCGAAAGTGTATTCAAAGGAAAACTGAAAGGACAATTTATTGTTACTTCTGTAACTTATAGATTATCTCGCACGGCTAATCTACAAACTCATTATGGAGCTATCAATGCAGAATTGGAACGTAGAGGAATCAGTGAACCGACCATCGCCGACGTTTCTGAAGTGGTAGCCGCTATTCGTGTGAGCAAGTTGCCAGATCCAAGCACTATTGGTAATGCAGGTAGTTTTTTCAAAAACCCAATTATAGATAAAATTGTATTTGACGAACTACTGTCTAAATTTCCAGACATGCCACATTATCCGGCTCCAGATGGAAGAGTAAAGCTTGCCGCAGGATGGTTGATCGAAGATTGTGGTTTTAAAGGGTTAGTGGATGGAAACACGGGTACATGGAAAAATCAAGCGCTAGTGTTAGTTAATCATGGTGGTGCAACAGGACAGGAAGTGTACAGATTTTCAGAAAAAATAATCAATACTGTACAACAAAAATTTGGAGTTTTGTTGGAAAGAGAAGTAAATATCCTTTAGTCTACAGCTTTTTTTAATGTTTTTTAAAGTTTTTAAATTTTAGTCGATAGTATTTGTCGTTTTTGGTATCATAGTTGTAATGTGTTACACAACTATGACAGTTGCCACCCATCTAGCATCTGTTCTTTATTAACTAAAAACTAAGAATATGACACAGCTGCAATTTAACGAACAACTAAACGACTACTCTACTTCATTAAAGTCATTTGCTTTAAATTTTACTAAGGACCTAGAAGATGCGAATGATTTGGTGCAAGACACCATGCTAAAAGCGGTAACTTATTATAGTAAATTTAAAGAAGGTACCAATTTAAAAGGTTGGTTGTTTACCATTATGCGTAATACTTTCATTAACAATTACCGACGCTTAGTAAAAACAAACGCCTTAATTACGCAAAGCGATGATATTACCTATGCTAATTTGCATTACAGCGCAACAAATAACGGCGTAGAAAGCAAGTTTGTATTAAAAGATATCAATAAAGCGTTAGATTCTCTTGCGCCAGAATATTATATTCCATTCATCAAATATTTCGAAGGTTTTAAATACCATGAAATTGCTGAAGAATTAAATATCCCAATTGGTACAGTGAAAACTAGAATTCACGTAGCTAGAGGACAACTGAAAAAATACCTTAAAAACTACTCTCTTGATAGAGGTTAAGTTTTAGAAAATAGATGAAGGCCCTGATTTAATCGGGGCTTTTTTATAGCCTATTATTTTGGTTTTGGTTTTTAAATTTGTTCAGCGGCCAAATTATTTAATATTTTGTAATGCTGAAACGATTTCAGCATCTGCTGTACATGTCTGCTCTATTTAATCAATAATTGAATGCTAATAAAGTTTACTTTTGTGGAATAATACCACAACACCATGAAGTTTACTTTTCTCTTATTAGCACTAGCTCTTTTCGTATTGCCCTTGGTTTTCCACTTCGATAAAAAGATATTTAAGGATGATAATTTTAGGTCTGCTTTGGGCGCAAGTTTAATTGCTGCAATCATTTTTTCGACCGTAACAGTCGTGCTGCAATTGCTTGGCATAATCGGTTTTGATGCGAATAGTACTGTTGGGGTGGTTTTTAAAGATATTCCTTTGGAACATTATCTGCTTAACTTTAGTTTCAGTTTTACGGGAATAAGTATGTATCAATACATCAATATCAAATTTCCAAAGAACGATTTACAGAAATATAGCTTGGCTTTAAGTAATTTATTGTTGGGCTTGTGCGTGGCATTTTTGTTTTTCGGTTATCCTAAATGGTACACATTGTTGACCTTTGCCACACTTTTTATTCTACTGTTTTTAATAGAATATGTAGGAAAGTTAAGGTTTATGTACAGGGCTTACAGGGCTTTTTCTTTAATGTTGATTCCTTTTTATTTGGTGTATGGAATTCTTTTTTGGAGCGATACTTTAGTTATAGCGAATAACCAAGTTACTGGAATGTACATTGCTAAAATTCCAATAGAAACTCATTTTATAGCTTTATCTATGCTATTGGTGAGTATTTACATGTTTGAGTTTTTTAAGAGCAAAAGAAAAATTGCATAGTGGAATTACAAAACTATACTAAACAGCAATTAGCTTTACGCAACGGTCAGGATAAACCGCAAATTTGGGTAGCTTATAAAGGAGTAATATATGATGTTACCGAAAGTAGGCTGTGGAAAAACGGTAAACACTACGAGCATTGGGCGGGGCAGGATTTAACCGAAGAACTTGCTGATGCACCACACACAGAAGCTGTTTTTGAAAAGTTTGAGAAAGTAGGGACTTTGAAAGTTTAAAGAGAGTAAGATAGCTTCTTAGATATATAAACATTAAGAAATTAAGGGAGATTAAGATTGATAACGATTTACTTAATTGTTCTTAACTTCTTAATGTTTCAGAAATAATATATGGCTTC
>RCUK01000145.1_pt1 | contig 86432 bp, 66 predicted proteins | sample 2166381 | NCBI WGS metagenome assembly RCUK01 (sample SAMN09932809, study PRJNA488358) | compost metagenome | isolation source: compost soil in an enriched community | place: Germany: Experimental Botanical Garden | reverse complement strand
CGACAACAGGAATCACAATCCTGGACTCTACCAACTGAGCTACAGCCACCACTGTCTTACTTACCTGTTTAGCTGTTTTGCTGAACAGGTGCCGAATTATACAAAGAACTCGGCAAAGTGGCAAATCTAAATGCAGTCTTTTTTAAAGAATCGAAAGATTGCATGAAAACGCCTGTTTTCCCTCATACGGACAGGTGTTCGACGGGCGGGTGTAGGTCCAGCAAACCGGCGAAGGCTTGCGCCAGGGCTTCGACCTTGGCCGTCGTGTAGCCCTGCAGTTGCGGCGCGTCGTTGCTGGTACGGCGCAGGCTGGCAGCGTCGAGCAAGCGGGTCAGCTGGCGCGCCACGGCTTCGCCGGTGTCGACCAGGGTGACGGGTTCCGCCGTATGTGTGCGCACCGTACGTGCGATGGCGTCCTGCACGAATGGGTAGTGGGTGCAGCCGAGCACGAGGGTATCGACGCCTTGCGCCAGCAGGGGCGCGATATAGCGGTCGAGCATGGCGCTGGTGGCGTCGAGCGGGTCGCTGCCCATCGCGGACTGTTCGATGCGTTCGACCAGGCCGACGCAGGGCTGCAAGATGAACACGGCGCCGGTCGCGTTGCTCACCTGTTCGCGCAAGGCCAGCAGCTTGTCGCCGCGCAAGGTGCGCTCGGTGGCCAGCACGCCGATCTTGCCGTTGCGGCTGATGGCGGCCGCCGGTTTCAGGCCTGGCTCGACGCCGACGATGGGCAGGTCCGGGTAGCGCGCGCGCAGCGCCTTGATGGCGGCGATGGTGGCCGTGTTGCATGCCACCACCAGTGCCTTGGCGCCTTGCTGCAGCAGATAGCCGGCCACTGCCAGTGAGCGGTCGATCACTTGCTGTTCCGTCTTGTCGCCATACGGCGCATGGCCGGAATCGGCAAAGTAAATCAAATCTTCCTGCGGCAGCTGCGCGCGGATATGGCGCAGCACCGACAGGCCGCCCACGCCGGAGTCAAAAATGCCGATGGGCGCGTCAGGGTGGGCATTGCTTGCAATAGAAGTCATGGGAAACCGGAGTAGATAAAAAAACGCCGCGCTGATTGCTGCGCGGCGTTAATGGTAGAGCTTGTTTAAGCAACCGTCACGGGAATCTTGCTCACGCTATTGAGTTGCTCGATCTTCGCCTGCCACTCTTTCGGGCCCGTGTTGTGCACCGAGGTGCCTTTCGCATCCACGGCCACCGTGACCGGCATGTCGACCACGTCGAATTCGTAGATCGCTTCCATGCCCATGTCGGCAAAGCCCAGCACCTTGGCGTGCTTGATGGCTTTCGACACCAGGTAGGCGGCGCCGCCCACTGCCATCAGATAGGCCGACTGGTGCTTCTGGATCGATTCGATGGCAACCGGGCCGCGCTCGGCCTTGCCGATCATGGCGATCAGGCCCGTTTTTTCCAGCATCATGTCGGTGAACTTGTCCATGCGCGTGGCCGTCGTCGGACCGGCCGGGCCGACGGCTTCGTCGCGTACAGGGTCGACCGGGCCGACGTAGTAGATCACACGGTTCTTGAAGTCGACCGGCAATTCCTCGCCCTTGGCCAGCATGTCCTGGATGCGCTTGTGCGCGGCGTCGCGGCCCGTCAGCATCTTGCCGTTCAGCAGCAAGGTCTGGCCCGGCGTCCACGAAGCGACTTCTTCTTTTGTGAGGGTGTTGAGGTCGACGCGCTTGGATTTTTCCGTATCCGGCGTCCAGTGCACTTCCGGCCACGACGACAGCGATGGCGGTTCCATGTAGGCAGGGCCCGAGCCGTCCAGCACGAAGTGGCCGTGGCGCGTGGCGGCGCAGTTCGGGATCATGGCGACAGGCTTCGACGCGGCGTGTGTCGGGTGCATCATGATTTTCACGTCGAGCACGGTCGTCAAGCCGCCCAGGCCTTGCGCGCCGATGCCCAGCGAGTTGATCTTGTCGCACAGCTCGATACGCAGTTCTTCCAGCTTGTTCTGTGGGCCGCGTTGTTTCAGCTCAAACATGTCGATGTCTTCCATCAACACTTCTTTTGCCATCAGCATGGCTTTTTCGGCCGTGCCGCCGATGCCGATGCCCAGCATGCCTGGCGGGCACCAGCCGGCACCCATGGTCGGCACGGTCTTCATGACCCAGTCGACCAGCGAGTCGGACGGGTTCATCATGATCATCTTCGACTTGTTTTCCGAGCCGCCGCCTTTGGCAGCCACTTTCACGTCGACGGTATTGCCTTCAACCAGTTCCATGTGCACGACGGCTGGCGTGTTGTCCTTGGTGTTCTTGCGGTCGAAGTGCGGGTCGGCCACGATGGAAGCGCGCAGCTTGTTGTCGTCGAAGTTGTACGCGCGGCGCACGCCTTCGTTGACGGCGTCGGTGACGGTGCCGGAGAAGCCTTCGAAGCGCACGCCCATGCCGATTTTCAGGAAGACGTTGACGATACCCGTGTCCTGGCAGATAGGACGCTTGCCTTCCGCGCACATGCGCGAGTTGGTCAGGATTTGCGCGATCGCATCTTTTGCCGCCGGGCTTTGCTCGGCCGCATAGGCGCGCGCCAGGTGCTCGATGTAATCAGCAGGGTGGTAGTAGCTAATGTACTGCAACGCTGCGGCGACGGATTCGATCAGGTCTTCTTGCTTTATGACAGTCATGGTGTTCTCGCGGTGGATAAGAAGGGTAAGACTTTGATGCTGTTTGCTGTTTGCTAATCAGTATAGGAGCGCCAGAAAAATGTTCAGGGCTAGGCGCCTTGCCGAAGGCAGTACGAATGTACGACTAGGCAAGGCAACAACGCCATGGACTTTTTTTATGGATGCTCCTTAGTGCGGCGCTCTGGCTTGATTCTGCGTCACCGTCATGATGCGGTCCGTGTAGGCAATCGCCATCGCCGACAGGATGAAGACCATGTGGATCACCGTTTGCGCGATGATCACTTCGATCTTGTACGAGTTGGCGTTGATGAAGGTCTTCAGCAGGTGGATGGACGAGATGCCGATGATGGCCATCGCCAATTTCGTCTTCAGCACGGAAGCATTGACGTGCGACAACCATTCCGGCTGGTCTGGGTGGTCATCGAGGTGCATGCGCGAAACGAAGGTTTCGTAGCCGCCGATAATGACCATGATCAGCAGGTTCGAAATCATCACCACATCGATCAGGCCTAATACCACCAGCATGATGGTCGCTTCGTTGAGCTTGGTCGGCAGGGTGCCGCCCGGTACGGCAACGGCCGTCAGGACATGCTGCAGGGCTGCATCATTGCCGAACACGGCGCCGATCAGGTCGGACAATTCCACCCAGAAATGGAAGACATATACGCATTGTGCGAGGATCAGGCCCAGGTACAGCGGCAACTGCAGCCAGCGCGACATGAAGATGAAGGCGGACAGGGGGCGCAGCTTGGTATTTTTGGCAGACGGTGGTAGGTGGTCGATCATGTGGGGGTTCCTGGGGGAGTAAATACCAATTTTTGGCATGCCCGACATTTTACACTTGCTGTTGATTACTGCGCATGGCCTTGCTCCTGATTATTAGGTTTGATGAAACACAAAGTGGTATTGAACCTTCGGTGCACCATGCATTTTCCCAGCGAAAATACTGTACGGCGTCCCCTTGACTCCTATTGCTGAAGGCGCTTATGGTTAGCCTTGATAGGGGTAAAACGCTGCATAAACGCGACATGTAAGGCGTCCGTAAGACATGGGGCCTATCGTGTTAGCAAACAATTACTACACTGGAGACAAGCATGAGCGCTACAGAGAACCAAGGGCAGGGCACACAGCAGCAGGGACCAGAAGAGTCGCGCGTATTTGAACCGTCGGCAGCGTTTGCCGCACAGGCAACGATTTCCGGCATGGACGCTTACCGCGCCATGGTAGCCGAGGCCGAACGCGACTACGAAGGCTTCTGGGCCAAGCTGGCGCGCGAGAACCTGAGCTGGAAAAAGCCGTTCACCCGCACCCTGAACGAAGACAACGCCCCATTCTACAAATGGTTCGAAGACGGTCAGCTGAACGTGTCGTACAACTGTCTGGACCGCAACATCGAAAATGGCCTGGGCGACAAGACGGCCATCATCTTCGAAGCGGATGACGGCACCGTCACCAAGGCCACCTATAAAGAACTGCACGAAAAAGTTTGCAAGTTCGCCAACGGCCTGAAATCCAAGGGCATCGCCAAGGGCGACCGTGTCATCATCTATATGTCGATGTCCGTCGAAGGTGTGGCCGCCATGCAAGCGTGCGCGCGCATCGGCGCCACCCATTCCGTCGTGTTCGGCGGCTTCTCGGCCAAATCCTTGCAGGAACGCATCATCGACGCGGGCGCCGTGGCCGTCATCACGGGCGACGAGCAATTACGCGGCGGCAAGAAGCTGCCATTGAAATCCATCGTCGATGAAGCGCTGGCGCTGGGCGGCTGCGACTCCGTCAAAAACGTCATCGTGTATAAGCGCACGGGCAGCGACCTGCCGATGGTGGCCGGCCGCGACACGTGGTTGCACGACCTGGTCGAAGGCCAGAGCGCGCAATGCGAGCCGGAATGGGTCGATGCCGAGCATCCATTGTTTATTCTCTATACGTCCGGTTCCACGGGCACGCCGAAGGGCGTGCAGCACTCGAGCGGCGGCTACCTGCTGTGGGCCGCGCTGACGATGAAGTGGAGCTTCGACATCAAGCCCGACGACGTGTTCTGGTGCACGGCCGACATCGGCTGGGTGACGGGCCACAGCTACATCGCGTATGGCCCGATGGCCGTGGGCGCCACGCAAGTGGTGTTCGAAGGCATCCCGACCTATCCGAACGCTGGCCGTTTCTGGGAAACGATCAAGAAGCACAACGTCAGCATTTTCTACACAGCCCCCACGGCTATCCGTTCGCTGATCAAGGCGGCCGACGTGGATCCGAAAGTCCATCCAGGCAACTACGACCTGACGAGCTTGCGCCTGCTGGGTACGGTCGGCGAGCCGATCAATCCGGAAGCGTGGATGTGGTACTACAAAAACATCGGCGGCGAGAAATGCCCGATCGTCGATACTTTCTGGCAAACGGAAACGGGCGGCCACATGATCACCCCGTTGCCTGGCGCGACGCCGATGGTGCCTGGCTCCTGCACCCTGCCATTGCCGGGCATCATGGCCGCCATCGTCGATGAAGCGGGCCAGGACGTGCCGAACGGACAGGGTGGCATCCTGGTGGTGAAGCGCCCATGGCCATCGATGATCCGCACGATCTGGAACAACCCCGAGCGTTTCAAGTCCAGCTACTTCCCCGAAGAGCTGGGCAGCAAGATGTACCTGGCAGGCGACGGCGCCATCCGCAACAAGGACACGGGCTACTTCACGATCACGGGTCGCATCGATGACGTCTTGAACGTGTCGGGCCACCGTATGGGCACGATGGAAATCGAATCGGCCCTGGTCGCCAACCCGCTGGTGGCCGAAGCCGCCGTGGTAGGCCGTCCGGACGACACGACAGGCGAGTCGATCTGCGCCTTCGTGGTGCTGAAGCAAGCGCGTCCGACAGGTGAGGAAGCGAAGAAACTGGCCCTGGAGCTGCGCAACTGGGTCGGCAAGGAAATCGGCCCGATCGCGAAGCCAAAGGAAATCCGTTTCGGCGACAACCTGCCAAAAACCCGCTCCGGCAAAATCATGCGCCGCCTGCTGCGCGTGCTGGCCAAGGGCGAGACGATTACGCAGGATGTGTCGACCCTGGAGAATCCGGCGATTCTGGATCAGTTGAAGGAAGCGTCCTGATGTTGCTTGGGTAGCCAAAACCCAAACCAGCATCCGGGGTCGGACCCGCCGGGTCCGACCCCGGCCATTACAGGGTTACTATAAAGAAGCAGGACTTTTACCCCACGGTAAATAACTTTGGCAGTCTGTAGATTCTTTGCTATAATCTGCGGCTTCGCGACAAGCGAGAAATAGTACGCAATGTAAGTAAGACACATTGCCTGCAGGAGAGGTGGATGAGTGGTTGAAGTCGCACGCCTGGAAAGCGTGTATAGGTTCATAGCCTATCGGGGGTTCGAATCCCCCTCTCTCCGCCACGGATAGTAATTAAGTAAGATCAGGACGTCTCAGGAAGTCCCTCAAAAACCGCTTAGAGCCTTGATTCTAAGCGGTTTTTTCGTTTTTCGGCGTCTCGAAATGTGCCAAGACGTTTCAGTACGTCTAACTTTTTTGAGGGAAAGCGCCGGGCCGGATTCCCCCATCCTTGACTACCATTCCCGCATAACTGTCCTATAGTGGTTTCAGACGCATTTGCGAAGGAGGCCACCATGGCAAAGCTCATCGTACCGCTGTCCGAACTCCAGGTCAAAAACGCCAAACCAAAGGATAAACCATACAAGTTATCCGACGGCGGCGGCCTGTTCGTAGAAGTCATGCCGAGCGGGTCTCGCATCTGGCGCTGGAAGTTTCGCCAGGCCAACGGTAAGGAGAACGCACTGACGTTTGGTCCTTATCCGGAAATTACGTTGCAGGATGCGCGTGAAAAGCGCTTGGCAGCGCGGCGCCTGATGCTGCAAGGGATCGACCCGGCCAAGCATCGCGACGACGCCAAACGACTGTTGAAAGAGCGCGCCGCCAATACTTTTGAAAAAATCGCCCGCGAGTGGCATGCCAACAGGGTTCCGACTTGGAGCGAGCGCACCGCCAAGAACGTCCTGCAACGGCTGGAGGCAGATATCTTTCCTGCCATTGGCCGCAAGCCCATCGATGAACTCAAGCACCTCGATGTGATCGCCGCACTGCGCAAGATCGAGGAGCGCGGCGCAAGCGAGGTCGCCCATCGCCAGAGAGCGGTATGTGCGTCAATTTTCAGCTACGCGATTCAGTGCGGATTCACAGAGCGCAATCTGGTCACCGATATGAAGGATGTGCTGAAGACCGTCCGCGCCGGACACTTCGCCGCCATCAACGCCGACGAGCTACCGCAGTTCCTGGCCATTCTGGACCGCAACGAAGCACGTATGTTCGCGCCGACCCGCATTGCGCTGCGGCTGATGCTGCTGTGCTTTGTGCGTACCAGCGAGTTGATTGAAACGCCCTGGAGTGAAATTGACCTGGAGCGCGGCGAGTGGATCATTCCATGGCAGCGCATGAAGCGCGGCAAGCTGACCGTCAATCCGGATATGACCAACCATCACGTATGCCTGTCGCGCCAGGCGCTGGAGCTGCTGCGCGAACTGCACGCGATCACGGGCCGCAGCAAGTACCTGTTCCCGAATCAGCGCGACCACGAAAAGCCGATCAGCAATAACACGATACTGGTGGCGCTTGGACGCATGGGATACAAGGGCAAGATGACCGGCCATGGCTTCCGGGCGCTGGCCATGAGCACCATCAAGGAGCGCCTGGGCTACCGGCATGAAGTCGTGGACCGGCAGCTGGCACATGCACCGAAGGATAAGGTGGCCAGCGCCTATGACCGCGCCCAGTTCCTGGCGGAGCGGCGCCGGATGATGCAGGATTGGGCCGACTATATCGATGCCGTCAGCGGCAAGGGAGCGCCGCCGCAGACGCCAAGATTAACGCTGGTCAGTGGCGAATTCAGCCGGGATGGCGGAACAGGAGGGCACCATGTCTAAGTATGTATTGCGCCTCACGGATGAGCTTATCAAGCAAGCTGCTCCGAAGGACAAAATATACAAACTATTCGATGGGGCTGGTCTGTACATCGCAGTGCAGCCCAGCGGCAGCAAGGTCTGGCGCATGAAGTATCTCCAGCAAAGCGGTGGCGAAAGCGTTCTGACTTTTGGCCGGTACCCTGAAGTTTCCATTGCCAAAGCGAGAGAACACAGGCTTGCAGCGCATCAGCTGCTGGAGCGGCAGCAGGACCCGCACACAGAATTCAATCGAGAAAAATTGCATCCACTGCCAAAGCCTATTCCAATCGACGAAATATTCGATGAGCCGGAGTGGGGCCATGTGCAGACCAGTATTCGGCGGGCGACCCTGCTCGCTATACGTCACCTCGAAACCGCCTTATTTCCGGCATTGCAGCGCATTTCCATCAGTGAAGCACAGCACAGTATCCAGCAAGCAGCCATTCGGCAAATTGAACAGGCTGGTTTGCAGGTCGTCTCCCGTCAGCTGGAGGGTGTCGCGACGGCGCTCGCTGCCAGTTATTTACGTAACGGTATGAGCATGGACCAATTGGTTAGTGCGATGAAGGAGTCAAGGAGGCGGGTACGTCGCCAGGGCGACAACATGCAGTAGCTATCGGAGTCTTTGACCGGGTCCCAATCCTGCGTACTATGAAAAGCGCACTTGACGAAACGAACCACTTGCAAACGTCGATATCAGGCATAGAATGAAGCTCTCTTATGTGGGAATCGCTCCCACGAGGGCATGCATCGAGCATGTACCTATGCTTAGCGGCATAGGCGTTGCGGTCGTTACCCGCCACCATGATACTTAGCAGTTTCTGCTAGATATATCGCCGGGCCATGCAGAAGCATGCACGTCTCGGCACGATAAAGCGCTGCCTTCAGCGTCTTCATATCCCACAGTCCGCAAGACGGATTGTCTGGATGATTGCGCCCGGTGGGCGCTTCCTCAAACAGGAGCAAGACTCCTGCCCCGATTGGTTCGCATGCCCCGCGAGGTAGCGCACCGTATGAAGCACAGCATGGCTTTGCCGCAAGCCGCACCGTTAGCAGAAATGCCAGCGATGCGATGCCATCGTGGCTGCCGCCAGCGCATGTGCTTCAGAGCCGCCAGTATCGTCACCGCGAGTGCGATGCTGGCATGTATGCCGTCACATGCCATGGCTACGTACGCGCGTCGTTACTGGCGGCGTGCTGCCAGTGACGACGCGCCGCCGACGGCATAGGCCCAGGCGGCAAGCGGAATTCCATCGCGTGATGGTGTTCAGTGACGGGGCCAGGCGCCCCGCATCGCAGGCAAGCCCTGCGATGTCCTTTGCCCGCTACGGGCTGATTAGTAGAAGTTGAACCGTGCACGAGGTGCACTCCACGGACCCTGGGTGATTGGTCCCTGCTGCGGCGGCTCCCTCCGGGAGAGCGCAGCGGTGCCACACGCGCATGCGGCGCGGGCAGGCAGTAACAGCAACCGCATACACGGGAGTGGTGTCCCGAGGCCCTTGATTCAACCTTTTCTGCCGAGGCAGTGAGGGTGGCCAGAAACACTTACCTGACAGGATTACACCACGCGGCATCGATGTGAAAACCAAAGATCGAAGGGATGACTTTGCCATGCGCGACCTGAACTACCAGCTCAAGCAACTGTGTCACCGCAACCGGGATGGCAGCTTTGCGACGCAGGCTGACCGCGAGCGCTTATTAAATCTGTGCGCTAACGACCTGGCGGAACGGGGCTTTCAGCATATGAGCGTGGACAGTCTGAAACCAAAGCATGTGGCGGCGCTGCTCGACAAGTGGAAGCAGGATGGCGTCAGTACCGGAACAATCAAGAATCGCATGAGTGCCCTGCGCTGGTGGGCCGAGAAGATCGGCAAGGAGAACATCATTGCGCGCACCAACGGCGAATATGGCATCGCGGAGCGGGTGTTTGTCACCAACGTTTCGAAGGCAAAGGTGCTGGACGCCGACACGCTGGCCCGCGTGAATGATCCGTATACGCGCATGTCCCTGCAGTTGCAGGCGGCGTTTGGTTTGCGGCGCGAGGAAAGCATCAAGATCAAGCCGGGATGGGCCGATGGCGGGAACATCCTGCGGCTGCAGGATAGCTGGACCAAGGGCGGCAAGTACCGGGAAGTGCCGATTGCCACCATGCAGCAGCGCGCCGTGCTGGAAGCGGCCAAGGCGCTGGCGGGAAAAGGCAGCTTGATTCCGGCGCAGTTGCGGTATCGGGATCAGTTGAACCGCTTTCGTGCGCAGTGCGACAAGGCTGGCATCCATGGCGTGCATGGGCTGCGCCATGAGTACGCGCAGCGGCGCTATGCCGAGTTGACTGGCCGACCCTGTCCAGCCAGTGACGGTCTGACTTCGAAGCAGCTGGATGCGTCGCAAAAATTGGTGGATAACGCTGCGCGGATGAAGATTTCGACGGAGATGGGGCATGGCCGTGAACAGGTCACGTCCATCTATCTGGGCAGATGACCGCCACTTGTATCAGGGCCGCAGCGCATGGAGCAGAAGAGATGCAAAGGAGTGCAGCCTTGGTGCTGACGGAATAATTTCGGAGAGTCGGCATGACTCTTCATTGTTTGCTGTTCATCAATCGAAGGAGAATCTTATGACCACGACTAAAAAATTCCTCCGCTTGCCTGCGGTCATCGAAGCCACCGGCTGGTCCCGCGCCACAATCTGGCGCAAAGTGAAGGCAGGCGTGTTGCCAGCACCAATTCCCATCGGCCCTAAGTCCATCGCCTGGGACGCAGAGGAGATCGCTCAATGGCAGCAGCGCTGTATTGACGCTAGGCGTGGAGTCGCTTGAGTGGGAGTTAATAGTGGCTGGATAGGAGCGCCCCACCTCGTAAGACGTCACGGGGCGGGCCTATCGGCCCTCTCCGAATCGTCCAACTGCTGCCGCTACGCGGCAGCCCCGCACGTTCGTGGTTCTAATTAGGTATCGACTGAGCATGCTTTTACGGCGTCCAATGCATCAGTCTGTGTCCGAATGGCGGACCTGACCCTGGCGACCTTCTTGATGATAGCTAATGAATCGGTAGGTATAAGCGGAAATGGTGTACGAAAAATTGCACAGCAAAGCGAATATTTAGAGAGTTATCTCTATGGAAATTATTCGCGTCTTCTCAGGATGAACGGGAGCAATCATAGACATTACTATGTAGTGCAAGATACCCAGCAAATATAGTGTGTGCAAAATTTAGCTACCAACTCTATTTTTTGCCACCGCCTAACCACAAAGCATAGCTATACGGCGATATTGACAACGTGGAGATCTTAAAGCACCTCTTCAACTATCAATTAGCCATTTCGATAAGCTGAAATGTAAAATCACCGGTGTATCTTGCAACTTAATATTACATCATTAGTAGCTCTTAAGTAAAGTTTTCTTTTCAAGAGAATTAATCATCGCTGCGCTATCCCACGATGTGAACCAAGGAAAGCGAGAAAGGGCTTCAGCAAAAGCAATTGCTTCAACATCGGTAGGCTCTTTAGCTTCAACTATTTTGTATAAACGACGTGCGATCTTTTTCCGGAAAACACTATCAAGATAGGGGCAGGCTAAAATATCTAAAAGCAAATATATTTTCTCCGAGTTTTCTTTTAAGTCGGTAAGGTCGTCTAACATTGAATTTATTGAGCACTTGATTTTCTTTGATAGGGAGAAATAAGAGCCTTCCTTATCATCGCGAATGTAAAATAAGAGTGCCACTATTTCAAAATAAGTCGCTTTTCTATCATCGGAAAAAACTACAATTCGTTCTAAAACTTCCTTAGATAAAAGAAAGTTACTTCCAAGTGTTCTGACTGCAGAGAGGATATTAAGAGTCTCTATGGTTGCAACATTGTTGTCATCTTTAGAAGTCTCGCTAAAGGCAGCGCTATCAAAAAAATCGTTTGAAAGTGTATATAGAAGACTTCGGATGGCATTTGACTCATCTGGAATATGTGAATCAAAGTACTTCGAGGTTAAGTCGATAATTATTGCAATTTTAATTGATCCATTTTGACCTGGATTGACAGTGTAAAGTGTATATATGATTTCAATAATGGTGAAAATGAATGTGATGAATTTTGACCTTTCTTTCCCTATAGGACACATGTCCTTATTTTTTTCAATAAATTCAATTAGTAGATTTGAAAATGCTGAAACTAAATATCCAGATACTAGGGAGTAACTTACTAGCGAATCGAAGCACGCCAGTTTAACCTCTTGCATGAAAGCTACTAGTAGACGTTTTCTGTTATATATAGATTTAGGGACGCGACGATTTTTTCCATCGATTGAATCATATTCAAGTATTTGATCCAGAAAACGAGTGAAGCTATTTTTTACTAACCTTATAGCTTTTGACTGCTCTGTTATGAATGGCCTAGTTGTTTTTGTTGTCTTATTGGAATTTATGCTAAGTTTGTACTCATTTAGGCAATCGATAACTACAGTTTGGACTATTTTTGCATTTTCTTCAGAAGTCGAAAAAATAAATATATCGTCCACATAACGTCTGATCGTGTAATGTTTTTCGTTGACAAGTTTTAATTCTAAAAGATTGTCGAAAATATTCTTGTCGATTTGTTGAAATATTACTTCTGCAAAAAGTCGGCTAACCTCAGAGCCAATTACGATGCCAGCGGTTTCATTATAATTTGTGCTTTGCATAAGCCTGTCAAAAATAGAACCAAAGCTATTGTTTACACTTCTGTGAATTTTTGAGAATGGTTTATTTTTAATCGCCCAAGTTATTGAGTGGGTATAAATGCTGTCAAAGCACCTAGCGACATCAAGAGTCCAGAAAACGTTGAATTGTTTTTCCAGTTTGAGGAAGTCAATTGAATCGAAGAAATTGTGAAGCCGTGTATGTGTTCGATAAGAAAAATATGAACTCAGATGTTTGCTTCTTGATTCGAATTCGACATTTGACGTAGCACGATTCTTATACTTGTCTCTATTTTCATCCTGGTTTTTTACGTAATATTTGCTACCAATTTTCTCTGGGTAGCGAATGCTGAAACGGCTTTTTTCGCAAGCAAGGAGAATTTGACTGTCAAATGATTGGTAAAAATGAATGAAAGGCAACTGACTGCGCGGATGAATTAACGAAACTAACCGAAAACTGTCTGAGTTTTTCCGAACCTTATAGGTATAAGGAATGGTGTAATTCGATAAGTTTGGATTTGAGAATAAGGTTTCCATTAATTTTGGAAAAAAGCTTTTGCCTTCGCTATGCTTTTTCCAATGCCAGTAAAATCCGAGATTTGAGAAAATTATAGGTGCATCATATGTGGAGGTCTCAGTAAGCAATATTCTGCTGAAATCTTCCTTCTCGACCCTACGGCGGGTTCTTTTCATCTTTTCCAACCTTCTTTAATTTCGCGCAGTTGCGGATGAGTGAACGAATGAAAAATTCGTTTATGAAAACCTCTCGAGAATGTTAATCCAATCAGTTGGCTAACCTGAACTGGCTTGAGATGACTGCTTATTCGTAAAGAAAGTTTATGTCGTTTCGAATAAAGCAAGCCACGCAGAAAAGCGTCTAAATTGCTAAGACTGCATGATTCGAAAGAATTCTTGGCTGCGTAGTTAAAGAAGATTCCTGTTTTTATCGGAATACCGGTTGTTGCATCCGTGATGTAATAGTTTCCGGTTAATGTCTTTATTCGATTGATGAGGAGGTCGTAGTTTTTCGCGGTTGGAGGGTTTTTAATGTATTCAATAAATGAGTCAATTATTCGATTTTTAATCTTTAGTATTTTTGTTGGTGAAATTTCCACATCAATTTTTCTACGCATAGTACCCATAACCTTGTCCGTAGATGAGGGTTTTCCATATACTTTGAATTTGTAGCCTAGGTAATCAAAATTTTCTTGATCTTTGCTATCGGTACTAATTTTTCCAATATGAATTGCCGCTGATTTTTTTCCAATTTTATGCGCTTTTAGGGGGGCTAGTTTTTGATCTACTAGGGTATTTAAGTTTGATGAGGTCTGACTCGGTGATGTAATAATAAGAATATCGTCTACGAAACGCGCAAAATAGAAAATTTCCGGTCGCGTCTTAAAAAAACTATCAAATTCTAAAAGGACAAACTCAGCAAGCGTGGAACTGAGTCCGATGCCCCGTGGTAGCCCAGAAATAGTTTGTGCGTCTAAGGAATTAAAGAAATTATTCAGTAGAACGATAGTGTGACGTGGACATTTTCCATCATTTAAAAGCTTTTTTATTATGTCTTTTGTAGAAATTTCTTCGAAAAAATTTTGCACATCAAATCTGTAAAGGTTGTAGGGTGATCCTTCTTTTAGGAAGGTTAATGTATTATTTATTATGGAGTGGCGATTTTCTGGCCGAATTCGATAATTTGCTCGAATGTTCTTTGAAATCAATCGGCATACTAATTCTGACTCAAGTTCCCCGAATCGATACGCGGATTTTCCAGCTACAAGAATTTTCTTTAACGGTGAGTTAAAAATCGTGTCGTCTGCGATTTTCGACATGGCTTTCTCACCCAAGCATCTTCGATGTTGCTTGTCTTCAAGGTTAATATTTGATGCTATATCCTTATACAGGATCGTTGACGTTAGATTTCTTCTCGTGAAAGCATACTCAATCATTTTTCACTCTTAACGTTATTATTAAAAAGATCTTTTTTGGAAGGATATTGTTTTTTTCTTGTACACGTAAGCTTTTACGATGGTTGTTTTACGATGTGTAGTATTCTGGAAATACATTCGAAATGTAGCAAATTTGGCGCAACCTTCGTGCCGCGAAATGTTTAAAAGTGCTCAAGCGCATCTTTTTCCATAAGGAACTTCGCAAGTTCAGGCTCTCCACGATAACCGATCAGGTATTTTATAAATACCTTTCTATTAGTGGAATTGTCATAGCCAATGAAAGCTACTCCACCTGAAAATAAAACACATCGCGTCCTGACTAAATAACCACGTTGTTTGTATCTTGGACGTCATAAACATTTTGCGAAAACGGTGATTTTAATCTGTGGTCAAGTAAGGCTGTAAATACGTCGCGGCAATTTATTTCCGTAACGACTAATTTAAGATTTTGATCGAATTGTAGTGCTAAACCATAATCGGTGTAGTTAATGCGCAAGTGACCCATGAAAGCTGGATCCTTATAATGTCCTTTTTGGTGTATGGCTAGGGCACGTCTGAGTCTGATTTTATTTTTTCCAACATATTCGACAACCGGCGCCACATTGGAAAAAATATTTGAAAAATCAACTTGCTGGGTTAACGCAGTAAAATCTTCAAGATGAGCTTGCTTATAGCTGAGAACAGATTCGAAATTTGCTTTTCCTGAAATAATTAACTTGTCCTCTACGATGAAAAAATCTACGTGATTAGAAATATTGAAATTTCTTTGATAATTTATATCAAGACTATCATCACCAAAGAGGGCAGATATCGTACCATTGCTTTTTCTTGAATGCCAAGAGTCGTCCGTTTTTCTCGCTGCATAAAATTTTGTGCGATCTGGCGCAACAACCTTCAACACATAAAAAGCAGAATTATTTATTTCCTTTAAATTTTTTATTTTTTTGTTGAGCACTTCATCGCCAATTTTCTCCAAAATCAATCCGGCATACGTTTCATCTGCCTCAATTGAAAGGGCGCTTCCTTCGTTGTTTTGAGCAAGTATCCCATACTCCAACACCTCTGTTATACGAACTATTTCGTATACAAGTGCATCTCGAATAGCGTCTTTTAGATTTTCGCTTATCTCAACCCAATGACCGGTGTAGACCGGTGCATCTACACCAGTGTACGACGTCTTTTTGAACGTCCATAATATGATCTCGGAATTTTCGACATCGAATGCGAGAAGGGTTTCAAGAGCAGTCGGCATCTATACACTCCTTTGTTTTATAGTTAATATGTCTTGAATATCGTTTTTGCTGTAGGTGACATTGGGTTGTAGTTCGTCATCTGAAAGAGCTCGTCCAGAGTGAATATTGGTGCCACCTAAGTATTGATACTTTATTTCGTACAAACGCCAGCCAAATATTATAAGAAGTGGATTTAACATGAGTTGGCCCGATTTGTAAGTGACCAAAAACATCCAGATTAAAAATATTAAAAAACCAATCATTTTTCCAGTTCCCTTATAATCTAGACTCATAAATGAGACTACGTAAGGGAAAACGTAATTAATTAAATCGGCAGGAATGTGTTTGCTTTCAATAATCTTTATTTTATTGCTGCCTTTAATCGTCATTAGGATGAATAAAGTCACGAGGAATGCAGAAAAACAAAGGATTACGAAAGAAAGAGCGGCTTTGCTGTTGCTGAATGGTATGTAGCAGGATGAGGCGTTCTGCCATATTTTGCAAAACGGGAGACTTGGCGCATCGAAATCGTATTCCTGGACCAGAAGAATAAGACTCAATGGGAGATATGATCCGAGATAGACAAAAATTGCGACGTAAAGCCGTGGCTGCATGGCGGACCTAAGTATTATCGAAGACACTCGGATGTTGCATATTAGCATGTCCTAATGACTAGAAAAATCACAAATTATCACGAACAGTACAGTTGTGGTGAGTTAGGCGTATCGTGAGCGCTGGGATGTGCCTTCAGAGGACAGGAAATGAGTAGCATTTACTCTCATATATTAGAAGCTGTTTGGCCTGCATCGCCCTGGAGTGCCGTCGCAGCAGGTAAGTAAGGAGGTAGGAATGCTTTAAAAACACTGACGAAGATTCCCGAGCGGCTAACGTATATTGCCAGAAGGGGTATGTTTTGGGTTATGTTGAAATTTCAAATTGCCAAAATCCGGAATATATACGGGTTCCGGGCTAGGATTTGAATCCCCCTCTCGCTGCTGCTAGCTTCGCTGCCAGCCAGCCAGCCGGCTGGACTGAGACTGACTTAGCCCACAGGCGCGGTTTGCATTACTCCCCCCCGCAAACCTTGCCCTTCCTCAATCCCCCTATAGTTTCCCCCATGTATCGTAAGCCTCTCCCACAAATCTCGGAGAGCCCATGCCCTACACCTACACCAAAGTCGACGACCTGGAAAAAACCACCATGGTGGGCAACCATCAATGCGTCGCGCTAGTCCGCCACTACGCGGGCGCGCCTGCCACACTGGCCTGGAAGCAAGGGGCGGCCGTGCAGGGGAATCGCTTGCTGCGCAAGGGCACGGCCATTGCGACGTTCATCAACGGCAAGTATGCGAATCATCCGCAAGGCAATCACGCGGCCCTGTATATGGGGCAGACCCTGGACGGGATCATTGTCATGGACCAGTGGACAGGCAAGCGCCTGGGCATCGTGACTTCTCGCACCTTGCGCTCCAAAGGCCAGTACAAGAATGGCTTGCATATCGATCCCAGCAACAATGCCGACGCTTTTTTCGTCATCGAATAGGGGAGCGCGATGCAACCTAAACGTTTGTTGACCGGTGCCGCCTGTTGCCTTTTCCCGATGTTCGCGCAGCCTGCCGTGGCCACCTCGCTCGCTTGCCCGGCGAGCGTGCCTGCGACATCGATCAGCCTGACTGCCATACCGTCCGGCTGGACACCGTATATCGATGGCCCGCTCTACCTGAGCGCCGCAGCGCCGATCGATGGTGCACCGGAGCGCAGGGGGCAGCTTGTGCCCAGCGGGGAGCGCAAGAAGAAAGGGCAAACGACGTTCAGCTATCGTCTGGAGGGCCGCTATCCGGACGGCAAGTGGTTGCAATGCAGTTACGGCGCGCATGGTGAAGTAACGCTGTCGAGGCGCATGGATGACAGTGTCAGCGTTTGCGAATTGACCTACAGGAAGGGCAGCAAGGCGGGGCAGAATGAGATCGATATCGATTGCCGTTAAGTGATTTTGCTATCGGCGCTATCGTTTGGCGCAGCTGCAGGCTTCCTCCTGATTTGCTATCGAGTGTTTCAAGGTCGAGCTGGACCAGCGCCCACATCCCTCCCGCATGCTCAGGATTTGCCTGCAGGGTTACAATCTTGCTTTGCGTGATTTCCACGGGTTCGCCCAGTTCCAGCAATGTCTCGATGTGGCTGGTGATGACGGTCAGAACGTTGTTGAGCGCGTCTTCCACGCTATCTCCCCACGAGTGGACACCTTTGATGTCGGGGACGTTCACGCCGGACACGCTAGCGGTATCTTTAAAAATTACAACGGGGATATGCATGGCCACTCCCGGTGATTGAGCTGAGCGTGTGTTTCAGCATAGTCGCTGCGATACAAGGTTCAAATGCAAAAAGGTCGCGGAAGCGGTTTTTTGCACTCAATAGGCAACTCTACCAATCAGGGCCAGCGGCCATGCATGTCGGCTTACGCGTTCCGCTAAGCCGACCTACAAAACAACGGAACCGCCGTCTGCCGGTAGCACAGACGCAAAAAAGCCCGCCGAAGCGGGCTCTGTCACTCAACAACTAAGCCAAAAGCTCAGAACTGGTTCATCGTATTGTCTTTACCAGCTGCCTTCAGCGCCGCTTCGCCGCTGAAGTAATCCTTGTGATCGTCGCCGATGTCCGAGCCGGACATGTTTTGATGTTTCACGCAGGCGATGCCCTGGCGGATTTCCTTGCGCTGCACACCGGCCACGTAGCCCAGCATGCCCTGGTCGCCGAAGTATTCCTTGGCCAGGTTGTCGGTCGACAAGGCTGCCGTGTGGTAGGTCGGCAGGGTGATCAGGTGGTGGAAGATGCCGGCTTCGCGGGCCGAGTCGGCCTGGAAGGTGCGGATCTTCTCGTCGGCGGCGATCGCCAGTTCCGTCTGGTCGTATTCCACGCTCATCAGCTGGGCACGGTCGTAGGCGGACACGTCCTTGCCTGCCGCTTTCATGCCGTCGAAGATTTGCTGGCGGAAGTTCAGGGTCCAGTTGAACGAGGGGCTGTTGTTGTACACCAGCTTGGCGTTCGGGATGACCTTGCGGATTTCGCTGACCATGCCGCCGATTTGCGCGATATGCGGTTTTTCCGTTTCGATCCACAGCAGGTCGGCGCCGTTTTGCAGCGAGGTGATGCAGTCGAGCACGCAACGCTCTTCGCCGGAGCCGGCGCGGAACTGGAACAGGTTGCTTGGCAGGCGCTTAGGACGCAGCAGCTTGCCTTCGCGCTTGATGATGACGTCGCCATTGCCCAGCGCGTCAGCCGACACTTCTTCGCAGTCGAGGAAGGAGTTGTATTGGTCGCCCAGGTCGCCTGGTTCATTGGTGACGGCGATCTGCTTGGTCAGGCCGGCGCCCAGCGAGTCGGTGCGGGCGACGATGATGCCGTCGTCCACGCCCAGTTCCAGGAAGGCGTAGCGGATGGCGCGGATCTTGGCCAGGAAGTCTTCGTGCGGCACCGTGACTTTACCGTCCTGATGGCCGCATTGTTTCTCGTCGGACACCTGGTTTTCGATCTGGATGCAGCAGGCGCCCGCTTCGATGAACTGTTTTGCCAGCAGATAGGTGGCTTCGGCATTGCCGAAACCGGCGTCAATGTCGGCGATGATGGGCACGACGTGGGTGACGTGGCCGTCGATCTTGGCCTGGATCGCTTGCTTGGCATCACCTTGGGCAGCGTCCAACTGGCGGAACAGGCCGCCCAGTTCGCGGGCATCGGCCTGGCGCAGGAAGGTGTAGAGTTCCTTGATCAGCGCCGAGACGGCGGTTTTTTCATGCATCGACTGGTCTGGCAGCGGGCCGAACTCGGAGCGCAGCGCGGCGACCATCCAGCCGGACAGGTAGAGGTAGCGGCGGTCGGTGCTGTTGAAGTGCTTCTTGATCGAGATCATCTTCTGTTGACCGATGAAACCGTGCCAGCAACCGAGCGATTGGGTGTACTTGGATGGGTCCGCATCGTAGGCAGCCATGTCGTTGCGCATGATCTTCGCCGTGTACTTGGCGATGTCCAGGCCCGTCTTGAATTTGTTCTGGGCGCGCATGCGGGCGGCGGACTCGGGATTGATGGCGTTCCAGGCGCTACCTTGTTGGTCTTTCAAACCGGCAACAGCCTTGATGTCGTCTTGATATTGGGACATGTGTATCTCCTAAAGAAAAACTAAGTTTGAGAAAATCGTCGAGTGCGCCGCTTTGTCGATGCGAACTGCATGACTAAATAGTAGGCTTATCCGTGTCGATGTTCAAGTCTTATATAAGACATATAACTTAAATTAAGTCTTTGTTTTTAATGGTATTAATTAATATTTTTCATGATATGAAATGAATTTTCAAAAAGTGAGAGCATTGCTGGCTGAGTCTGCTGTCGGAAATTCCGCGATGTGAAACGTCTTTTCAGAATTTGGTGCAGCGCGACAAATCGGGACGAAAAAAAGCCACCCGAAGGTGGCGCAAGCTTGTACATGTCTGCAGGGAATGGGCGGGAGGCCTTGCGGGGAAGGCTGTTCCAGCGTGAATGTCGTGTGCCGGCAACAGCCTGGCGGGCAAGATGGTGCGCTGGCGCATGTCAGGGGCGGGACAGCGCATCGATCGCGTCTGCGGCTGTCACTACTTGCGCATACTCACCATGCAAATTGGCCAGCGCCATCGCATGCACCTCGTCCGCCGTTCTCGGCGTGCCTGCATAATCGACTTGCGCAAATGCAAAACACGCATCGGCGACAACTTGCGTGGCAAAGCCCAGATTGCCCGCCGTGCGCGCGCTCGACTCCACGGAATTGTTGGTGCTGACGCCCACGATGACGAGCTTGCTGATGCTGCGCACGCGCAGCCAGCGTTCCAGTCCCGAGTGGATGAAAGCATCCGGCACATTTTTCTCCACGACATGTTCTTCGGGCAAAGGCGCCAGTGCTGTCTGAAATTCCACGCCGGGCTGACCCGGCCAGAAGGGTGAGCCCGGCGTTCTGGAAATGTGGCGCACGTGCACGACGGTGGCGTCCGCCGCGCGCCAGGCGTGCAGCAGGGTGGCAATCTGGTGTTCCGCAGCGGGATTGTTGCGGCTTCCGGCAGCGGGGCTGGCCATGCCTTGTTGCATGTCGATGATGATCAGTGCGGGATGGTCGGCATGCATATTGGTAGCCTGGAATGGATGGCAGGCGCACTTGGCGCCTGCCTGGAGAATATTGCCGGAGTGATTGCCGGAAGCGAGCGGATCTAGCGCCCCACGGTCTGCCGTTGATCCTTGATGAACAGCGCCGTCAGCATGCCCACCACGCATACGCCGATCACATAATAGGCGGGGCCCAGCACGTTGTTCTTCAGCATCAGGGTCACGACCACGGGCGTCAGGCCGCCAAAAATCGCGTACGACAAATTGTAAGAGAACGACAGCCCGGAGAAGCGCACCTGGGCCGGGAACGCCTGCACCAGCACATAGGGCACGGCGCCGACGACGCCGACGAACAGGCCCGTCATTGCGTACAGGGGCAGCAGCAGGTCGGGGCGGCTGCCGACGGTGGTGTAGAAGATATATGTGGAAATGGCCAGCAGCACGGAGCCGACGAAGATTACGCGCTTGCCGCCCAGGCGGTCGGCCAATATGCCGGCGATGATGCAGCCGAAGGCCAGGCACAGTGTCGCCACGGTATTGGCGACCAGGGTGGTGCGCGGCGCGATGTGGTGGATCTTTTGCAGCAGGGCAGGCGTCATCAGAATGACGACGACGATGCCGGCCGACAGCATCCACGTCAGCAGCATCGAGACGACGACGGCGCCGCGGTGGCTGCGCAGCACGGATTTCAAGGGCATTTCCGTGGCCAGCGCCTTGCGCTGCTGCATTTCCGCAAAGACGGGTGTTTCATGCAGCCAGCGGCGCAGATACATGGCGCCGAAACCGAAGATGCCGCCCAGCAGGAATGGATAGCGCCAGGCGCCATCGGTGATTTCTGCCGGCGTGTAGACGGTGTTCAAGCCCGTCGCGACGAGCGAACCGAGCAGGATGCCGACCGTCAGGCCCGCCGTCAGCACGCCGCAGGCAAAGCCCGTGAAACGGCTCGGTACGTGTTCGGACACAAACACCCAGGCGCCCGGCACTTCGCCACCCACGGCCGCGCCCTGGAAGATGCGCATCAAGAGCAGCAGCAGCGGAGCGGCCAGGCCGATGGTGGCATATGTCGGCAGCAGGCCGATCAGCAGTGTCGGCACGGCCATCATCAGGATGGAGAGAGTAAACATGCGCTTGCGGCCCAGCAAGTCGCCGAAGTGGGCCATGACGATGCCGCCCAGCGGACGCACGACGTAGCCGGCGGCAAAGATGCCGAAGGTTTGCAGCAAGCGCAGCCATTCCGGCATTTCCGGCGGGAAGAACAACTGGCCGATGGCGTTGGCAAAGAAGACGAAGATGATGAAATCGTAGAATTCCAGCGCGCCGCCGAGGGCGGCCAGCGACAGGGTTTTGTAGTCTTGCTGGGTGAGGGGACGGCTTGCGGCGTTGATTGCGGCGGTGTTGGAAGTAGGCATGTGTCTCGTTCTTGTGTGTTATCGGAGATTGCCAGAGCTAGCATACGCATTTCCGCCGCGTGAGTAAATGCGGCGCGTAGGGGGAGCAGCCTCAGCTGTGCTTAATACAACGCCGCTATCATCAGCGTTGACTTCATTGAAAAGGATACTGCATGAACATCATGATTGTGGGCGCCAGCCGGGGCCTGGGACGCGCGCTGGTGGACGGTTTGCTCGCGGACGGGCATGCCGTCATCGGCGTATCGCGCCAGCAACCCGCCGACTTGCCTGCCGGCCAGGGCACGCAGCTGCAATGGATCGCGGCGGACCTGGCGGCACCCGCCGAGGCCGTCGAGCGCATTGCGCGCGAAGCGCCTGCCGCGCTGGACGCCGTGATCTACAACCTCGGAGTGTGGGAAGAAAAGGCCTTCAGCGATGACTACGCTTTTCTCGGCGATGCGGACGACGCCATCGTCGACATGGTCAATACCAACATCACGGCAACGATATTGCTGTTCAAGCGTCTGGTGCCCCGCTTGCTGACCAGCAACAAGCCGCAGCTGATACTCACGGGGTCGACGTCCGGCTTGCGCCAGAGCGGCCGCCCGGAAGTGACGTTCAGCGCGTCGAAATTCGCGCTGAACGGCATTGCCGACGCCTTGCGCGAAGGTTTCCGCGAACAGGGACTGGCCGTGACGGCGCTGCAGCTGGGCTACCTGAATACCTATGATGGCTTGGCCGTGCCGCTGGCGGACGCTGCCGCGCGTGGCGAAGGCGAGCTGATCCCCGTGCATGACGTTGTCGCCGTCGTGCGCATGCTGCTGAGCCTGTCGAATGCCTCGTTCGTGCGCGAACTGGTGATGCCGGCGCTGCGCGACGAGCGCTTTTAGGATTTACGCCGGAAACAGCGCCCCGGCTTGTCGCATGTTGGCGGGCGTGGCGAGCTGGGGCAGCGCTTGCCGCGTCAGCCGGCACACGGCTTCCTGTGCCTGGGTGCACGTAAATTCCACCTGGCGCGCCAAGGTGTGCATGTCGGGCGCCAGGCGCGCATCGAGCAGGTTTTGTGGATCGAAACCCAGCGCCTGGGCGCGTTCTTCGCCTTTGTTTAACAGCGTCGTCAGGGAACGCAGCATCTGTGCAAAGCAGGGGATGGTAACGGCGTAGACCGACATGGATTTCCTCAAGTAAAGGGGCGAGAGCAATGCCGGCATTATGCCCGGGGCAGCCGTGTTTCGGCGTGCCGCTTGAACATGCTACAGTCCGCCATTGCCGCCAGCCCAGTGCGGCGCTCCCTGGATCAAGATTGATGCCCACCTGGACTTCCCCACCCCAACTCGTCGCTCTGGCTGCCTTTTATGCGCAGGTGCAAGCCCATCCTGAAACGCTCAGTGATGCTGTCTTCCTGGACACCGTGAAAGCCGCCCATTGGCCCACCAATTGCTGGAGTTATGTGGAAGCGTCGTTCGCCATCATCGCGCCCGCCTGCCTGCTGCGTCCGCATTTGACTGCCGAGCTGATCGCCATGCCCATAGCCGCCATGATCGCTGGCGGCCTGGACGATGCGGGGCAAGTCATCGCGATCGGCTTGGCCTGCGCCACGCGCGACGCGCCGTATGTGGAGCCGAGCGAGGAGGGCAGGCGCTGGCTGACGCAAGTGTGGCCGGGACTGGGCGAGATGGCTGGGGCGGTATTTCAGGCCAGGCTGCAAGCGGCGCTGGAAGAGGACTAAGCCTGCGCTTGACCGCTAAAGCTGGTTTACGTTAGGGTATACGTAACTACTTACATATATCCCGTTAAACATGTCCTCCACCCTGCAAACCTACGGCTCTCTGATGCTGGCCAGCCGCCTGCGCCGTCTTTCCGATCAACTGTATGCCGGTGTCGATACCAGCTATGTGGCCGCCGGCGTCGAGCTGACGTCGCGCTGTTTCCCTTTGTTATTGCTGCTGCGCGACAACGGCGCCACATCGATCACGGCCCTGGCCGCGCAGATCGGGCAGACGCATCCGGTGGTGGTGCAGCTGGGACGCAAGCTGCTCGATGCGGGTATGGTGGTGGAGATGCCGGACGCCAAGGATGAGCGGCGGCGCCTGCTGGCGCTGTCCGACGCCGGGAAAGCCTTGCTGCGCGATATGGCGCCCCTGTGGGACGACGTGCGCGCGGCCGTCGATAGCGTGTTCGAGCAGGGCACGCCGCAACTGATGGCCAGCCTGGACCGGGCGGAAGCGCGCCTGCATGCGCAAGGTTTCGGCGAGACGATCGCCGCCTGCCGGCGCCAGCGCGAGCGGGCCGCCGTAGAGATCATCGATTACGCGGCGCCCTATGCGGCCGACTTCAAGCGCCTGAATATCGCCTGGCTGGAACGGTATTTCTATGTCGAGGCGCTCGACGACAAGGTACTGTCCGATCCGCAAAGTTCCATCCTTGACGCTGGCGGGCAGATTTTCCTCGCGCGCCTCGATGGCAGGATCGTCGGCACTTGCGCGCTGATCCGCGCCGATGACGCCAGCATCGAGCTGTCGAAGATGGCCGTCACGCCAGAGTGCCAAGGCCTGGGCATCGCGCGCCGGCTGATCGAACGGGCTTTCGACGCCTTCGAGGCCAGCGGTGCGCAACTGCTGTTCCTGGAGTCGAACAGCAAGCTGGCGCCCGCCATCCGCCTGTATGAAAGCAGCGGTTTTGTCCACGTGGCGCGGCCGGCCGGCGACGCCCATTACCAGCGCGCCGACGTCTACATGGAGTGGCAGGGCAGGTAGCACATTTGAACGCACCCATTGGCCGTCTCCCGCGTTACAATACGCGCACCCATAACGGAACCACGGTTCCACTATCGAGAGACGCCGACGCCGCATGCCTTCCTTTCCGATGCCCTTCCCGCAGATGATCGTTCCCCCCGAGCCCACCCAGGCGCGCAGCAAGCAGGCGTTCGAGCGCCTGCTGCAGGTCGGTGAACAGTTGCTGGCGGAAAACCGTTTCGATGAAATCGGCGTGGCCGACCTGGCGAAACTGGCGGAAACCTCGGTGGGCACGTTTTACCGTTTATTGGGCGACAAGGACACCCTGAGCCGTTTGCTGCTGCAGCGCTTTTTTTCCGACATGGTGGAAAAGGTCGAGACCCTGACGGAGCTGCGCCAGTGGGAAGGGCGCAGCCTGGAAGAGTTTATCCGCGCCATGGTGGCCATGTTCGTGGCCGTGAATGGCGGGCGCAGCGGCGTCTTGCGGGCCCTGATCACGCGCGCGTCGCAGGATGCGCAATTTCGCGACAGGGTGCACCAGATCAATCATCTGATCTCGCAACGCACGGTGGCCGTGCTGGCCAGCAAGTCGTCAAGCATCGGCCACCCGAACCCGACACAGGCGATGATGGTGGTGCCGCCCGTGCTGCTGGGCATCCTCAACCAGCACACCTTGACGGGCTCGCTGTCCTTTTTGTCGGGCGCGGCGCTCGAGGATGAACTGGTGCGTGTTGCTTTAAATTACCTCACTTGAACTATTTAGCGATTTAACTTGAAATCGGAATTCGGATTCCGTATTATGTTTTCCAACAGCAGGAAAACATATTCCTGCACCTGAACACAAAGCATGTTCAACAGCAAGGAGACAGAATGCGGCGTCACACGACATCCGATGTTCCATTGCATTACCTCGACCTGGGTCTCGGCACGGGGCAGGGCGAGCCCGCGCAGTCAGAGCCCGTTTTCCTGTTGCACGGCCTCGGTTCCTGCGCCGAAGACTGGCGTCCGCAAATCGACGCCCTCGGCAGCTCCTTTCGCCTGATCGTGCCCGACTTGCGCGGCCATGGCGCCAGTCCCGCGCCCAATGGCGACTGGCAGATCGGCGACTTCGCCAACGACCTCTTCAACTTGATGGACCAGCTCGACGTGCCGCGTGCGCACATCGTCGGCTTTTCCCTGGGCGGCATGGTGGGTCTGGAAATGGCCAACCGCGCGCCGGGAAGGGTGGCCAGCTTGTGCCTGATCAATTCCCAACCGTTCCAGGGCAGCAAGCCGGCTTCCCTGCTGTTTGCCTACTGGCTGCGCCGCATGGTGATCGCCACGTTCGGCCTGAAAAGCATGGGCAAGATCATCGGCAAGAAACTGTTTCCTGATCCGGCCCAACACGCGCTCGTCGAGCGCTTCGCCACGCAGATGGCGGGCATGGACAAGCGCGCCTACCTGGCCGCGCTGGACGCCATTTTCCACTGGGATATCGATCCTCACTTCCAGGCCCTGGCCATGCCCGTCCTCATCATGGCGGCCGACCAGGATTACACGCCCGTCGCCAGCAAGCGGGTCTTTGCCGCACAGTTTCAGCAGTGCGAGTTCGAGGTCATTGCGAATTCGCGCCACGCCACGCCTCTGGACCAGGCGCAGCGTGTGAATACCTTGTTGCAGTCCTTCCTTACCATAAATTCAAAATAAACAGGCCACTCGCCGCACGGGCCGAGGGCCGGGAAACAGTCATCGCAGGGCAGGTGCTCGCATTGCGCGCGCGGGTACCGTTACGTCTTGCAATCCTGGCATCCGGCCGTCTTCCCTGGTGGTAAGCAAGCCTGACATTGGAGACGCTATGAAACTTGCTTTGAAATTGATGCCCGCCGCCCTCGCCGTTGCCGGCGCTTTTGCCACCCAGGCCCAGGCGCAGGAAGCCATCCCGGCCACTGCTGCCAGCGCCCAGGAAGCCAGCGATGCGAAAGAACGCATGGAAACCGTCACGGTCTCCGCCCGCCGCCGCGAAGAGCGCCTGCAGGACGTGCCGCTGGCCGTCACGGCGTTTTCCGCCAAGGCTCTGGAACGGGCGAACATCCAGAACCTGGCCGACTTGCAGGAGCGCGTGCCGAACCTGACCGTGTACGCGTCGCGCGGCACGAACACCACCTTGACGGCCTTCATTCGCGGCGTGGGCCAGGCCGATCCCGTCTGGGGTGTGGACCCGGGCGTGGGCATTTATTTCGACGACGTTTACATGGCCCGGCCGCAAGGCGCCCTGCTCGACGTGTTCGATGTGCAACGCATCGAAGTGCTGCGCGGCCCGCAAGGCACCCTGTACGGCAAGAACACCATCGGCGGCGCCATCAAGTACATCTCGCGCCCCTTGGCGAAGGAAAACGGCGCGTCGGCGGAAGTGGGTATCGGCAACTACAATCAGCGCAACTTCAAGGCCGCCTTCAATCTGGCCAACGAGAGCGGCACCTGGCGCGCGCGCCTGGCGGCCGCCAAGCTGGACCGCGACGGTTTCGGCCGCAACACCTTCAATGGCGAGCAGGTCAGTAACCAGGACAGCACGGCCGCACGCCTGTCCATCGGCTATTTTCCGCAGGACATCCCTCTCACCGTCGTGCTGAGCCTGGACGCCACGGACGATAAATCGGGTGTGCGCGGCTTCCAGCGCATGGGCGTGAGCGCGTTCGACCCGCTCAAGCGGCCGGCCAGCACGGATGCGTACGATATCCAGAGTGGCATGCCGGGTCATAACTTCACGCACAACCGGGGCGGCTCGCTGGTGGCCAACTACACCTTGTCGAACGACTGGTCCGTCAAAGTGATCGGCGCCAAGCGGCGCAGCACGTCCGAGCAAACCATCGACTTCGACGGCTTGCCGCAGCCGATTGCCGACGTGTTCGGCGACTCGCGCGACGAGCAGAAGAGCCTGGAATTGCAGGCGTCGTACAGCGGGGATTACGGCGCCGGCGTGATCGGCCTGTACCGCTTCGAAGGCACGGCCGGCGGCGGCATCTACAACAATTTCCTGGGACGCCAGTTCACGGCCGCCGTCAGCACGGTGGAGACGGACAGCACGGCGCTGTACACGGACTGGACCTGGCCGCTGGGCAAGGTGTGGAGCATCAATGCGGGCTTGCGCCACACGCGCGAGGAAAAGCGCGCCATCGTGCTCAACCGCACTTTTGCCGACGTGGGTTTTACGCGGCCCATCCAGACGGCGGCCGATTTCGATAAATCACTCTCGGTCAGCAATACCTCGCCGAAATTGTCCGTGCGCTACGAAGCGTCGAAGACGACGAATTTCTACAGCAACCTGTCGCGCGGTTTCAAGTCGGGCGGCTATAACGTACGCGCCAACAACCTGGTGGTGCCGGACTCGGCGCGGCCGTACAAGGATGAAAAACTCGACGCGCTGGAAGTGGGCATGAAATACGCGGCGCCGGACGATACGTTCGATGCCAACGTGGCCCTGTTTTACAACCGCTACAAGGATATCCAGTTGTCCGTGTTTACCAGCTATGTGCAGCCGGGCGGCGTGCCGGGCTTCTATGGCGACTTCACGAATGCGGGCAAGGCCACGGTGAAAGGCGCCGAGTTTGAATTTTCGTGGCGGCCCAATCGCCAGTGGGAAGTCAACGGTTTCCTCGCCTTGCTGAACGCCAGTTATGACGAGTTCATGAGCGGTGGCAAGAATATCGCGGATACGCAAAAGTTCAGCAATACACCAGCCCGGCAAGTGGGTCTGAACCTGACGCGCACGGACCGCGACGTCTTCGGCGGCGCCTTGCGCAGCATGGTCGGCTATGGCTACCGCAGCAAGGTGTATCCGACCACGGACTTGAGCGAAACGCTGGCGCAGGGCGGCTACAGCATCTGGACGGCCGGCGTCGTGTGGGAAGCGCCGAAGAACTGGACCTTCAGTCTGCACGGCAGCAACCTGGGCAATAAACGCTACCGTACGGATGGCTACAACATTCCGGCCGTGTTCATCCTCGACGGTTTCTACGGTCCGCCGCGCCAGATCATCGCCAAGGCCGGCTATAAATTTTAAAGTTCTTCACTGTCGGGGCCGGACCCGTTGGGTCGGGCCTCGCCGGTCAGAAGTGCCGGCTTGACGGGCGTCAAGCCGGTTTGTTGTCGCTGTTTTCGTCCTTAATAATAATCAGGAGACTGGCATGGCACATCTGAATCAGCAACTGCGTCACTACTTATCTGCACTCATCGCCGCCTGCGGCTTGCTGGCCGCGCTGCCGGCTGCCGCCGGGCAGTGGGACTTCGGCCTGTACGCGAGCCTGTGGGGTTCGCGCGAATACCAGGTCTGGCTACCGAGCAATTACAATCCGAACACGCCGCTGCCCGTGGTGCTGATGCTGCACGGCTGCGGTTCCGAACCCAACAGCATGGCCGCCGTCAGCCGCTATAACCAGCTGGCGGACAGTGAAAACTTCATCGTCGTCTATCCGCGCCAGAACGTCACGGCCAACCCCATGCGCTGCTGGAATTTCATGCTGCCGCTGAACCAGGAGCGGGGCACGGGCGAGCCGGCCGTGCTGATGGGCATCTTGAACAAGGTCAAGAACCAATATGCGGTGCAGGATAGCCGCGTGTATGTGACGGGCATCTCGGCTGGCGGCGCCATGGCTTCCATCATGGCCGCCTGTTACTCGGACGTGTTCGCCGCCGTGATGGTGCATTCGGGCGGCATGTACAAGGGCGCCACCGGCCTGGTCACGGCCGCCGACTCCCTCTTCAACGGCAGTTCGTTCGATCCGAAAGTACGGGGCAAGGATGCGTGGCGCTGCTCCGGCTCGCCGCGCCGGTTGATGCCGACGATGGTGTTCCACGGCACGTCCGACATCGTCGTCAACCCCGTCAACGGCGAGCAAACCATCGAACAATTCCTGCAGACCAGCGACTATGGCGACGATGGCCTCGACAATGACAGCGTGCGCTACCGTGCCGACAGCATCGTGCGCCAGACGGTGCCGTACGGTCGCAGCTACTCCATCGACACGTATCTGCGCAACGGCGCCGTCATCGCGCAAAAATACACGGTCGAGGGCATGAATCACGCGTGGAGCGGCGGCCCTCCCGGCTGGCCCTTCAGCGATGAACTGGGCCCGGACGCCACCGTGATCAGCTGGAATTTCTTCAAGAATTACCAGCGCTGATGGCGTGAGGCATGCAGCTTGGAGCATGGGCGCTGCGATGGCGCCCCATTGTGCTGCTCAAGGCCGGCCCTGCTGGCCAAGCGGAAAAGGTTGATGGAAGTATTGGGCACCTTGGCGGATTCTTACTAAATATCAAGTATTTCCCTGTCATCCCATGGCATTGTCGGTTCTCCAGCTTGATTAGAGGCAAGTGTGAACGAGGAGAACGCCATGGACGGTGACGAGTTGATATCGGGTGCCCAGCGTCCCTTGCGCCTGCGCCTGGGTGTTTCGCCGAAGGTGCCCGCCGGTGTGCTGATACCGCAGCGCATTGCCGGCAGAGAGGCCATCTGTGGCGGCCTCGAATACCGCGTGCTGTGTGTCTCGACATATGCCGACTTGCCGCTCAGTAGTTTGATTGCCTTGCCCGCGGCTCTCGATATCGTCACCGACCAGGGTCAGCTGCGCAGCATCTGCGGTCTTGTCACGCAAGCGAGTGCCGGCGACAGCGATGGCGCGCTGGCCAGCTACCAGTTGGTGCTGACGGATGCCTTCGCCATCATGGAAAAGCGCTGCAATACGCGCGTCTTCCGGCGTTTGACGGATATCGAGATCGTCAAGACTTTGCTCGACGAATGGATACGCAGCAATACCGTGCTGGCGCATGCGTTTCAGTACGCGTTTGCCGATTTCTTCGAAGCGCAGACATATCCGCAGCGCGAGTTTGTCATGCAGCACAATGAGTCGGATGCAGCCTTTGTGCGGCGCTTGCTCAAACGCAGTGGCGTCGCCTGGTTTTTTCGTGTGGGGGGCAATACGGATGCACATGCCGAGCCGGCGCATACCCTGGTGCTGTTCAACCATGCCGACGGCTTGCGAAAAAACATGGCCGACACCGTGCGCTATCACGCGGACCGGGCAACGGAAGAGCGCGACACCCTCACCTCGTGGAGCGAAGTGCGCAAGCTGCAGGCGGGCAAGGTAACGCGCCATAGCTGGAATGAAGAACACCCGCGTGCGCGGCCGTTCATGGCTGCCGATGCCTTGGGACGGGGGCAGCAGGGCATGCATGGCAATGCCATTGCCGCCACGCTTGATGATTACCGCGTGCTGCCGCCGCGCGCGGGCGTGGACCATGAGGCGTTGTGCCAGCTGGGCTTGCTGGCCATGCAGCAACACGATTACGAGAGTCATTGCTTTCACGCCGAAGGCAGCGTACGCGACCTGTGTCCGGGTGAATACTTTACTTTGGCCGAGCACCCCGACATCGACGCCTTGCCAGCGGCCGAGCGCGATTTTGTCGTCACATCGCTGCAGGTGGCGGCGCAAAATAATTTACCCAGGGATCTGGCCGCCAGGGTGGCACGCCTGTTTGCGCGCAACCGTTGGCTGGACGATGAGGGCGTGCACAAGCAGCGTGATCTGGCGGCCGAAGTGGACGGCGGCCCCTTGCGCATGCATATTGAACTGACTGCCGTGCGGCGCGGCGTGCCCATCGTTCCGGCCTACGACACACGCATCGACCTGCCGCCAGTTCCCATGCAAAGCGCCGTGGTGGTGGGGCCGGCCAATGAGGAAGTTCATTGCGATGCGATGGGCCGTGTCAAGGTACGCTTCCCCGCCACGCGCATGGTGGACCACGAGCATGCCGGCGGAACGGGCGCTTCCGACACGGACGCCGATTCGGCCTGGGTAAGAGTCGCGTCGAGCTGGGCGGGAAGCGGACCCGGCAGCATGCTGCAATGCGGCTATCTGGGTTTGCCCCGCGTGGGCAGCGAAGTCTTGCTGGCCTTTCTCGGGGGCGACCCGGACCGGCCCATCATCGTGGGACAGTTGTACAACCATAGCGCGCAGCCGGTTGCCTTGAGCAAGGCAGGCGACCTGCCCGGCAACCGTTATTTGTCCGGCATCAAGAGCCGCGAGATCAAGGGCACGCGTGGCAATCAGCTGCGCTTTGATGATGTTCATGGACAAATCAATGCCCAGCTTGCCAGCGATCATGGTTCCACCCAGCTCAACCTGGGCTGGCTGACGCAGGACCGGCGCAACGGCCAGGGCGACGCGCGCGGCGAAGGCGCCGAACTACGCACCGACGAGCAGTTGGCCATGCGGGCGGGCAAGGGCATGCTGATCTCGGCCTGGAAGCGCCTGAATGGCGATGGTAGCCACATGGCGCGCAGCGAATATCTGGGCCTGATGGAAAACTGCCTGGAACTGTTTCGCTCGCTGGGAAGCTATGCCGCGACGCATCAGGCACTGGAGCAGGAGGAGCAGGCGCAGCAGGAATTGCAGCACAGCTTGAAAGGCTGGGACGGCGGCAGCAATACGGAACCCCGTGCCGAACTGGGCGGTGCGCCTGTGATCGCCGTCACGGCGCCTGCCGGCATCAGCTTTGCCAGCTCGAAAGCCATCGTCAGCTATGCCGTCAGCAATATTGATACGGTGGCGCAGCAGCACCTGCAAGCGGTGGCAGGCCAGCGCTACAGCGTGAACGCGGGCAAGGGCATCTCGCTGTTTTCCCACGCGGACGGCATCCGCGCCATCGCGCACCATGGCAAGTTCCTGCTGCAAAGCCAGCATGACGACATGGAACTCAATGCGGGGAAAAACCTGAAGCTGACGGCCAGCGACGGCAAGCTGACGGGTATGGCCGATGAAATCGTGTTGATTTCCAAGCACGGGGCTTTCATCCGCATCGCCGATGGCATTACCTTTGGCAGCAAGTCGCCGCTGAACTTCAATGCGCCCAACTTCGTCTTCAACGACCCGCAGAGCATGGAGGTGCAATTGCCAAGTTTTGCCGAGGGCAAGGCCGATCAGCAGTTCATCTTTCAATATGAGGGCGATGACCATCCCGCCGATGGCGTGCCGCCAGCACCGCAACTGGCGCCGCAGGCGCACTTTGCCGTGAAGCTGGACGATGGCTCGTCCGCCAATGGACGCAGCGACGGGGGCGGCAAGACGGACGTGCTGGAGCGTGCAGCGATGCACCTGGCCGCCATCGAAGTGTTCAACAACAAGGATTGATGACGCCAGGAGAGTGCGATGGGCAGCTATCCGAAAATACCGTACGTCGTGGGCGAGGACGTGGCGATCCTGCATTGCGAACGCAGCGTGTGCAAGAAGGTCAAGATACGCCGCAATTTGCCGGGCAATATCATCGTCATCCATGGCGTCAATGACGTGGGCGTCAGCTACAAAGCGGTGGAAGATGGCTTGTGCGAAGGATTGACGCAAAGGCTGGGACGCGGCTTTACCCCTGCCACTTACCGCATGCCTGTCGCGGCGGACAAGGACAAGCTGGAAGACGATCCAGATGCCGTTTTCTTCAAGCGTACGATCGTCAAGGATACCAACAGCCCCGTGATTCCGTTTTACTGGGGCTACCGTGAAGTGGCGGTGAAATGCAAAACCATCAACGGCCAGTCCGTCGACCGCTACGGCAATCGCCTCGACAAGGACCTGTCCAAGGAAGGAGGCCCTTTCGGCAACGCCACCAGCAGCTTGCCCGACATGTGGCGTCCGGGTATCTATGCGCCTGGCGATCCGATGGGAGATGCCTTGCGGCCACTGAAGACGGCGCCTGGGCGCATGTATATGGTATTGGCGGCCCAGCGGCTGGCTGCGCTCATTTCCATGATCCGCGATTACGATGCGAATGATACCGTCAGCATCGTTGCGCACAGCCAGGGCTGTCTGCTGTCGCTGCTGGCGCAAGCGATGCTGATGGAAAAGGGCTTGGCGCCGGCCGACAATTTGATACTCACGCATCCGCCTTACAGCATGGTGGACAGTCTGCCTCTGTTGATGCGCGGAGCCGCCTGGTTCGATGGCGGCGAAGATGCGGCGATGACGCCCTATTACCATTTGCTCAGTGGCGCGCAGACGCTGGGTGCGCGCCTGAAGACCTTGGTGAACATTGTGGCCGGGGTGACGAAGGGTAATGGACAGGCTTGCAAGCCATCGTTTGCCGAACTGAAAAAAGATGAACATCGTGGCATGGTCGGCAACCGCTGGCAGAGTGCTGACGACCGCGACAACCGTCGCAAGGTTTATCTATATTTTTGCCCTGAAGACATGACGGTGGCCCTCGATAACATCCAGGGCATAGGCTGGGATGGCGTGCCCGATTATGCATCGGGAAGCGAATTGGTGGAAGAGGAGGAGACTCTCAGTCTTGATGGGGTTAGCGTTTCATCAGGACATACCAAGATGGTGGAGCGCGAGCAGGTACGCAATGCGCTGGCGGAACTGGGTGGCAGATTTTATCAACGTGTATTCAGCAACAAGACCAGGCTGGATCCGGCCACTGGAAAGACCACGCTGTCGTTGGTAGGCAAGCCGCCGCCATTTGATTTTCCACTGCGCCTCATGACAGAAAGCGAACAGGCACACGTCGATGTTTCATTACGAAAATACCGTGCGCAACATAAAGCAGTGGCCTGGCCTATCAATACCAGGTTGAGCAAGACGGAACAGCGTAATGGCATACGCACCATCAATGGCGAGGCGTTGAAACAGCCGGTGCCGGCTGATTTGCGCGGCACTTCGCAAATCGATCCGCTCAATATTCCAAAAACCTCGATGATGCGAAACCGCAAACCTGAAGATAAGGGACCTGCGGAAGAAGTCGATCCCTGCGATGCATCAGTGGCGCTGACCAGCGGAAGCGGCCTGCACACAAGCGCCGAGGACCGTCCGGATCCGGCCGGCTATCGCCGCTTCCCAGAGCGCGACGAAGCCATACGCGGGGCCGAACTGGCCTTGATGACGACAGCCTATAACAAGGAAAAGAAACTCGATGGCAAAGGACCGCTCGATCAACGCAAGGTCATTGCCGCCACCCGCTATACGGAAGGAAATGTCTTGGCAACCATCGAGGAAAGCCCGAATGAGGCGCGGTTGCGCTGGCAACGTGAAGTCAGCGCCAAGTCCTTCCACAGTTCGATTATCGGGAGCGCCAAAAATCACAGCCAGGTAACTGCGTATGACGTGGCGATTGGCAGCGGCAAGGCTAGTTCTGATCCGCAGTTCTATGCATATTTATGTGCGGTGGCGGATTGGCGGGTGAAGATATCGTACGAAAGTGGGAAGCGACGGCCAGGAATCCTTTTATGGTCGGAGTTTCTTGAGACTTTTCGTATGTATTTTGATGCGGAAGATAGTTGGAGAAAAAATGTAATCAAAGGGAACATATCTTATTACAACTCAGGTGTTTTACCCGCTGATCTACCGTTGCTGACAGGGTCTTTGTGGAAAATCGTCATATCAGAGACCAAAAGCGGCAAAAGGACCTCTGACGTCAAGCAGTCGAAAACTTGAATGACTTTAGATTTTTATAGTTTTCTGCTCGCTCTGCGATTAACGGGAGCGATACCTTTCAATAGTTGGAACAGGAGGTCATTATGACCGTCGTTCGTTGGATTGGCATTCCATTGCTAGTGCTGTTTCTTGTTCTATTTGTTAGGTGGATCAGTGTGTCGGCACAAGCAAATGAACGAGAGTCGGCATCGAAAAAGAGAGTAGCGCAGGTTCAAAAAGAGAGTGTCGATGGCTCGGCATCGAGGGACGAATATGTCTTGGAAGTGATAGGCCTTGGGGTGACCTTTGATCGGTATCGGCAAGCCAGACTATGGGATGCCTTACAAAAAGGTAGTGCTTTTACTTCTATCCGAGAACAGGACAAGAGCAAGTACGCGTGGAGTGCCTTGGATAAAAATGGGGTCAGCGGAGGGCGTGCATACGATGCGATGGAGAATGGAATTAACTTTACACCGCTGTACTGGGGAGTACCGTCATTTTATGCTGGCCCGCCAATTCGTGATTCCAAGCAACAGCCTGAAGCTGGGGTACCGATGGCTGGATTGATTGCCGGCGCGGGGACTTCCGGCATGGCATGGCATTTGTTTTCGATAGCTCCCTGGAGTCTGGCTGAACATCCTGATAAATTGCTGCTCAACATCTTTGAGTTTTTTGATACCCATCCTGATGTGCCGTATGTGGTTCTGATGGCCGATGATAGTGCAGGGACGAGAGATGGTATCCGCGCGAAAGGGGATGCAAAGATGCTGCAGGATGGGTATTACATACCCGATATGCCCGATACCACCGTGGCATTTGTACTGGCACGGCGCGAACGTGTTGAACTTTTGCGGTCAGCGATATGGGACGACCCCGAAAATAAGTTCGTACAAGAGGAATTCAGGGCGATGTATTATCAATTGATGGAATCTTTGGCAAAACCAGATAAGGAATTAGGAGCGGAATTTCCGCCAATACCTCGTCAACCCACCGTCGCCGAATGGCTCGCCGCTGCCGCCGCCTTCGCCCAGCGGCCCGATATCCGCAGCGTGGGCTTGCATACCTTTGACAAACTCAATCCCTGGGAAAATCGCCCTCCGCGTGACTGGAAGCCGACGCCGTGGTTTCCCATTCCGTGGAACCGGGAACAGATGGAAACCTTCGACCGCTTGCCCTCGTTCGGTTTCGTGCACCGGCCCGTCTTTGTCAAATTCGTGGATGAAGAGGGCAGGCCCGTCACGCGGCGTGACCAGCGCCAGAAGATGTTCAATGCGGGCTGGCAGCAGGCACTGCAGACCTTGCCGGAGGCGGAGCGCGGCAAGGGGCCGGCGCGCATCGTGGCGGGCACAGGCAAGCAGCCCGAGCAGCTGTTGATGCTCGAAGGCATGTTGCATGACTATGCGTCACAGGGAGGTCCGGAAATCGACAGCAGCAAGAGCGCGCAATTCATCAATACCGATCATCGTCTGGGCAATACCGGTGCGGCCACGTGGTTCATGCAGATGGCCATTGGCGTGATGGGCAGCTATCGCGATGGCGGCGCCAGTGCGGCGATTAATTTGCGGGACAGCAATGAGGCCAGCATCATCTTTATCACGCCGCCATCGGATGCCAAACGCCAGCAGCAGGATGCCAATGGCGATATCTTCCGCAGCCGCGTCACGCCGTCCGTCGATCCGGCCAACTACGCGGCGCCGTCGGTGGAAGCCATCCTGGAAAGCCAGGCGGGACAATAATTCGGGAGGCAGCATGCGCAAAGTCATCCGGTTGGGCGACGCTACGTCGCACGGCGGCAAGGTGCTCAGTTGTGCCGCCACGCATTTTACGGTCAATGGCATTGCCGTCGCCTGCGTCGGGGACTTGTGCAGCTGCCCCATCAAGGGACATCAGGGCTGCAAGATTGCCAGCGGCTCGTCCCGGCACAGCATCAACGGCATCGCCATCGCCTTTGAAGGCGACACCACCACTTGCGGCGCCAGGTTGCTCGCTGGCGGCGTCAACTTCCGCACGTCCTGATGCCGCGTCCGCCTGTCATTTCCTGCTAACTATATAATCTGCGCTTGGGCGATACCCGCCCTTGAACGTCGATTGAAGGAATGCCATGCCAGGATACATGCCTGCTTATTTCGTGCGCCCCTTGGCGCTGTGTGTCGTGTCGGCCGTGTGCCTCTCTGCCGGTGCCGCCGAGGCGGTGGCGGTCGATGCGCAGCAGCGCGCGTCTTTGCTGGAATTTTATGCGCAGCAATATCCGGGCGAGCCGGCTGCGCGCACCGTGTTCGAGAGCGTGCCCGTGGTGGGCGGACGCGGCAGCGAAGTGGTGGGCAGCGTGGAAACGTCGCCGTATCGCGGCCATGGCGCGCTGTGCCGGACGCAGCGCACCAAGTTCGTGCTGCACGGCGAGGGCAAGCAGGCGCGCTGGCAGGAGGCGGGCATGGAGTATTACGCCTGGCTCGACCGTGGCACCTGCCGGCCTGTGGCTGAACCCGTGCGCATGCTGCAGCGTGTCCCTGATGGGGAACTGGAAGGCGTGTTGCTGTATCAAAAGTCGCTGCTGGAACGGGCGCGCTTGCTGATGGCTGGCAATACGGCCTGCGCCCCGTTGCGGGCGCTGAAGTTTTCGCTGGCGGCCGTCGACGTGGGCGCCGCCGCACCGCGTGCGGAAGAGCGCTATGCGCTCGTGTTCAAGAGTGACCGCGATAGCTACGCCCGTGTCTGGCTGCGCAAGAGCGGTGCCCAGTATGACGCATGGAATGTGACTTGCCCGCCAGTGCTGTAAGCTGCGCACCCTCGATTTATTTTTTTGACTGTTGCAACCATGAACGAAAATTCCACTTCCGCCCGCAGCTGGGGCACCATCGTCACGCATAGCGACGAGATGGCCATCATCTACCGCTATGTCGATACTTTCCATGACGACTGGGACCTGTCGTCGCAGCCGGACCGCATCATCATCGCCTGGCGCTATGAGGACGAAACGGGCATGCCCGCGCCGAACGAGCGCGAGCATATGGAAGAGCTGGAAGCGGCGCTGGCGCCCGTGGTGGAAGAAGACGGCTTCGCCACCCTGGCGCTGGTGTCCACGGGCGAAAACTTGCGCGAATGGATTTATTACACGCAGTCGGGCGAAGAGTTCTTCAATCGCCTGAACACGGCGCTGGCGCCGCGTCCAAAGTTCCCGATCGAAATCCGCAGCGCGGCCGACCCCGCATGGTCGACGTATGCGGGGTTTATGGCGGCGTTACCGAAGTAATTACACCAATGCGGCCGTCACGATGCGTGTGGCGGCCGTGATGATGTCCTGATTCGTGTCCGCTTTTTTCTGTTCGCGCGTGTAATACACGGCGATGACCAGCGGTGCGCCGCTGGCCGGGTAGGCGACGCCGATGTCGTTGACGCTGCCATAGGCGCCCGAGCCCGTTTTATCGGCCACTTGCCAGCCGGCCGGCACGCCGGCGCGGATGCGCTTGTCGCCCGTCGTGTTGCCGCGCATCCAGGTGTCCAGTTGCTGGCGTTGCGGTGCCGGCAAGCTATTTCCCAACAACAATTGCTGCAAGCTGTGCGCCATCGAAGCGGGGCTGGCCGTGTCGCGCACTTCGCCTGGGATGGCGCTATTCAATTCCGTTTCCCAGCGTTCCAGCTGGAACACCGTATTGCCGATGCTGCGCGCAAATGCCGTCACGGCTTGCGGCCCGCCCAAGAGTGTCATCAAGAAATTGGCCGCGCTATTGTCGCTGTATTGCAAGGTAGCGGCGCACAGGTCGGCCACGTTCATGCCGTCGGCCAGATGCTTTTCCGTGATGGGCGAGTAGGTGACCAGTTCTTTTTTCTCGTAACGCACATGCTGATCCAGCAAGCCCGGCTGGCTGGCGCTGCGGGCCAGCACGGCACCCGCCAGCATGGCCTTGAAAGTGCTGGCCAGGGGGAAGCGTTCGTCGGCGCGATAGGCAACGCGCAGCTCGCTGCCCTGGCGCCAGGCAGCAACGCCAAGGCGTCCGCCTGCGGCTTGTTCCAGCGCGGCCAGTTGCGTCTGGGCCGTGGCGATGCTGGTGGCGGGCGCGGCAAAGAGCAGCGGTGCCGGGCACAGCAGGGCGGCGCCGCCGGCCAGCAGGAGGTTACGGCGGACGTGGTTCAGGGATTCAGTCATGGTCTGTCAGTGTTTTTGGAGTGGAAAGGGTGGCCAGCAGTTCGCCGATGGCGAGCAGGTTGGCCGGTTTGGTCAGATGGTGGTCGAAGCCGGCCGCGCTCGATTGGCTACGGTCGTTTTCTGCGCCCCAGCCCGTCAATGCGACGAGCACGACGTTGGTGCCGGCCGGTATCCGGCGCAGCGCGCGCGCCACTTCGTAGCCGTTCATGCCGGGCAGGCCGATGTCGAGGAAGATGACGTCCGGTAAAAACTGCGGCGCCACGGCCAAGGCCTGTGCGCCATCATGGGCCACTTGCGTGGCATGGCCCATCATGTCGAGCACGGCGGCGAGGGTAACGGCCGCGTCGATATTGTCGTCGACCACCAGCACGCGGAACTGCGGTCCGCTGGTGGTGACGGCGGGCACGGCAGGCGCGGCGGAGGCGGCTGGCTGTGCCGCCAGCAGGGGCAGGCGTACGCTGAAGGTACTGCCCAGGCCGGCGCCGGGACTGGTCACCGCGGCGCTGCCGCCATGCAACTCGGCCAGGCGACGCACGAGCGACAGGCCGATGCCCAGGCCGCCCTGAGCCCTGCCCATGTTCTGGCCCACTTGCGTGAACATGTCAAACACGGTCGTGATCGATTCAGCGGGTATGCCCACGCCGCTGTCCTGGACTTCGATCAATGCATCGTGGCCATCGCGTAATGCGCGCAAGCTGATGTGGCCGCCAGCCGGCGTGTACTTGGCGGCATTGTTGAGCAAATTGCCCAGCACTTGCGCCAGGCGCGTGGGGTCGGCCTCGAGCGGCAGCGCCTGTTCGTCGAGTTCGACACGCAACTGGTGACGACCCGCTTCGATCAGCGGCATGCTCGTCTCCACGGCGCAAGCGATGATGGCTTTCAAGTCCGTGCGTTCGAGCTTGAGTTCGATCTGGCCCCGCGTGATGCGGGCCACGTCGAGTAAATCATTGACCAGATGCACCATCTGATTGACTTGCCGTTCCATCACGTCGCGCACGCGCGCCACGGTGGCGGGCTTGTCGGCGGCCAGGCGCATGATCTGCAAGCCGTTGCGAATGGGGGCGAGCGGGTTGCGCAGTTCGTGCGCCAGGGTGGCTAGGAATTCCGTCTTGCGCCGGTCCATTTCGGACAGGTTGTCGGCCAGCTGGCGCAATTGCTGCTCCGAGCGCTTGCGCTCGCTGATGTCGCTGAACAATACCGTCAGCAGGCGGCTGCCGGGGCCGCCCAGGCGCGCGGCGAAGACCTCGAACCAGCGCTCCATGGCCACGGCTTCGTTTTCGTAGCGCACGGGTTCGCCCGTCTTGACGACCTGGTCGTACAGGTCGAACCAGTGCTGGTCGTGGTCGGGCACGAAGCTGCGGATGGTCTTGCCGATGGCGTTTTCCAGTCCCGACTGCTTGACGAAGGAGGGATTGCCTTCCAGGTAGCGGAAATCCACGGGGCGGCCCTGTTCGTCGTACAGCATTTCGATCACGCAAAAGGCCTGGTCCATCAGCTCGATCAGGGTGCGGTAGCGTTCCTCGCTGCGGCGCAGCGCATCTTCCACCTGCTTCTGGCGCGTGATGTCGAGCAGGACGCCGGGCAATTGCAGGGGCGTGCCATCGGGCGCGTATTCCGCGCGGCCCCGCGCGATGACCGAGCGGTACTGGCCATCGCCGGCGCCGACGCGGTAACTGGCCTCGAACGGCGTGTGCGCCTGCAGCGCCTCGGTAATCTGCGCGCTGACTTGCTCGCGGTCATCGGGATGGATGATGTCCATGTAGCGCGCCAGTGGCGCCGCCGTGGCCGCATCGGCATTGACGGGGAACAAACGCGCCATATTGCTGTCGGCTGTGACCCGGTCGGCAACGATGTCCCAGTTCCAGGTGGCCACTTCGCCGGCCGCCAGGGTCAGGCGCAGGGTTTCCTCGTTCTGCTTGCTGGCCGTCAGGTCGAGCGAGATGCCGGACAGGGCGATCACATTGCCGGCGCCATCGCTGGAGCAGGTGCCGCGCATGTGCGCCCAGTGCAGCGAGCCATCGGGCCAGCGCACGCGGATGTCGATTTCGAAATCGCCGGCGTTGGCGATGGCCGCGTGCACTACCGCTTGCCAGTGCTGCAGGTCGCCGTCGAGCATGGCGCCCGTCAGCTGCGCGTAATCGATGTGGCTGTCAGGGGGCAGGCCCAGATTGGCCTTGAAGGCATCGGAGCCGGCCATGCTGCCGCTGCCCAGGTCGATTTCCCACGTGCCCATGCGGCCACCTTGCATGGCCAGGCGCAGTCGCTGTTCCGTCTGCCGTTGCTGCGTCACGTCGCAATGCGAACCGAGCCATTCAACGATGCTGCCGTCGGGCGCCAATACCGGCAGCATGCGCACGAGCATATTGCGGTAGGCGCCGCTGACGTGGCGCAGCCGGTATTCCGCTTCGAACACGCTGGTCAGGTGCGACGGCACGACGTAAGGCAAGTTGCGGTCGTCAGGATGCAGGGCATTGACCCAGCCGCGGCCCAGCAGTTCGGCTTCGGTCTGGCCCGTGAAGGCGCGCCAGGTGGGCTGGTCGGCATCGAACTGGCCGAAGGTTTTTGTGCTCCAGACGATGTCGCAATGGGCGCTTAGCAGTAAATGCGCCGCCTGGGCGGCGACGGTGGAGGACGGGACGGCATTGCTGGGCAGGCTGGGTTCTGGCATGGCGGCGATCAACGATGGTGCAGGGGGCCGCCGCCGCACTGGAATGGGGCGGCATTGCAGCGCAAGTCTGGCGATATTACAACTATTTTTACCGTCGGGGCTGTCTTGCAGGATGCCAATTCCGCTTTCGTCTGGCCTGGCGAAAAAGGCATGCCATACGGCAAGTCATCAGGGCAAATTGCAAGGCAAGGGCGTTATTGTGGCTGAATAACCACTAGTGGGCCCTTTATGTTGATGAATGAATATTTTACATAACAATATTCTTGCAGCGCATAAGGCGCTTGAATTAAATTGGCGCCTTACTCAAAAGTTGGTGTTCATCAGACATCCTGGAGATGCGGCCGCTACCGCTGTCAGCCAGCACGACAGCCAGGGCAGAGCCAGTGACGCCAGGAGCGGAGAGACATCCGCTCGCGCTGTTGCACCGTGATGGTGCACACGATCATCCAGCGCCGTACATAAGCCGGAGACAGGTTTCGCAATTCTTTTTTTAAACTTCTGGGAAACAACATGATCAAGATGTCCAAGATGCACAAGCGGTTGTGCGCCAAAAGCGCCGCCATGCTGGCACTGTCCGCAGCCCTGCCTATCGGTGCGGCGTATGCAGATGAAGTCGCTGCTGAGACGGCGCCTGCCGCCAGCCAGCTGGAAACCGTGACCGTGACGGCGCAGCGCCGCAAGGAAAATATCCGCGACGTGCCTGTCTCTGTTTCGCTGCTGCGCGACGAGAAGCTCGACGTGCTGGTCTCCAGCGGTCAGGATATCCGCGTGCTGGCTGGCAAAGTGCCGAGCCTGAACGTGGAATCGTCGAACGGCCGCACCTTCCCCCGCTTCTACATCCGCGGCTACGGCAACACCGATTTCAACATCTTTGCATCGCAACCTGTTTCCCTGATTTACGACGATGTCGTGCAAGAAAATCCTATCCTCAAGGGCTATCCGATTTTCGACGTGGCTGGCGTGGAAGTGCTGCGCGGCCCGCAAGGTACCTTGTTCGGCCGCAATACGCCTGCCGGCGTGGTCAAGTTCGAATCCGTCAAGCCGAACCTGGACAAGATTGAAGGCTATTACAACGTTTCCGCCGCCACGCACAACACGACCAACTTCGACGGCGCCGTCAACGTGCCGCTGAGCAAAGAATGGGCGCTGCGCTTCTCGACCCTGCGCCAGCACCGCGACGATTACGTCGACAACACGTTTACGGGCCAGAAAAACGCGCTGGACGGCTACGACGAACACGCCGAACGCGTGCAACTGCTGTACGCACCGAACACCATGTTCAACGCCCTGTTCAATGTGCACCAGCGCAGCACCACGGGCAGCGCGCGCATCTTCTACGCCAACATGATCAAGCAGGGCACGAACGATATCGTCGATGGTTTCGACCCGAACAAGTCGTTCACGAATGCACCGAATTTCCAGCGCCTGCGCACCAACGGCGCCAGCGCCCGCCTGAGCTGGGACCTGGACGGTATTAAACTGTACTCGATCACCGGCTTTGAACATGTCGGCAATTACGTGTCGCATGGCGACATCGATGGCGGCACGCCGAACGGACTTGGCCCGACCAGCCCCAACTTCATTCCTTTCCAGGTTGAAACGGCTGGCGGCATCACCAGTGTGAAGCAGTACTCGCAAGAATTCCGCGCCGAATCGAAGAATGCCGGTCCGCTCAACTGGCAGGCTGGCGTGTACTACTTCAATGAAGATGCCAACGGTTTCACCGACAACTTCGATACCAACACGCATGTGCTGACCACGCACCTGGCCAGCCGCCAGAAGAACTCGGCCTGGGCAACGTTTGGTTCCGTCAACTACGCCGTCAACGATGACTTCATGCTGCGCGCCGGTTTGCGCTACACCAAGGACAAGAAGGATTTCAACACGGTGGAAGCGACCAACATCGTGCAGGTCAGCCCGACCAGCGCCGATGTCAGCAAAGCCAAGGTCAACTGGGACTTGAGCGGCACCTATAAATACAACAAGGACGTGAACTTCTACGGCCGTGTCGCCACCGGTTTCCGCGCGCCAAGTATCGCTCCGGCCAGCACCAGCGTGCCTGTCACCGTGGCCGATGCCGAAACGATCACCTCGTTCGAAGCCGGCATCAAGGCCGACCTGTTCGAGCGCCGCGCCCGCGTGGCCTTCAGCCTGTACAACTATCAGGTGAAGAACCAGCAGTTGACGGTCGTGGGCGGCACCTCGAACGTGACGCGCTTGATCAATGCAGCCAAGACGAATGGCCGCGGCGCGGAACTGGAACTGGAAGGTTTTGTCACGCCGAGCCTGAAGATGTCCCTGGGCGGCAGCTACAACTTCACGGAAATCAAGGATCCAAGCCTGTCGATCGCTACCTGCGCCCAAACGCGTTGCACCGTGACCGATTCGCTGACCACCGGCAACCGTGCCATCATCGACGGCAATCCATTGCCGCAAGCACCGAAGTGGACGATCACCGCCACGGGCCGTTATTCGATCCCGATGGAAAACGGCGAATTCTTCGTCTTCACGGACTGGGCTTACCGCAGCAAGATCAACTTCTTCCTGTATGAAGCAACCGAGTTCACCGGCAAGGCAATGGTCGAAGGTGGCTTGCGCGTGGGCTACACCTGGGATGCCGGCAAGTATGAAATGGCCGTTTTTGGCCGCAACATTACCGACACCCAGCGCATCACGGGCGCCATCGACTTCAACAACCGTACGGGCTTCATCAATGAGCCACGCCAGTTTGGGGTACAGTTCAAGGGCAACTTCTAATTGCCTGATACCAGGTGCCGGCCCTAGCGGCTGGCGCCTGCATTGCTACCCGCCGACGGTTCGCCGCGGCGGGTTTTTTATGCCCGCTCGGAAAGGCGCGCCAGCCGCTGCGTCCAGGCGGGAATCGCCTGCCGCCAGAAATCCTCCACGTTGTCGGCACGCACGTCAAGGCCGAGGAAGCGGGCGGCCGGCAGCAGCGCCGACGTCAGCAGTTCGGCTTGTGTTCCTGTATCGAAGGCGAGGGCGCCCGTCTGCTTGGACAGCTTTTCGCCGCTGTCGTTCGTGACGACAGGCACGTGCAGGAAGCCGGGATGGGGCAAGCCCAGCACATCCTGCAGATACAGCTGGCGCGGCGTGGAGTCGAGCAAGTCCGCGCCGCGCACCACCTGCGTGATGCCCTGCGCGCCATCGTCGACGACGACGGCCAGTTGATACGCCCAGTAACCGTCGCCGCGCAGCACGATGAAGTCGCCCACCTCGCTGGCCAGGTCCTGCCGCTGCGGACCCGCCCAGCGGTCGGCAAAAGCGTATATCGCATCCGCCCCCTGCGGCACCCGCAACCGCAAGGCCCGCGCCGCCTTGCCCGGCGCCAAACCGTGACGGCACGTGCCCGGATACACGGCGGCCCCATTTTTCGGCGCACCGGCCCGCAAGTTCGAATCCTGAATCTCCTTGCGCGAACAGCCGCACGCATACACGAGCCCATCGTCCTGCAATTGCTTGAGCGCCGCCTCGTACAGCGGCAGCCTCCGGCTCTGCCACGTCGCCTCGCCATCCCAATGCATGCCGCAGCGCTGCAGGCTGGCCAGAATGCCGGCGTCGGCACCTTCGACATTGCGGTCATAGTCCAGGTCCTCGATACGCAACAGCCACGTGCCGCGATGCACCTTCGCATCAAGATAACTGGCCATGGCGGCGACGAGCGAGCCCATGTGCAGGGGACCGGAGGGGGAGGGGGCGAAGCGGCCGATGTAGGGGAAATTGAGGGAGGGCATGCGGATGGATATTGATGGAGATCAGGTGTACTGGTATTGCGTTTACTGAATAACATGCCAAAGGCGTGCAAGGAGAAGTATGGTTCAGAGTGAAAGCCAAGTCAAACGTGGAATATTTACTGGTGAGAATTGCAATAAATGTAAGATAAATATTCTATTTTTTTAAGCTCTTTCATAGAGGCAAATATTATTCCCCATTGGATCTTCTACGGTTAGAAAGCTGGCATATGGTGTCTCTATATAGTTTATGAAAAATAGAGTGTTCTCTAGCTTATTTTTCAGTGAGTCTATATTGTGTGTTGGTAGAGTTAAAAGATTAATTGTTCCTCCACTTTTCCCAATTCTGTTAGCCTCTTCGAGGCATGTTGGTGCGATAAATTCTATTTCTAAATTAAGTGCCAATGCGTGAAGAAGAATTGTTCGCCTACTTTCCTCTGATTGAATTTCAGTTTTTTCATTGAATTTAGATTTGAAACCAAGGTTTTCGATGTAGAATTTTTTTGCCTCATCAAAATCAAGACAAAGTATTCCAATATAAATATTCTCGTCCATTTTCATTTCATCCTTATTTTGTAGATATTTTTATAGTTTCTTGTTTTTATTTCGTTTAATTCCATTATGTAGAATTTACTTTCTGGCGTCTTACCTTTAGGTCCTATGTCATATATGGTACATTTTTGATCCATTTTTTCATTGATCCATTTTCGATTGAATTCAATAGATTTTTTCTCATGCAGTTCTTCAATGTATGGGGAATAAATGAGGTGTTTTGGCCACTCATCTGTAATAACAGTTGCGCCCAATTTTTTTGCAGCAGGATTTACTCGCCTTCTTTGATCTTCCCCAATGATTACAATGCAGCATATGGTAGAGCATTTCTTTGTTAGTCCTAGCGGATCAATCCAGATGATTGAATTTGATGCGTATTGGTAGTTGTTGATTCCACCAAGTACTCCTATTAAATCTTGTGTCAAGTATCTTGCTACATCCGGATCATAGTAGCGATACCGGTTGTAAAACAGTCCAGTCTCTTGATCCTCATACTGCCCCTGAAACCGCAGCGGCTGCTCGATTTCTCCGTCTACTTGCAGCAAACGCCCCCAAGCCTTGTAGCGCCCGCTCCAGACCACGTTCCCTTGCGCATCCGTCAGCTCGCGCGGTGTACCCAGGTGGTCGCACTGGTAGTGGGTGATGCGGTCGTCTGCTGCCGCATCATCGGCGGCTGCTTGGATACCTTGCCATGCCGATACATGCAGCGCTTCAATGTCTGCTTGTTCCTGCGCAATCGCCGTTTGCAGTTCGGCGTCGTGCCGGGTGGCGGGTAAATCCCACTGCGCGACGCGCGGCAGGTGGACGGCGCTTGCCTGGCGACAGCTTTGCGAACCGATCCTGGCCAGCGGCACGAAGCTGTCCGGCTCGTACAGGTATGTGACAGTTTCATCTTGCCCAAGTTCCTGCGCCAGCGTGTCGCCGTTCCAGACGAAGAAGGTGGTGCTGGCGCTTGCGTGGGCGGGCTGGTCTTTGGTGATGTCTTGCTGCTTGGTCCAGCGTGCTTCCTCGACGCGCTTGGCAATGCGGCGGCTGAAGGCGTCGTAGAAATACTGGGCGCGGTGGCGCGACTGGCGCTCCGTTCTGGTGGCGTGGCTGAGGCGGTTTTCGGCGTCGTAGCGCAGCGCCATATCGCTCCAGGTCGACTCCCTGCCCGGCGGATGGAAGCGCTTGCTGGTGGCATTGCCCTGCTCGTCGTAGTCGTATTCGTTATCGGCGTAGCGTTTCAGTACGTTGCCGGAGGCGGGGGTGGTATCGACCAGATTGCCGGCTGGGTCGAAGGCGAAGTGTTCGGCCAGGCCCGGTTGCAAGGCGGACAGCAATTGCCCGACGGGATCATAGGTGTAGCTGAGTTTGCCAAGCGGTCCTGCAGTGGTGGTGCCCGTCTGCACGATGGTGTGCAAGTTTCCTTGGGCATCGTATTCGAAGCGGCGCTCGCGTACCGGGGCGGGCGCGTCGGCGCCGCGTGCCAGGGTCAGTTGCGTGAGTCGTGATTGCGGGTCGTACTGGCGCGTGGCAAGCAAGCCACTGTTGCCCAGCTGCCGCTGCTTTTCGCGGTGCAGCTTGTCGCGCTCGACATCGACCACGGTCTTGCCTTGCCACAGCACGCCATGCCAGTGGCCGGAACCGTAGCGCAGGGTGTCGATGCGGCGTCCGTTCGGCAAGACGGTCTGGATGCGGTTGCCCAGTTCGTCATAAGAGTGCGTCATGACAAAGCTGGCGTCCGGTGCGCGCGGAGCATTCGGCAGCCTGCCGCCGTCGGGCAGGGATTGCAGGAAATATGCGCTGCGTTCTTCGAGCAGCTGGCCCAGGGCATCGTGGAAGAAACGCTGTTCGGCTTGCGGCGCGGATACGGCCGTCAAGCGGCCCAGCGCATCGTAGGCGTAGCGCACCACGCCATCCGCCGTGGTCTTGACGCGCAGCAAACCGAGCGCGTCGCGCAGCTGCTCCGTGCGCTGGCTGCCGCACTCGGTGGCCGTCAGGTAGCCGGCCTGGTCATAACTGTATTGCGTGCGCTTGCCGTCGAAACCCGTTTCCGACGCCAGCCAGCCTTCCGCGTGATACGCGAGCTGGTAGCTTTCGCCCTTGGCGTTGATCAATTCCGTCAGTTGCAGTGCGCCATCGTAGCGATACTGCAAGGTCTGGCCGATGGCGTCCATGCGCTCCACGGGCAAGCCCTGTCCGTTGTAGCGGTAGCGCGTCTGCTGGCCGGCAGCATCCTCGTGCAAGACCAGATTGCCGTCCGCATCGTAGGCGTATTGCTCCCGGGTTTGACCGGGCGCCGTGAGCCGGATCAGCCGGCCCAGTGCGTCATACTCGTAGCGGGTGGCATGGCCCAGTGCATCGCGGGTTGCTTCCAGTCGCCCCAGCGCATCGTATTGGTATTCGCTGGTGTGGCCGGAACAGTCCGTGTAGCTGGTCAGCCAGCCCTGGCGGTTGTATTGAAAATGCTTGCTGCCACCCCTGGCGTCGGTCAGTTCCACCAGCTGGCCGCGCTGGTCGTAGCGGTAGCGCGTGACGTGGCCCAGTGCATCCGTGATGCTGACGGGGCGGCCTGCCGTATCGTAGTCACGCGAGGTGGTGTTGCCCAATGCATCCGTGAAGGCCACGGGCTGGTTCTGGCCATCGTATGCGATGCTGCTGCTGTGCCCCTTGGCATCGGTGCTGCGGGTCAGGTTGCCAGTCGCATCGTAGGCGTAGCGCGTGGCGGCGCCGTTGGCATCGATATCGGCCAGCAGCATGCCATCGCGGTCCCATTCTCGCCGGCCCAGCGAGGCGGCCTTGCCGTCGATCACGCGGCTCACCTCGGTGACCAGCCAGTTGGCGTCGAACGTGTATTCGAGCACACCGTCGTTTTCCATGACGCTGCTGGTGTCGTTGTCCACATAATCGATGCGCGTGTGCTCGCTGCCATCGCATGCCCGGGTGGCAGTGGCACGCGCCTGGTAGCTGTTGGCCACGGTAACGGGATGGCGCTGCGCCAGTTCCTGCGCGCTCAATGGGGAGCCGCTCCAGCGGGCGCGCAGCGCGTCCAGGCTGGTCCATTCCAGTTCGTAGCTAAAACCCGTGTAGCTGCTGCAAGACGTGAGCAGGTGGTGGCGATAGGCATAGCGGCGCGTGTCGCCCAGTGCATTCGACTGGCTGACCAGGTTGTAGCGGGGCGCGAAGGGCGGCTGGGCATCGCTTGTCTCGCTGGCATACGCATAGCGGACGTGGCAGAGGCGGCTGCCGTCCGCCAGCACTTCGTCAACCCGGCCGATTTGGGTCGACTGTTCGAGTTCCCCGCGCATGGCTTCAAGCACGCCGCCATCGTCGCTGCGCAGACGCAGCAGCACTTCGCCCGGCCTGGCATCGATCAATCGCTCGATGCTGACGCCGCGTCCATCGCGCCCTTCGCTACGTACGAGTGCAAAGCGCAGCACGGCGACGGGCGCGGACGGGGCCAGCATGGCGTTGACGCCGTCGTAGCCGTGCGGCAGCCAGCCGCCTTCAGCGCGCGCGTAGCGGTCGACGCTGCCGTCGCGCCATAGCAAAGTGAAGGTGTCGGCGCTGTCGCGCGTGAGCGTCAAACCTTCCTTGCGGCTGTCGTGTTGCTGACCCGGTTCCAGGCCAGGCAGGCGCAGGGCACGGCCGCTGTCGTCGTGAAATACGATGCCGGCATCGCATAGCGACAGGCTGCTGGTGTAGGGGGTGGACCAGCGCGCACCGAGCAAGCCCCAGTCTTCGCATTCGGCGCCGGAGCGGTAGGTGCGCGTCCAGGCGATGGGGATGCTGCGTTCGAGCGCAAAATCGGTCTGCGCGAGGATTTCCTGGCCCGTGCCGAAATGCACGGGCTTGCGGCCTTTGACGGGTTTTTTTGCGGGACCGCTATCCTTGGGGCAGCAGTCGGACGGCGGCTCGGATTTCGGTTCCTTCTTGCCACGGCTCTTGCCGTCGTCGCCGCCGTTTTTCGGCGGCGGCTTGTCGATTTTTTGGGGCGGCCTGGGCGGTTTTTTGCCGACCAGCTTGTCCTTGACCTTGTTGATGGTCGGCGCCGTTTTTTCGCCAAGGAACTTGCTCAGTATTTTCCCGCCAGGAACCTTGCTGAAGACCGCCGCTTGGAGTACTGTGCCGGCCGCATTCATGACGATATCTGCGGCCGTATTGAGCAAATCAGGTGTCTTGTCCGTCATTATGTAGTCGGCTGCCTGGTCGAGCACCGTGGCCGATGCTTCCATTGCCGTGCCACCAGCAACGGTCGCCGTACCGGCAACGGCGCCCGTTGCCGCTCCGGCTTCCATTGCAATGGCAACGGGGATGCCGACTCCCGACGCCGCGACGCCTGCTCCGGCGACTCCCAGCACGGCGCTGCCTGTCAAGACGGTGCCGCCCACGTCCACCAGATCTTCGGCGGCGCCATGCATTTTCCTGGAGCCATGATCCTTGTAATCCTGTGCCGCTTCCCGTATTGCCGCCTTCAGTTCCGTCAGCACGGGCTTGGCCACCTCCCCGCCCCGCTCATAAATCTTGCCCACGGTATTGCGCGAGTTCATCCATACTTCGCGCCCCATCTGCACCAGCTTGGCGCCGTTGGCGCGGTGGATGCTGCTGGCGACCTTGGTGTCCACCTGTTTGCCGACGGTGCCGCTCTTGACGCCGCCAGCCTTGCCGGCCGCGTCGCCCTTCACTGTAGGAATGATGCTGCGCTGGTGCAGGATGACGGGCTCGCTGTGCGACTTGACGTTGGGCGAGGCGTTCTGTGCTTCCGCAAATTCCCCGGTGATGCTGTAGGGCAGTGGTGGCGTGCTGGAGCCGACTGGTGTCTTGCAAATGTCGGGGCTGAGGCTGACGCAATAGAAACGCGCCGACTTGGTGACGGTTTCATTCGTCATTGTTTTTACCTTGCTCGGCCGCCTTGCCGAGCGCTTCCTGCGCCTGTTCCAGCAGTTCGATGCGGGCAATTTGCGCCGGCTCCATCAGGTGCAGCAGGCGCGACGCGACTTGGCCCGCGTCGGCCGGCACGATGGCGCGCCACACCAGCTCCACGGTGGCCGCCTGCGGATCGATCAGCACCGTGTCGATGGCCAGACGCCAGACGAGCAACTGGTCGTTCTTGTCCGCCAGCAGCAGGCACAGTACTTGTCGCGGCAGGGCGAAGCGCAGCACGGTGTTGCCGCGCGGGTCCATGCGGGCCGAGGGATGGTCGTGGCGGCACAGATTGGTCAAGGTGAATTGCTCCAGTCCCGCCAGGTACGGGCATTGCTGGTCCGGCGGCGTGCTGTTCCAGTAGGCAAAGTCGAAGTCTTCCGGCAGGGCAGGGACGTCATCGGCATCCCATTCTTCCTTTTCCACGATGTGGCCGGCCAGCGCGCGGCGCGGCAGCCAGCCACGGCCGATAGCGGCCAGGCCCGCTGGCGCTGGCAACTCCTTGCCGTCCGCGCCTTGCCAGAACTGGGCGGCTGTGCACGGCTGCGACGGATCCATGATGCGCGGTGCGGGCACGTCATTGATCTGTTGCGCATCCAAGTACCAGTGGCGCGCAAAGCCCCGTCCCAGCGGATTGGCCTGGCAGGAGTCATGCTTCGCCGCGTTGCAGTCATCGGCGTCGAGGCGGCATTGCCCGCCATATGCGTAGGCATAGTGCAGCGGCAATTGCAGGAACGGTGCCGGTGCAGATAGCTGCCACGGATTGGGCCGCAGCAAGCCCACGGTGGCGATGCGGGTGCAGCCTTGCGCCAGGCGCGTGAGGACGGTTTTCTTGCGGAAAGCGCGCTCGCCGCACACTTGCAGAGTCTTGTCGATCAGGGTCTTCTTTTCCGACCACACCTTCAGGTTGACGAGAAATTGCGGCATCGCTTGGCCGCGCGGCGCGTGCGCCACGCCATTGACGATCACGTCGCAGCGCGGCTTGTACGGCGCGAAGTCGCTTTCCTGCACCGTGCCCGCCTGCGTGTCGCCATCCAGGTGCCGGTCTTCCGTAGCCAGCCGCGACTGGCGCGCCATGGGCAGCAGGCTGGCCAGACCGTCCGCGCCGCAGGGGCCCAGGGTGTAGCCCATGCGCGCCACCACCACGTGGAAGGCCTCGCCAAACTGGTCGACCATGTCGAACTGGCTGGCCGCATGCGGCGTGCGGTTGTCGAACAGCAGGTTGGGGATATTGAAATGGGCTGTGCCGGCGTCGTTCATCATCAGCCCGGATTGTTGTCGATGTCGTCGCCATGGATCTGCACCTTGGCCCTGCCGCGGATGATGATTTCATCGGCAACGAGTTCGATGCGTCCCGGCGTGATGGTGATGCTCGACGTGCCCACTGTCATCGTGTGCGAGTCGGCGGCCGTGAGCGTGCTGTCGGCGCCGACGATGACGCTTTTCGCCAGGCCGATCTGCTCGGCCTGCGCCAGCACGACGGTGGTGTTCATGGCGCCGATGACGGTGGTCTGGTAGGCGGCGCCGATGGTCAGCACCTTGGCCAGGCCGATCGTTTCTTCCTTGGCCAGGGTCACCCGTTCCGAGCGGTGGCCATCGATCTGCACCTGCTCGTTGCCGCCCACGTGTTCGCGGCGGTTGTCGCCGATGTCGATGTGTTCGTCATGGTCGACGCGCTCGCGGCGGTTGTTGTGCACGGTGATGTCTTCATCGTGATCCACCGTTTCCGTGCGGTTGCGCTTGACGTGCACGGTTTCATCGCGGTCGATGGTTTTGCGCCGGTCATTGCCGACCCAGTGCGATTCGTCATGCTCGACCTCGATTCGCTGGTCTTTTTCCGCATGCAGCCACAGTTCTTCCGCGTCCTTGCGGTCTTCGAAACGCAGGGCATTGGCGTGCGCGGCGGAACCCTTCTTGGACGAGCGGCTCAGCATGCCGCTCTGCGTTTTGTTCGCCGGTAAATCCCACGGCGGCATATTGCGCGCGTTGTAGACGCAGCCGATGATGATGGGCATGGCGACGTTACCATCAAGAAATTGCACGGCCACTTCCATGCCCACCCGGGGCAGGCTGATGTGGCCAAAATTCGGGCCGGCCCAGTTCGATATCACACGTATCCACGGCGAACTTTTGTCGTCGAAGGTGCCCAGGCGGTCCCAGTGGAATTGCACCTTCACTCGTCCGTAACCGTCCGTATGAATTTCCTCGCCGGGCGGCCCGACGACGGTGGCCGTCTGTACGCCATAGATCTTCGGTTCACGGCTATGGAAATTGCGTCCTGGACGCCAGGGGGTATCCCGGCGGATGCAGGTAAACGTGTTGCTGTAGTGCGAAGTGGCGTTGCGTCCTTGCTGGTAGTTGTTGCTGGCGTAATGGTGCACGGACAGGATCAGGTATTCGCCGGCGGCGCTGTCGAAATGCCCGCCCAGGGTGAACCAGCGCCCCGGTTGCGCCGTGCGGTCATTGCCTTGCGCTTCGAACAGCTGTCCCTGCGCGTCGCGCTCTTCCATGCGGCGCTGGGCCAGAGCTTCGCCATCGTCGATGTTTTTAAAACCGTAGCTGCCCGTGTTTTCATAGATTTCCAGCGATGGTACGGCGCCTTGTTTGTTCAGCGAATCGCGGCTGGCGCGGGCACTGCGTGGATTTTTGAAATTGAAGCTGGCCACCGTCATCTGGCTTGGCGCCATGCGCCGCACCGTGCTCCATTGATGCACGCCATCGTCTTCCAGGGAACCAGCCTGGTGCTGGAAAGGTATTTCGCTCAGATCGCCATCGATGGGCTTGCCGGTAGTGCTGTCGTCGGACAACCACAAGGTGTGGCCGTCAAGACGGTGCTCGTAGCGGTAGTGCCAGCCCAGTTGCTCCCAGTGGCGGTGCAGCAGGTTGTGGTCGCTCTCGTTGTGCTGGCACGTGTAGGTGATCGCGGGGTCGGCTCCGCTGGCGGCCAGCTTGTAGTCGCGCATCAGGTAGTCATCGAAGACCTTGTCCGTCAGCGCCGCCACCGTCAAGCCATGGAAGGCGACGTTGTTTTGCCGCAAGTGCAGGTGCGACAGCCACGGTTCCAGCACCATTTCATAATACGCGAAGCCGCCGTCCGTGCGCAGGAAGCGGAACTCGAAGACATAGCCATTGAAGTAGCGCAGGGTGCCGTCTTCGCGCACCAGTTCGATGGTCACCATTTTGCCCATCACTTTGTCGAGGACGATGGCGGCGTCGTCGGACAGCACTTCCACCACATAGGAAAAGTCGCGCGACATGCTTTCGCTGGCGGCCAGGCTGTTGGCGAGGAACTGGATGCCGGCGGGGCCATCGCCATGCGGAAAGCGCAGGCGTAGCAGGCGCTGGCCCTGCATGTCGCCCGCTAATGCCATCCATGCCGCTGTCGTATCGGGGAACTGGCTCATCGCGCGTCGCTTTACGGTGGGAATCGTTGGCCGACTGTAAGCAATAGCGAACACAAGCGTGTTGCGCGGCCGCAAGTATTAATCGTTGAATGAGGGCATCAATTGCATTTCGTAATGTTTGTCATCGCGGTGGCGTGGCGTTGCGGCATTACCAAGGAAACTGTTGCAGCCGAGTCCGCCTTGTGGCGCGGCCGCCAATGTTGTCCCCCGCACATCGCTGGCGCGCAGCACCAGCACGATGTCGTAGCGTACGAGCGGTTGGCCGAACAGCATCAGCATGCGCCGCAGCGCCTGGCTGCCAGGGGCGCGCGGCAGGAAGCTGGCGTGCTGCTTGGCAGTGAGCGGCCCCAGGCGCAGGCGCACGGCCAGGTCGGGGCGGCAGCAGCGCTCGCCGACGAGGGCGCGCTGGCCCAGCACGGCATTGCCCGCACCCAGCGCCGTTTGTTCGTGCGGCGCCAGCACGTCCATGGCGCCCGTCGCCTCGTCGATGTGGCAGGGCACGCTGAAGTGGTCGGCAAGGATGCGCGCCATGACGATGGACGAGATGTTGCGCTGCTGTAGCAAACCACTGTACAGGCCGGCGGCCGCCTCATCCTGGCCCTGGCCCGGCTGGCATGCGGCCAGAGCCAGCAGGCGCGACAGGAAGTCCCCGCTGTGGCCGGCCTGCTCGATGCGGTACTTTTGCCAGGCCAGGTAAAACAGGGCCACAGCGCGGCTGGAAAACAGGTCGAGAAAGGCGCGTGCGCTGTTGTCGCGTTCGCTGTATTGGTGCGCGGCAATGCGCTCGGAATAGTGGCTGGGCAAGCTGCCCTGGCAACCCAGCAGCCCCATGAAGGCGGGCGTGAGGTGGATGTGCTGGTCGTGGCCGGACAGCAGCGCTTGCAGCAGGGAATCCGCATCGTCGACGCCGCCGGTCGTGAGCGCCTCGAGCTGGCTGGCGGGAAAGCGCAGCGAGACACTATTGTCGAAGCGCACGAGCTTTGCCAGCGCCGTGTGCTCGTCGATGCCGTGTTCGGCCAGCCAGGCCAGCAGCAGGCGCAGCGCCTGGAAGCACTCGAAGCGCTGTGGCGCATCGAGCAATTGCTGGATCACACTGGCGTGGCGTCGGCGCTGCGTTCTGGGCATCGTATCAGTTCCTCGCCGCTGCGGTGCGACAGCAGCGTCAGTTGGCTAAAGCAGTTGAGCTGGCTGTTCAGAGCGAAATAGCGCTGCAGCACCTGGGTAAAAATATAGATGCTGTTGCCGACGAAGGCTTGCTCGTCGATGCCCAGGCGGATGGCGATGCCGGGCATCAAGGTGGGAAACGGCACGGTGGGCATCCACGCGCGCGTACTGCCGTGCTCGAGCGTGACGATGCCCTGGATCAGGCGTTGCGTGGTGGGCGAACGGGGCAGGTCGTACAGGCCCAGCATTTTCTGGAATTCGCCCAGGCCAGCCTGCGTCAGGCTCGAGTAATTGAGCGACAGGTGCGCAATCAGGCGCCAGTGCGTGTCCGCCAGAAAACGCACGCTGGACGTGGGCTTGCGCAGGAAGCGCGCGGGGATGCCGTCGGGCACGTCTTCGGCCAGCAGGTCGCCGCCGGGCAAGCCGTAGTGCAACTGCGTGGGCAAGTCGCGGTTGCTGCACAGCAGCTGCGTCGAGACGGTGGCGCAGGCCGCGCTGCTTGGTGAAAACTGTGGGTCGATCAGGCTCAACCGCGTTTCATGGCCGGGACTGATGGCCGCCACGGCTTCGTCGCGGCGCGCCAGCCAGTATTGTCCATGCTCCTGGCCATGCTCTGCCTGGGCGCCTTGCAGCGAGGCATACAGCGGCATGAAGGTGCTCAGGCGCTCGCCGGTCTCGTCCTTGCGCACGAGGGTGACGGCTTCGATGCCGTGGATGTCGTAGGCAAACGCATGCGTGGCATCGGCCACCAGGGCGTAGTCGGGCTCGGTATGCGTGAGGCGGATCGGCACGCCGGACTTGGCAAACAGGTTGACGACGGGCGTGCAGCCAGGCAGCAGGTTGTCGCGGCTGACGCCGGACAACAGCCGCGCTTCGTGGCTGTCGCTGCGCACGCTCTTGAGCGGCAGGTGCAAGGTGAACTGGCGGCACTGTTTCGGCAGCAAGGGCGCCAGCAACGACCAGGCGATATCGATGAAATGGAATTTTTCCGGAAACGCGAAATACTCGGTCAGCAGGCGCAGGGCCGGGTGCGAACGGGCGGAAATGGGGATCAGCGCGTCGTCGTCCGCATAGCCGGCCGGCGCCAGCAACGCGCCATCGACGGCTTGCCATGGGCCGTGTTCGTCCAGCGCCACGTACGCGCCCGCGCCGTGCAGGAACAAGGCGTCGAGCAGGGCCGCGCGCACCGATGGTTCGCCATCGGCAAACAGGCGCAAGCTGGCAAAGCCGGCCTGGTCCAGGTGGTAGTTGTCGCTGCCGCTGGTGAACTGAATGCTGAGCAAGGCGCTGGCGCCATCGGGCAGGCGCAGGCCGGGCGGGGCGTCGATGATCGGTGAGAAATGCAGGCGAGAAATGGCCAGCGGCGCCAGGGTCACGTCATACGCGCTCGTGAATTTGCAAGCCACGCCCTGCACCGGCTGCGAGCGCAGCATCGTGCCGCGCGCAATATGCACCACCTGGGCCAGCTGGTTGCCGGCCGGCGCTTCGTCGGCGGCGATGCGCACGATGGAGCACGATGGAAAGGGTCGCAGGTAGTGCGGGTACAGGGTTTCGAGCAGGGAATGGGTAAATTGCGGATAGGCGTCGTCGAGGCGCTTGGCGACCCTGGCAGTAAGCAGGGCAACGGACTGGATCAGGCGCTCGACGTGCGGATCTTCGCACGTTTCGCCAGCGATCAGCAGGCGCCCGGCCGCCTTCGGATAACGGCTGGAAAACTCGCGCGTGTACTGGCGGAACAGGCCCAGCTCGCGCTCGTAATACGGTAATAGTTGTTCCACGGTCGCGCTCTCCGCCAGCAGGAAAGCTTCATGCTGGCATCAGGCGCGACCGTGAGTGTTGATACGAAACAATGAATTTTAGAAATGATACTCCGCACGTATCATCGGCGTCTTCGCCGTCTGGCCCACGTTGCCCGTGGTGGCGGGCGAGTTGCCGAACTTGTTCTTCCAGTACTGGTATTCCAGGCCCACGCGGAAGGTGTTCTTGGCGCTGCCCAGGGCCGCGCCCACGTCGAACATCACTTGCATGTCGATGTTCGTTTCCACCGCCGTGTCACGGCCCACTTCATCCTTGCCTTTCGAATCGATGAGGTTAAAGAAACCTTCGAACGAGAACAGCGGCGACAGGGGGATGCCCCAGGCGCCTGTCAGCATGGCGTGCGTTTTATACGTGTAGCGGCCCGTCACTTGCGAGATGGGCGGGAAGGCGCCGCTGGGGGCGTTGCTTTCGCGCAGCAACAGCAGGCTGGTATTGAAGAAGCCGGGCACGTCCCACATCAGGGTAGGGCCGGCTACCAGCATGCGCTTGCGCGAGTTGTAGCCGACGTCGTTCTTGGTGTTGACGTCGAAACCCAAGGTGACGCCTACGCCGCGCACGGGGCCGAACTTGATGTCGCTGCCGCGCACCTTGCCGATGTCGATGGTGTTGCGGTACACGAGGTACGCTTCCTGCGCGCCAGACGTCTTGCCGAGCGCGCCAGGGTCCTTGCTGTCGGACATGAGGAAATCGAGGTTGACGAAATTGCTGCCGTATTTGTAGCCGCTGGCGTGCGTGATGGCGAAGATGTTTTTCTTGATGTCGTCCGGATTGAACGGCTCGCGGTAGTCGTTGCCGGCGCGCCAGCTCAGCGCGGTATCGCTCCATTCGGCAGCCTGGGCGGTCGCGCCCGCGCCGAGGGTGGTAGTGAGGCAGAGCAACAGACACGGTAGGTTTTTTGGCACTTTCGGCTCCTGATGGTGTGAGAAAACGGGAACGGGGATAGCAGGGTGCGTAGTGCGCACGAAGCGCTGCGATGAGGAAAATTGCGCACCGTTCAATCCATGATGCGAGAAGCGCCGCGTCGGGCGATATGTCTTGTCTGCATACTTACTATCAGTTCCTGCATATAATCATCGCACCTTCCCGCCCTTGCGGGGCAAGGCAGCCGCTGCAAAGCTGATAATTTTTTTCAAAATTGTATACAGGTGTTGTTTTTTTGCGGAAATAGAAATGCGCGCCGCCGCGCTCGCCCCCCAAGCGCCACGGATGCCGATACGATAGAGACAGAGTGTTGATTTTTTCCACCGATCGACATCCCGCATACCACGCAGCGAGGCACGAAAAAAATAATGACGGCACGCCTGGAACTCCTCGATATCAGCAAGCGCTATCCGGCCGTGATGGCCAATGACGGCATCCATTTGACCGTCGCGTCCGGGCAAATTCATGCCGTGCTCGGAGAAAACGGCGCCGGTAAATCGACCTTGATGAAAATCATCTACGGCGCCGTGCAGCCCGATGGCGGCCGCATCCTGTGGAATGGCCGCGACGTCGAGATTGCCAACCCGTCGGCCGCGCGGGCGCTCGGCATCGCCATGGTGTTCCAGCACTTTTCCCTGTTCGACACCTTGACCGTGACGGAAAACATCGCCCTCGGTTTGCCCGCCGGCACCAACATGGCGGAACTGGCGCAGCGCATCGAAGACACGGCGCGCCAGTACGGCCTGGACCTGGAGCCGCAGCGCCACGTCCACACCTTGTCCGTCGGCGAATGCCAGCGCGTGGAAATCGTGCGCGCCTTGCTTGCCAAGCCGCAACTGCTGATCCTTGATGAACCGACGTCCGTGCTGACGCCGGGTGCCGTGGAAAAACTGTTTACCACCTTGCGCCAGCTGGCGGCCGAAGGCTGCAGCATCTTGTACATCAGCCACAAGCTCGACGAGATCCGCGCCCTGTGCCATACGTGCACGGTGGTGCGCGCCGGCAAGAACGCGGGGGTATGCGACCCGTCGCAAGAGTCGGCTGCCAGCCTGTCGCGCATGATGATCGGCGCCGAACCGCCGGCAGTCACGCGCGTGGCGCGCACGCCCGGTGCGGCCATGCTGAGCGTGCGCCAATTGAACTTGCCGAAGAGCCACCCGTTTGCCACGCAATTGATCGATATCCATTTTGACGTGCGCGCGGGCGAGATCGTCGGCATCGCGGGCGTGTCCGGCAATGGCCAGCAGGAATTGCTGGCCGCCCTGTCGGGCGAGGACATGCGCGCCCCCGCCGACAGCATCGTGCTGAACGGTACGCCGGCGGGACGCTTGCCGCCGGGACGCCGGCGGGCCCTGGGCTTCGGTTTCGTGCCCGAGGAAAGGCTGGGACGCGGCGCCGTGCCCGACATGGCGCTGGCGGACAACGTTTTGTTGAGCCTGCAGACACCGGCCACCATCCGCCACGGCTTCGTGCGCCACAAGGTTATCGCGCAGCGGGCGGCCGCCATTATCGCCCGTTTCCAGGTGAAAGCGGGCGGGCCGCAGGCGCTGGCGCGCAGCCTGTCGGGCGGCAACTTGCAGAAATACATAGTCGGACGCGAAGTCATGCGCGAGCCCACGGTGCTGGTCGTGGCGCAGCCGACCTGGGGCGTGGACGTGGGCGCGGCCGCGCAAATCCGCGCCGAATTGCTGGCCTTGCGCGACGCTGGTTGCGCGCTGCTCGTCGTATCGGAGGAGCTCGATGAATTGTTCGACATCAGCGACCGCTTGCTGGTGATGGCGAAGGGAAAGATTTCGCCATCCTTGGACGTGGGCGAGGCCAGCGTGGCGCAAGTGGGGCAATGGATGAGCGGGCTGTGGCCGCAGGAGGCAGCCCATGGCTAAGTTTGCCTTGCGCCTGGAAGCCCGGCCGGCGCCATCGCGTCTTATGTCGTGGCTGTCACCGGTGCTGGCCGTGCTGCTGACCGTGCTGTGCGGCGCGCTGCTGTTTATTGCGCTGGGACACGATCCGCTGGCGGGACTGGCCGTCTTCTTTGTCGAACCCTTGCGCGACGCGCACGGCTGGTCCGAGCTGGGCATTAAAGTCGCCCCTTTGCTCTTGATCGCCGTCGGCCTGGCCATCTGTTTTCGCGGCAACATCTACAACATCGGCGCGGAAGGGCAGCTAACCCTGGGCGCCATCTGCGGCGGCGCGGCCGCCCTGTACCTTGATGACGGCGTCGGCGGCGCGGCCATCATCGGCGTGTCCTTGCTGGCCGGCATGGCGGGCGGCATGGCGTGGGCGGGCCTGGTGGCGTGGCTGCGCGACCGCTACAACGCCAGCGAAATCCTCGTTTCGCTGATGCTCGTCTACATCGCGCAATTGCTGCTCAGCTATCTTGTGTATGGCGTGCTGCGCGACCCGGAAGGGTTTAATTTTCCCCAGTCGAAACTGCTGTCGGACGGCTTGCTGTTGCCGATGGTCATCAGCGACACGCGCTTGCATGTGGGTATCGTCTTCGCCTTGCTGGCCTCGCTGGGCGGCTGGCTGTACCTGTCCAGAAGCATCGCCGGCTTCCGCCTGCGCGTGGGCGGCATGGCGCCCGCCGCCGCGCGCTATGCGGGCTTTTCCTCGCGCAAGACCTTGTGGTCATCCTTGCTGATCTGCGGCGCCCTGTCGGGCCTGGCGGGCGCCTGCGAAGTGCTGGGACCGATGGGCCAGCTGACGCCCACGGTGTCGCCCGGCTACGGCTTTGCCGCCATCATCGTTGCCTTCGTCGGGCGGCTGCATCCCGTGGGCGTGATTTTTTCCAGCTTCGTCATGGCCCTGTTTTATATCGGCGGCGAACTGGCGCAGTCGCGCCTCGGTTTGCCCAGTGCGATTACCGGCGTGTTCCAGGGCATCTTGCTGTTCGCCTTGCTCGCTTGCGACGTGCTGATCCAATACAAACTGCGCTGGAGAAAACATGGATAACCTGCTGCTGACCATCGCGCCCTTGATCGCCGCCAGCATCAATGCGGGCACGCCGCTGATGCTGGCCGCGCTCGGTTTATTGGTGAACGAAAAGGCGGGCGTGGTGAACTTGGGCGCGGAAGGCATGATGCTGGTCTCCGCCATCACGGGCTTTGCCGTGGCTGTCAACACGGGGAGTCCCACCCTGGGCTTCCTGGCAGGAGCGGGCGCCAGCATGGTGCTGTCCGGATTCTTTGCCTGGCTGACCGTGTGGCTGGGCACGAACCAGTATGCGACGGGGCTGGCCTTGTCGCTGTTCGGCGCGGGCGCGTCCACGTATATCGGCTTGAAGTACGTGGGCAACAGTTTGCAGAACGGCCGCTTCGGCATCCCTGTATTGGAAGACATTCCCGTGCTGGGCCCGGCCCTGTTCCGCCAGCATCCGATGGTGTATCTGTCCTTGCTGCTGTGCCTGGCCATCGCCTGGTTTTTGTACCGCACGCGGGCAGGATTGGTGCTGCGCGCCGTGGGCGAGTCGCCCGCGTCCGCGCATGCGCTCGGCTATCCCGTGCGCCGCATCCGCCTGGCGGCCGTGCTGTTCGGCGGCGCCTGCTGCGGTCTGGCCGGCGCCTTCTTGTCGCTCGTCTACACGCCGCTGTGGGTCGAAGGCATGGTGGCGGGGCGGGGCTGGATCGCGCTGGCGCTGACTACGTTTGCCACTTGGCGCCCCGCGCGCGTGGTGGGCGGCGCTTATCTGTTTGGCGGCATCACGATTTTGACCTTCCACGCGCAGGCGCTGGGTGTACCGATCGCGTCGCAACTGCTGTCGATGCTGCCGTACGTGGCGGCCATCGTCGTGCTCGTGCTCATTTCCAGCAATGCCAATTACATCAAGCTCAACATGCCCGCTTCGCTGGGGAAAAATTTCAATCCCGGAAATTAATCACTGACCACAAGGAAAACCATGTCCAAGAAACTGTTGTGCGCCGCCGTTTGCAGTGCTGCGCTGATGTCTTCCATGCCCGCCATGGCCGCCGCGCCCGCCGCCGCTCCGTTGAATGTGGGCTTCGTGTATATCAGCCCCATCGGCGACGCGGGCTGGACCACCCAGCATGATCTGGCCCGCAAGGAAATGGAAAAGGCGCTGGGCGGCAAGATCACCACCAAGTACGTGGAAAACGTGCCGGAGAGCGCGGATGCGGAACGGGTGATCCGCGACCTGGCGCAGACGGGGAGCAAGCTGGTCATTACGACCTCGTTCGGCTACATGAATCCCACCTTGAAAGTGGCGAAACAATTTCCTAATGTGAAGTTCATTCATTTGACGGGCTACAAGACGGCCGTCAACGTGGCCAACACGAATGCCCGTTTCTACGAAGGTCGCTACCTGGCCGGCGTGTTGGCCGGCAAGATGAGCAAGACCCACGTGGCCGGTTATGTGGCGGCATTCCCTATCCCGGAAGTGTTGCAGGGAGTTAACGCTTTTACGCGCGGCATGCGCAGCGTCGACCCGAAGGCGGAAGTGAAAGTGGTGTGGGTCAATAGCTGGTTCGATCCGGGCAAGGAGCGCGACGCGGCCATCACCCTGATCGGCCAGGGCGCCGATGTGGTCACCCACCACACGGACTCGACCGCCGTGGTGCAGGCCGCGGAAGAGAAGGGCAAGTATGCGATCGCCTACCATTCGGACATGAAAAAATACGGACCGAAGGCGCAGCTGGCCGCCGTCACCCACCACTGGGGCGATTACTATACGAAGCAGGCGCAAGCCGTGCTCGACGGCACGTGGAAGTCCAGCAGCACCTGGGGCGGCATCAAGGATGGCATGGTCAAGCTGGAAAGCATCAACGCCGCCGTGCCGGCCGACGTGAAACAGTTTGTATTGGCGCGTGAGAAAGAGTTGGTAGCTGGCAAGCTCAATCCGTTCAGCGCGCCGATCAAGGATAACGATGGCAAGGTGCGCCTGGACAAAGGCGTGCTGGACGATGCGGCGCTGACGAAGATGGATTATTTTGTCGAAGGCGTGGCCGGGAAAGTTTCCGGAAAGTAATAGGTTTGAGTATAAACTTGCTGTAATATTGCCGGAAACGGGAGCCGGGCCGGGGAGCGCATTCCCGGCCCACCCAACACAGCAGCGCCTGAACAGGCCCGTACCGGAGATTGACCCATGGACAGACTGGAAGTATTCAAGATTATCGCGTTGCAAGCGAGCAAGGGTGAGCTGACGTTCCCCGCCAACGTCAAGGCCACCTTGAAGCTGCAGGAAGCGCTGGACGACCCCGACTGCCATATCGAAGCGGCCGCCCGCATGGTCATGGCCGAGCCGCTGCTGTCGGCACGGGTCGTGGCATTGGCCAACTCGGCCGCCTACAACCGTTCCGGCAATGAAATCGCCAATGTGCGCGCGGCCGTCTCGCGCCTGGGCTTTGCCACCTTGAAATCGATGGTGGCATCCGTCATCGTGCGCCAGCTGGGCAGCCAGATCACGGACCCGCAATTGCGCGCCAAGGCGGCCCGGCTGTGGGAACACACGGCCCATGTGGCCGCGCTGAGCCAGGTGATCGCCAAGAAAGTTACGCACGTGGACGTGGAAACGGCCATGTTTGCCGCCATCGTGCACGAAGTGGGCGGCTTTTATCTGCTGTCGCGCGCCGAGGAATATCCGGGTTTGCTGGACGACAATACCGAAGACTGGATCGAATACGGCGAAAAGCTGATCGGCCGCGGCGTGCTGCGCCAGCTGCAAGTACCGGACCTGGTCTTGCAAGCCGTGGAAGGCATGTGGCACGGCGGCAGCACGTTCCCGCCCCGCACCTTGGGCGCAACCCTGGTGCTGGCCAACGACTTGTCGCCCGTCGGCTCGCCTTTGCACCCGCCGGAAAGCGCCGCGCGGCGCCAGGCGGCGGCCAAGATCGATTTCGGCATCGGCGGCAGCACCCTGCACACCATTCTCGAGGAATCGGCGGAAGAGATCGAATCGCTGGCGGCCGCCCTGCTGGTCTGAGCGTTCTTCCTGAAACATCCCCGCCCTTGCCGCGGGGATTTTTTTCGTCCGCATTTTGATGCGCCTTTCCCCATGGCATACAATCGCCGGCTCGGCTATCCGCCGTACCGCTTTCCTCCTCTTACCCAAAGGATCTTATGCAGAAGCTGTTTTCTTCCCTGACCTTGACCGCGCTGGCGTTTTCCGCCCACGCCGCGACCGGTTTGCCCGTGGTGCAGGAAGCGCCCTTGCGCGCCCACCTGGCCTTCCTGTCCAACGATTTGCTGGAAGGCCGCGGCACGGGCCAGCGCGGCGCCGACCTGACGGTGGCGTACCTGGAAACCCAGGCGCAGATGGCCGGCTTGAAACCCGTGCGCGGCAACAGCTACCGCCAGAGCGTGCAAATTGCCGGCGTGAAATCCTTGCCGCAAGATAGCAGCCTGCAGGCGGTGGCCGGCGGCAAGGCCGTGCCGCTGGCCTTCGGTCCGGACTGGGTCTGGGCCACGGGCGACTCCGTTGCCGCGCACACGTTCGACGCGCCACTGGTATTTGTCGGCTACGGCATCACGGCGCCGGAAGAGGGTTGGAACGATTTCAAGGGTGTCGATGTCAAAAACAAGATCGTCGTCATGATGGTCAACGACCCGCAACCGACTGCTCTTGATCCGAACCGCTTTGCCGGCAAGGCGCTGACCTATTACGGCCGCTGGACCTACAAATTCGAGGAAGCCAGGCGCCAGGGCGCGGCTGGCGTCTTGCTGATCCACACGAAACCGTCGGCCTCGTACGACTGGAGCGTGGTGCAGAACAGCTGGAGCGGCAGCGAACGTTTTCAATTGGCCGACCGCACGGCCGGCACGCCGTTGCAAGGCTGGATCGCGGAAGACGCGGCGCGCCGCCTGTTCGCGGCCGGCGGCCAGGACCTGGATGCCTTGCGCGCCCAGGCGGAAAGCAAGGACTTCAAGGCCGTCGCATTGAACGCCAAGCTGAGCGGTGAAATGAAGTCCGCCGTGCGCAAGGTGGAACAATTCAACATCGCCGGCATGGTGCCGGGCACGGATCCGGCATTGAAGGATGAAGCCGTCATCTACAGCGGCCACTGGGATCACCTGGGCAAGCAGGGTAAGGGTGACGAAAAAGCGGGAGATACGATCTACAACGGCGCCGTCGACAATGCCTCGGGCACGGCCGGCTTGCTGGCCATGGCGCAGGAAGTCGTGAAAAAGCCTGCGAAGCGCACGCAGATTTTCCTGTGGGTGGCGGCCGAGGAACAAGGCTTGCTGGGCAGCGCAGCGTATGCGGCCGATCCGCTGTGGCCCTTGAACAAGACGGCGGCCGCGCTGAATCTGGACAGCCTGAACTTTGTTGGCGCCACGCACGACATCGGTGCGCAGGGCAGCGAGCGCACGGAGCTGGGGGCCATGGCGGCGGCAACCGCCAAAGCCATGGGCATGCACATCGCGCAAGCGCGTCCCGACCTGGCCGGCGGCTACTTCCGCAGCGACCATTTCAGCTTTGCCAAGGCGGGCGTACCCGCGTTTTCCATCAATGGCGGACGCGAGTACATCAAGGACGTGGAAAAGTCGAAAGCCAAGGCGGCCGCCTATGGCCCCCGCTACCATCAAGTCACCGATGAGTACGACGCCAGCTGGGATCTGTCGGGCATGACGCAGCAGGCCCAGTTCACGCTGAACCTGGGTCTAGCCGTGGCCAACGCGGCGAAGATGCCGGCCTGGAAGGCGGGCGATGCGTTCGGCAAGGCGCGCGAGCAGGCCAGCGCCAAATAAGCGAAGTAAGCCAGGTCGCCGCTTAGTTGGCGACCTGGATGACGACCTTGCCAAAGGCACCGCGCGACAGGTGTTCATAGGCTTGCACGGCTTCCTCGAACGCATACACATGCTCGATCACGGGCTTGATGTTGTGCTTGTCCAGGAACGGGTTCATGCGGTCGAACGAGGTGCGCGGCGCCACGGCGATGCCGCGTATCGTCGTTTGGCGGAAGATCAGCGGCATCAGTTTCAACGCCGTGGTCTGTCCCGTCAGGAAACCCACCTGTGCGATCACGCCGGCCGCCTTGGTGGCGGCAACGGACTGGTTCAGGCCATCGCCGCCGGCCACGTCGATGGTGATGTCGACGCCTTTGCCATCCGTCAACTCCAGCACCTTCTGTTCCCACTGCGGATACGTCCGGTAGTTGATGCCGTCCGTGACGCCCAGCGCCTTGATCCTGGCCAGGTTGGCATCGCTGCTGGACGTGGCGATCACGCGCGCGCCATGCGCCAGGGCGATCTGCGCGGCAAAGATCGATACACCGCCCGTGCCTTGCACCAGCACTGTCTGGCCCGGTTGCAAGTTGCCCACATCCATCAGCGCATACCAGGCCGTGAGGGCGGCGATGGGCAGGGTGGCGGCCTCGGCGTCGCTCATCATGTCCGGTGCCCGGACGGCGCTGTCTTCATGGATGATCATGAATTCGGCCAGACCACCTGGCAAGGGCGAACCGAAGCAATAGTCGGGCTCGTTGGGGCCTGGCGGGCCGTCGATCCAGCGCGAATACAGGTGCGAATTGACGCGCTCGCCCACCTTGAAACGGCTCACGCCGGCGCCCACGGCCACCACCACGCCGGCGGCGTCGGACACGGGAATCAGGGGCTTGGGCACCATGTGCGGCTCGTAGATGCCATCGATAATCGCCTTGTCGCGGAAGTTGAGCGAGACGGCGCCCACTTTTACCAGCAGCTCGCCCGCCTGCGGCACGGGCGTCGGCACCTCTGCCATCTGCAAATTGTTCAAGCCGAAATCCTGTAACAGCCATGCTTTCATGTTCTTCTCCAGTGAACCATGCCGGGCAAGTGCCAGGCCGTGCAACGATGAAGACAGTGTAATTGCATCCTTTGGCGAGAGTTAGGGGGTGAAAGGATGGGCACTGCATCCTGTAATTCCAGAATTGGCTATACTGGGCACGATTGCATTGAACACTTTTGAAATGGCGATGACATGGAAGATCGTTTTGCAGGCATCCGCGAGTTTGTCGCGGCCGTCGATGGCGGCAGTTTTACGGCGGCCGCGCAGGTGCTGGGTGTGACAGGCTCGGCGGTCGGCAAAAGCATTTCGCGGTTGGAAGGGCGCCTGGGCGTGCAACTGCTGCACCGCACGACCCGCCGCATCGACCTGACGACGGAGGGGGAAGCATACCTGGGCAGTTGCCGGCGCGTGCTGGAAGAGCTGGAACAGTCCGAAGCGTATCTGGCCACCGGCCACCAGCAGCCCGTCGGACGCCTGCGCATCGACTTGCCGACCACCTTTGGCCGGCGCCACATCCTGCCAGCCCTGCTGGCGCTGGGCGAGCGCCATCCCCGGCTGGACCTGTCCATTTCCCTGCGCGACAGGGCGGTGGACATGGTGGGTGAAGGCATCGATATCGCCGTGCGCATCGGTACCTTGGGCGATCATGCGGACCTGGTGGCCCGCCGCCTGGGCGAGCAGCATCTGGTGATCTGCGCCTCGTCCGCCTACCTGCAGCGGCGCGGCACGCCCTTGACGCGCGCCGATCTGGCCAGCCATGCTTGCCTGGCCGGCTGGCGCCGCGGCAACCGGCCGGCATGGCTGTTAAGAAATGAACTGGGAGAAACCGCGCTGCAGGAAATCCATGCCCGGCATGAACTGGCCGATGGCGATGCCTTGCTGCAGGCTTGCGTGAGCGGCAGCGGCCTGGCGCAGCTGCCGATCTGGCTGGCAGGCGAGGCCTTGCGTAGCGGTGCCTTGCTGCCCGTCTTGCCCGACATTGCCGGCGCCGCCATGCCCATCCACGTGCTGTGGCAGAAGACCTGGCATATGCCACCCAAGGTCAGGGTCACGGTCGATGAATTGCTGCGCCTGGCTGCGGCCGACAGCGCCGTCTTCGCGGCCGCCGCTTAGTTCACGCCAGGTCAGGCTAGCCCTTCGAGCCGCCGCTGCGTGTGCCGGTACTTGCTCCACACGATCAGCATCAGCAGCGGCATGGCGCCGCCCACCATGCACAGGGCGGGCCAGCCGCCGGCGGCAAAGCTGGCGCTGGCCAGGGCCGAGCCAGCGGAGGCGCCGATGAAGCCGCCCGCGATGAACACGGTGGTCACCCTTGCGCGTGCATGTGGCGCCAGTTTATAAATGATGGACTGGTGCGTCACTTGCAAGCCCATCACACCCATGTCCAGCAGGACGATACCGATCAGCAATAGCACCAGCGAGTGGGCGCCAAAGCCGATCAGGGCCCAGCCCGCGATCGAGGCGACGGCCAGCAGCCACGTGGCCTGGCGCGCGTAGCCGCGGTCGGCCATGCGGCCCGCCGTGTTGGCGGCAAACGCCCCCGTGGCGCCGGCCAGGCCGAACAGGCCGATCTGCATTTCCGAATAGTGATAGGGTTCGCCGCTGAGCAGGAAAGTCAGGCCCGTCCAGAACACGCTGAAGGTACCCAGGCCCAAGCCCGAGAACAGGGCGCGCTGGCGCAGCAACGGTTCCTGGCGGATGATGTCGGCCAGGGAAGCCATTAATTTTCCGTATTGCAGCTTGCCCCGTGGCGCCTCGTTCGGCAGGATGCGGCGCAGCATGACGAGCAGGGCGGCCACGACGATGGCGGCCAGCACGTAGACGGTGCGCCAGCCGCCGCTGATCTGCGACACCGTGCCGGAGACGGTACGCGCCAGCAAGATGCCCAGCAATAAGCCCGTCATGACGGTGCCCACCATGCGGCCCCGGCTGTGATCTGGCGCGTACGAGGCCACCATGGCCGTCACCACCATCAAGGCGCTGGACGTGATGCCCATCAGCACGCTGGCGATGGCAAAGACAACGATATTCTGGCTGGTGGCGGCCAGCAGCAGGGCGGCTATCTTGGCGATCAGCATCCACGTCAGCAGCTGGCGGCGGTTCAGCACGTCACTGAGGGGGACCAGAAAGACGATGCCCAGCACATAGCCGATCTGCGTGGCCGTGACCAAGTAGCCCGCTTGCGGCACGCTGACGCCAAACGAGGCGGCCAGCATGGAAGTGAGCGGCTGCACATAGTAGAGGCTGGCGACGAGCACGCCGGCGGACAGGGCGAACAGCAGGATGCGGGTCGACGTCAGCAGGGCGCTGGCATCGACATTCGATGGTGCGGATTTCATGCGATACAACTTTCTTTAGTGATGCTTTTGGATAAGCATGATAGCGGGGCTGCGCATTTCTTGCCGGACAGGCAAAAAAAATCCCGGCGATCGTTGCCGACGGCCGGGAAAAGGGTATATGGGGATATATACCGAGGGAGAGTTAAATTTACTGCGCGCTTGCCAGCTCCGCATGCACCTGCGCCGTGATTTCATACGAGCGCAAGCGGTGCTGGTGGTCGAAGATCTGCGAAGTGATCATCAGTTCGTCGGCGCCCGTTTCGGCAATGAAGGCGGCCATCTTCGCCTTGACGGTGTCCGGCGCGCCGATGGCAGTGCAGGACAGGACGGAGTCGAGCATGGCGCGTTCCTGCGGGCCCAGCTGTTCCAGGTAGCCGGGCACGGGCGGCTGCAGACGCGACGGGCGACCCGTGCGCAGGTTGACGAAGGCCTGCTGCATCGACGTGGCGCGCAAGTGCGCCCCGGCATCCGTATCGGCGGCAAAGACGTTAAAGCCCAGCATCACGTACGGTTTCGCCAATTGTTTTGACGGCTTGAAATGTTCGCGGTAATAGGCCACGGCTTGCATCATCATCTGCGGCGCGAAGTGCGAGGCGAATGCATACGGCAAGCCCAGGTGGGCGGCCAGTTGGGCGCCGAACAGGCTCGACCCGAGTATCCACACGGGCACTTTCGCGCCCTTGCCGGGCACGGCCAGCACGCGCTGGCGCGGCTCGTCGGACATATAGTCGATCAATTCCAGTACGTCCTGCGGGAACTGTTCCGCGTCGGATTGCAAGTCGCGGCGCAGGGCGCGCGCCGTCGTCTGGTCGGAGCCGGGCGCGCGGCCCAGGCCCAGGTCGATGCGGCCCGGATGCAGCGCTTCCAGGGTGCCGAACTGTTCCGCGATGACGAGCGGCGAGTGGTTGGGCAGCATCACGCCGCCCGCGCCCACACGGATGGTTGTCGTGCCGGCCGCCACATGGGCGATGACGACGGCCGTGGCGGCGCTGGCGATGCCGGGCATGCCGTGGTGTTCGGCCAGCCAGTAGCGGTTGTAGCCCCAGCGTTCGCCGTGCTGCGCCAGGTCGAGCGTGTTCTTGAACGACTGGCTGGCGTCGCTGCCTTCGGCGATGGGGGCCAGGTCGAGTATGGAAAATGGAATCATGGTAGCGATATCGGGACGTGGTGGAAAATCACAATGGACGATTTGTCTATCCCCTGACGACAATAGGGTCGGCCTTGAAAGCGGCAGGGATGACAGGCTGTGCACATGATAATGCGAATCGGGAATTTGCGTACTGATCGGTAAAAAACTCGTGCCGGTCGGGATCGGTGCTGCTTGAACTGAAGGAGTCGCCGCAAACTCTGGAACTTTCCTTGCCAGCCCCAGTCTTAAGAATTCGTGCCTTAAGATTGTGAAACATCATGTATTGCGAGCAACTCGTCAAACCCGACGGGCGCCAGCTGACCCTTTACAGTAGGCGTCCCATCGTCGTCGCTGGCGTTGCACCGAGCCCTTTCCCCTTGCCGCAAGAAGCCAATCCGCACTTGCGCTGGCATCCTTTGCGCGGCGAGTGGGTGGCGTACGCGGCCTATCGCCAGGGCCGCACCTTTCTCCCTCCGGCGGAGTACAACCCGCTGGCGCCCACGCGCGATCCAGCACATCCGACGGAGTTGCCTGCAGGCGACTACGATATCGCGGTCTTCGACAACCGCTTTCCCACCCTGGCGCTGAGCGCCCACGACCCGCCCGACCTGACGGTCGCCACGGCGCCCGCCAGCGGCCAGTGCGAAGTGGTGGTGTTCGCCCAGGATGCCGGCGCCTCGCTGGGCACCTTGCCTGTCAGTCACATCGTCTTGCTGCTGCAAGCGTGGGCCGGGCGCACGCAAGAACTCGCCAAGCGGCCCGGCATCTCCTATGTGCTCCCGTTCGAAAACCGTGGCGCGGAAGTGGGCGTGACGCTGCACCACCCGCATGGCCAGATCTATGCCTATCCCTTTGTTCCACCGGTACCGGCGCGCATGCTGGAGCAGGAGCGTGCGTATTTCGCCGAGCATGGCCAGGCCCTGCTGGTGGACATGGCGCGGCGCGAAGCCGATGGCGGCACGCGATTGCTGTACCTGGGGACGGAGGCCATCGCTTTTGTTCCCGCCTGCGCCCGCTACCCGTATGAAGCGTGGGTGATGCCGCTGCGGCAGACGGACAGCTTTGCGGCCTTGTCGGTGGAGCAGCGCGAGGATCTGGCGCGCGCCCTGAAGACCGTCTTGCTGAAATACGACGGCTTGTGGCAGCGCGAGATGCCTTATCTGATGGCCTGGTACCAGGCGCCGACAGACGGCCGCGCACATCCGGAAACGCAGTTGCACGCACAGTTTTATCCGCCCTACCGCACGCGCGAACGGCTCAAATACCTGGCCGGTACCGAGTTGGGCGCCGGCATGTACGCCATGGATGCCCTGCCCGAGGAGTCGGCGCGGCAGCTGCAGGAAGTGCGCGTGGCATGGAATATGGCAGAGGAAATCGCATGAACTGGAATGTCGAACTGGAAATTGCACATAAGCTGGCACAGATGCGCGGCTGGCTGGAACAGGAGCGGGCTGGCGCGGTGCGCCTGCGTGGCGTGGACTGGTTCGCCTGGGCCACTGCGGGCGGGTCGGGCAGCCCCTGCCAGACGGCCGAGTACGGCTGTGCCGAGGTGCTCGTCACGCGCGATGCGGCCTACATCCTGACGGATGCGGCCGAGGCGCAGCGGCTGCGCCAGGAAGAGGTGCGCGGCTGCTGGACCTGGCAAGTGACGCCGTGGATGCAGCCGCGGCTGGCCGAATTGCGCGAGCATTTCGTGCAGCATGCGGCGGGAGGGCGGCCCGTGCTGTGCGACCGGCCCGGCCTGCAAGAACGCTGCCTGCCCGTTGCCCTTCGCGCGGAGCGCCTGTCCCTGCTGGCGCCGGAACAGGCGCGCTATCGCGAAGTGGGGCGCCTGGCCGCCGCGGCCGCCAGCGAAGCGCTGCGCGCCGCGCGTCCGGACTGGAGCGAGCAGGACCTGGCCGGCGCCTGCGCCCGTGCCCTGTGGTCGCGCGGCCTGCACGCCGTGTACGTGCTGGCGGCGGGCGCCGAGCGCTTCGAGCGCTACCGGCGCGCGCCACCGGCCGCGTCGCCGCTGGGCGAGCGTGCCGTGCTGGCACTGTGCGCGCAAGCTTATGGCCTGTGCGCCAGCCTGAGCCGCCAGCGCCGTTTCCGCCCCGCGCGCGACGGCATCGGCGAAGCGGACGCGGCCATCCTGGCGCTGGAAGCGGTGGCGCTCGACGCCTGCGTGGCGGGGCATGCGCTGAGCATGGTTTATCACGCGCTCGACAGCGCCTATGCGTATGCGGGCCAGCCCGACACGGTGCAGGAGTTCCGGCAGGGCGGCATCGCCGGCTACCGCGCGCCCGAGGTGGCCGCCGGCGCGCACACGGAAATCACCCTGAAGGACGGCATGGCCCTGGCCTTCCATCCCAGCTTGCCCGGCAGCATGGTAGAAGACACTTTCCTGCTCAGCGGCGGGCGCCTGCACAACCTGACCTGCGACCCGGACTGGCCAGTTACCCCGGTGCAGGGACGGCTGCGTCCGCTGACCCTGGAGTTGCCATGATCACCCCCGACGCGTATTTCGGCACCGTCCCCGTGGTGGTGGCCTCGGCCCCCGGCAGGGTCAACCTGCTGGGCGAGCATACGGATTACAACGATGGCTACATGCTGCCGTGCGCCACGCCGCAGCGCACGCGCGTGATGCTGGCGCTGGCCGCCGATGGCCACCATCAGTTCTATTCGGCGACCCTTGACGAACTCGTGCGTTTCGAGCGCCAGTGCGCCGCGCCGCCCGGTTTCGGCCGCTACCTGGAAGGCTGCATCCGCCTGCTTGAGGAGCGCGGCGTCGCGGTACCGGCCGTGCGCGGCCATATCGATTCGGACGTGCCGCCGGGCGCCGGCCTGTCGAGCAGCGCGGCGCTGGAAATCGCCATGCTGCGCGCGCTGCGCCAGCTGCTGGGGCTGCAGATTGACGACGTGTCGCTGGCGCTGATGGGGCAGCAGGCGGAAATCCGCTACGCGCAAGTCAATTGCGGCGTGATGGACCAGATGGCGTCCAGCCTGGCCGACGAGCGCCACATGCTGCTGCTCGATGCGCGTACCCTGCGCCATGAACTGCTGGCGCTGCCCCACGACAGCGAGGTGCTGGTCATCGACAGCGGCGTGGCGCGCACCCTGGCCGGCAGCGCGTACAACGTGCGGCGCGCCGAGTGCGAACAGGCGGCGCGCCTGCTGGGCGTGGCGGCGCTGCGCGACGTGCGTGAGCCGTCCGTGGTGGAAGGCTTGCCCGAGCCGTACCGCCGCCGCGCGCGCCACGTGGTCAGCGAAAACCTGCGCGTGCTGCAAGCGTGCGGCCAGCATGGCCCCGTGCTCTTCGGCCAACTGATGGCGCAGTCGCACGCCAGCCTGCGCGACGATTACGAAGTGTCGCTGCCGGTGCTCGATGCGCTGGTGGCGCTGATGTCGGCGCAGTCGGCCGTGTACGGCGCGCGCCTGACGGGGGCCGGTTTTGGCGGCGCCTGCGTGGCCCTGTGCCGCAAGCAGTGCGCGGCCAGCGCGGGGCGTACGGTGGTGCAGCGCTTTAATGCGGATGGACACAGCGCACGCATGGTGGTTCCCTTGAATTGAGCGTGGTTTGATCTTGCTCATGCGTGATAAAGCAAGCCTCTTTCTTCGGAACTTGGCCCGTGCAGCATGCCTCCAACACACATGCTCAATGACCATCTCCCCCCATCCGATACCGATGACGGCCAGGCCGGGACCGCCCTGCCTGGCGCGGTCACCTTCGCGTATCCGCGCCCGCAAATGGTGCGCGAAAACTGGCAATCATTGAACGGCGCCTGGCGTTTTACCTTTGACAATGAGCGGCGCTACCGGCTGCCCGATGACGGCATCGACTGGACGCACGACATCATCGTGCCGTTCCCACCGGAATCGCAGGCCAGCGGCGTGGGCGACCGGGGTTTTCACCGCGTCTGCTGGTACCAGCGCGAATTTTTGCTGCAGCCGGGTGGTCCTTGCGTGCTGCTGCATTTTGGCGCCGTAGACTACCATGCGAAGGTATGGCTGAACGGACACGTGGTGGCCGACCACGAGGGCGGCCACACGCCGTTTGTCGCCAACATCAGCCATGCGCTGCTGCCCGACGGTCCGCAGGTGCTGACGGTGCGCGTCGAGGACGATCCGCACGACCTGGCCAAGCCGCGCGGCAAGCAGGACTGGCAGCTGCTGCCCCATTCCATCTGGTATCCGCGCACCACGGGCATCTGGCAAAGCGTGTGGATCGAGCGCGTGGCGGCCACCTATATCGGCAAGCTGCGCTGGACGCCCGTGTTCGAGGGCTACGAGATCGGCTGCGACGTGTTCGCCATGGGCGACTTGCAGAATGACCTCACCGTGGCCGTGCGCATCTGGCATGGCGACAACCTGCTGGCCGACGACCAGTACAAGCTGATCGAAAACGAAGCGAGCCGCAAGATCGCCCTGTCCGACCCCGGCATCGACGATTCGCGCAACGAACTGCTGTGGAGTCCGGAACGGCCCATCCTGCTCGATGCCGAAGTGACCTTGTGGCATGGCGACGCGCTGCTCGATACGGTCAAGTCGTACACGGCGCTGCGTTCGGTGGCCATCAACCGCGACCGTTTCATGCTCAATGGCCGGCCGTATCCGCTGCGCCTCGTGCTCGACCAGGGCTACTGGCCCGACACCCTGCTGGCCGCGCCTTCCGACGACGCCCTGCGGCGCGACGTGGAGCTGGCCAAGGCCCTGGGTTTCAACGGCGTGCGCAAGCACCAGAAGATCGAAGACCCGCGCTACCTGTACTGGGCCGACCGCCTGGGTTTGCTGGTATGGGAAGAAATGCCATCGACGTACCGCTTTTCCAGCAAGGCCATCACGCGCATGGTGCGCGAATGGACGGACGTGATCGAACGCGACTACAGCCATCCTTGCATCCTCGTCTGGGTGCCGTTCAACGAATCGTGGGGCGTGCCCAACCTGACGGCCATCCAGGCCCACCGCAACGCCGTCGAGGCGCTGTACCACCTGACGCGCACGCTCGATCCCACGCGCCCCGTGATCGGCAACGACGGCTGGGAAGCGTCGGCCACCGACATTCTCGGCATCCACGATTACGACTGCGATCCGGAACGGCTGCAGGCGCGCTATGCGATCAGCGATTCGGCCCGCACCACCTTGTTCGACCAGCGTCGGCCGGGCGGACGCATCCTCACGCTCGACGGCTTTCCGCACCGGGGCCAGCCCATCGTCCTCACGGAATTTGGCGGCATCGCCTTTGACCGGGAACAGAGCGAATCGGCGGAAACCTGGGGCTATGCGCGCGTGGGCAACGAGGCGGCCTTCCTTGATATTTACCGGCGCCTGATGAACGTCGTCAACACGGCGCAGATGTTCAGCGGTTTTTGCTACACGCAGTTTGCCGACACGTTCCAGGAAACCAATGGTCTGCTGACGGCGGACCGAACGCCGAAGGCCGCGCTGGAGCTGCTCAGCGCGGCCACCCGCAATATCCGGCTCAATTGAACGCAAGCCGGGCCCGGCACGTTTCATCTGGTTCATCACATCAAGAGGAGCAGGCATGGCCGATACCGATGGCGCGGCAGCGCCGTTCCTGACTTACTGGCAGGCGGGCTACGAGGGCGCCGACCACGTCACCCATGGCGGCCAGGCGCTGGACATGAACCGCGCCACGGGCCACCTGGACCGGGTGCGCGAAGACTACCTGCTGCTGCGCCAGTTCGGCATCCGCAGCGTGCGCGAAAGCATAGGCTGGCGTCTGGCCGAGCGCGATGGCCAGTTCGATTTTTCTTTCATCGAAGAGCGCGCCGCCGTGGCGCAGGAGCTGGGCCTGCAGATCAACTGGACCTTCTGCCACTACGGCTGGCCGCCCGAGCTCGACCTGTTCTCGCCGGACTTCGTGCCGCGCTTTGCCCGCTATTGCCGGGCGGCAGCGCAGTTTCTCGCGCCGTATGCGGGTCGCGCGCCCATGTATTCGCCCATCAATGAAATCTCGTTTACCAGCTGGGGCTTGTCCGTGCACATGTTCCAGTGCCTGAATATGTACCGGCCCGATGCGGGCGAGGAAGGCAAGCGGCAGCTGGTGCGCGCCACCGTGGCCGGTTGCGACGCCATCCGTGCCGTCAGCCCGCAGGCGCGCTTCCTGCAATGCGATCCCCTGATCCACGTGACCGCGCCGCCCGGACGCACGGACTGGGTTGCGCAGGCGGCCGCCTGGCGTGCCTCGCAGTTCGAGGCGTGGGACATGCTGTGCGGCCGGCAAGCGCCGGAACTGGGCGGCGCGCCGCGCTACCTGGACTTGATCGGCCTGAACTATTACCACAGCAACCAGTGGGAAAGCGGCAGCAATTTGCGCCTGTGGTGGCACCTGGGCGAGCCGCGCCGCATGCCCCTGCACCAGTTGCTGCTGGAAGTGCAGGCGCGCTACCAGCGGCCGCTGCTGCTGGCCGAAACGAGCCACGTGGGCAGCGGGCGCGGCACCTGGATACGCGACGTGGCCGTCGAGGCGGCGTTGGCCGTCCAGCATGGTGCCGAGCTGCGCGGCGTCTGCATCTATCCCGTGATCGACCGTCCCGACTGGGACGATGCCAGCCACTGGCACCGCAGCGGCCTGTGGGATGTCGGCCTGGACGGCGAAGGGGGAGAGCGGCTGCGGCGCATCCTCGTGCCCCCTTACGCGGCGGCACTACGGCAGGCACAGCGCCTGACCGGACAACTTTGTTCAACGTTTGCCCTGGCGGGGCAGAAAGGAACTGGCATGCGAACCATCATCGTTTTTTCCCATTTACGCTGGAATTTCGTGTATCAGCGTCCGCAACAGCTGCTGTCGCGCCTGGCGCAGTTCTACCGCGTGGTCTTCGTCGAGGAGCCCGTCTGGCACGACGGGCCCGGCACCTTGGAACTGTCCACTCCGGCGCCGAACGTGACCGTGTGCCAGCCCCGCACGGCCGTGCAGGCGCCCGGTTTTCACGACGACCAGCTGGCCGTGCTGCAACCCCTGCTGAGCCAGATCACGCCAGCCGACGATCCCATCGTGTGGTTCTATACGCCGATGGCGCTGCCGCTGCTGCCGGCCCTGCACGCGGATCTGGTCGTGTATGACTGCATGGATGAACTGGCCGCATTCAAGAATGCGCCTCGGCAACTGCTGCAGCGCGAAACGGCCTTGCTGGCGCGCGCCGACCTCGTGTTTGCCGGCGGCCCCAGCCTGTTCGAGGCGAAGCGCACGCGCCACGCGAACGTCCATTGCTTCGCCAGCAGCGTCGATACCGTGCACTTCGAACAGGCGCTGGACCGCCACAATGGCCATCCCGCGCAAGCGGAGATCGGCCGGCCCAGGCTCGGCTATTACGGCGTGATCGACGAGCGTTTCGAGCCGGCCCTGGTGGCGGCGCTGGCCGACGCCCATCCCGAGTGGCAAATCGTGCTGGTCGGCCCCATCCTCAAGATCGACCCGGCCAGCTTGCCGCAGCGGCAGAATATCCATTACCTGGGCCAGCAGCCCTACCAGGCGCTGCCGCACTTCCTGGCCGGCTGGGACGTGTGCCTGCTGCCCTTCGCCAGAAATGAAGCGACCCGCTTCATCAGTCCGACCAAGGTGCTCGAATACATGGCGGCGCAGCTGCCCATCGTCAGCACGTCGATCACCGATGTGGCCGTGCCGTATGGCGACATCGTGGCCATTGCCGATACGCCGGAAGCCTTTGTTGCCGCTTGCGAGGCGGCGCTGGCGGCAACGCCGGAACAGCGCGCGGCGATGGCCGCCAGCATGCGCGCCATCGCCGAGGCTACCTCCTGGGACGCCACGGTGGAGCAGATGCGCACCTTGCTCGACACGACGCCGCCGGGGCAGGGCGCACGCCAGCAGGTGCCCGCCGCCAGCACGGCGCAGGCCGCCACACCGGGCGCTGGCGTCAACCTCCTGCACCCCCCCGGTGCGCCGCAAGCCGTAGCTTGCGCCATCATCGGCGCCGGCCCGACGGGCCTGAGCGCCGCCTATCACCTGGGCGCCGATACCTTGCTGCTGGATAAAAATGCCGCCGTGGGCGGCTGGTGCCGCTCCATCCAGGACCGCGGTTTTACCTTCGATCACGCGGGCCACATCATGTTTTCCAACGATGACTATGTGCTCGAGATGTACCGCACCTTGCTGGGCGCCAACCTGCATTGGCAAAACCGTGAAGCCTGGGTCTACAGCAAGCAGGTCTATACGCGCTATCCTTTCCAGGGAGCGCTGTACGGCCTGCCGCCGGCCGTCATCAAGGAATGCATCGTCGGCGCCGTCGAGGCGCGCTACGGCAAGACACCAGCGGCCCCGGGCCATGCAGCGGTTGCGGCTTGCGCCGTTGAGGATTGCTGCGCCGACGGCGGCACGGGGCTGGAACAGGTGCATGATGCCGTGGCGGCACCGGCCCAAGCCCAAGCCCAGACCGCGCCCAATTTCGAGCAATTCATCCATCAGGTGTGGGGCAGCGGCATCGCCCGCCATTTCGCTATTCCCTACAACAAGAAATTGTGGACCGTTCCCCTGGCCGAGATGGAAACGTCGTGGCTGGGCGGGCGGGTGCCCTTGCCGAACCTGGAAGAAATCATCGAGGGCGCGCTGGAGCCGGTGGCCAAGCCGATGGGCCCGAATGCGCGCTTCGGCTATCCCTTGCGCGGTGGCTTCCAGGCATTGATGTCGGGCTTCCTGCCGCACCTGCAAGGCAAGCTGGAATTGAATGCCGATGTGGTGCAGGTCTTGCCGCGCCAGCACGTGGTCGTGCTGGGTGATGGCCGCCGCTTCCGCTACCAGCACTTGCTCAGCACCATGCCATTGCCGCAGCTCGTGCGCCTGATCGGCGAGCAGGCGCCGCCGCAGGTACAGGCGGCGGCGCGCGCCTTGCGGCATATTTCCGTGCGCTGCGTCAACCTGGGTGTGGCGCGCGAAAACATCAGCGAGAAACACTGGATTTACTATCCGGAAGAGACGATATTCCACCGTATCTTCCTGCAAGGTAATGCCAGCCCCCACTGCAATGCGCCGGGCGGTTTCGGCCTCACGTGCGAGATCAGTTATTCGCCCTGGAAACCGCTGCCGCTCGATGGACAGGCCCTGATTGACCGCTGCGTGGCCGATTGCATCGCGGTGGGCTTGCTGCGCGACGACGACCGCCTGCTGGCCGCCAACCAGGTGGACATGCCGTACGCCTATGTGGTGTACGACCACGCGCGGGCCGCCAACGTGGCGCTGGTGAAGGCATGGCTGTCCACGCAGGACATCGTGCTGGCGGGACGCTACAGCGAGTGGGAATACTACAATTCCGACCACGCTTTCCTGGCCGGGAAAAAAGCGGCGGAACTGATCACCGGGCTGGCGGCAAGCCAGCGCAAGATGGGCATGGTGGAATAGGCGCTCGCGCCGGGAACACGGGAATGGTGCTCCCGGCGCGGATTCGACAAGGAAGCCGGCAAGAGGCAAGAGGCAAGAGGCAAGAGGTAGGCGGCAAGCGAGGCAAGAGGCAAGGAACTGCCGAAGAACATCATGGCACGTGAAGGCATGGCAAGGCAGACGGCATGGCAAGCTGCAGGGCTTAGCTAGCAGGAGATGCTAGCAGGAGACATGGCAAGGCTAAGGCATGGCAAGGAAAAGATAAAGCAAGCTATGACAAGGAAAAGGCAAGACAAAACAAGGCAAGACAAAACAGGGCAAAACAAGGCAAGGCAAGGCAAGGCAAGGCAAGGCAGGCAAGATGCCTGTCTTGCCATGCCTTGCAGGCTTGACTGCAGTGAATGTACCTGGCCCCTGGCGTTCAGTACCCCGAACGCCAGTGGCCAGGCGTAATCAGTGCATGCCGCGCTGATCCCCTGCGCTGATCCCCGATAACGTCATCAATAGCGCTGCAGCAAGCCGTTGACTACCTTGACCCTATCGCCGATCTGGTAGCTGGGCTGGGAGTTTTGCATGATGGCCCGCGTGCTGCCGTCGTCCAGGCGCAGGGTGACCCGGTACTGCGTGTTGCCCGAGGTGGTGCCCGCCGTGCCGGAACTGCCCGATTGCATGTCGCTGCTGCCCTGATCCATGCCGCGCGGCACCGGCTCGATCGATTGCACCGTGGCGGAGGCGATGCTCACACCGGTCTGGCTGCCGTCCATGTTCATGGCGTTGTTGGCCGTGGAGGTGCGCGCGTCGGCGCTGTCGGTGCCTGCGGTGCCGCTGCTGCCCGTGCTGGTGTCGCTCATGGTGCTGCTGGTGCTGGTGCCGGTGCCGGCCCCGGTGCCGGCCCCGGTCGACGTGCTGCCAGTGCTGCCCGTCCCGGCCGTATTGCTGTAGCTTTCACCGCTGCGGCCGTTCGTGCTGCTCATGCTGGTGCGGTTCGGATCCGAACTGCAGGCGGCCAGCGTACACAGCAGGCCAGCCAGCGCCATGGTTTTTTTTACTCTCATCTTGTTCTCCTCTTGGTCTGACAAAGTGTTAACCCGGTTTCCAGGGTGTGGCGGAGGTCAGCGTCAATGGCGCATGCCAGGCATGGCCGCAACTGCTGCTAGTAAGAGAGCAGGAGGACTGAGATGTTCGGTACTTGTTATTTCACATTGAGGTACATCAAGTGCTTCAATTGTCGAGCTTGGTATAAAAGACATTCTTGCGCAGGGCGGGCACGGCGTTCGCGCATTGCCTTGTTCCCCCATTGCTTATCTCAGGAGAATAAATGTCTGCCGATTCCCATAGCGTCAAGCTGATCAATGAGTTGGTGATTGCCGTGTACGGCGCCCCGGGCGCAGTGAACGGGGCGCGCGCCCGCTATGCGCTGACCCAGGCCCTGCATGCCTTGACGAGGCTGTCACGGTCGGAACAGTTGATGGAGATGCAGCGCGATGCGGCGCGTGCGGCGGGAGCGGCCAGCCGGCGCGAGATGCGCACGGTGCTGCGCCGCATCGCCGGCCGGGCGGCAGCGGGGCAGGGCCAGTTGCCGTTGGCGCTAGGCGCCGGCGATGACGCCGCGCCGTGATCAGCCCTGCTGTTTTTTCAGCGCGGCGGCGGCCATGCCGGGCCAGATGAAAGCCAGTGGCAGCACCACAGCCACGGCGGCCGTGATATCGACCACCCAGTCGCTGACGGCGCCACGGCGGTACGGCAGGAAACTCTGGATGAATTCGTCCAGCGCGCCCATGGCCGCCACCATCAGCACCGACAGCAGCGCCCGGCGCGCCATGCCGCCTGCCGTGCCGCTGAACAGGATCAGTGCCAGCACGCCATAGCCGACGGAATGCAGCACGCCGCCCGACGCATATTGGCCCACGTCCGCGCGCACGCCGGGGATGTCGCCGATCAGGATCACCAGGGCATACAGCAGTAGCGCGGTGCGGTAGCGCAGGCGTTCATAGCGGTCGGAAAAACAGAGTTCGGGCAATGGAGCGGGCATGATGCGTGAGGACGGTTGGAAAGGCAGTCACAATATCATGTGCGTGGCGGCCCACCGTGTTTTTGCGCAAGAGCTTGCCGTGCAGGCAAAAAAAGGCCCGCGGGGGCGCGGGCCAAAAACCCAAATGAAATGGGTCAAGAGTTGAGAGTTGCTCGGTACTCAGCATGTCGCGCGCCTTGCCGGCGCCCGCCATGGTCATGAAAGGGGAGTGGTGTGCCATCGCGGCACACCTGTCTGTAGTCAGGCATATCGGTTGCCTGTACAGCAGATGAAGCAAGTATAGGGGGTGAAAATGACGGCCTGATGACACGCCGCAACATTTTTTTTGCGGAAGGCAAATGACCGGGAAGATTGTTCGCCATGGCAAGAATGGCCATGTTTCAGGACTGATAGCAAAAAAAAAGCCCGCTGGTGAAAGCGGGCTTAAAACTATTTTCTTGGAGGAGAATAGTGGAGACAGGTGCATTATGCTGCGTCGCACGATATGTGTCTAATGGTCTTTTCAGATAACCATTATCGTTTTTTGATATAACTGCCTCGTCTTGCCCTCATTCCTTCACGGCCACCGTGTAGTTGAGCGCCATGCGCCCGCCATCGACATAGATGGTCTGGCCCGTCATGTAGGTGGCGTCGTCGCTGGCCAGGAAGGCGGCGATGCCGGCCACTTCCTCCGGCTCGCCGCAGCGGCCCAGCGGCGTGCGCGACAATATCGTGTGGCGCGCCTGCGGGCTCGACAGCACCGCCTGCTTGGCCAGTTCCGTCAGGATGGTGCCCGGGCCGATGCCGTTCACGCGCACGCCGTGCGGCGCCAGGTTCAGGGCCATGACCTTGGTCAGCTGGTTGATGGCGCCTTTCGACACCACGTATGGCACCTGGTTCGGGATCGCCAGTTCCGCATTCACGCTGGACATATTGATGATGCAGCCGCTGTTGCGCTTGACCATCTCGCGCGCCACGGCCTGGCCGCACAGGAACATCGATTTCAGGTTGATGCGTATGACCCGGTCGAAATCGTCTTCGCACACGTCAAGGAAATCGGCCGCGTGCGTGACGCCCGCATTGTTGACGAGGATATCGATGTGGCCGAACTGGGCCAACGTTTCCTTCAGCATGGCGTCGACGTCCGCCTTCTGGCTGACGTCGGCGCAAAAGAAGCGTGCCTGCGGTCCGAGGGCGGCCGCCGCCTGCGCGCCTTCTTCCTTGATGTCGACCAGCATCACTTGCGCCCCTTCGGCGATCAGGCGGGTGGCGCAAGCCAGGCCGATGCCTTGCGTGGCGCCCGTGACGATGGCGGTTTTATTGATCAGTTTCATGTGTGCTCCTCGGCGAGTAATAGGGGCGCTGCCCAGGCCACGGGCTTGCGCGGCAATGGGCAGATTTTAATCCCTGGACAGGAATCAGAGGAGGATGGGTTCGTTGGGCAGCTGGTTGCCGCGCGTACCGTCAGCGGGGAAGTGGCTTTGCAGCAAGGTATTCAACTGCTGCAAGGCATCGAGCGTGCTGTCGTGGTAATTGCCGTCCTTGAAACCCTTGGTCATGGTGCGGCACACGGCTTGCCACTGTTCCGGCGTGATGCGGCGGCCCACGTTGCGGTCGGCAACGATATCGACCTGGTGTTCGGCCAGGTTGATGTAGATGAGCACGCCAACGTTGTCTTCCGTATCCCACACGCCATACTGGGCGAACAGTTCGCGCGCCCGTTCGCGGTTGCTCACGCCCTGGTAGGCCATGCCTGGCGTCAGGGCCGCTTCGACGATCAGGCGCACTTCCGCCCGGTGCATCGTTTCACCGTCGGCGATGGCCGTCTCGATGGCTTTCAGGGTGCGTTCCGGAAACGCCTGGCGCGCCGTTGCCGGCGTGCCCCGCAAATGTTTCAAGGCGCGTCCGCAGCGCTGTCCGAATGTCAGTTGTTTCGTCATTACCAATCTCCCGAGGCGCCGCCGCCGTCAAATCCGCCGCCGCCGCCACCGAAACCACCGCCGCCACCGCCACCGCCAAAACCACCTCCGCCGCCGAAGCCGCCACCGCCGCCCCGGTTGTTCAGGGCCTGGCTGAGGATGCTGCCCAGTACGACGCCGGTGGCGCCGCTGGACCAGTTGCTGCCGCGCTGCAGGCGGTTAGGCCCGCCGCGCGAACGGAACAGGGTCAGCATGACGAGAAAGCCGAAGAACAGCAGCGGCAGCCAGAAGGTCATGCCGCCCGCGTCCACCGTGGCCGGCGCTTTCTGCTGGGCCGGGGCGGGGAATTGCTCCTGGTTCAGCAGGGTGGCAATCGACCCCACGCCGGCGACCAGGCCGCCGTAATAGTCGTTCTGCTTGAAATGCGGGGCGATCACGTCTTGCAGGATGCGTTTCGATTGCGCATCCGTCAGCACGCCCTGCACGCCGCGGCCCGCCTCGATGCGCAGGCGGCGTAGCGACGATGGATTGTCCTTCGCCACCATCAGCAGCACGCCGTCATCGACGCCCTTGCGGCCCAGCTTCCAGGCATCCGTCACGCGGATGCTGTATTGCTCGATGGCTTCCGGTTCCGTGCTCTTGACCAGCAGCACGGCGATCTGGCTGCCCGTCTTGGCTTCGTAATCGGCCAGCACGCCTTCCAGCGCCGCTTTCTGCTTGGCGTCCAGCATGCCGGCGTTGTCCGTCACGCGCGCCGCCAGCGGCGGCACGGGTTGCAAGCCCTGCGCGCCGGCTGGCGACATCGTCCACAGCAGCAGCGCCGTCGCCAGCGCCGCCAGATAAGACCAGGCTTTCATCTTATTTGCCAAAGTTGACGGTCGGCGCGGTCGAGATGGCTTTTTCGTTTTCCACCGTGAACGATGGCTTGACCTTGTAGCCGAAGACCATGGCCGTCAGGTTGTTCGGGAAGCTGCGCGCATGCACGTTGTAATCCTGCACGGCGGTGATGTAACGCTGGCGCGCCACGGTGATGCGGTTTTCCGTGCCTTCGAGCTGCGACTGCAAGTCGCGGAAGCTGGTGTCAGCCTTCAGGTCAGGGTATTTCTCGGACACCACCATCAGGCGCGACAGGGCCGACGACAGCTGGCCTTGTACTTGCTGGAATTTCTCGAACGCGGCCGGATCGTTCAGCACTTCGGGCGTGATCTGGAAACTGGTGGCGGCGGCGCGCGCCTTGGTCACCGCTTCCAGGGTTTCGCGTTCGTGCGTGGCATAGCCCTTGACGGTGTTGACCAGGTTGGGAATCAGGTCGGCGCGGCGCTGGTACTGGTTGACCACTTCGCCCCAGGCGGCCTTGGTGGCTTCGTCCTTGCTCTGGAATTCGTTGTAGCCGCAGCCCGTCAGGATGCCGGCCAGGACGGTGACGCTCAGGGCCAGGCGCAGCCATTTGGTGAATTGATTGATGATTTGCATGATGGGTTCCGTGCAGAGTAAAGGAGGTGAGGCAAATATACCTGAAACGGCCCGCAATGTCGGTTTAATAAGCGCCGGCCGCGGCCCCTGGCTGCCTTCCCACGTCCATGCCGCGTTACAATACGGGGTTTGCAACTGAATATAGAGAAGGTGTGCCGTGAATTTCATCAATAAATTATCCGCCGCGTGGACGGCCAATAATTCCCTGCTGTGCGTGGGCCTGGACCCGGACCTGGCGAAACTGCCGGCCGAACTGCGCGACTTGCCTGATGGAATCACCACCTTTTGCACGCGCATCATCGACGCCACGGCCGACCTGGCCTGCGCCTTCAAGCCGCAGATCGCCTATTTTGCCGCGCTGGGCGCGGAAAAGCAGCTGGAAGACATCTGCCGCTACGTGCGCGAGAATTACCCGCACATCCCGCTGATCCTCGACGCGAAACGGGGCGACATCGGCGCGACAGCCACGCAATACGCGCGCGAAGCGTTCGAGCGCTACGGCGCCGACGCCGTCACCGTGAACCCCTACATGGGCGAGGATTCGCTCGATCCCTACCTGGCGTGGAAAGACCGCGGCGTGATCATCCTGTGCCGCACTTCGAACCCGGGCGGCTCGGACCTGCAATTCCTGAATACGGATGGCGAACCGCTGTACCAGCGCGTGGCGCGCCTGGTGGCCGACAAATGGAACAAGAATGGCCAGTGCGCGCTCGTCGTCGGCGCCACTTTCCCTGAAGAACTGGCGCAGGTGCGCGCCATCGTCGGCGACATGCCGCTGCTGGTGCCCGGCATCGGCGCCCAGGGCGGCGACATCGCCGCCACGGTCGGCGCAGGCCAGACGGCCAAGGGCATGGGCATGATGATCAGTTCGTCGCGCGCCATCATCTACGCCAAGCCGCAGGACGGCGAAGACTGGGCCGACGCAGCGCGCCGCGTGGCGATTGAAACGCGCGATGCGATCAATGCGCACCGTTCGGCATAAAACCCCAACACCTTAAGTGCTGGGGTCAGACGGGGACGCCGAGTCCCGGCGGGTCTGACCCCGGATTTTAATCGCGTTGCGGG